>Ga0302326_10008534_pt1 | contig 22581 bp, 15 predicted proteins | sample Palsa_T0_3_FD_202264 | JGI IMG/M metagenome (GOLD analysis project Ga0302326, IMG submission 202264) | Peat permafrost microbial communities from Stordalen Mire near Abisko, Sweden - Palsa_T0_3 | ecosystem: Environmental > Terrestrial > Soil > Palsa > Peat permafrost | place: Sweden: Abisko... | reverse complement strand
TCGACGATTTCTGCGCGCGCAACAACTTCAAGCCCAAGACGCTGGACGATTCGGTCTATCAAATCCTGGAAGCCCACTCCTGGCCCGGCAATGCGCGCGAGCTGCGCAACGCCATCGAGCGTATGGCTATCCTGACGGCCGGCGAGCGCCTGACGCGCGACGCGATTCCGGTGGAGATTCGGCTGCAGCGCGATCCGGGTCCGCGCTCCAGTGTGCAAGAGGCACGCGAATCGGCCGAGCGCGATCACATCCTACGCGCGCTGGAGGAGGCTAACTGGAACGTGTCTGGCGCGGCCCGGGCGCTCGGCATGGAACGGACCAATTTGCACAAGCGGATTCGTGCGCTGGGGCTGAGCAGGGGGAAGTAAAGCATACGCTATCGACATGTATAGAGGGATCACGTCGATTCCAGCCAGCAACAACTCCAGTTTCGCGCGCTCTCTATGCTTCTACGGGGGTACCATTGCCCGGCCGCGGCTCCGGGGTTCGGCGCAATAGGCGATTCATGGCCCCTGTGCAGACCCTGGCGTCCGCTCCACCTTCACTTCCAGGCGTCCAGCACCAGGTGGTCCCGATTCCGTATGCCCAGCCGACGCAAATGGCGATCGGCGAACAGAACGTAACGATAGCTGGCCTGTCCGCCGAAACGGCGATAAATGTAGCGCATGCCGCGCGTCCATGGAAGGTTCTCCATGCGCACCCTGGCGAAGCCGCCTGCGGCCGCCAACTGGCGCAGGGAAGTGGTCGTGAAAGGGCGGATGTGCGTGTAGTCCGCATAGAACGCCACCATATCCACCGGCGTGGGCACCACGATGCAACATAGCCCGCCGGGTTTCAGCACGCGATGAAACTCCAGGATGGCGCGCTCGGGATCGGGTAGATGCTCGAACAGCCAGCAGCAGAATACGCCCTCGAAATAAGCGTCCGGGAAGGGGATCTCATAAGCGCTGCCCAGCGTGATGCGAAGCTGCTGCGCGGCGTAGTGCGCCACCAGGTCCGGCGCATTGTCGATGGCGATGATATCCTGCGGGCTCTGGCGCGTGAACCAGCAGCGGCCCGGCCCTACGTCGGCGACGGGCCGCTTCCCCCGGAACCTCGATTCGTACAAGAATCTGCCCCATACCATTTCGATCTGGCCCACGATCCCCTCGCCGGTGGTGAGGATGTACTGGCCGTAGGCCGTTTCAGGCATACGCGCCTGCACCATGCGTAAAATAGAGTGAATGGCTCAAAGTTCGGAAGAGTTTTACCGTATTCAAAAGCTGCCTCCTTACGTGTTTGCGGTGATCAACGAAATGCGGGCGCGGGCGCGCGCCGCGCAACAGGACGTGATCGATCTGGGCATGGGCAACCCCGACGGCGCCACGCCGCGCGTGGTGGTGAGCAAGATGGTGGAAGCCGTCCGCAATGCGCGCAACCACCGGTATTCGGCGTCGCGCGGCATTCCCCGGCTGCGCGAGGAAATCACCCGGCGCTACCGGACGAACTACGGAGTGGAACTCGATCCCGATAGGGAAGCGATTGTCACCATCGGCGCCAAGGATGCCCTGGCGCACTTGCTCTTCGCGGTGGTCGGGCCGGGCGATGCGGTGGTCTCGCCGAATCCGGCTTACCCCATCCATCAATACGGCGTGATCATGGCGGAAGGCCACGCCTGCCTGCTCCCTATGCCCAGCCCGGCGGAATTTCTGAACCGGCTTGAAGACCTGTACCGTACCTCCACCCGTCAACCCAAACTGCTGCTGATCTCGTTTCCGCATAACCCGACCACCACTTGTGTGGAGATCGATTTTTTCCGCGAAATCGTAAGCATGGCCAGCCGCCACGGCACGCTGGTGGTGCACGATTTCGCGTATGCCGACCTGGGCTTCGATGGCTACAAGCCGCCCAGCATCCTGCAGGTAGAGGGCGCCAAGGAGGTGGCGGTCGAGATCTTCTCGATGTCCAAGAGCTACAACATGGCGGGCTGGCGGGTGGGTTACTGCCTGGGCAATCCGCGCATGATCGGAGCGCTGGCGCGCATCAAGAGCTACCTGGATTATGGCGTTTTCCAGCCGATACAGATCGCGTCCATCATCGCCCTGCGCGAGTGCGACGAGGACACGCGCAAGATTTGCGCCGTTTATCAGAAGCGCCGCGATGTGCTGGTGAGTAATCTCGAGCGGGCCGGTTGGCCCGTGGAGAAGCCGCGCGGAACCATGTTTTTGTGGGCGCCGCTGCCCGAGCGGTATCGCGCCGGCGGCTCCCTGGAGTTCGCCAAGCTGCTCATGGAGAAAGCGCTGGTAGCCGTCTCCCCGGGGATCGGCTTCGGCCCTCTGGGCGAGGGGTACGTGCGCTTCGCACTGGTGGAAAACGAGCATCGCATCCGGCAGGCGACGCGGTCCATTGGCAAGTTCTTGAAGGCGTAAGATACTGAATCGGTCCAACTTGTTGGTGTCCGGTCGGGCGAAAAATCTCTCGTAAAGGCAAAATTTGTTGGCACGCTAGCGCCGGAACCGCCGGATCATAAGCGTATACCGATCCGACCGGTAGAAGCCGATCACGTAAATGCTGGCTTTGCCCTGCGTGGAATAAATCACCTGGCGAATGCGCATCACCGGCGCCCCAACGTGAATCGCCAGCAACTTCGCGACGTGCGCACTGGCAGCCGTGGCGTCCAGCTCTTCGTCGGCGTAGGCCAGTTCCACGCCGTAATCGCGCTCCAGGGTGGCGAAAAGGGAGCGGCGTTCCAAAGGCAGGCTCGCCAGTCCCGCGAATTCCTCCGCGGGAAGGTAGCAACTCTCCAGGGCGAAAGGCTGCTCCCCGGATTGGCGTAGCCGCTCCACCTTCACCAAACTGCTGTTCGCCGGCAGAGACAGACGCGCGGCGGCTTCCGGCTCGCCCTCGACCACGCCCGCGTACAGGACGCGTGAACGGGCCGGCAAACCCCGGCTGGCCATTTGCTCGGTGAAGCTGGCCAAGCGGTTGAAGTGGATCTTCGGCAACGCCACGAACGTTCCGGAGCCCCTTCGCCGGTCCACCAGCCCTTCCCGCTCCATCTCCTCCAGCGCATGCCGCGCAGTCATCAGGCTCACTTCGTAGGCCCGGGCCAATTCTCTTTCCGACGGCACGGCGTCCCCGGGCTGCAGCTCGCCGGCCACTATGCGTTCCTGGAGCGCATACTGGATGCGCTTGTAGGCAGGTGTATCGGAGAGTGTATCCTGTGCCATTTGGCCTGCTGCTATAGAGCTGCTATAGAGCTATGATTATTTTAATCGAAACGCGTCCGAATTTCCAAAAGCAGTAGAAATTTTGGTGTTGACGTGGGCTGGCAACCCGAATTATACTGCGGCCATAGCAGATTTCTGCTATATAGCTTCGGGTAGTGGGTTTTTGGCGGGCCCTTGTGTGCGATATAGCACTTTGCCCCGCTGGTTTGAGGCCGGAGAGGTTCGCGCCTCTCCTCAACAATTGGGAGGTATTCATGGAACTACGAAAGCTGCTGTTTAACCGCAGGCTCTGGGGCTGTGTGCTTTTGGTCTGCGCTCTGGCTTGTTCCGCTTGGGGGCAGCAGGTAGCGGCAACCATTACCGGGCGGATCAGCGATCCGTCGGGGGCGGCGGTCACAGGGGCCAAGGTCACGGCCACGTCTGTCGAGCGCGGGGTCGTGTATCCCACCGTCACCAATTCGGAAGGCTACTATAACCTGCCGAATCTGCCCATAGGCGCTTACAACGTAAAAGTGGAGAACGCGGGCTTCCAGACGGCCACGCAGTCCAACGTTACGCTGGAAATGAACCAGGTTGCCAAGATGGATTTCCAGCTTCTGGTCGGTAACGTCCAGACCACCGTCGAGGTAACCTCGGCGGCGCCGGTACTCCAGACCGAACAGACCTTACTGGGGCAAGTGATCGACTCGCGCACCGATACCACGCTACCCCTGGCCACGCGCAATTACGTCCAGTTGACGCTGCTCGCGCCGGGTACCGTGCATCCCGACCCCTCCACGTTTCAAAGCGGCCTCACTACTTCCAGCAGCGGGCGCCCCTATGTGAATGGCAACCGCGAGCAGGCCAACAATTTCATGCTGGACGGCATGGATAACAACCAGGTTTCCGATAACCTGGTCGGCTACGCGCCTAGCGTAGACGCTATCCAGGAATTTAACGAGATCACCCAAAATGCCCCAGCCGAGTTCGGCAACTACATGGGCGGCATCGTGAGCACGTCTATAAAGACCGGCACCAACCAGTTCCACGGCGACGTCTTTGAGTTCTTTCGCAATGATGTACTAAATTCCGCCCTGTGGCAGAACAACTTCGAAGACGCCGCTAAGGCCAAATTGCGCTGGAACGAATTCGGCGGAACGCTAGGCGGTCCCATCAAGCGCGACAAGCTATTCTTCTTTGTCGACTACCAGGGCCAGCGCTTCGATACGCCTACCAGCTTCAGCGCGCAGAGCGTGCTAACGGCGGCGGAACGCGGCGGCGACTTTTCGGCCATGCTGCAAGGCACCACTCCGATTCAGCTCTATAATCCGTTCGCGGTCTCCGGCGGCAAGCGGCAGCCTTTCCCGGGGAACATCATTCCAGCCACCATGCTGGATCCCGTGGCGCAGAAAATCGTCGGCGATACCAGCGTTTACCCGCTGCCCACCGGTCCGGGATTGGTCAACAATTTTCTGGAGGCTAATCATACCGACATTAACGGCGACCAAGGCGATGCCCGCGTGGACTGGAACGCGTCCGACAAAGACCGGATTTTTGGGCGCTTTTCCCAGAGCATGATCACCAATCCCGCCACCAACAATTTGCCGATCGATTACAACTCCTTCAATAACTATCCCGTCCACACCGGCGTTGTGGATTGGGTCCACACCGCAACGCCTTCGATCGTCAACGACGCTAGAGCCGGTGTGAATTACGTGTTTATCAATAACGGCGCGGCCGGAAACGGGACCGGCAACTTGAACACCACCGTGGGTCTCCCTGGCATTCCCTCGAGCATCCTGCCCTCTATGGGCTTCTCTGGCGGCTATGCCTCCGGCATCGGCAATGCGGACGTTTACCAGCTCTTTGCCGATACCGTAATTCAGCTTGAAGACACTATGTCAATCACCCGCGGCAAGCACATTTTCCACCTTGGTTTTCAAGCCTGGCGCCAGCGCATCGACACTTTCTATTCCGGTAACAACGGCGAAGCCGGAACGTTTACGTTCGATGGGCAGTATACCGCCGGGCCCGGATCGGTGAATACGACCGCCGGCGCAGGCAGCGGCGCTGGTGAGGCCGACTTTCTGCTGGGGCTGGCTTCTCAGGTCGGCGGCGGCGTCAATGGCGGTACCTGGGGGCAGCGCTCTACGGTTCTGGGAGCCTTTTTCCAGGACGACTGGCACGTGACGCCGAACCTCACTCTGAACCTTGGCGTGCGTTGGGAGTTGCACACCCCCTGGTGCGAGGTAGACAACCGGCAAGTCAACTTTGGCTTGCTTTCCGGCACCGTCGAATACGCCGGCCAGAATGGAAACAGTTGTGCGCTATACAACCAGTACAACGGCATCACCAACTTCCAGCCGCGCCTCGGCATTGCCTGGAATGTGATGAAGCACACCGTCATTCGGTCGGCATACACTCTATCGAATTACCTGGAAGGCACCGGGACCAACCTGCGGTTGCCGATTAACCCGCCGTTTGCGCATGAAGTGACCGCTCTCTATACGTCGCTGGCTCTACCCACCACTACTCTGAGCCAAGGTCTCACGCCGCTAACCTCTTCGGCCAATCCGTTTGAGGATGCCACGTTGCGTGTCTGGGATCCAAACGTTCGTCCGGCTGTGGCCAACCAGTGGAACTTCACCATCCAGCAGCAGCTAGGCAACGCGACTACCCTTCAAGTGGGCTACGTCGGCCAGAAAACGACCCATCTGATGGTGCCCATGCCGTACTTCCAATCGCAACTGCTGTCCAACGGCACGGTTGTAGGCAGCCCCTACCTGGCGGGCAACCCCTATGTCTATGACGCTATCAGTCAGATATCCGGCACCGCCTCGAATGGCAACCAGAGTTACAACGCCCTGCAGGCCGTGTTGGCAAAACGGCTGAGTGAAGGTCTCGAGTATCAGGTAGCCTATACCTACTCGAAGTGCATGACGGACTCCAGTGGTTACTATGGCTCTTGGGGAGGCGCCGCTTATCCGACTTCGCCGTACTTCCAGAATCTGTATGACCAGCGCGCCGAGTGGGGCCCTTGCTACTATAATTCCACCCAGGTGCTGACCAGCTATGTCACTTATGACTTGCCCCTCGGCCGCGACCGCAAATTCGGCAAGGATATGAACCCGGTTCTGAATGCGATTGTGGGCGACTGGCAGGTAAATACGATTCTCTCCCTGCACACCGGCTTTCCGTTGACCATCTCGGCCGGGGATGCTTCTGGCACCAACTCTCGCGGATCGCGCGCCAACTGCCTTGCCCCAGCCCAAATCTACGGCGAGCAGAACTCGCCTCTAGGCGGCTATCAGTGGTTTAATCCGGCCGACTTTGGGCCGGAGGACCCTGGCACGTTTGGCACTTGCGGTGTAGCCACCGTGCGCGGTCCGGGGTTGCGCACTTTGGACGCCAGCGCGGCCAAGTTCTTCAACCTCAGCGAACGCTTCAAGATGGAGTTCCGGGGTGAAGCCATCAACCTCTTCAACACCCCAATACTGAATGCGCCCAACACCGGCGTTGGCAGTACTCTCGGCCTGCTCCAGGGCGCGGGAGGCGCTTCCGGAGTTTTCGGCAGGCAAATCCAGTTCGCTTTAAAGTTCCATTATTGACCCCGCACGGCACATCCGTTTGAATGGGAGGGCCGCGGCTCAAAAGGTCGCGGCCCTCCGTTTTTTGGGCTACCATTGAATCTGAATACCACAATGCAAGGCCTTAGCATTGCCCGAACCATTTCCCGAAGATGGATCGCGACGGTTTCCTTCGCATGGATCGCCTTCGCCGCGGAAGCCCCCCCCAGGCCAGCCGCACCCGACCCTTCCGCAACCGCCCGCCACGCAACGCAACTCGCAGAAGGAGGCCACTGCGACCAAGCCTTGGCTCTCCTGACAAAATCGATCCCGCACCTGCCGAACGGCGACCTCGAGAAAACCGTGGGACTCGACGGTATCAAGTGCGCCATGACCATGAACCAGATGGATGCGGCTGCGGACTTTGTGCGCATCCTGCAGCGTGACTTCCCCAAGGACCCGCAGGTGCTCTACGTCGCCACGCATGTCTACTCCGATCTTTCTATCCGCGCCTCACAGACGCTCCTGTACTCGGCGCCGGGATCGTACCAGGTACACCAGTTGAACGCCGAAGCTCTGGAAATGCAGGGCAAGTGGGACGACGCGGCCGCCGAGTACCGCCAGGTACTCCAACAGAATCCGAGGCTGCCTAGCATGCATTACCGGCTGGGCCGGATCATACTGTCGAAGCCGCCCACCGCCACGTCCACCGGGGAGGCCCGCACTGAGTTTCAGGCGGAGTTGGAAATCGATCCCTCCAACGCGGGGGCTGAGTACGTGCTGGGTGAACTCGCGCGGCAGGACCGGAACTATTCCGAAGCCGTCGAGCATTTCGATCGCGCCACGAAGCTGGATCGCAGTTTTGCGGACGCGTTCATCGGTTTGGGCCGCTCTCTGGTGGCTGGCGGCAAGGTCGCCGACGCGCAGGCGCCGCTCGAAACAGCCGTTAAGCTGCAACCCCAGAACGCGGCGGCGCATTACCACCTGGGCGTGGTCTACCAGCGCACCGGACGCAAGGACGATGCCGCCAGGGAATTCGCTCTCCGCAAAGAGATCTCCGATCGGAATCGCCAGCTGGCGGACGATGTCCACACCGGTATCGTAGGCCCCCAAGAGCCTGAGCCTTAGCATGGTGGGGCGGGCAATCTTGACCGCAGCCGCCTTTCAGGCGGCCTTGACTTGCCTGTTTGCAGCCTCTCCAGTACAGTTCACCGACATCGCGAAAGCGGCGCACATCGGCTTCGTGCATTTCAAAGGCAGCAAGGGAGTGTCTACGATACTGGAAGAAGCCGGGCCTGGCGTTTGCGTGGCCGATTACGACGGCGACGGCTGGCAGGATATCTATTTCGTAAACGGGCGGGACCTGTACGGGCGCGGCATCCCGGCGCGCAACGCACTATACCATAACAACGGCGACGGCACCTTCACCGACGTAACGGAGAAGGCCGGTGTGCCCGGCAATGCCTACGGCCTGGGGTGCGTGTGGGGCGACTACGACAACGATGGCTTCCCGGATCTTTACGTCACGCAGTACGGCAAGAATGTCCTGTATCGCAACAACGGCGATGGGACCTTCTCCGACGTCACGGACAAGGCCGGCGTGGGCGGCCTGGACTTCGGGACGCTCTTTCACACGGGCGCGACATTTTTCGACTACGATCGCGACGGATATGTGGATCTCTACGTGGGCGGCTATGCGAACTTCGGGCCCGCGAGCCAGCGCTACTGTAACATCGGGGCCGGCATGCCCTCCAGTTGCCGCCCCATGGTGTATGGCGGCACGCCCGCCGTGCTCTATCACAATAACGGCGACGGCACGTTTACCAATGTCACAAAGAAGGCGGGCATCTATCAGCCCAAGGGTCTGAATCTCTCGGTCGGCGCCGCCGACTACGACAACGACGGATGGCCGGACCTGTTCGTGGCGAATGATGGACTGGAAGCGTTTCTGTATCATAACGAGCGCAACGGCACGTTCAAGGAGATAGCCGTGCCCAGCGGCATGGCCCTTACCGGGGACGGTGGCACCATGGCCGCCATGTGCATCTCGCTGGGCGATTACGACAACAATGGCACCCTGGATCTGTATGTCTCGGATTTCCAGTTAGCCTCGGATCATATCTGGCGCAACGACGGCAAGGGCTTCTTTGAAGAGGTCAGCGACTTAGTGGGAATCACGACGCCTACCAAGCATGTCTTGAGCTTTGGCGGCGGCTTCTTCGATATGGACAACGACGGCTGGCTGGACCTGTTCATCGCCAACGGGCATGTCTATGAAGGAGTGGAAAAGGTCTTCCCGGATACCACTTACAAGCAGATCAATTCGCTGTTCCATAACGATGGCGCCGGAAAATTCATCGACGTGACGCGAGAAGCGGGCAGCGGCTTCACGATTCCGCACGCCGGACGCGGGGCCGCTTTTGCGGATTTCGATAACGACGGCAACGTGGATATTGTGGTCGGGAACAACGACGATCCGCCCCTGCTGCTGCATAACAGCGGCGCCGCCGGCAATCACTTCGTGAACTTCAAGCTGATCGGGAAGAAGAGCAATCGCGACGCCCTGGGAGCCCGCTTGCGACTCCACGCCGGCGGTATCTCTCAAATTCGTGAAATCGCCGCGGGCGGCAGCTATCTTTCGCAAAGCGACCTGCGCGCGAATTTCGGACTGGGCCGCGCCACGAGGGCCGACACCCTGGAAATTCAATGGCCCAGCGGCCTGCGCCAAACCTTCCGCGACATCGCCGCCGATGCCTTCTATGTCGTCGAAGAGGGCAGAGACCAACTGGGAGTGCAGAAGTTCACCCGCGCCGGGCGGCCGTAAGATCGGCGTATGCTCACTTGGTCTTTGCCGCCTGCGGATCTACCCCTCACTGAGTCTGACCGCCTGCCCCGCCCACCCAGGCCAAGCCGTCGGGTTCCTTGCCGGCGTCGATGCGGCCGGTGACGGTCAGGGTTTTCAAGTCGATCACGGCCACGTAACTATTTTGTGTGCAGGCCACGAACGCGCGGGGTCCGTTGGGGTCCATTTGAATTCCGGCAGCGCCTCCGCCCAGCTTCACGCGCTGGACTTCGCGGCGAGTAGAGGCGTCCAGCACGGCCAGGTCGGAGCCGCCCAGGGAAGAGATCAGGACCAGCCTGCCGTTCGGGGTGAACTTCAACCGATTGGCTCCGCGGACGTTGGCCTCGAGCGTGGCGACAACCTTCTTGGCGGCCACATCGACCACCGACACGGTGCCGTCCTGGGCGTTGGCGACCCAGATCTCGCGGCCATCCGGCGCGACGTCGAAGCCTTCCGATCCGCGGCCCACGGAGACGATGGTCTGGGTCCACTGAGGCATTCGAGGCGGCGGGGCGGGCGGCACGCCTGAGATGCCCGGCGCGGGGCCACTCTGCGGAGGACCTCCCGGTGGCGGCCCTCCCGGCGGCGGCCCACCCGGCCCACCTGCACTCTTTTCGAAAATACTGAGGGTGGCCGAACTGACGTTGGTGGTGACGATGCGGCTGAGATCTTGCCAGACCGCGATCATATGGGTGCGATCCTGCCCGGTGCCCATGATCCAATCCACTTTGCCGGTGGCCGGATCGTACCGGCCGAATACCTTGTTCGCTTCGGCTGTGAAATACAGTTTGCCGCCAACGTAGTCGAGGCCGTGCGGCCCGTGGAGCACGCCCAGGTCGATGGCGCGCAACGTCTTTTGGCCTACCAGGTCGACGACCGTGATCGTATTGTACGCGCCGAAGCCGTAGTTGGAAATGTAAGCGAGTTTACCATCCGAGGAGGCGGTCACCTCGTGCGGGTCGGGCCCGGATGGCATGCGCGCCACCACCTGCAGGGTGGCCGGATCGACGATTGAGAGCGTCTGGTCCCGTTTGGATAGAACCAGCATCGCGGGCGTTGGAGTGCTGTGAGATTGCGCCAGCACGGCACCGGCGACGGCGAACAGAGCGATTGAAGCAATTCCGGATTTCATGGTCACACCACGTCCAAAGTAGCACTGCGCCATGGCTGAGCGATGGGTTGAGGATGGGTGAGCGATATTGCAATACGGCGTTTTCAAAACTCTGCTAAGCTCAAGTAGCCATGTCAGCCTTCAATGGAGATAAAGCGCGCTTCCACCGGGAGCGCAAGAGCAAGCTCGCACGCAGAGAGCGCAGCCGCGTGTTGCGTGCGAAGATCACGGCGCAGACGCCGGTCCGTCCGGGTGGCGCCCAGCTGTAGTCCTGTCGTCGAATACCGCGCCGGCCCTGGGTAGAGCTGTGACCAACGCGCGTTGCACTCTGAGCACCACGGATTGCCAGTCGCCGGGCTTCGGCTGCCGGAAGAGGCGCATCGTCGGATACCACGGGCTTGACTCGCGCACCTGAAGCCAGCGCCAGTCGGCCGCGAACGGCAGCAGCAGCCAAACAGGAACGCCCAGCGCGGCAGCCAGATGCGCCGTGGAATTATCGATTGTCAACACCATATCCATGGCCGCTACCTGAGCCGCGAACGTATCCATGTCCGCGAACTGATCGACCCAGCCATCGATGAGAATGGGCGCGCCGGCCGCCTCGGCCTGCTCCTGTAGCGCATCGTAATCCCCATATTGAAGGCTAATCCAACGGACGTCGGGCAGCGCGAACAGCGGGGCGAACAACGGCAGCTCGATGGAACGGTAGGGGCCTCGCTTCTTGTTGTTGGTATGCCAAGCCAGCCCGACAAGCGGCCGGCCATCGGCATAGCGCGTGCGAAACCGCTCCCGTTCGACTGAATCGGCAATGAGGTAGGGCGACGCGGTGGCGGCAAAGGCGGCATGGGTCGCGCGGAATAGCCCGGGCAGACTGCCGCAGGGCAGGTGTGCGGCGACATCCAGCTCCGGATTATGACCCGGCTGGTGGCCCGAAACCACGTCAATGCCGGGAAAAGAACGGGCGAAGAGGGGCTTGAGCCGTGCATCGCAATCCAGCACGCAGCGGTTCCCAATAAGGGCCACTTCCGGGATGAGGCCGGCGAACATGATCTCATCGCCGATACCCTGCTCGCCCCAGATCAACAGGCGGCCGGATGCCAGTTTTTCGCCTGTCCAGTGCGGTTGCGGATAGGCTCGCCTGGGTGTATTGTGTCCTTTAGTTTGCCAGCGGGATTCAAAGCCGTGCCAGCCCGCGGCGAAGTCCCCCTTAGCCAGTTGTGCCAGAGACTCGCTGAAGCGGGCTTGCGGATAGTCCGGTTGGAGAGCCTGAGCCATTCTTTGCTGCGCTAACGCCTCATCCAGGTTGCCCAAAACGTAGTGGATGCAGCCCGAGCTGTGGTGGGCAATGGCGTAGTCCGGCTTGAGGGCCAGCGCCCGCTCATAACATGCCACAGCATGGTCCAGCTTACCTTGCGCCTGGAGGGCTTCTCCCAGGTTGTAGCAGGCTTCGGCGCAGTCGGGCTTAAGGGCCAGCGCCCGCTGTTGACTTGCCACAGCCTCATCCAGCCTGCCCTGGGCTTGGAGGATGTTACCTAAGTTGACGTGGACCTCAGCCAAGTCCGGCTGGAGGACCAGTGCACGCGCATAACATGCCGCGGCTTCGTCCAGCTTGCCTTGCGCCTGGAGGGCCGTGCCAAGGTTGGAATGATAGGGAGCCTGATTTTGGTCGATCGCAATCGCCTTTCGGATCAGCTCGGCGGCGGCTTCACAGCTTCCGCCCCGATATGCGATCATCCCGAGCAAATGCAGGCTGTCCGCATGCTGGGGGTTGGTTTCGAGAATCTGGCGGTAAATCCGTTCGGCCTCGGTCAGCCTCCCCGCTTGGTGGTGCCGAAGCGCATCTCCGAGCATGCCTTGAATAACCCGAGCCGCGGCATTTCCCACCATATTAATGAGAGTGCCACGAGCGTCTTCTTTCTCTTTGAGAAAACGTGGGAATCAACTACTGTGCGGGTTTGAACTCCACCCGCACTTCGGTCACGACTTCAACCTGCTTGCCATCCACTAAAGTAGGTTGGTAGATCCACTGGCGAAGCGCTTCGCGAGCGGTTCGAACGAGCCTGCGATTCGCGTCGATGAGAGTTTCGCCCATAATGTGGCCATCCTTCCCTATGACCACAACGAAGCGCATGGGTTCGGCCGGTGCGCCGGCGGCGTACTCGGGGTCTACTCTGGCGATGAGCTTCCGGGCCTGTACGGCTGGCGCGACACGAATCGGCGCCGGCTGATCGGCGGTTCTGACGATTGGTTCAAAACGAATCACGCCACGGCCCGCGGACCTGCCGGATGCCGAGCCGCTATTGCCGCGATCGGGCGGCCGCGGCGGAGGGGGAGGTGGTGGCGGCGGTAGTGGGGGTAGCGGCTTCACCGCCGTCGCGGCCCAGTCGTTTAAGATCCTATCCGCATTGGCCATGTCCGCCGGGCGGGTCATGTTTTGAGCAACGATGGCTGCCTGAACGTTTTCGGAGCGGGCGTCGGCCGATTTCTCCATCCACTGGCCGGACGCAGCCAAGTCCTGGCGTCCCTCGCGGAGCACCAGTCCCAGGTATTCCATGGCGACCGCGTGAAGCGGATCGAGCGCGATGGATTTCTCGAAGGCGGCAATCGCTGCGTCAAGCATTGGCTGGCGCGCCGGCTTGCCCTGCTGCAGCCACTGCAGCCAAGCGATGGTCCCGAGTGTACACCAGATATCCGCGTTCCACGGTTCGATGGCCAAGGCTCTCCGATACCACTCGCGAGCCTCGTCCAGCCGGCTCTCGTTGGTGGCTAACTTACCCAACATGACGACGGCGATCCAGTTCGTGGGATCCAGGTCCAGCGCGCGGCGGAACTCCCTTTCCGCCCGGCGCGCGCACGCGTCATTCTCCGCCGATACTGCATTTGGAATGTACTGTTGAAACCAGCCGAGCGCGATGTAAATATGCGGCACCGGGCTTGTCGGGTTCGCATCGGACCCCTTCTGAAACGCGGAGACGGCCTCCGCATAGCCGGCGTACCGGAATGCTTCGGCGCCTTGCTTGATCCAATCCCGCCAATCCGGTGGTGGTGGAGGATTTTGCCCCATCAGAGTAGTTACTCCAAGCGCCGGCAGCGCGGCAACAGCCGGCATCGGGCGGTTCACATTACGAAAGCACCACATCGTCAGGTTACTTTCGCCAGCCTTTTGTAGGCCTTGATCGCCGTGTTTTGAAACTCCCAGGCTGGTTGCCCGGTTGGCGGCGCGCCCTTCCATTCCAGTTGCCAGGCGAAGCCCTTCAGCAGCGGCCGGGCGATGACGCGTAAGGCTTGGCCGGCGAACTCGGGATATTGTTGGGCGGCTTCGCCCAGGGCCAGGCGGCTCAACTCAGGATCGATCTCGATCGGCTGCATGCGACCATGGTAACCAAGTATGTAGGCGAGAATTCGGGAACCTGGCGGCCGGTTACCTCGTATTGATGGTGAGGCTAAATATGTTCAAGATGTTCAAGGCGATCTCGTGGGCGTGTGCCCTTGGCGCAATGGCGGCTTCTCCCATGCTGGCGGATGAGTGGAGTAAAACCTTTAGCGTGGGCACCGCGCCGGAGTTGCGTATCGAGACCAGCGATGCCAACGTGACACTGCGGGCCGGCAACGTCAAGACCATCGAGGCGCGGGTCTACACTTCCGGCTGGAAGATCGGCCCGCTCGACGTGCACGTGACGGATCATCAGACGGGCGACCGGGTGGAGATCGAAGTGAAGGTTCCCCAATTGCACTTCAATCTGGGGAACCGATGGGTGAAAATCGAGGTGCAAGTTCCCAGCACAACCAAGGCGGACGTTCATACAGGCGATGGCAATGTCCGCGCCGACGAGTTACGCGGTCAGACCAGGCTGGTGACGCATGACGGAAACATCGACGTCGAAGGATTCGAAGGCGCGCTCGAAGCCAGCAGCGGCGACGGCCATATCCGCGTACGAGGAAAGTTCAACGTGCTGAACCTGCGCAGCGGGGACGGAAACATCGACGCGCAGGTAGCTCCGGGATCGCACATGGCCGCCGGTTGGACAGTGCACACTGGCGATGGCGGGGTTACTCTACACCTGCCGGATGGCTTCGCCGCGAACTTGGACGCGCACACCGGAGACGGGCGGATCACGGTGGATCTGCCGCTGACGACGGAGGGGGGCATCAAAGAAGATTCGGTCAGCGGAAGGCTGAATGGCGGCGGGCAGGTGCTGACGGTGCGTACCGGCGATGGGTCGGTGCATCTGACGCGGCTGTAGGCGGTTGCGTGCGCGCCGGAGTTCGCGGAGGACCGAGGCCGCTCCGGTAGCGTCCTGCGATCAGTCCAAGCCGGCGCGTGCGTTACGGCGGCAGCCAACCAGCGGCCACCGGGCATCCGGATGCTACCCTATGGAATGGCGCATCAATCCTTAGTGAATTGTCTTTCGCCTCTCGACAGGCAAAGCAAACAAAGCCTGAACCGCCCTCCCGCCGTGGCCGCGAGGCGCCTCGCGCCCCTTGCATCGAACAAAACCGGCGCGCATGCGTAATAAACTAGTGGTTCGCGCGTCACCAATAGCGCGGCTCAGGCGCGTGCCAGCCCATCGGCGCCGCATTCATCTAAAACGGTCGATTTCAATGAAACTATTTCAAACGCCGCTTCGAGTTTTTGGGATTCTCCTGGTCTTATGCGCCTGCGCGGCAGCCCAGCAGGATATCGGCATCCAGGCGCCTGCCGGCGGATGGAGCTTCGTCACAGGTCCCTACCGGGCCGGAAGTGTGCCGAACATCCGGCTGCAGAACTCTTCCCGCTTCGGCTCGCTGATACGGGCGGGCAATCTTTATCTGTCGGCGCGCGACGTGGTGGCCTTGGCCATCGAAAACAATATCGACGTGGAAATCCAGCGATATGGCCCGCTCCTGGCGCAGCAAATACTTCTGCGCGCTCAAGCGGGCGGCGCGTTGCGCAGCGTCGGCCTGGGAATAGCCACCGGCCCCCAAAGCGTCAGTTTGACGGGCGTCAGCGTAAACACATCCGGCGGCGTCGGTATCAGCGCGGGTAACGGCGTAGGCTCGGGCGGCGGCATCGTCACGCAGTTGGGACCGGCTATACCTTCCCTGGATCCCACCATCCTGGGTGTCGCTAGTTTCGGACACACGACTTCCCCGCAGAGCAACCTGGTGCTCACATCGACTCCGGTGCTGGTGGACACCACGCGCACTTACGAGGCCCAGTATGTGCAGAACTTCGATTTCGGCCTGTCCGCCCAACTAACCTACACCAGCACTCGCGTAGGCATTAACAGCACATCCTACAGCCTGAACCCCTTTACTTCCGGCGACCTCGATTTGATTTTGACGCAAAACCTGTTGCAGGGATTCGGACGCGCGGTCAACGGCCGGAACATTCGCGTGCAAAAGAACAACGTGAAGGTGAGTGCGTTGCAATTCAAGCTGCAACTCATCGCCACCGTCTCCTCCGCGCTGAACCTTTATTGGGATTTGGTGAGTTTCGACGCCGATGTGCGCGCGCGCCTGCGTGAAGTTGGCACTGCGCAGCAACTCTTGGACGACAACAAGAAGCTGGTGCAGTTCGGCACGGCGGCGCCCATCGAAATCACGCGCGCCGAGTCCCAGTTGTACGCCAGCCAGCAAGATCTGGTGACTTCACAGACCAACCTGCTGCAACAGGAAACGATCTTGAAGAACTACCTGAGCCGCAACGGTGTGGCGGACGCGGGTCTGACGGCTTTGCATATCGTTCCGCTGGATAAGTTTCAGATCCCCGAAAAGGATGAAGGCCGTCCGCTCGAAGACTTGATCCGCCAGGCGCTGGCCGTACGCGCGGAGATGGAGCAAGCGCACCTGAACCTGGCAAGCAACCAGATGAACCTGGTGGGCATCAAGAACTCTCTCAAACCTACGTTGCAAGCCTTCGCCGAAGTGACTAACAACGGCCTCTCGGGGGACCTGGCGGGCGTCGGGCTCCTACAGGGCTACAACAGTCCTCTGGTCGGCGGGTACGGCAACCTGCTCTCGCAGATTTTTCGTAGAGATTATCCAAACTATTCGGCGGGCATTTCGCTCAACATAGCTCTCCGCAATCGCGCGGCGAAGGCCGACTATGCCACCAGCCTGCTGGAACTCCGCCAAAACGAGCTGAACCTGCGCAAGAATATCAATCAGATCCGAGTGGATGTGCAGAACGCCATAGTGGGCGTGCAGCAGGCGCGGTCGCGCTACGAGGCGGCCACAAAATCCCGCGTGCTGCAGGAGCAGACGCTGGCGGGCGATCAAAAGAGGTACGCCCTGGGCGCCACCGTGGCATTCCAAGTGGTGCAGGACCAGCGCGATCTGGCTACCGCCCAGAGCAGTGAGGTGCAGAGCATGGCGAACTATACGCATGCGCGCATCGCGTTGGACCAGGCGCTGGGCACCACGCTGGAAGTGAACGAGGTCTCGATCGATGAGGCTTTGAAGGGGCAGATCTCTCAGCCTTCGGTGCTGCCGGCGGACCTGCCCAAGGAGGAGCGTCCATGAAGCGGCCGATGCCACCCATTTTTCGAACGGCGGCTATACTGCTGTGCGGCACATGCGCATGGGCCCAGCAGTCTTCCATTGCCCTGATCCCTCCGCATGCGCCGGCCATCCTGCGTCCGTACCTCGCGCCCGCGGCTCCGACGGTCCGCCTGGCCAATTCTCCGCGGCTGAGCGAACTGGTCCGCGCGGGAACTCTTTACCTCACCGTGCAGGACGCAATTGCGCTGGCCTTGGAGAACAACATCGACATCGAGGTGGCCCGATACAATCCGCTCATCCTGGCATTGGACGTCACGCGTGCCGAGGCGGGAGGCACATTGCCCGGCGTGCCGAGCAACGCCTCGCAAGCCGGATCGGTGGCGTCCGGCCAGGGCGTCGCGGGCAGCCAACAGGCTGCCGGCGTCAGCGCACCGGGAACCACCGCCAGTCACGTCCAGTCGACCAACGCCACTATCTCACAAATCGGACCCATCACGCCAACCCTGGATCCTATTATTCAGGAAGCCAGCACCTTCAGCCACACCACTTCCCTGTATCCCGATTCGCAGGCGAGCGCCACTTCCACCCTGGTCGATGGAACGCGCGCGCTCACGGCCAGTTTCCAACAAGGGCTGCTTACCGGCGGCAACGTCACCCTCACCTACAGCGACCATTACTTGAATGAAAACTCACCCACCGATGTGCTCAACCCTACCTCGGCGCCGGTGCTTTCCATCTCGGTGCAACAGTACCTGCTGAACAGCGCCGGCATCGCGGTCAACGCGCGCTTCATTAACGTGGCCAAGATGAACCGGGACGCCTCGGACCTGGCTTTCCAAACCACGGTGACCAACATCGTTTCACAGGTATTGAATGCCTACTACTCTCTCGAAGCAGCCGATGAAGACATCAAAGCCAAGACCAGCGCGGCGGAGACCGCAACCACGTTTCTGGCGAACGTAAAAGAACAGGTGCGCATCGGATCGTTGGCGCCTTCGGAAACGGTCAATGCCGAGAGTCTGGCCATTACCGCCAAGCAGGCCTTGGTGGACTCCGAGACCACGCTGAAACAGCAGGAGATTCAATTGAAAAACCTGCTGAGCCGCAACGGGACGGGCGATCCGGTACTGGCCGGCGCGCGTATCCTGCCCGTCGATCCCATCCGGATCCCGGAGCACGACGACCTCCCTGCCTTGGACGAACTGGTCAAGCAGGCCCTTGCCAACCGCACCGACCTGGCGAGCGAAAGAGAAAATGAAGCCGCGGCGGTAGTCAGCGACCTGGGTACCAAAAACGGTGTCCTGCCGTTCGCGGTGGTATTTGGCAGCGAGAGCCAGGCCGGGTTAGCCGGAACCGGCAGGACGGTGTACTACGACGGCCAGCCGATACCGCCGAATCCGTACCTTGTGGGTGGCATAGGCACGGCCCTCGGCCAGGTGTTCCGCCGCGACTTTCCCTCCGAGAACATCACCGCGGCATGGCAATCGACGTTCCGGAACAGGCAGGCGCTGGCCGACTACGCCATTGACCAGTTGAATTTCCGACAGACCCAGTTGTCCACCCGCAAGGACCTGAACCAGGTGCAGGTGGATGTTCAAAACTATGTCATCGCCTTGCGGCAGGCGCGCGCGCGCTATGAGGCCGCGGTCCGAAATCGGACCTTGCAAGAACAGTTGTATACGAGCGAGCGGAGGCGGTTCGAATTGGGAGCGTCCATTCCGTACAACGTGACCCAACAGCAGCGGGACTTGATGACGGCCCAAAACTCGGAGACCGCGGCTCTGGTAGCCTACGTTACGGCGCGCATTGCCCTCGACCGCACCACGGGCGCCATCCTGCCGGCCAATCACGTGTCGCTCAGCGAGGCGCGCCAAGGCCAGGTGATGCGCCAATCGGCGATCACCGAGCCGTCCGCCCAGAAGTAGGCGCCAACCCGCTCAAAATACCTGGATACACATCGCGCGCGGCGTTCTTGCCGATTATCGAGATGCTATGCCATTCCTGGGGTACGGCGTCGCGCGTGGCCGCGTTCAGATCGGCCGGCGCGGCGGCTTTCCAGTCCGCATTCAGTATCCGCACGTTTGCCGCGCGGGTGATATCCTTCACCTTGGCCAGCGCCACTTCTCGATCTTTGTCGTCCGGCGGATCCAGCAGCCACACATCGTAGCTGTGCGCGAAAAGAAATTCCACCAAGTTGGTCTCGATCGTGTCGATCGAAAAGATCATGCTCGACATGCCCGCACCGGCCGTCAGCAAGACCGGTCCGTGCGAACCGCCCTCGTAGCGGATCAGCCGGCGCCGCGGCCCGCCGTTGCCCGGCAATGGATACACCGTGGGCGCGTTGACCCGCAGCGGCCGCTTCTTGCGCTCTCCGGCCACGCCGCCGTAGATATCGTACAGGTCGCCGGCTAAGGCTCGCCCGAAACGCGTGGTAGCTTCCAGACGCGCGCGTGCGTTCGGGGCATTCGATACGCGCAGGGTAGTCAATTGCCGCTGCAAGTCCTGTGGCAGAATGCGCAGGGTACTCCGGGCGAGAACGGCGCGCGCTTCGCTGTCTCCGTCATAGAGAGTGACATGCAGGGCGCCGGCGTCCTTTAAGCCCTGCAAGTAGAAAGTCTTGCCTTCGCGGCCCACCAATTTCATCCGGTAAGCCATCCGCCCCAGGCTGAATTCGCCGCCCGCGACTTTCAACGGCTCGCTGGAGAGCGCCGCCGCGAGAGCCCGGCCGGCCACGCGCGCTTTGCGGTCCGGATTGCGCATCAGATCGTCCAGATCGTCCGACACTACTGTTAGGTCCAGTTCCAACGCATCACCGCGCGCGGTTTCGGCGAACTGAACGCCCAGCGGCGCGGGACTGGCCGGTGCATTGTCCGTATGGCGGGCTGGCGAGCGCGAAGGCAACGCATAGTCGATGCGCCAGCCGCGGTCCTTGGCCAGCAGTGCGCAGGTGCGCTCGCCCAGCGCGGAAATCGTGAGCAGCGGGCCCACGCCCAGCGAGCGTGGGATCGTCGAACCGTCGCACACGTAAAGTCCTTCGTGTACCGTCGTATCGCTGCTGGCGGAGAAAGCTTGCCCCTTGTGATTTACTACACCATGCGCCGCATCTTTAGCCATCACGCAGCCGCCCAGCGGGTGCACGGTGATCAGATCGTGATTGAAGATCGTGCTCCACAGCGGATCGATCAGGTAATTACCCCCTAGCGCGCGGGTGGCTTCCGCGAGCGTCGCGTTGACTCTGGCGAAGATGGGCTGGTCGCCCACGTGCGGCCATTCGATTTGCAGGCGGCCGCCCGCGAGGCGCATACTGCCCGAGCCGCGCTCGTGGGTGGTCACCAGGTAGGCCTGTGTATTATTGGCCGCGCTTTCATAAGCACCATAGGGACCCACGGAGAGACTCTCGATGTCGCCTTCCATCGCCATGGCTTCTTCGAGACCTTCCTCCGCTACCTTGCCCAATGCAGCACCCGCTTCTGCCAAGGCTCCTGGCAACAGATTGACCAGCGCCCCTGGCGTAACAAACTCCTGGATCACGATGCCATCGTCCAAATCGGGCTGCCGGCGCATGTCGATGGCTCCCGCGATGCAAGGTCCCACCGCCTCCATATCGCGCGGATCGCGGTGGCCGTAACCCACGCCGCGAATCTCCTCCGTACAGCCATAGCTGTAACCCAGGACGTCTCCGTTGCCCGAGAACTGTTGTCCCACCTGGTCCGAGAGGGGCAGGCCGGCGGCCTTCGAGCGCAGCAGGATTTCCGTGGATCCCAGCGTGCCGGCCGCCAGTACCACGATGTCCGCCGAAACCGTCCGGAGCGGCTCGTCGAAGTCCTCCCGCCCGGTTTCGAGCGCCTGATAGTGCACCAGCCAGCGCCCGTCTTTGCGCTCGATGTGGCGTACGGATATCTGCGTGTAGATTTCCGCGCCGAAATTCTTCGCGTCCGGCAGGTAGTTGAACAGGACCGTATTCTTGGCCCCGTAATTGCAGCCGGTCACGCAGTCGCCGCACAGCATGCACGCATGCTGCTCGACGCCCACGTGGTTGATCCCTTCCGCAAAGTTCACCGTAATCGGCGCGCGTTCGCAAGTCTGCCCCAGAAGCGAGGCGGATTGCTCCAGCGCCAGCAACTTCGGCAAGGCCGGATACCGCGCCGGATAAGCGGCCGGCCGCAGCATCTCCTCGGCGCGCCGGTAGCCTTCCTCGACGCTTCCCAGATCGTCCCGTAGCGCCTGGGGCCAGCGCGGGTCGTCGAAGACGCGCGGTTCGGGTCGCAAGGCGACGTTCCCATTGATCAGGGAGGTGCCACCCAGTCCGCAGCCCATGAATACGTTCACATCCGGGTTGATATGGAAGTCGTAGAGACCCGTGCGTGAGCCGGTGTGCCCGCTAGGAAGCTGGGCTTGCATTTCAGCCAACGCCTCCGCTTCTGTGTCGGGGTATTCGCCGTTTTGAAACTCACGGCCCCGCTCCAGGACACAGACTTGCTGTCCGGCGCGCGCCAGTCGCGAGGCGGCGATGGCGCCTCCGTAACCGGAGCCTACCACCAGAACGGTGTAATGGTTCTTGATTTCACGAACAGGCGACGACAGACGCGGCATTTCGGCTTCCTAACTTTGACTTGCTTTGACTTGCGGGGTCCACTCCAGATGGTAGCAGACGGCTCCCATCGCGTTGTGCGGCAGCGGTGATTACGAATTCTTTATCCGATTTCGGGACGTATTCGTACACTACCGTTTTGACAGGTCAAACGCGGGCATCGCAGACTGGACGGATGCCCGCAAGATCAAGGTCATGTGAGGAGGATCCCAAACGCAGTGCAATCCCGAAATCCGGAGTGAATCCCGGACGGATTATGGGATCGCGTAGCCGAAACTCCCATAGCTGTGCTTTTACAAGCTCTTGGCGCACGCGAACCATTTGGTTCACGAATTGCTACAGCACATACTTACCTGCAATCTAACTAGGGGGATACATGCAGTTCCATCAAAAACAGTCAACACGCGGTCTGCGTCGGCGGCCGCACATCTCAAACGAAAAGGTGCATATGAATAGACGTTGGATTTTTGCGTTTGTCTCGATGGTGGTGTTCGCCGGGCTTTGCACGCCAGTATTCGGGCAGTCTTTGATATCGGGCGACATCTCCGGAGTGGTTACGGACCCTAGCGGCGCGGTAATACCCAACGTCCCGGTGACATTGAAGGGCATCGACACCGGCGCCACGCAGACCACCTCGACCAACCAGTCCGGCGCCTACCGTTTCTCGCTGTTAAAGCCTGGCAATTACACGGTTACCGCAAGCCAGACCGGCTTTCAGAAGGCGGAACGAGCCATCGAAGTCGCGGTCGGCCAGATTGTGACGGCCGATCTGCAGTTGCAGGTTGGTTCGAACACGCAGA
>Ga0302326_10008532_pt1 | contig 22583 bp, 22 predicted proteins | sample Palsa_T0_3_FD_202264 | JGI IMG/M metagenome (GOLD analysis project Ga0302326, IMG submission 202264) | Peat permafrost microbial communities from Stordalen Mire near Abisko, Sweden - Palsa_T0_3 | ecosystem: Environmental > Terrestrial > Soil > Palsa > Peat permafrost | place: Sweden: Abisko... | reverse complement strand
CGGCAGTACCGTTAGAAAGCTGCGAGCGGCCAGGATCGAGTATGTGTACCTACACATTAACAAAGAGTGTATTACTGATCGAACAGAAGTAGACATCGGCGCAGATTTTTGCTTGGGATGCGGCCGCCAGGGTTTGCAAAGTGAGTTGATAGGATCACCGGTCACTAGCAAGTCAACCCTGAGATATCTGTAATTCCTGACCGTCCTTCGTCATCAGCTCAGCTCTCGATTGATTCGAGATATCCCGCCTTCATTTCGAATCGCAGCTCCGGCCAGCGCTCGCGCATGCGCACAAGCGCGACTCCAAGGCGACCAGTCTTCGGAGAGAAGGCGGAACACGGCGGTCGGTTTGACGCCGACCGTATCGGATGGTGCTCAAATGTTCCCGGAACGCCAGAAAGCAATAGTTCCAGTTTTTCCTGCATCCTCTTGTTGGGAATTTCCACCCTCATCGATAACACCTTCAGAGGCGCGCCGTTCGACCTAGTCTAATGCCGGAGCTGGTCCGCCGACGAACATCCCGAATCAGGACCAGAGTTTCTTCACGAGTCCTTGATTTTACCTAATGCTCGCCGGCCCGCTCGCGGTAACGACGCAAATCGAAAACAAGCGACTGGGCCAAAGCGTCAGGTAGTGGAACGCGACGGGCCAGGTCTTCCGCCGTCTTCTCATCGAACTCGAACTTCTGGCCCATTACGATCTGGAACCAGCGCTCACGATCCTTGACCACGCGGTACATCTTCTCATCCGCGCTGCCAGCAATAAATGGCTCGTAGATGACGATGGGACGGCACACGAGTTCTGCCTTGCAGCGGATTCGGTCAAGGCGTCCCGTTCTCTGTTCGAGTACGCTGGGATTCCAGCAGAGATCGTGGTGGATAACATAGCGGCAGAAGCGATGCAGGTCCACACCTTCACCGAGGACGGGACTGCTCACTAGAATCTCCGGAAACAGCGGGCTATTGAACGCGAACATCATCCGTTGCCGAACAAGCGGCTTGGTTTCTCCAAACACCATGCGGACGACCGGCATGGCGCGAAAACTACCAGCGCGCTCTTCTTCCGTCTCATCGTCAGCCGAACCTCGCGGCGAGATGTACACGGAAACTGCTTCCAGGTATTCGTCCAGTTGGCCTTCGGCCGACTCATCCTCGCGCTCATTCCCCTTGCGACGGCTGTCTTTATCGGCAAGATCTTGTACAAACCGCAGGAACTCGGCGATGCGCTGCTTGAGCGGCATGCCCGACCTGTCATTAGAACTCTCCAGCGTCTCGCGCAAGGCCGCCACCCCCTTACGGACGATGGTAGCCCCGGCTTTGCCTTCGACAAGGGCATCGCGAATGTCGGGCACTTCAAGTGGCAGAAAGCGTGATACATAAGCTGCCGAACGCACGTAGGCGGCCAATAGATCGACAAGGCGTTGCCGCAACGCTGCATCGCTGGATAGAGTCGCAAATTCCGGTCTGTCGACCTGCCGCCCTAGGTACTCAATCACCTCACGGTGGAAAGGGCTCTCCTTGTCGCCAAGGCGCTTGGTTATCAGCGCAAGCCGATCCTTTGCCTCCGAGAGGGCTGATGAATCAAGGTCGAGGCGCTCGGCTGCTCGACGGGCAGATGCATCTTCGACTTCTCTCCGGATGTGATCCCGCAACGCAATAGCCGTCTGTCTGTAGAAACAGAAAACGAGCACCTTCTCTCCGGAAAGCCACAGATCCACCGCTCGGCGGACCACAGATCTGATCTTAGGGTGGCCGAAGAGCCGTATCGGAGCATCTTCCTTGGATGGAATCAGTTGGGAAATGTGTTCTTCGTACCATTGGACGGGCACGATAGCCTCAGGGCGGTTCGCTTGCAGGCGGGCTTTTCGATGCTCAATGCCATAGTCATCAACCTCCCGTACGTCACCCCTCTGTTCCTTGGTGTGGTGGAAAGCCTCGTAGCTTGAACACAGCCCCTCGGCGAAGAAGGCTCGTTGCCCCTTGCCGGTGAACCGGGCCAGTTCGCCCTGCGCCCTCGCCGCAACGAAGAACGGAGCGGCCTCACCGGCGCCCAGAGGAATTCCGCCGACGCCCCCTCGGGTCTCATCGCTGTCTGCATCCGCTATTGCGCGGCCTGCACAGTGTCTGCGTCGAGGAGCTGGCGGCTCGTTCCCCCGAGGAGGCAGGAATGTGGGACGGTTGTGCCGGATGACCCATGCCCGCAGGCCGGTCCATGGGTCCTCCTGACAGTCCTGCGCCTTCGCCTTGGTTTCACGGCACCGGACTACCGCCTTCTTGATCTCTTCCACAAGCGCATCAGTCACCAGGTGCTCTACCGAGTGCCACCAGTTCTGCGCGGCATCGGATAGGCTGGTGTCTTTACCCAGATGGCCGCCCAGCATCGTACGGTCGATCCTGCCCCACCAGTCATCCAGGCGCTTTCCGGCCAGCCGGTTCTCGCTTAGCCGCTGCTCCAGCACTTGCAGCTTCGCCAGGAACTGCTGGCGATTCTGGTCTGGCGCACGTGGTCCCGACCACTTGGCTGCGGCGAAGGAACGAATGACGCGCATTAACTCATGGTGTCCCAACTGAAAAGGAGTGGCGGTGAGGAACAACATCCGGTCGAACTTGTCCCAGAGTCTTGGGCGATCGGTGCCGGAAAGGGCTCCATTCGCAGACAACAACTCTTCCGAACGTTCCGACCTGAACAGTCTCGCCAGTCGCGTTTCATCGTTCTTGGCATGATGAGCTTCATCCAGAACAAGTAGAGAGGCTCGCCATTTCACCTTCTGTAGCCATTCCCAATAGACGTTTCCACACAGGTTGTTGAACTCCTGCCGCTTCTTCCTGAGCGTCTCATTCGATATTTCGCCTTGTCGCCCGGGCACACCTTCTCGCAGGAAGCGCGCAAGGTCAGACCAGTCCAACTGGTGCTGATGCTGAAGTAGATGAGCCGGAATGGGGGCATCCGAGCCTTCCTCGAGTATCCCTTCCAGTACGAGATATCTGTGCCACTGGCTAACCCTGAGATTCATCAACCTCTCGACGGTATCCGGCGTGAGTCTGCGTCGGGACTTCAGACGACTCATCTCGGTCGCCCACTTGTAGATCCGTTTCTTGGTCTCGTCACTCAGCCGACTGTTGGAGCGGGCCAGACGTACGAATGCCAGTTTGATCCAACCGTCGTACAGACCGGCATGGAAACAAGATGTCGTCATCCATATCAGACGGATCCGCTTCCTCCGGGGGGCATCGAGGAGTTTGAGAAACTCCGTTGGTGAGTCGACATACGCAGAACGAATCCGGTTCAGGGCATCCGTATCGCGGCAGCACAGGCTCCTGAAGTGGTCCCATTCCTTTCGCCATTTCATGGCCAGTCCGGGTGGCATCATCACAACGACGGGGTGCGCGTCGTCTTGAGTCGAGAGAAGTACAGAGGCGACTACGGCCAGAGCGACGTAGGTCTTTCCCATCCCAACCTCATCAGCCAGGATGACGCCCGGCTTGAGACGAAGGTCATCCAAGATGCTCCTAGCCGTTTCTTGCTGGCGTAGCCCTTCCAGCGGGTTGATCTTGTCGGCTCGCTCGGCCTCAACTCCTCGCAGATCGATAACGCTGTCAGCGAATTGCCAGTTGATGGCCATGTCTAGTCACCGGCTCCCACAAGTTCATCGCACTTGGTGTCCACCGCGCGAATATAGCCGGCCAAAGAGCCGAGCCCGCTGCCAGCCCCACTTGATGCGGGCCGCCTTGTCAAGCAGGTTCTTGACAACGTCCCTGTAAACGGGTCGGACGTCATGGTCGCCGGGGTTGTGATCGGCTCGCACGCGGCGGCAGGCATATGCCAGCGTCAGCGCGATCTCCGCGAAGCTGAAGGCCAACTGGGAAGCCAGCATCTGCGCTGTCCCCGGAGGCTGTCCTTCGACCGTAAGGTCTTTGGTTAGTGCGTCGGCCAGGGCAACAGGCCCCAGCGGGTCTTGGCGTAACCGGTAGGCTACAGCTTCTTTGGTACGAACTGTCCGGAGCAATCGCTCAGCCAATGCGGCCAACGTTTGTCCGAGTTTCCTAATCTGGTACAAGGTATACCCGGTAGTGTCGATCTCTCGAAGAGGATCGCAGGCCCGAGACAGCTCGGCAGCGCTCGACAGGTGACCCAAATCATTCTCGTTCTCGTCGACCAGTTCGGCCGGTTCGCGACCAGAGATGAGGCAGTTCATGATATGGTCCGAAGTCAGACCACGAAACTGCTCTGGAGGCAGCAAGTCTTCGAGGCCTTCTGTCTGGACCGGAAGCCAGCCTGACTGGCTCTGCCCCGCATCATCAGTCCAGGCAACACGCACACACGTCAGAGTCAAGCCGCGCAGCGACCCCGGCATATCTACGGTGCGACGGCCCTCCGTTGGCACGCTCTTGACCTGCAGAGAGTCCAGGATGATCGTACCGGTATCGTTTGCCTTGGCGCCCGGACGAGCCAAAGACCAGATAGCGGGCAACGCATGCGCCGTGTCAAAGAACACGGTCAGCGTTGCTGCTTGTTCGTTGAACGTGACCGCCTTAAAGACAAAAGGCAGCGCTGGTTGCGTGGGAGACTCATCTGCCGGCGGATCCACTTTGGCTGGCCAGAAGACATCGTCGCAGGAGTCATTGTCGTCCCCGTACCAGATTACGGGCATTCGGATATCGAGGCGACTTCGTGGGCCAATCTCATCCTGATAGCACAGGTTCGCTTCCACGTTCGCCGCGCCCATCCCCATACCGTGCGGCGTGAAGTTGCTTGATCCGCACGTCAGAATTTCACGTTGACCGTCCGCGAGTAACAACGCCTTTGCGTGCAGCACACGGTTGAGTTTTTCGCCACTGCGTGCGGGTGGCACCACAAACACCGCGGGACCATCCTGTATCTCACTCCAGACTGTGTTCCAGGTCTTGAGGAACGACAACGGCAGGTCACTAACCATACGACCGCTCTCCGCCTGCTCCGACGGGTGTCCCGGAATGCCAAGATATGTCGCGACACTCTTGGAGGACCTCCGAGACAGATTCAGCAATCGGCTTGTCAGCCTTTCCATGCCGCTGTCGGTCTCACCGACAAAGGGGGTGAGCACAGTCACTTCATTGGCCCGGCGGTTGCCCCATAGGTCAGCGACTTGGTCAATAACTGACAGCATGCGGCGTCCATTGGTTGCCGGACGACCTCCGACAAAGGATACGCGTGGTAACTCTCGGAGAGTGAAATCAGCCGGGGCCTGCCGCCAGCGCCCAAGACGGCTTCGGACAAACTCCAGCGTAGATATCATCCGCTCGCGAGCCGCGTCGTGTGCTTTAACCCAGCCCGTTCCTGCGACATCGCTCAGGAAGCTCAGCACATCCCTTGCCGGCTGGAGGGGCATGGAGCCCTTTCCGTCGAAAACGTCCAAAACACCGGCGACCTCGCGGTTTCTGCGATATCCGGTCCGGGTCAGGTTGGCCGAAGAAACGATTATCCGCAGCCAGCGTTCCCAAACGAGCACCACGATCTTCGCATGCTGAGCGCCGCTAGGCACACGAACGGCCATCTGATCCCATCGCAGCGTCGTCTGTCTGGCATCAACGCAGGTATGGTCTACCAGAACGCAAGCCCGGACGGTTCCCAATGCCAGTTCGCGCTCTACCAGGAAACTGACTTCCCGTTCGGTGTGGTCAAACTTCAGCCCGAGGAAGCGGGGGAGCAGGTCCACTTCAAAAAACGCAGCATCGAAAGTGTATGTAGTGGCGATACAGGCCACTGGCGCACCTGCACTGACCTCGTCAGGTCGACCGGTCGGGACGGGTGCGCTCCAATAACTCGTAAGCGTCTTGTCGCTTCCGTCAGGTGTCATCGCCGGCCACCATGTTGGGTATGCGCGCCATGCCAAGCTCCCGAAGGAAGGAAAAGCCGTTCACAATACGCATGGGATGAAGGAATACGTTCCGGTACTCTGGGGGGAGGTTCGCGTCTCTTCCGTAGCCCGGCATCAACATCCAGACTGGGCCGCAGTCCACCCACGTTGCCTTACGCTTGGTCCGCTGGACTTTCTCGTGGCGGCCCATGACAGCGGAAACGGCATTCTCCACGGACTCGCGGCAGAGAACCACATCGTCACGAATGAGCTCTAATGCCTGGCTGCGAGCGGCAGCATCCAGTAGGTGTAAGTCTTTGAACTCGGCAACCGCCTTCTCAAGAGCCTCCGCGGCAGGCTTGGCCTTCGACACAGCACGTTCGATGGACCGCGACACGGGAGCCAACTCCACCACTTCCTCAGGCTTGGCTCTGCCAGACTTCTGGCGCAATCCCCACAGCAGTGCGTCGAAAACCTGTTGCAGGACTGCCGAAGCTTTTTCATAGGCGTCGATAGCACGCAGGCACGAGGCGATCAGACGGTCGGTAGGATCCTCGGGCTGCAGCAATTGTGCGACGCCGTCCAGAAGCACTGTTCGTTCGAGTGCGCCTCGCTCCTGAGTGAGACCCGCGCGATATACGTCCAGAGTCTCGGGGGCGCGCAAGAGTTCAAACATCCGTCGTCGCACGGGTTCGGCAGTCAGTGCACGGATGATAGCCTTGCGCTCCTCACCCGTGACCTCGTCAGGACGTATCCGACTGGCCAGCATTTCCCATATCTGCTGGTTGCGGTTCGGCCAAGCTCCCTGCTTTCCGATGCCCTGGCTTACAGTCTTAGCGACCAGCTTCGCCCACTTGACCCCTTCGCCATGGGCTTGATCCGGATCCTCCAGGTAGTGAGTCAGACCTTGGTCAGATGACCATGCCAGAAGAAGGTCTGGGCCGTTCCTGCCCAGGCGACCGTTGCCATCGACCAGCCCCAGCGAACGGCTCAGACGCGCCATAACACCGTATGGACCGTTGACGGCCTGCCCCTTGAGGAAATTGCCTGATCGCAAAGGCTCTCCGTCACGCCATGCTCGCTCAGCCAGTGTCCTCCCCGGCAGCCGGGCGGCGGCATTTCGATAATCGTCGGGGTTGTCCTCGGCTTGCCGAGACACTCCCGCGACGAAGAGCCGCTCGAAGACGAGCCGTGCCTCCAAACGATCTTCTTCCCGGCCGGTAAGGCTCACAACTCGATCGGCAATCACCGATGCCACTGCTGTGAAGGTAAGCAGCCGCGGACGCCACATTCGGACCGTGAATCCTGGCAGTAGGACATCCGCCAGATGTTCTGCCTCCGACAGTGTCCCCAAGGGGTCAACGCTGCCGGAAGGCTCCTCGGCGGGGTCAAATACTGTTGAGAAAGGCAAGAAGTTCATTTGATATCGCTGTCTGTCTTGACGACTTCCAGTGCATGCCTGCGAAATCTCGCCGTGAGCCGGAGGTCCAAGGTGAGTGTGACGCCTTTCGAGACTGCTTACCTCATGTCCTACTGTGCTTCAGCTAACACCGCAAGCACGCATTGGATCGATAACCTGCAAATACCGCGCCTTCATCTCGAACCGAATTCAGGCCCAGCGCTCGCGCATTCGCAGAGGCCGCACTATCCCCGATTTTTCTTGGCGTCCGATATCCACCGCAAGCACCCATGCAGGGCGCTGAATGTCGTGTTGAGCTGAGCCATTGCCATGGCTTCGTCCTCGCCCCAGGCCCAACAACGAAGTGTGACTGCTCGCCCTTCTTTATTAATCGCCGTGAAGAAGTGAATCCATTCCCCGATCTTCACGACAGCAGGAATGTTCGGCACATTGTCTCGCAGACCATCATGGATCGACTTTATCAATCCATTGACCGTCGGAACCGCCGCATTCCAAGCGAGATCGCGAAAGATGACTGTCAGCCTAGCATGCATGACTATCGGGTCGGCTTCGAAGGCGTTTCTGACTACCTCTGGCGCTGCGTGGTCCCGTCTAGGGGGGCGTAACCCACAGTCGTTCGACTCAAAAATTGAATCGGCCCCGTTCAACCACGCCAGCAATTCATAAAATGTCTGGATCGCCTGGTAGTGGGACCACGGTTGGAAATCGGGCAATGCCAGAGGAATTTGATCTAGGTGAGCTTTGAAATCGACGTACTTTTCCTCAGGGTTGGCGACTGCAACGGTCCAAGGGTGCTCGCGGCCCGGCGGTTTTTCTGTATCGTAATTGACAAACATGCTTACGGCCTGCTTTTCATTTATTCCTCATAGGCTTCGCCACCGGCTCTGGTCTCGATGGATTCAAGATACCTCGCCTTCATCTCCAACCGCAATTCCGACCAGCGGTGCCGCGTGCGCACAAGTGCGATCCGCGAACATTCACAGGCGCGCTCCCTCGATGTCCGAGCTTGCGGCGGAATAAAGACGAAAAGACCCCCTCCCGGTCACCTCACGAACTAGGCCGCGGTCTTCGAGAGCGCCGAGCATGGCACGAGCGGCGTGAGGCGTTATTCCCAAGCTTCGACTTGCCGCACCAGCCGACACGGCGGGAATGCCGATCAACAGGTCGATCAGCGCCGCCATGTGCGATGTTGAACGACTCCGAGGAGCGGTCTCATTGAGGCGGCGATATGCCAGCGTCAGATGGCTGTGGAGTTTGAACCCCCACTCCGCAGCTCGTCCGCACGCCTTCGTAAATAACTCCGGCCATGAAACCGCCAGATCCGGCCGATACTTCGACGCCGCCCCCAGAAAACCAATAGACGGCATTAGGCAATAGGAAGAGGTGAGACCCGCGCGATAAACCCAAGCCATCGCGAGCGCGCGGCCTGCCGCAGCGCCGATGCAATCGGCAGCTCTGCTTCGATGCCAGGTAGCGATAATCTCGGCGGCAGCCTGAAGCGGCGGCAAGCTCTCCCAGGTGGAGACGACCGAGGGCTGCAACGCCCCCTCAAGCGCCTCGCTCATCTCTTCGGGAGTGTGGATGCGGTTTTGCAACCAGTCGGGTAAATCCGGGTGATCGACGACGCGGCTTTGCAAGCGAAGGCGCGTCAGGGCGACGATTCTCCGTGGATTGAAGAGATGGCGCGGATTCCGGCGGATGAGCGTCGAGAGCATCCCGTGGATATCCGTGGCCCGCTGAATATCCTGATCCGGCGCCCGGTCGAGCGTATTGTGCAGCCGGAGCAACAGGTCGTGCGCAGAAACATACAACCCATCCAGACGCAACGAGGCAACAGCTTCATAAACCAACGCTCTTTGTATCCAGCCCGCGCGCACGGACTCGGGCGCGCCCGCAAGCCGTTCATCCAACCGTACGCTCGCCACGCTCGCCGCGTGGGGCATACCGGGGTTCCATGTAAATTCTGACCTATTTGCTAAGTCATTGAATATCAAGCAGCGGATTCCACAAAAAGTAACCTATCTCGTAGTTACGTTACGCTGCTTCGAGGATTTTCAGAAGGTGCCGTCTGACGGGCGGCAAATATGCCGCATGGACGGATTGGATTAGTCACGGTAAGAAGAATTTATCGGGAGTAATTTTCCATCCGTTTCGGTCGCAGATCAAAAATCCACATGGACGCAAACCCCAAAGAGCCTTCTTCCGTTGTATGGCTCGACACCGAGCTGTTCGGCCCCCTCCCCTTGCCCGCAGATCCCGCGCTGCGGAGTGATACCGAAGCCATCCTGGCCCGAGCCCGCGCGCTGGCCAGCCGGTCGAAGGCCACCGAGACGCTCCGCTCCTACCGGACCGCCTGGACACAGTGGTGCGCCTGGTGCGAACTCATGGGCTATCAGCCGCTCGGCGGCGACACGCTCGCGGTGGGCATGTTTCTGGCTCACCTGTCGCGCACCAAGAGCCTCGCCACCGCCCGCACGCGCCTGGCGGCCGTGGCCACCGCGCATCGGATTGCGGGAGTTCGGCTCGACACCAAAGCGGGTCCGATCGCAAACGTGCTCGAAGGATTCAAGCGGGAACAGGGCGTCAAGCCCCTCAAACAGGCAACGCCGCTGCTCGTCGACGTGCTGGAGCGCTTCCTCAGCGTCTACGCCAAAGACACGACCGCGCACCGGCGCGACAAAGCTCTTGTACTGATCGGATTCGCCAGCGCGCTGCGGCGTTCGGAGATCGTTGCGCTTGATGTGGAAGATGTTGAATTCGTGCCTCAGGGCGTGGTGCTTCATCTACGGCGCTCAAAAACCGACCAGCACGGCAAAGGCGAATTGATCGCCATACATCGAGGGGCCAGCAGTGAGTTTTGCGCCGTTACTCCGCTTGAGCGCTGGATCGAGCTCCGTGGCCGCAAGCCGGGTCCGTTGTTCACGCGTCTGCATAAGGGCGGCCGGATGACCGATGAAGGCCTGCGGCCACAAGCTGTTTCTTTGGTGCTGAAACGCGCCATCAAGGCCAGCGGTCTTGATCCCGGTAGCTTCTCCGGGCACAGCCTGAGAGCGGGGCTGGCGACCTCGGCCGCTCTCGCGGGCGCCGATCTCAAGGACATCATGGCGCAAACCCGTCATCGCTCGCACGACATCGCGCTTCGATACATCCGCCGCGCCGAAATCTGGAAGAACAATGTGACCAAGCTTCTTTTTAGTCCGCCCGGCATCAACGAAGCGCAGAGCTAGAAACTCGTCACAAGTACAGAACTAGCCTGCATTTTTCTTGGCTTCCGATAATTGAGGCTTATCGGAACCCAGAGAAAAAAGGAACCAACCCAACTCCTGCCACAATTGCATATAAGGCCATGTTTGTGAAGGCAGATTCGGAAAGGACAAGTTCCTGGAGTGCCGGTCGCCGATAAGACAGACGCGCGTATTCGTGAGCAACAAATGGTGCCAAATAGCTGGAAAAAACGACGCCAAATAGCGCGCAGAATAACCGTCCACACATCGCGGACTCATCGACGGACGGAGTTCCGCTCTGACCTCGCCCCTCACCCCGAGTCAAGACATGCTATCGGATAGCTACTTAGTAGCTTTCTGAATTCCGATACCGCCTCGTGCCAGATACAAATCGATCTCACAGTTACAACCTCGTGCACGCCTGCGAATCATGTCATGCTTTCGGATAGCTACTTGGTAGCTATCCGAAAGCGGATAGCATTCTGGTATCAGATAGCTTTCGGTTGACCGTCGGATAGCTTTCCGATCAACTATTAGAGACGCCTGCAACTCTCACCTGGGAGCACCACATGCCGGTTATCGTGTTCGCAAGCCCGAAGGGAGGTGCGGGGAAGTCTACCTCCGCCGTCGTCCTTGCCACGGAGCTTGCTCTGAAAGGCGCTTCCGTCACTGCAATTGACGCCGACCCGAACAAACCGGTGTCCCAGTGGGCGCAACGGCCTGGCTGTCCCAAGAACTTGACCGTTCTCGGCAATATCTCGGAATCAACGATCATCGAAACGATAGAAGAGGCGGCGCGGCGAACGACCTTTGTCGTGGTCGATCTGGAAGGCACAGCCTCGATGACGGTCGCATACGCGATCAGCAGGGCCGATCTTGTCATTGTTCCAACTCAAGGCTCTCAGCTCGACGCCTTCGAGGCTGCCAAGGCGGTCAAGTTGATCCGGCAGCAGGAAAGGGCTTTTGGACGATCCATACCCTATTCGCTCTTGTTCACCCGCACGAATTCGGCGATTCGCCCGCGCACCCTGCAACACATTCGCGAAGAATTCAAAAAACATAACGTACCTGCGCTTCGCACTCAGATGAACGAACGCGAAGCGTTCCGCGCCATTTTCTCCTTTGGCGGTACGCTCGAATCGCTTGACGCGAGCCAGGTCAGCAACCGGGACGCCGCCATAAAAAATGCCCGCGAATTGGCGAGCGAGGTCATCAGCTTGTTGCGCCAGAACACGGACTCCTCATTGGTTCAGGATGGAGAGTCCTCATTAGCCCAGGAGGTTGCGTGATGAGCTCGGAGCGCGCCAGTGTGTTCGATCACGGACCCGACATCGACATCTCCGGATTCAGGCCGAGAACGGAGGCCAAGCCTGCCGCTCAACCAGATCAGGTGAAGGCGATATCGGAAACTGCCAGTTTTGTGAGCCGGGAACCGATCCGGACGCCTCGCCAGGCGGCCGCGCCCACCCCAGTTGCGCGAGAAGCGCAGAGGGAACCGACAATGCGCGAGCCAAGGCGGCACCGCACCGGTCGAAATATCCAGCTCAACATCAAGGCGACGGCCGAGACCATCGACCGGTTCTACGCGATTGCCGACCGCCATGGCTGGGTTCTGGGTGAAACCTTCGAGCGCGCGATCGCGGCGCTGGAGCGCACAGGCGGGAACTGAAATTCCTCAGACCGAACTCCCAGAACTCAGGCAGGATAGGGCAGGGGAGGGCCGTTGCCGCGGCTCAATTTCCGGATCTCCGCCGACTCTAGGACGCTGAACGCTGTATTCTGTAAAGTGCATGGGAAAATCCCAATATGCCCACTCCGTACTCCCATTGCTGGCACCCAATTTCGCGTCATCCTGCGGGAACAACATGCCAGGACTCCGAAAAGATGCTGCCCTAGATCTGCCCCACCATGGGTGACTGAGCTGGTATCAGCAGGATTTACGAGCTAATTGTCTTTAACTGCCAATGAGGTTCTATGCCCTCCTCTCTTGGATGGATCGATTTCTCTTCTGAACATCGCGATCGCGTGAAGACGGTTCTCGATTTGCTCGCGACTCCGGGTGTCGTCGATGAACTTGGGATCGGTGTTATTCGTGACGCGTTTGCAGACCTCCTTTTCCCCGGTATTTCCACAATCCAGACGCGGGCCAAGTACTTCCTTATCATCCCGCGCATTATGAAAGACTATGAGCAACTGCCTGACAGGCAGCGCCGCCATCTGTCAATGGCTGACTACTTGTCGCAGCGAGAGATCCAATGCCGGATTCGTCTAGTGCAAAAGTATGGCAAGAAAGAGAGTTTGGGGATAATAGGGGTGTCCTTTGGAACACGTGAGGACCGCGAGGTTCAGCGACAACCCTCCTCCGTCTACTGGAACGGCCTCCGGGCTTTCGGAATCCTCAAGACAAATCTCTCCTTGGCCGAATTCTGCCACAGGTACAGTGGCCATCGGTCATCCTCCGCGATGTTGCTGCAAGAGACCCGCGAAGAGCACGGCGACGATACGGATGCCGATGACATCGCGTTAAGCCCAATCACGCGGCCACCCAAAGCCGAGGACTGGTCGGACCGTCTGACCATTACTCTCAGCAAGGCAGAAGGCGAGTTCCTCCATCAACTGATCACGGCTACCCAGCCGAACAGCCTTTTGGGGCAAATCATGATGGATGACCAAGCGCTCGGTGAGTTCCTCGCGCTCCGCAAAGATGCGACCTATGACGACCTGGCGGATTTGCCGTTCGTTACCCGTTTGGCGGATCGCCGACTGCAGCAGATCATCCGTCTTGCCAAACTATTCTGGGATCTGCTCCTCGGCGCCCACGTTCGCTACAATTGTCTTCTTCAAGACAGGTTTGGCGAGGAAGCGTCGCGACGGGAGTACGCCCGGCAGTGGTCCGACTGGCGAGATCGAATGCGGACCTTTCCCTGGAATGAATGGAACACAGGGATAATCTGGGAAATTGTTGCCGGCAACGATGGCCAGATCAAGCCGCACACCCGCGAATTCATCGACAGATGGATTGAACTGACAAGACAACTCCCTTCAGACAATTCAGATTTTGATAAGTCGGTGATCAAGCAAGAGCGGGCAAACAAGCGGACGCGCGCTCGGCTGCGCCCAGACAATCGCGATGAAAAGGTGAAAGGCTGGATCGGGATCGAAGCTTTGAGCTACCGGCTACCGCAAGCATGGCGCATCGTGGATGACATCCACCGGGCCGAAACGGGGAAGGCAGACGCTAGTGCTGGATTTTAGACAGGATCGTCTCGATTACGGGCGGTTGCTAATCCCACCCGAAGGTCACCGGTTGGACCGCGCCCTTGCGGCAACCTACAGCTTGGATCTGAACACGCTGCTTTCTATTCCTGTTGCGCTTTTCTATTCACAAACATTGGAAGGGAAACTCGACGGAGAACGCTTTCAAGTGCTTGAGGCAATTCAGCGCACCGCCGGAATCGTAACCGTCTACTGCCAAGAAGGCCAGATTCATGTGCCCGACCGTTACAACCGCCTCTTTGCCTTTATTGAGGAGATGATCATACCAGTGCGGATGCCGGATGCCTTCACATCGTTTCACCCCAAGGTCTGGGTGCTCCGTTATGTGAGGGACGGGGCTGGAGGAAAGGCATTCTACCGTGTTTTGGTTCTGAGCAGGAATCTCACGTATGACCGCAGCTGGGATTTGGCGATCACGCTGGAAGGTAGCATGGGCGCAACCACGTGCAGCATCAACCGTCCGCTCACTCAGTTTCTGGCACACCTGAACGGTATCCATCCGTTCGCGGATTTTCACCGCTTCACAAGAGACCTTGCGAAAGTCAAATTTGATGTTCCAGAAGGCTTTAAGCGCCTCGCTTTTCATCCGGTCGGGATCGACGGGCATCGCGAAAGTCCCATCTTTAATCACGATGCCGACGCTACCTTATGCATGTCGCCTTTCATCGATGATGAGACTGTAACCAAACTGCGCGACCGCGTCCGAGGTGACTTCTGGCTATTCGGCCGCAAACGGGAAATGGCCAAGTTGAAGCGGGAGACGGTGGAAGGCTGCAACGCGTACTTTATTTCTGACCTTGTCGTCGAAGGGGAAAGCTTGGCCGATGTCGACGACTCTAGCGAAGAGCGCCTTGATCAGGACCTGCACGCTAAGCTGTTTGTCTTCCAGCAGCCGGACGCATGCCGCTGGTTTGTCGGTTCCGCAAACGCGACAGGCGCCGCGCATGCGCGAAATACCGAGTTCATGGTGGAATTGGTCGGGGGAGACCGGCGGGTGACACTGGAAAGGGCGATCGAGGATCTGCTGGGAGGAGATCGAAACTCTAGCGTGTTTGAAAAGTTCCATCCTGAATCGGCGGGCCAGCCTGACCCAGACGCAAAGCGGCGCGCGGCGGTGCGGCGGCTGGAATACGAATTGGCGCGGGCGCCATTGCGCGGGAGACTAGACTGGGCTGCAAACCAGACCAACTACGATCTCACTATCAGCCTTGATCTCCGCGGGGTGCGCGAAGCAAAGGGCCTCACGTTGGTAGCCGGACCGCTGAATTGCAGCGAACTGGTCCCCGCAGAAATTGGCAAACCGAACCACCTCGCGTTCGCAAACATCAGGGAAGCCGAGATCTCGCGGTTCGTTGTCTTCGCGATCTACGACGGCGAAGAACTATTGCGGCATTTCGTTTTGCGGTATGAAGTGGATGGGATACCGGCAACACGGAACGACACGATTTTCAAGAGCATCGTCTCCAACAGCGACCAATTCTTCGAGTACCTGCGTTTCCTACTCGCGGACGACTTTACGAAGGAAGACTTCTTCACTCAAGCTCAGAAGAAGAGAAAGAAGTCGCCAGGGGACGATGGGTTTCTCTGGCAGGCGCGGCTTCCGATATTCGAGAGCATCGTCGTGGCTGCATCCCGCGACCCGGTGAAGCTGAGAGCGGTGGACGGCGTCATCCAGCGCCTGAGGGCTGCGGGGCCAGCAGAAGAGGCGCTCGTTCCACCGGAGTTTCTCGATTTCTGGGAAGTGTTTCGTCCCTTAATTGCGCCGCCTGATGGAAAGGATTCCGTCGATGGAGAATGATCCCCGTCAGATGGCTGTCGACGCCGCGCTAGCCGGCTTGAAAGATTTTCAAAGAGCCACGGTGGAGACCGTCTATAAGCGGCTCTTTGCGAGTTCGCAAAGGAACATGCTGGTAGCCGACGAGGTAGGGCTGGGTAAGACCATCGTGGCGAAGGGCCTGATCGCAATGGCGCTGCGCGAGAGAATACAGCGCGGGGATGTCGCACCGTTTAAGGTGACGTACGTGTGCTCCAACCAGGTTATTGCCGGGGAAAACATCGGCAAGTTGAATGTGTTTCCGGACGTGGACTTGGCGGATACAGTTGTGCACCGCATTGCCTACTTGGCCTATGCACCACGAGAATTAGGAAATCCATTTCCATCGAGTCTTGTCCTGAACACACTCACGCCGGGAACATCCTTTCATGTCTCAGGTGGAACCGGCACGAAATACGAACGTGCGATCATCTATTCCTTGCTCTGTGCCGATCCGAAGATGGAGTCCGTTCGCAACGGACTGGCTTGCCTGCTCCGCGGGACAGTCCAGCAGCACATCAACGGCTTCCGTCAGTGGATGGAGGAATTTGAACGAGGGACACTGCTTCGGGATGGGCTTGCAGTGAGTTTTCTGTCCTCGATCCGCAACCGGACACTGAAACTCAAAGAGGCCCCACTGACGCGTGAGCTTTTGGGGGTGCCGGATGACCGCAATCCATCGATCTACGACGCCACTTATCAGCTGGCGTCAATCCTCAGGTCAAATAACGAAGCCAACCATCGGCGAGTGTGCAACGAGGTCGCGCGGGCATTGCGCCGAACATTGGTCGACGCATGCCTGAAGTACATCGACGCTGATCTTTTCATCCTCGATGAATTTCAGCGCTTTCGGAACCTGATCGACCGTGACAGTGACGCGGAGGAGGCTGAGATCGCGCGGCGGGTTTTCCAGAACCGAAAGGCGCGCATCCTTCTGCTCTCGGCGACACCGTTCAAAGCATTCACGGGTGACATAGACTTGTCAAACGGTGAAGACCACTACCGGGATTTCCGCACAGTGCTCCGGTTTCTCACGAACGACGACACGGCAACTTTGGATGAATACGAACAGCATCGCCGAGCGCTCTACCACCAGCTTTTCAGCCTGCAGAAGGGCGCCCTTAATGTTTCCCCCGAGCATCGCGAGGGAATTGAGCGCATTTTGCGCCCCCTCATGTGCCGGACCGAACGTCAGATTGTGGCGGCGGACCCGAGCGCAATGATCCTCGACAAGTGGCAGCCGCGTGGCATCCCCTTCGGCTTCTCGGACATCCGCAACTACGTCGCGACCGACCAGATCGCGGCGGAATTAAGCAAGGCGTATCAAGGGCGGCACCAGATGATCGGCAAACCCATCGAGTACTGCAAATCGGCCCCGCACCCCCTCTCGTACTTGGATGGATACGCTCTGAAAAAGCTGCTCAAGGAGTTCCGTAGGAACGAGAGCGTCAGAACGGTGTTGAAGCAAAATCGGGACGCGTGGCTCGACACGCGGGGGACCAACCGCTACACGCTCCGTGTCGGCCGGACTGAGGGGCAGTCTGGTGCAAACGCGTTTGCCCATGCGCGGCTCGCGAGTTTGGTCGAGGAATCCATTGGGGCCAACGGCGCGAAGCTGTTGTGGATTCCACCAAGCCTGCCCTACTACCAGCTTGGTGGGGGATTCAAAGACACCACTGGCTTCTCGAAAGTCATCGTCTTCTCGGGCTGGGTCATGGTCCCGCGGATGATTGCCAGCCTGCTGTCGTACGAGGTTGAGCGCCAAACCGTTGGCGATCCGGCCACTCGCGAATCGCGAGAAAATGCAACGCGCCACTACTTCTCGCCGCGCAACAAGCCAAATTACAAGCGTCATCCGGTCCCGTTGCTCGTCTATCGGGCGGACGATGGGGATGCCGCAACGGCCAAGAGCATGACTAATTTCTGCTGCCTCTACCCATGCCTCACGCTCGCGAATGCTTATGATCCCATTGTGCCGTTCCAGCCCACCGCTTCCGTAGAACAGGTTCGCCAAGACTTGGCCAAACGGATAGCCCAGATGATCAAGCTTGCCGGTTTGGCCAAATACGAAAGCTCGGGCGGTTCCCCCGATCGATGGTATTGGGCTGCCCCCGCCTTGCTTGACCGCGCCGACCCCGCGCTGAAGCGGAGTATCTCGTACTGGCTCAACGACAATGAGTTTCTGGAGAGTTCGGCTTTCTTCCAACTGCAAGACCGGGAGGAGAGCGGGAAGCTGCGACATTTTACCGCATTTCGTGACACGTTCTTCGCCCCGGAAAACCTCTCACTCGGGCGCATGCCAGCGGACCTCCCGGAAGTCCTTGCCGACATGGCTCTTGGGTCGCCCGCCGTGATCGCCCTCCGAACATTCAGGCGATTGTTTCCCGACGAGAAAAGGAAGATTACCAAGCAGCATCTGCGTGGGGCTTTCGACGTGGCGGGCGAATTTCTGAATCTATTCAACAAGCCAGAGTCGATTTGCGCGTTGCGCCTCACCACCGCCCCGACCGACTACTGGCGTCAAGTCCTGCGCTACTGCGGGGACGGCTGCCTACAGGCCGTCATGGACGAGTACGGTCACCTGACGAAGGAGCAGAAAGGTACAATGGACGCCACCGTCACCCGCCTGCGGGAGACGATCAACATCACGGTCACCAGCATCAATGTCGACAGTCTGCCCAGTTTTCTCCGCGGGCGGCCGCACAAGATGCGCTGTCACTACGCGGTCGATTTCGGCAACCAGAAGCTCGAAACCGAGCAAGGCCAGGAACGTGCGACGAGCATCAGGGAGAACTTCAATTCCCCGTTTCGACCTTTCGTGTTGGCCACGACTTCCATCGGGCAGGAAGGCCTCGACTTCCACCAGTATTGCCGCAAGATCGTGCACTGGAACTTGCCCGGCAACCCGATCGATCTTGAACAGCGGGAGGGCAGAATCAACCGGTATAAGGGGCTTGTGATCCGCCAAGAAATTGCCCGCAAATATTCTTCAAAGCTACCAGGAAGCGGGGAATGCCGAGATGTCTGGAACGCACTCTTTGAGATCGCCGATCACGAGGCGCGAGCCAAGCACGGAAAATGCGAACTGGTGCCTTACTGGCACGTTGATACCAATGGAATCAAGATCGAGCGGATCATACCCATGTACCCGTTCAGTCGGGACCAGGGCAAGTTGAGCACGATACTGAAGACTCTGGCAATATATCGTCTGGCATTCGGACAGCCTAGGCAGGTGGAGCTGATCGAACATCTGCTGGAAAAGCAATTTGATCGCGAAGAGATCGAGACCATTCGCAAGAATCTCATGATTGACCTGAGCCCGATCAGCTATGGGTGAATTTCAAACAAACGGTTCATGGCGCGCATCTCCCGCGCCGTTCCTGCTGTTGAGACAGGAACATGCCCTGGCCGTGCCTGGCGTTTCTGTGCCCGTCTTCGGTCGCGGATGCGCGGAAATAATCCAGGATGAAAACCCGCAGCGACGAGGTCAGCGAGCTGTGCGGCGGCTTGCGTCCGGCCACATAGCTGCAAACGTCGTGCGGCGTGCAGGATTCGCGGCGGCAAATCTCGGCCATGCATTCCCATAGCTGCGGTTCGAGCCGAATGTTCGTGCGGCATCCGTGGACGTTCACATGGTGAATCACCAGCGCGCTGTGCCTGTCCGGACGCGGATCTTCGTTCGGGATCGCACGACTGTCGGGAAAGGCAGGAGCCATGGAACCATATCGTTAGATAATTTCAAGCAGCGAAGTTGTCTTCCCGGCGGAGGTGGGAATAGGAAATTATGCTTGGCGCGAAGGACTCAGATTCCGAACCAAAATTCAGAATGGCTTTTCTAATTCCGGTCGCTTCGCGAACTTTATCGTTCATGCGCTTGTTGACCGGCATCAACGCAGCGCGAACGATATCGGCGGTTCCCGGCAATGCTATCTCCGGACCCAGCCACTCGACTTCCCATCCTGCTCTTAAGAATGTGCTGTCCCAAATTCGAGGGAGCATGAAGCCAACATACGCGTCGATTTTCCTTTGCATGCCCCGCTCCATGTAAGCCACGATCAGTTCATTGACAACTGGCCGCCTTGCTTCTTTTGTGAGCAGCGAGCGATCGAGCACCAAACGGCTTGCCTCATGGACCTTATGGCTGGAAGGCAGCTCTTGCGAACAAAGGAAGGAAAAACCGTCGGCGAGCATGTACGGGATCGTCGTCGGATAGGATCGCGAGACCCCGACAACGTCCCCCTCTGAATTGCGGGCGACAAAATACTCCGTTGCGACATTATCGTATCGGTCAAATTCCATCTCGTCGGCGACGTAGATATTGCTCCAATCCTCTTTCGCAATAACCTCTTGATAGCGCAGCCGATGCTGCGCGGCGATGAGGTTGCCTGGGAAGCAATGCGCGGTCGCTATGTTCACGCAATCGATCATCCAACGATTGAACGTGTCCGGCCCCAAAAGCGTAAGCTGTCACTTCTGACAGGGGGCGCGTAGGGATGCCGGGGTGATTATTTGCTGGCGAAGCGCCTTAGTAATCGCATAAGTACGGCCGTTGGCCGCCAGTTTCTTGAATATATTTGTCCAATGAAACCGAACGGTTCGGGTGCTGATGCTAAGTATCATGCTGATTTCGTCGTCGGTTTTTCCTTCGGCCCCCCAAGCTAAAACGTCGTGTTCGCGCCTGCTCAATACGGTTCTCGCCGCTTTGATATGCAAATCACGGTATGTCTCATGCAGGCATGTGCTGAGCAGGTATGCGCCGCCCAAAAAACTGTAGTCATGCGGCTTCTTCTGTTCCGATGCGGGCAATGATGATCTTGCAATTCCAACCCCCACCAACTCCGCGCCCTCGCCGCGCAACGAGATGCCGATCCCGTCGCCAAGCCCGGCGTCGGCGGCTTCGTCCATCATTCGGCATGAGGGCGAGAGCCGATCAAGCTTGGCGGTTACATCCGACCAGAAAAACGGTGTGCGCTTGGTCAGTACTTGCCTCGTCACCGGGTCAATCAGCGAGAAGTCATGCTTCGCATAATGTTTCATCCAGTCCTCGGGATAGCTGGTTGCCAGACCATGTTGACTGGAAAGACCGAGGGAAGGGTGGTCGTTGACGAGACTGTAAGTAATTCGGTCATAGCCATGGTGACGCATGGCCTCGCAAAAATTGTCAAACGCTTCCTGTGTCGTCTGAGACGACACTATTCGATCTACGTAGCGCTCCAGATCCTTCATGGAGGCGCGCGACTGTCAGTGAAGGCAGAGACCATGGGAGCCATCCGTGCATGCGTTGCCGCGCCAGATACACAACCGTGGAAAACACACTATAGACCAACATTCTTAATATCCGGTTTGCACCAAGCGATTTCAGATACTTGGCGGCCACCTGTCACGCGCGGAGGTTATTGGGGTATAATCCCCAGCCAGCCGGAACCGAAGGGGTGGTTTTCCGGTTAAGGCGGTTACTATGCGCTGTGCAAGGGCGCTTGGGTGTACTCGCCAACGGGGCGTCCCACGGCATTCAGCATTCCGCTCGACGAGTACCTAACCGACATGGGCAAGCAGGGATGGGAGTGCTGCGGCTGGGTGCCGGAGGGGGACGGCATAACGAAGATGATCTTGAAGCGTTATGCGCCCGCAACGCGGCGGCAACCATCCGGCATCCGAGGGAACGGCAAAATTTCCGCAGTCCCTTCTCACGCCGAAAAAACGCAACGGGCACGAAGGGCCTGAAGACGTTTCCGGGCGAGCAGGGCAGGGGTCTCCTTCGTTCGCCTTAGTCGAGCGACGATCTGCATCGTTGTGACGGCGCGCCTTAGCGTGGCTGTGTCGCCGATCTCTCTCGCTACTTCTCCCAACATGAATTCGTACAGGTGATGGAGGAATCTCGAATAGGCGTTGTAAGTCTTATATGCAATCAGCCGATTCTCTTCCGGGGATATTGAGGAACCCCCTCCCTCTGCAATCTGTGCATTCATGATCATCAGCTTTGCATACGTTTCAAAGTCTTTGAACGCATCCTCGCAACGCAGGAACTCGTGTTTTAGCGCCGTGCAATGTGCGCTGTCTATACCGTCTCCGGGCTTGAATTTCATCCCTAATCCTCTTTCAAGCTTAGGTGCGCAGCGTACAGCTCGGGACATATCCTGGGTCCTGGTATTCGAAGAGCTGGATCTCGCCAACTGAGGTTAATTGCTGCCCAAGAAAAACGGCGAGCGCGAATGGGCCATAGAAGAAGATGCGCGTCTTGCGCAGACATTTCGTCTTCAGAATCCGTCCAAGGTTCTCGCGAACCGCTTGCCCAAAGCCGGAAGCGTCCCCTGCTCCGCCGATGGATTGTGCGCCCTGGGACGGAGGCGACATGAATGCGAATAGTCTCGGCGGATTGCCTGTGCTCTCTATGTACTTGATGATGTCCTGGCGGCCGTCTCCTTTGACGTTTAGGCCAACAACGATATCGTTCCCGACGGCGTGCTGTTTGGCTCCTCCAACGCCCATGTGGACATCCGCAAGAAGCTCATCGAGGAAAACCGTCTCGACGGCGTCGTTTCCATGCCCTCGGGCGTCTTCCGGCCCTACGCCGGTGTTTCCACTGCGGTCCTCCTGTTCACCAAAGGCGGCACGACAGAGAAAATTTGGTTCTACGACATGGAGCACGACGGCTTTTCATTGGACGACAAGCGCCAGAGGGTTGCCGAGAGTGACATTCCCGACCTGCTGGACTGCTGGAGCCACCAACGAGATGCGAAGTTCCAGCAGAAGCGCGCCCAGCGCCTGGCCGACCTCCAAAAACAAATTGCGCCACTCAAGACTGATCGCCTCAAACACCGCGCCATCATTCATCGGCTCAAATTTGAAGAGGTCGTCTCCAAGACACCTGAGGAGGCCCGCGCCGCCCGCGAGCGAGCCGAGGTCGAACTCGCTGAACTCCAATCCCGCATGACGCCGCTGCAAACGGAAATCAACCAGCTAACCCGCCAGTTCTGGGTCACGAAGGATCAGGTGAAGGCCAACCGATATGAT
>Ga0302326_10008530_pt1 | contig 22584 bp, 23 predicted proteins | sample Palsa_T0_3_FD_202264 | JGI IMG/M metagenome (GOLD analysis project Ga0302326, IMG submission 202264) | Peat permafrost microbial communities from Stordalen Mire near Abisko, Sweden - Palsa_T0_3 | ecosystem: Environmental > Terrestrial > Soil > Palsa > Peat permafrost | place: Sweden: Abisko... | reverse complement strand
TCAAGACCGAGCAGGCGCAACTGCTCGGCATTCGAGTAATCACGAAGCGAAGGACGCAAGGTGACCACAGCAACACGCAAACGCCCCGCAGCGAAGCCAACCGAACCGCCGCCTGAGGCTGAGCCCGTCACGGGCGCGCTCGTCAAGCCCGATCCGAGGGACGCCGAGCCGCTGCTGACGCTCTCGACGCTCGCGCCGAAACGCCCGACCGTCGACATCGACGGCACGCACTACGAGCTGAACGTGATGAACGACTTCGGCCTGCGCGACCAGCAGCGCCTCACCCATGACGGACGGGAGTACCAGGCGCTGTTCTCAGCCGAGGACGAGCTGACCACGGCTCAGTCCGCGCGCCTTGACCTGCTGCTCGAGCGGATGTACGCGATGGCGTGGCACAAGCCGCTGCCTAGGACTATCGAGGCCAAGCTCGGGGACGAGCAGCGCGCGCAGGTGGTCGTGGTTTTTACACGCGGGCCGTTGCTGATGGCGATACAGGCGCAGGTGAAGGCCGAGACGGAGAAGGCGGAGATGGAGGCGCGGGAGGGCTCGACTATGGCGAGCTGATCCCGCGCCTTCATGCGTTCTATAGGGGCGCGCCGCACTCGTCGAACAACTGGCTCGAGGTTCCCGGTGGCGAGTTCTGGATGTACGTGAAGATGATGCCTCGCCTGGAAGCCCAGAAGGCGCTGGCGGCGATCTCCACGACAGCGGCAGGGTCGGGCGCTCTGAAAGAGTCCGACTCGCGCTCCTACCTCGGTGATCTTCGACGCCAAGCGTCAGGCACGAGCACACGCGTTGAGAAAGCGTCGTATGCGCAGATCTCCCAGATGGGAATCAAGATCAAACGGGTGGGGTGAGACGGGGGCCTAGAGAGAGCGGTCGGGGAGCGGCTAGGGCTCCAGGCGCGTGAGCTGTGACGGTGCTCTCGACGTCAACCGGGTGACGGCGAGAGTCAGTTCTTGTGGATGGGAACGGCGGGAGCACCTTCGGACCCGCCCCGCGCTCCTCGACCGGCCCACCGGAGAGATCGACGTCGCCGTATCTCGCGTCGATGATGCGCTCCGGGCAGCCTTCGCGCGTGCTGCAATTATCACGGCCTTGCGGATGGAGGAAATGATGACTATAAGTTCCGATATGTCGACTCAAGAAACTCACCAACTCGGTTCGTTTGTGCCCAATCGCGTCGTCGAGGGGAACTGCCTCGACCTCATCAAACAGCTTCCCGATGCGAGCATCGATGTCGCGATAACGAGTCCTCCGTACTGGGGTCAGCGGATGGGCCTCGGGATGGGGAACGAGGACGATCCTCGCATCTACGTCGTAGAGCTGGCGGCCATCTTCACGGCGCTGTTGCCGAAGCTAAAGGAGGACGGCCTCCTATGGATCAACATCGGTGACGCCTACAACACGCCCGTCAACTGGAGATTGGACGATCGGAGATACAGCACGCTCGGTGCAGACGGGAACGGCCTCGCGGACGAGAACTCCGCGTACATCAAGCCACGGGCCAAGCGGAAGCCCTACCTCGACAAGGACGTGGCTTGGCTCCAGTACGGGAATCTCCTCGCGCTCCCGTATCGCCTCGTCCTCGCGCTTAGCGATGCTGGCTTTTTGTTTCGCGGCGAGGTCGTGTGGCGCAAGAAGAACCCGATGCCGGAGGGGCGGTGCAGGCGGCCGCATCGACAGCATGAGCCCATCTATCTATTCACCCGCATCGAGCAGCACTCGTTTCGGGTTGCACCGCCGGTCGGAAGCGTGTGGGAGTTCTCCAACGAGAAGATCGACGGTCCGGCGCACTTCTCCCGCTTCCCAGAGGAACTGCCCAAACGGTGCATCGAGGCGTACGGGAAGACCGGCGAGGAGGTAGTCGTGCTCGACCCATTCTCGGGGTCGGGCACAACGGGTGTGGCCGCTCTTCGCCTCGGCTGCTCCTATGTGGGATTCGAGATCGACCCGGAGCAGGTGGAGGCCTCCAACGACCGACTGGTCGAGGTTGAGTCCACAGCGCGCCTATTTGCCTGCTGAATCACCTGCAGCGAGGTTCTCCTCGCGAAACCGTTCCCACGCCTCGCGAATGAATGTCGTAAATGTGTCGTTGGTCGGGTCCTTGAAGTCGCAGATGAAGATGCGCGCGCGCACGTCTTGGCTGTCCGGCGTTGGGATCGTGTTGGTGTTGTACGAGAAGCACGCAGAGAAGTAGCCGTCCTCCTCGATGTCCTTTCGCTTCGCGCTGCGTGAGTCGGTCGTGGCGAGTCGCGCCAAACCGAGCTCGCCGCGGTTCCGGGGCTCGGAGGCTGGTGTGCTCTTGGAGTCCATCGTCCATAGTGGAGACGTATAGCCGGCCTCAACGAGCGCTTTGCTCATCGGGACGTCATCGGTGCGCCTCTCGGCGAAGCTCGCCTTGACGTGAACGACGCCAAAACACAAACGATCGCCGTGATCGTCGCCGACGAGGAGCACGTCTACCTTGTCCGACTCCAGTCGATCGGCCACCTCCAACTGGCCGAGAAAATGCTCCTTCTCATCACCGTGTGCGATGAACATCCGAATCCCGTGGGCAGCTAGCGCATCGCGGTAGTGGCGGACGAGAACTTCCTCTAGCGCCCATCCGCCCGTTCGCTTCCAGCTCTGCCCGAGGTCGAGCCTCGCGAACTGAGCAGGATGATTGAAGGGGTCGAGATATGCGCGGGAGATTACGAACCACCACAGATCCGACGGGTTCGCGTCAGGCCACAGGCTCACCGCCTTCAGGAACGCGTTCGCAACCGCGTTGGTCTTGATCGACTGCTGTCCCTCGGAGTCATCGTGGACGAGACGTGCAAGGCCATTTCTAAGCGTCTTGACAACTTCCTCGAACTGGTCCTCATTGGCGTCTTGTAGTCGGTACACCGCGTCGTGGTCGGCATACCGGAAGTGGATTCGGAGCCCTCCGAATAGGTCGTCTTCGTCCTGCTCGGCATGGATGAATCGGTCCACCGAAGTAGTGGCGTCCGCAACCGGAGCGTCGATATCGATTCCGGCGAGCAGGTCTTGCAGATTGCTTCCTAGAGCGTCGAGGATCACTACAAGCACGTCGAGGGCCGGGACGGTGTCGCCGGACTCAAAGCGCGCGATCCATCCCGGCCCCAGGATCAGCTCCTCATCGAGTTCGTCGCTCGATTTCCCAGACGCCTCACGAATCTCCGTAAGCCGCGCGAGGAGCTGCTCGACGACCGGGTTCCTAGGCATCGAAAAACTCCCGCGCAGAAACGCCCAGCGCGGCGGCAATGCGATGGATGTTTACGAGGCTGACGTTGCGCTCGCCGCGCTCCACGCCGCCGATGTAGGTCCGGTCTAGACCACAGGCATGAGCGAGGCCCTCCTGCGACATACCCGCCTGCTTTCGCAGCTCGCGCAGGCGCGCGCCAAAAGCCTGCTTAAGCTCGTCCTCCTCCGACATCGGCGAGACTGAACCAGGGTGAGGTCTATAGGTCTACGGACTATGCGTATCTGTGCCGGGCGCTTCTCCTCGCGAGCCACCCCTCTGCGCTTCGGCCAGGTCGGCGAACTGGCACAGCGCGTTGATGAGACGCATCTGCTCGACGGTGTTGCAGCGCGCGGTTAGCAGCGCGGGTGAGGCAACGATGATCGCCAGACACTGCGCACGCGACACTGCGACGTTGAGCCGGTTCTTGCTGAAGAGAAAGTCCATACCGCGCGGAACGTCCTCGGCGGTCGAGTTTGTCATCGAGAAGAGGACGATTGGCGCCTCCTGCCCCTGGAACTTGTCGACGGTTCCGATGCGCGCGCCGCCGGGCAGCGCATTGCGCAGGCAGCGGACCTGGGCGTTGTAGGGCGCAACGACGAGGATGTCGTCGAGCGTCACGCGGTCGGTGTCGCGATCCTCGAAGCCGACCAGCCGGCCGTGGTCGACCAGGCGCTCGACCATGGCGGCGATCGCCTCTGACTCCTCCGGCGCGATCTGGCGATTGCCCTCGTGCCCGACGGCTACGAAGCGCAGGCCCGTCCCGTTCAGCTCACCCGGCGCCTCGACGCGGCGCGTCGCGCACGCCTCAACGGGCTCGAGCAGCCCGTTGTACATCGCCTGCGAGACGAATGCGCAGACGTCCGGGTGCATCCGCCACGTGCGGTTGAGGAGGATCCCGTCCTCGGGCGGCACGGTGTCGCGCTCGCCGAGGAGGTGCTCGAGCACCGATGCGCCCGAGCCGCGAGGGTGTGCGCCCTGGCTGACGTGCGCGAGCTGCTGGGGGTCGCCGAGCAGCAGCACGCTGCGGGCAGCCTGGGCCATCGCCAGGGCGTCGGCGAGCGCGACCTGACCTGCCTCGTCGATCACGAGCACGTCGACCGCGTCTCGCATGGCCTCGCGTGCAAACAGCCATGACGTGCCGGCGATGAGCTGCACATCCTCGCGCGGCGGCGGGAAATTGTCGTTGTCAGTCGAGGTGAGAACGTAGCGGCCGTCGTCGTAGAGCGACTCGGGATGGTCCCTGGAGCCCTTCTTGAGTCCCACGAACGCGACGCCGCAGTCGTGTGCGACCTGTTCGACCTCGTCGAGCAGGTTGTGGATCGCCTTGTGGCTCGTCGCCGCGACACCCACGCGCACACGCTCGCGCAGGAGCTCGACGATCACACGCGCGCCTGTCCACGTCTTGCCGGACCCGGGCGGCCCCTGGACGAAGAGGACGCCGTCCTGGAGCGCGGCCACGTACTCCGCCGTGCGGTCACGGTCGAGCGGCGTCCCGGCCGGAACGCCGCCGATGCGCGGCCGCCGGCGCAGCAGCAGATCGGTACTGGCGTCGAGCTCGTCGGTTGGCGCGAGTCCGCGGTCGATGACGCGCCGCGCCAAACGGCGGAGGGCATCCTCGTGGGCGAGGCGGTCGATGGGCTTGGTCGGGCCGATGGCACGAGGGAGCGGCTGGTCGTCCAGCCGCTTGGCGCGCTTGATCCATACGATGCCTGCCGTGTCGTCGACGGCAACCACGTTGACGGTGCGCTCGGTTGCCGGCTCGATGGTCTTGCCGGCGCCGATCTTGTGCTCCTGGGGAGGGAAGCGCAGCGGGTAGATCCACGACTGCTTCTCCTCGCCGCGTTCAAGGCCGCTCGCAAGAGTCAGGTCGCCGAGAGCCTCGCTGTCGTCCTCGGCCAGTTCGCGCGGCGTCTTGCTCATCCGCTCGAAGTACACCCACCACGCCGGCTTGTCCTCGCGGCGGTGGTACTGGAGCAGCTCCGACAGGAGCAGGCGCGCCAGTTCGTCCAGGTTATCCGTCAGCTCGTCGACGCCGGCCGTTAGCCGCTCCTGCAGTTCGTCGAGCTCGGAGAGGCGCTCAGCCGCACGCTCGTTCAGTTCACGGGCCGGCTTTGCGTCGCGGTTGGGGAGCACGGTCTCGAACAGGCGCTCGGCGTCGCGGCGCTCCTCCAGCAGCCAGTCACGCAGCGCCCGCGTGGACCGGCAGTCGTCGGCGTTGTACTCGACGATCGCGTCGAGCTTGGCCTGATCACGTGACTCGAGCCACTCCTGGTAGGCGAGGATCGACCCTCCGGCCTCGGTGACCTCGGCGTCGCGGTCGAGCGGATAGAAGGCCTCCATGTTCTTCAGGGAGTAGCCCGGCTCGCCGACGCGCATCGCCTGGCGGACGACCGTGTAGAGGTCGACGAAGATCTCGCGACGCAGCAGCTCGTCGATCTCGCCCTCACGGGTGCCGTACTTCGACATCAGCCGCTTCAGCGCCGTCGGCTCGTAGTGGTTGTAGTGGTAGATGTGCGCATCGGGGTGGCCGGCCAGGCGCTGCGTGATCCAGTCGACCCACCGCTCGAACGCCTGCCGTTCTTCTCGCTCGTTGTGCCCCCAGATGGGGATGTAGTCGCCCTGCGCGGTCTGCGTGCCGAGCAAGTACTCGAGGCCCTCATTTCCCCAGTACGGGTCTCCCTCGATATCAAAGAACACGTCCCCCCCCGATGGCGCAGGCAGTCGGTAGAAGCCCCGGCCTTCCTCAAGGGGCAGGAAGCGCCGCACGTGCTCGCCGCTGTCCTGCGTGTGGACCTGGAGCTCAGCCTGCACGCGCAAGCCGCCGAGCGTCGGCTGCGCCAGCCGCGGGACCGTCGCGTCCTCGCGCAGCGCAGCCACGCCGCGCATCGTGTAGACGTCGGCGGCCTCGAGCTTGAGCCCCTGCGAGCGCCCGAGTCCGGCGACGCGACTGACGTGGTCGTCGGTACGGCGCTTGTCGACGCAGTGCCGCCACCAGCGACACCAGGCGCAGTGCTCCACCGGATACGGATAGGGGGGCGTGAAGCCAGCGCGCACCGTCTCGACGAAGTTGCGCCGGACGCGACCGACGTAGGCAGCGAAGTCCGCGTAGGCGAAGCTCTTGGTTTCCCCGTCCCCCAGGACGATGTGCATCTCGCGCGGCGTCCAGCCTTGCAGGCGGCCAATCTGCTCGGTGTAGAAGGCAAGCTGGAGGATGAAGTACGGCTTGGGATGCTTGGCGAGCTTGGTGTCGTAGACCTCGTAGGAGTGCGCGCCGAGGTCGGACGGCTTGGCGCCCCGCAGGAGGAAGTCGGCGAACCCGACCCAGCCGTCTGGGTCGGCGAACGCGGCCTGGTAGATGACCTCGGCCCCCTCGTACATCGCTTGGCGCGTGCGCGCGATCTTCTCGGCTAGGTCTACGCCGTCGATGCGCACGAGCTGATGCCCGGCGCTGATCAACGTTTCGCGGAACGCCTCCTCGTGGCGCAGGCCCCGTTCGCGCACGAGCTCCGCATCGGGGCGTGGGATCTCAACGAGCGCGATGCGCCCGGCGTCCCGCTCCTGCTCGAGCCAGGTCAGGTACCGGCAGGCCAGGAAATCGTTGAGGGCTGACGGTGACAGATGCACAGAAGGGGGAGTATCGACGGCCCGAGGGCCGCCTTGGCGCTCGCCAGCTCCGAATAGCCTCTGCCCCCAGCTACCTGTGCGGCCTAAAGCACCTCGCCGACGTCGTCGAACGCGGTCGCGGCGCGGATGTAGCCGCGTAGGACGGGGAGGTTCTTGTGGCGGGTGACGTTGGCGATCTTGCGCTCCTCGACGCCAGCGGCCGCGGCCGCGGTCGCGTAGCCGGCGCGCAGGGAGTGCCCGGAGAGGAACGTGGGGGGGAGACTGGCGGCCTGGGCGCGGCGCTTAACGATCAGCGCGACCGACTGGTCTGAGAGGCGCCGGTCGGTGAGCTTGTCGCCGCGGCGCATCTGTCGGAACACCGGGCCACGGTGGATCGAGGCGGCGGCGAGCCACACCTGCAGCGCCCGGACAGCACATCTGTCTGACGCGTGCGCGTACGGCACCGCCACGGTTGCTCCTGCCCGCTCCTGGTCGGTCTTGGAGCCGCGAATCACGATCTTGAGTCCGCGCGCGGTGTCGAACTCGACGTCCTCGACGTCGAGCGCGACGAGCTCCGAGCGGCGTAGCGCGGCGGCGAACCCGAGCAGCAGCATCGCTCGGTCGCGCTGGCCGGCGAGCGTGGCGGTGTCGATCGGCTCGACCAGCCGCGCGAGCGGGTCGAGCTCGAGCGGCGCGGCCCTGCGCAGCGGGCGGGTGCCGTGCTGGCGGCGGATCCCCGACATCACCGCGGCTACCGCGCCGGAGTCGCACGGGTTCGGGCGATCCTGGGCGCGGTGCGCGGCCGCGATCGCCGCCGCGCGGCGCCCGATCGTCACCGGACGAAAGCCGCGGTCGGCCTCGGAGGCCAGGAACGCTGCGACGGTCGCCGGCACCGCCGGGATCGCCTGTGCGCCGTGCTCTGCGCACCAGCTCGCGAACACCAGCCAGTCGTGCTCGTATGCCTTCCGCGTCGACGGAGCGAGCGCGCTCGCAGCGTAGCCCTCGGCGAGCGCCAGCTCGCGACGCAGCTCGGCTGGCGCCCGCGAGCGGATGATGGCCGGGAGGTGGTCTTCGGGCATGGTTAGGTAGCGAGAACGTCGCTTCTCGCTACCTATTTCGCGACCCGCCGGAAGCCTCCTGCTACCTGTCGAGTCCCATGCAGCGCCAAGACCCCCCGCGCCGCGCTTAGCCGCCGCCCCGGCCTCGCTTGACCTCATAGAGGGCGGCGTCACCGCGCTGGGTGAGCTCCTCGAGCGTGTCCCCGGGGCGTAGTTCGGCAAATCCCACGCTGACCGACGCGTGCGGCTGAGTGGTGTGCATCGTTGCTCTGATCTCCTCAAAGCGGCTGTCCGCGACGGCGCGCGTGCAGTCGCCCAGCGCGCAGACGAACTCGTCGCCGCCGACCCGGACCAGCGTGTCAAAGGAGCGCAGATGCTTCTGAACCGCGGCGGCGACGTCGCGCAGCAGCGCGTCGCCGGCGGCATGACCGTGGCTGTCGTTGACCTGCTTGAGCCCGTCGACGTCGATGTAGGCGAGAACCAGATGCCCGTTTCCGTGGCGGGCGCGATTGATCTCACGCTCGAGCAGCAGCAACCCGACATCGCGGCCAAACGCGCCGGTGAGCTGATCCAGCTGCGCGCGTCTCAGGTCATCGCGGCGCAGACCGTAATCGCGGTCCGCGCCGGCGCGATCTTCGATCGCCGCCTTACGATCAGCGGCCGCGTGCGCACGGTCTCTGGCGCTTTCGCTGCGGCCGACGGTCCGCTGATCGGCTGCCGCCCGGTAAAGGTCGTGGTCAGACACGGTCTGGTCTCGGTCAAAGGCCGCGCGGTGTCGGTCCGCGGCCGCGTGATCTCGATTCGAGGTCCCCTGCTCGGCCGCCGCCTCGGACTGATCACGATCCGAGGCATCATCGTGGCGGTCCTCCGCGGCGCGCTCACGGTCATCGGCAGCGTGCTCACGGACCGAGGCTCTCCAGTCAACTTCGCTAGGCGACCGGTCACCGTGAGATGCCGTGCGCCCGAAATCATCGACAGCTCGGCGCTGTTGAAACACCTGGCGCTCGGCCGCCGCTTGGTCGATGTCACGTTCAGACGCCTGCGCGTCGCGGTCAGCGGCGGCGTGCTCGCGCTCATCAGCGGCTCCGCGACGCCCGCGCGCGCGCTGATCGGCCGCCGCCTGGGACCGGTCGCGCTCAGACGCGTGCTCGTCACGACCCGCGGCGGCGTGCTCGCGATCATCAGCGGCTGCGCGACGCAACCGCGTACCCTCATCAGCCGCCGCTTGAGCCCGGTCACGCTCAGCCGCAGCCGCCTCACGCCGCTCAGCCGCGCGCTCCCGCTCCACCGCGGCATGACCACGGTCCCACCGGCGCTCATCGAACTCCGACGTCTTCGGATCCGGTTCGATGCTCAACTCGCCCTCGGCGCCAACCGACACAGCGTCGTCGCCCTCGTCGCCCGTGGGGTCCGATCCAGCGCTCGGGTGTTCATCTCGCTCGGTCAAATCCGCTCCGGCCGAACAGGCTGCCCGGGATCTCTGCTGCTCTGTTGAGCTGCCCGCAGCCTACCAGCGGCCAACCCCTAAGAGAAGGAGTCGCTCACCTTCCAAGTTCGAGAGCTATGAGGGGGTGACGACGTTTAGGCGCGGCGCCGTGCCCTGATGCCTTGCAGTAGGTGCCCGCGGACGCACGGACACGTTTGAACATCAGGACTGAGTGGGAGTCGGCGGCTTTTTAGGGAGCAGGCGATGGCCGTCAACGACGCCGCCGGCGAGGTCGATGAGTTTGCGATTGGTGATGCGGGACTGGGCGCGCAGCATCTCAAAGGCGCTGTCCTCACTGACGGAGTGGCGTTCCATCAGGATGCCCTTGGCGCGCTCAGTCAGCGCGCGGCGCCCGAACGCTCCCTGGAGGTCGTGAAATTCGGCGAAGCGGCGCAGCACGATGTCAATCGAGCTCTGCCAATCCTCGACGTCGTCGTCGCTGATGTGAGCGAACACGCCTCGCTTGGAGGCTTCCTTGACGAACTCGGGGTCGGGGGCGTGCAGCAGGACGATTACGGGGCAGGCGGCTTGGCGCACGATCTTCTCGATCAGTTCAAGCGCGTGCTCAGAACTCTCTCCGAGGCCGACCAGCGCGACGTCAGGCCGTTCCCGCGCGGTCACCGGGCCGACGTCGTCGACGTCGATCTCGCGGGCGATCACCTCGTGGCCCAGGGCGACCACGATCGCTGCGACGAGCGCGAGGCGGTCTTTGCGCTCGTTAGCGATCAGGACCCGTAGATGCTCGGTCTCACGGTCCACGGACGGATCCATAGGAAAAGTCTAAAACGGGGTTCAAGCGTTCGGTCGTCCCGACCATCGGGATCAGCGCCCGTCGGCAAACAGTTGCGCGAGCCTCAGCATCGCTGTGCGGCGGTCCGGTCCGTTCGCCCCGACGACCACCATCTCGCCGCCTAGCCCGCTCGGACTCCGTGACTCAGCGAACCATTCGCCTTTGCGCTCCTCGATCACCAGACGCATGTCGCTCTCACCCGCCGCCCCCGTCAGGTGGCCCAACAGCGCGTCGTCGCTGAGTCGGTGGAAGTCGTCGCTCACGGAGCCTAAAAATACGCCGCCCGACCGCAATGTCCGTAGCCGACGACATGATCACACGTTCTTGGACATTTTCGTGACTCATTGACAGAAGCTGCTCGTCGTTAAGGTCGCCAGCATCCGGCGTCCGAGGAGCGATTATCAGTGCTGCATTCACGAAGACGGAGAAGTCTCGGCGAGAGGGACGCCGGGTAGAGAAGACTCCCGGATCTGAGGAGAAGCAGAAGGCCGACACGCCGTCGGGCGCGGCCACAGTCATTCGACCGACGTTCTACCGCTGCGGTTTGCGTGACGCGGTTCCGCGGGTGGCGGCCTGTTCGAGGGTCTTGATCGCGGTGTCGCGCGCCTTCTCCGCGGCTTCGAGCCGCTTCTGCGTGCCGGTGAGGTCCTTCTCCAGCTGGGCGCGTAGCCGCTGCTCGGCATCGAGCGCCGCCTGCGCACGGCCGTGCTCCAGCTCGGCGGCTTGCCGGCCGTCGCGCTGCTCGTCGAGCTGGCGCTCGAGCTCGGCACGCTCGCCGCGCGACTGCTGCTCGGCGCGATCGGCGCGCTCGACGGCGGCCTGCGCGCGCTCATCGGCCTGCTCCGCCCGGCGCTCCGCGGCCGCAGCGAGCTGCTCGGCGCGCTCGGCCTCCTTGCGGGCGTGCTGCGCGTCCTGCTCGGCGGCCTGGCGTTCGATCCCGGCCTGGCGGACCTGCTCGAGCGCTTGGGTGCGCTCCTGCTCGGCATCCTGCGCGCGCGTGAGCGCCGCGCCGCGTTCGTTCTCCGCCTGCTCCGCCCGGGCCAGCGCCCCCTCCGCGTGCTCAGCGGATTGGCTCGCGGACACCTCCGCCGCCGTTTGCGCCGCTACGGCGGCGTCCGCTCGGAGAAACGCGTCCTGGACGGCGCGCTCGGCTTCCTCGGCCCGCGCCTGCGCGTCGCGGCCGCGGGCTTCGGCCTCCTGCTCGCGCTCTGACGCCGCCCGCGCCTGCTCCTCGGCTTCGGCGGCGGCGCGCAACGCCGACTCGGCCGCCTCGTCGGCCTCCAACCGCTCACGCCGGGCGGCGGCTTCGTGCTGGGCGGCGTGAGAAACCTCCGCCTGCGTGTCAGCACGCACCGCGGCCAGCTCCGCCTCGAGCTGCTCAGTGTCGCTCAACACGCCGAGCGCGTCGCGGGTGCGCTCGAGATCGGCGACCAGCCGGACGGCCACAGCGCGCAGCGTCGCGCCCGCGAGGCTGACCGGACGCTCCCCCCCACCCTGCTCCGCGCCGTCGCTGCCGTCGGGCTCGCCGGCGGCGGAGCGCCGACGACGCTCGCGGAACGCGCTCTGCGCGTTGTGCCCGGGCTGTTCGCAGTACCGCGACGGGCGCCCGGCGCCCTCGCCCGTCGGCGCGACGAGGCGCTCGCACCCCGGAAACGCGCACATCTCGGCCGTCACCTCGCTCACCGCTCGCTCCTCCCGGTCAATTTCATTTGCAGCATATCATAGCATAGCATTACGTTTCATTTCATATTTCGTTCCATCGGCGACACCGCGTATACCGCCCGTGAGCCGGGCGCGTTTGGAAAAGGGGGGACAAGGGGGGTTGGCCTTCCCGAGCGGCGATTGGGTTGTCCTTAGCTTCGATAGGATCTGTTCCGGCGCTGTGAGCCCATGAAGGTCAAGACCAAACCCCAGAATCACGGCGAAGAGCTGACCGCGATCTCGGACGGTCTGGTGGCGCTGCTCAAGGAGTACTACGGGCGCGGACCGACGCGCGCGAAGTCCTATTACGAGGATGACCTCGTCGTGTGCGTGCTGCGTGGTGGCTTCTCGCGGGTGGAGCAGACGCTGCTGGAGGGCGGTCGCGGCGGAGCGGTGATCCAGCAGCGGATGGAGTTTCAGGAGCTGATGCGCCAACGCTTTGAAGCGGTCATCGAGCGGGCGACCGGACGGCAGGTGATCGGTTTCATGAGCGGCAACCAGCAACATCCGGACATGATGTGCGAGGTTTTCATTCTCGGCCCGACCGACCTCGTCGAAGAGCACGAGCTCTCTCGGTCGATCAGGCGTTATCGCCCCGTGGGTGACGCACCACGAGGGGTCGATGCGCCAGGGGTCGGCTTGGTGCTGTAGCCGTGTGACTGCTTTCTGATAGTCCCGGCCTTCGCGAGCCGAGTTAAGCGCGGGGAGACGCTTGCTCGATTCAGGCCCAGGGCCTTGGCCAGATCACCAGCGGTGCTCCTAAGGGGTGCTGAGCGAGGAATTCGATGATTCGCTCGTTGGGTCGCTCTGACGGGTGCGTGCGGTTGCGCGCCTGCTGCTTCGCCCGCCGCCCCACGGCGAGAACAGTCAAGCATCGGGCTCGGCGAACTGCGCGACGGCGAAGGACCCACGACGCCTGGCGGTCGGTGAGCGCTCCCAGCGCTCTCAGGGAGACCTTGGCCGACCAGGAGTTGGCCCGGAGGCGAGCGTCTCGGCCAGGCCCTGGGGTTGTGCTGCCAGGATCGGGCGCTACTCTTCGGCAACCAGCGAGCGTTTGGAGTTTTGCGGCGCCACGAACCGCGCCGCTAATGTCAGCGACCGACAGACCGAGGTTTTCGTGGGCCTCGCCGGGCACGGGAGCGGACCAGGTGGAGGGGTCTTCAGCCGACGGCAAACCATCTCCTCTCGGGGGAGGGCAGCTACTAGCGGCTATCTCCACCAACATCGTCGCGATGTTGCGCGAGCATTACGGCCGCGGCCCGACGAACGCCAAAACGTACGTGGTGGACGACATCATCGTCGTCGTGATGCGCGGCAGCGGTTTCAGTCCGTTGGAGCAGACGATCATGGACAGCGGCGAACCCGAGCTTGTGATCGCCATGCGCGAGGACTTCCAGCGCGTCATGGCCCGCCGCTTTAGGCAAATGATCGAGGACCTCACTGGCCGCAACGTCGTCGCGTTCGTGAGCCGGGTCCACGTCGAGCCTGACATCACAATGCAGAGCTTCTTCATCGACGGACCACTCCGAGGCTTCGGCACGCTAAGACGTCCGTAACGCGATCTTTCATCGACCGCGTCGCAGGCGCGTGCACGCTTGCTGCGGCTTCGCTGCCGGAGCGCGAACGACGTCGTCGAGCGCAGCGGCGAGCTCGTCGGCGGGGAGCTTGAGCGCGCGAGCCGTCGGCTGGAGGTTTCGGTGAGTGTGCGCGATGCGGTCGGGGTCCGCGAATTCTTCCGGCACGAGCGCAGCTCGGGCGAAGCGACGCGCGTCGTGGTCGGTGTAGGGGCCGGGCAGTTCGCCGGTGTGCACTTCGCGCGCGTAGGCGCACATGTAGAGGACGAACGTGAGCAGCGGGTCGCCGGCGGGGAGCTGTTCGAGGGCGTCTGTGAGGAAGAACCGGGTGGCGGTCGCGCACGCGACGGGCCGCCCGTGGTAGCTGATCGTTTGCAGTCTCATGGTCGCTAGAGCGGCCATCGACGCTTGGTTCACCCCCTGTTGGTGAGTTTGTGGCGGCCGCGGAGGATCTGTCGTTCGACGGTGCGGAGGGTCGTGTCGGTCCGCTGGGCGATCTCGGCGTAGGTCAGTCCGGCTGCTTGGAGGGCGAGGAATTGCCGCTCTCGGTCGGTCAGCCCGAGTAGCTGGTCACGCAGCTCGTCGCTGTGCTCGCTGGTGATCGCCCGCTCGAGCGGTCCGGGCGTGTCGCTGATCGGCTCGGCGAAATCGGTTGGGTCGGCCGGGATCTCGCGGGCGGCGGCGCGGCGCCACGCCTCGCGCATCGCGGTGACCACCAGCCACTTAACGGCGCTCGGCGCTACGGGCTCGACGCCGGGGTGGGTGCAGAGCCGCTCCCAGGCGGTCTGGCACGCGTCCTCGATGATTGCTGTGGGCGCGTTTACCCGCCTGGCCACCTGGCGCTGCACGAGCCGCGCCTGCTGTGCGTAGAGAGCGGCAATCTGGTCGGTGCGGCCATCGCCTGGCGCCTTTCCCCTCATTGAAAACCTCGCTCGGTCGGTGAACATGGCCGAGGAGGAGGCGCCGGCGCCGACCGCTGTCAAGCAGAAGAACTGGACTCTCGCCGTACCTCCGACGCGGGATCACGCCTCACGGGAGACGCGACCCGCCCCGGCGCGTCGGAGGGGCTGTCTTCTGCTTGACAGCGGGCAAGCCAAGCCAAACTCCGAAGGTCTGTTCACCGACCGAGAGAGGTCTTGTGCCGCACCAGCGGCGGTGACCAGGCCGTTTCCCCCCCGGCGTGTCGCGCGCGGCCGCCAGCCTCAAGCTGTTGGTCAGTCGGCGTGCTGCTCGAGGGCGATGCGGATCCCGGCGCGCATGTACTCCGACCGCAGCTCCAGGAGGGTCGGGTCGCCGCCGAGGGCGAGCACCTGGCGGGCGATCTGGGCGATGAAGCGGTCAGCGCGCCAGCTGCCGCTGACGGTCTGGTCGTTGCCGAGGAAGTCGGGTTCGGCGTACACGTGGCCGTAGTAGTCGAGGTAGTGGTAGGCCTCGGCGAGGTCCCGGGCGCGGGCGATGTCCGGTTCTGCGTGGCGTTGTTCGCGGCGGCCGGCGAGCAGCGCGGGCCAGGTGGCGCGGCTCTTGTCGCGCCAGTTCTCGCAGCCCTTGCCGTCGAGCATCAGGTCCCCGGTACCGATCGGCCCGTTGGACCCGGCGCCGCTGCGGGCCGCGAGGTCGAGGACGGCACGGCCGGCCTGGTTGTAGCGGCGGGCGTCCTCGACCAGGTCGAGCATCGCCAGCCACACGCGGTCGCTGCTGACCGTCGGGGGCCGCGCGGGCACGTGATGATGGGCGAACAAGAACACTCCGCCGGAGATCGCGTCGGCGCCGCGCAGGAGCACATCGCGGGTCGGTTCGACGGCGATCGTGTCGAAGACATCGAGGGTGAGCTGCTCGGGCACCGTCAGTCCTCCGCGGCGTCGGCGCTGAGCGCGGTGATGAAGAACCAGTCGCCGTCGACGAGCGGTACTTCGCCGGCGGGTGCGCGGGCGGCCCAGCGGAGCATCTCGCCGAGGGTGAACTGGCCGCGCCGGGCGGCAGCGACCCGCTCGGCGGGGCCGAGCGCCCACATCCGCTGTAGCCGCTCGGGGTCGACCTTGAGGCTCGCGACGGCGGGGATCGGGGTCCGTGCGGGGGCGCCGGTGGCCTGGTGTGCTGTTTCCCTCACTGAAAACCTCCTCGGTCGTTGAACATGTCCGAGGGGTCGGCGAAGGCGAAGCGGGCTGTCAAGCAGAAGAACCGGACTCTCGCCTTACCCGGCCGCCAGGCCGGGGGCCGTCTTCTGCTTGACAGGCAGCGAGCCGAGCCACACTCCCGAAGGTCTGTTCAACGACCGCAGGAGGCTTTCCGGCCCGCAGGGTCAGGCGGTGACCGGCCCGTCCGGGGAGAGGTGTCGCCGGCGGCGGCGATGATTGCGAGCGATGAGGCTCGAGCTGGACGGCTTGGAGGTGCGCGCGGACGAGTGGTCTGAGCGGTGCGCGACGGCGATCGAGAACGCGAGCGGCTACGTGGTGGTCCTCAGCAGCGTGCTGGAGAGCCGCGCGGTGACGCTGGTCTCGTCCTACCTGGCGGACCTCGCCGGCCCAACGGCCGCCTCGCATATGCGCTTGGTGCCTGGACAGCCCCCGCGGGTCGCGCAGCGGGTGCTCGAAGGCCTCCCGGGCCAGTCGCACGCGCGGGCGTGCCTGCTTGATCACGCAGCCGAGCTCCGTGACGCCGTCGGGGAGCTGCTCGAGGACGAGGAAGTTAGCGTCGAGCTCGCCGAGGAGGCGCTCGAGCAAGCGGCGCGCGTGTGGAGCCGGGACGCCGGCTAGCACGCCGTCCACCGTCCCGGCGGCATCTCGAGGCCCCACCGCTGGGCGTAGGTGCAGGCGGCGCGGTAGCGGCCGTCAGCGTTGCCCGGATGCTGGCCGGCCCGCAACCGCTCGTCGCGCTCGACGAGACGCTCTGCCTGCTTGGCGGCCGCGTAGATCGCTTTGCCGGCGGCCTGGTGGGCCGCGTAGTCGGAGTCGAGCAGGTCGGAGGCGAGCCGCAGCCGACCGCCCGGGCCGTCGGCGCCGGTGCGGAACCGCAGCCGCAGCTGACTGTTGAGCTGCTCGGCGAGCTGCCGGGCGCGATCGCGGCGCCGGGCGCGCGCGGCGGCCAGCTGCAGGTGCCCGCCGCGGGTGTAGTGGGCGTAGGCGCTCATCTGCTTGGTCAGCTCGTTGAAGCGCTGCACGTCGTAGGCCATCCCGTGCTCCGGGCCGTTCTGGCGCGGCGTGTGCTCGGCCAGGAGCCGAGCGAACCCGGCGATCGGAGCGGCGGGGAAGCCGGCCGGGCGCGCGTCTGCGTACCGGGCGTAGCGGGCGAGCGCCCTGTCGAGCCGCGGTCCGTGATGTCGGGCGTCCTCTGACCAGAACGCGAGCCGGAACCCGCCCGCGACGGCCATGTACGGGCCGTGTGCCGCGACGGTCCACGCCTCAATCAGTCGCCACCGCGGAAGCGGTGTGCTCTCCGGCCAGGCGAGCAGCTGCTCAAGCCGTTGTGCCGGTGAGCGTAGGAACGGCGCCCACTCCTGGTCGGTTCGTTCGAACCGCTGGCCCTTGATCTCGTTGTAGACCGCCCAGCGGAGCTCCTCCCCCGTTCGGGGCTGGTTCTCCTCGCTGCCTGTTGTTGACGTGTGGAGGGCGGTGGCGATCTCGGAAAGCCGCGCACGTGCGCCCGTCAGTCTTCTATCGGACGTTTCATCTTGAAAAATCTCTTCTAGAGAACTCCGAGACGTAGTCGAGGCTCCAAAGGGATGCGTCACATGTGTCTTAACCGCGTCAGCAAGGCTGTCGACCACCTGAGCACGCACCCGCTGACGCTCGGCGTGCCGGGCCAGCTCACGGCGGCGGGTGATACCTCTCGAGCGCCTCTGCGCCTTGCTCAGCCGCGCGCGGCGCAGGATGGCTGTGAGGTTCCGGGAGCGTCCGCGGCCGGCTCTGCGGCGCTCGCGGGCCGTCCAGCCGGCGCGCCTGTCCACGGCCTCGTGGAGCAGCTCGGCTGGTAGCTGCGGGACCGGGTGCAGCTCGATGATCGTGCGCCACCAGAACCCCTCCTCGTCCTGCTGCGGGGTGTGGGACACGAGGCCGGCGAGCGCCAGCCAGTCCAGCCACCGCTGCACGCTCTTGCGGTGACGCTTAACGAACCGGGCGACCGCCTGCTCGTCGCCGCGGTCGGGGATCCCCCGCCAGCCCATGATCGGCGCCAGGCCGATGACCAGCTGCGCGAGCGAGCAACCAAAGCGCGCCGAGCCGTGGCAGCCGGCCCACTTCTCCCCCCTCCCCCGCCGCCACAGATACGCCAGCACCGCGATCGCCGAGGTCTCCAAGCGCGCGTCCCACTCGTGCAGCCGCCCGGCTCGGCTGCGGGCGTGTTTGACCGCGGCGAGGATCTCGACGCCGAGCGGCTCGGCGGGAAGCGCCGCGGGATGGCGGAACGCGCGGCGCGATGAGGCTCGGGGGCCGCGTGGACGAGTTCGTGGGCTGGTGAGCGACACCGCCAACGCCGCGCTGGCCGCACGGCAGGCCGTGCGTTGCGGCGCTCGCGGTGGCGCTCGGAGAGCAGCTGGAGGAGGAGGCGATCCGCGATGTCAGGGATCGCTCGACCGCAACCGGCACGGGATTCCGTCCGACCGGCTGGTAAAGTCCCCAGCGTTCTTGCTGTCTAGGACGCGCCCCAGTGGCGCTATCTGGGTCCGAAGGGCCCGCTTACGAAGACCGAGGTGCGAACTCGGTCTTCGCTCGTTTAAGGGCCCCGTCGCTGACGGGGTCATGCTCGCTACATGGGCGGCTCCAGTGAGACCGCGCGCAGCAGTGTGCTGTCCGAGGTGAACATGACCCTGCATCGTGAGTAGCGCCGCGGACGGAGAGACCGCTTTTGGGGTCTGTAGGTTGAGCCGCGGTCTGTAGGTTTGCCCGCGTTTCTCTGTAGGTCGACGCGCGCCTGGTCTGTAGGTGGACCCGCGTTTCGGGATTCGCGGTGGTGGCGATGCCGGCTATGGGTCTGTAGGTGCGCGCGCGCTGGGCGATGCGGCTACTGGTGTGGGGTCTGTAGGTTCGTTCGCGCTTGGGTCTGTAGGTCCGTCCGCGCCCCGACCTAGGATCGGCGCCTGATGCCTCGGGACGAACGCGATCGGGAGCGATGGGAGAGCGATCTGCACCCGGAGAACCCGGAGGCGGTGGGCTACCTCGAGCGCTCGCTGGCCACGAGCCCCGTGTGGCAGATGGGCGCCCGGGCCCTCGAGCAGCATGTTGCTCGCCGCGACCCGCGGCTGTTGGACTTCCTCGCGAACGCGAAGAACGCCCCGCTCGGCGAGCTGGAGTTCGACGTTTTGACCTGGACGATCACCCGCTGGTATCAGGCGGGCCGTCCGAGCGATGGCCGGCTGGCCGCCACGCTCGGCGAGCTCGCCTACGGCTTGTATGGACGGCGTACGGGCGGCATGCAGTACGCGCTGATTCGCGAGGCACTGGATCGCCTGTTCAACGTGAGCCTCGATCTGACCGTGCTGACGATCGAGGACGGCAATGAGCGGTGGCTCGCGAGCAAGCGGCGGCGGATCATCCAGGAGCTCTCGATCCACGAGCCGATGACCGCCAGCGCGGTCAAAAGCTCGAGCACCGTCGAGATTCGCCTCGGGTCCTGGCTCGTGGACCAGCTCGACGCGCACACAGTGGCCGCGATCGCGTGGCAAGTCCTGCGCGGTTTGAGCGGGATCGCCAAGCGACTGGCGATCTATCTGGCGGCTCACGCCGCTGAGTTCGCGCCCATCACTCAGCACACGGAGCGGTTCACGGTGACCTTGACCGAGGAGCTGTATGAGGAGTTCGGCATCACGGCCGCGCGCGAGCGGGACCGCCGGGGCTCGGTAGCGCGTGCCGCCGCTCGCATCGCGCAGCAGGACCCGCGCTACACGAGATTGCTCGTGGAGCGCTCGGGAACGGGCTATGTTCTCCGCGCCGAGCGGCCGATCGCCGCGGACGTCTTGCCGCTGCCGTTGCCGGCGCCGCGCTCCACCCCGTCGTAGCCCCGCGGGGAGGGCGCCTTTAGCTGCCGAGCGTTCGAGCTTCGGCCGCGTAGCGGCGGCCGCGGTAGGTGTCGAGAGCACGACCTAGGCGTTGGATGGCGGCGGGGTCGTCTGGACTTCCGGCAAGCCAGATGAGGACGGCGAGCACCTCCTGCTCGGGGAGCGCCTTCTGGCTTTGGCGCGTGTCGCCGCGGGCGCGTAGCGCCGTCGTCAGGTCAGAGATCGATCGGCGGAGGCTTGATGGAAGCCTCGTCGACAGCAGCTCGAGCGGCTCGCTGAGCGGCGGCGGATCCGGCAGCGCGCCAAGGGTCGCCTCGGCGGCCTCCAGGCCGCCGTCGTCCTGCGGCTGCGTCTCTCGGGCCTCGGGAACGCTCGTAAGGGCGGGTTTCTGCGTAGCCGCGGGTCGTGAGCGCCGTGGCGCAGGGTCTGACTTCTTCTCCCCGTTCTCGTCGGCGGCTGACCGGGTCCGTCGGGCGAGCGGCGAGTCGAGTCGCTTGACCTTGAGCTCGGTCATGCCGCGATCCCATCGAGCTCGTCGGCGAGTGAGCGGAAGGCTTCGGAGCCGATGTGGTCGGGGCGCCAGGTCACCAGCGGCTCGTGGAGGATCGCGGACTTCTCGAAGTCGTCGCGGGCCGGGATCTGCGTAGCGGCGATCGGGAGTTGCAGCTCCCTGAGTTCGTCGTTGATCGCCCTGTAGACCTCGCGACGACGGTGAACGGTCCCTTCTACCCGGTTGCGGAGCAGCGCCGTCACCTTGGGTCCGTCCTCCTCGAGCTCCTCGACGGTCGCGATTAGCTCCTCGGCGCCGGCCAGCGCGTCGACGCTCTTCATGTCGATCGGGACGATCGCCTCATCGGCGGCGGACAGGGCGTTGACCGTTAGCAGGCCGAGATTTGGCGGGCAGTCGATCAGCACGACGTCGTAGTTGCCCATCTCGCCACGGAGTGCCCGCCGCAGGAACGTCTCGCGTTTGACTGCCTGCACGAGCGTGATCTCGATGTCTGAGAGGCGTCGGTGTGCGGGGATGACGTCGACGCCCGGTGCGGCGTCGCGGACGATCGCCTTCCGGATCGGTATCGCGGCGCGGTCGCGGATCAGCTGAGATTCGAGCACGTCTGCGATCGTGAGGCGATCGGACGGGTCGATCCCGAACCGTCGTGTGAGCGCGAACTGGGGGTCGAAGTCCACGGCTAGGACATGCCGGCCACGGCTCCCCCACGCGGCGGCCAGATTCGCGACTGTGGTCGTCTTCCCTACTCCGCCCTTCTGGGTACAGACCGCAATCGTTCTCATCGAGTCTCGGTTTCGCGCTGAGCGGTCGTTATCCTGCCAGCACGTTTGCTGGCAAACATGCTGGCAGGATTAGCTTGTTTGCTGGCTGACATGTCAGCCAGCATTATTGCTGGCCCGTCAGACAGCTCGTTTGCTGACAAACCGGAGTTTGCGTCATCTGAGCGCGCGAGCTAGTCGTCGCCGTGTTCCTCGTCGAGGACCTCGACGCAGAGGTCGATGCATTCGTCGCAGATCGCGCTGGTTGGTCCGGCGATGATCTTCCGCACGTCCCGGGCGCGCTTGCCGCAGAACGCGCAGCGGGCGAGTTCGCTGCTCAGTTCGCGCTGTCCGTCGTTGTCGAGCTGTTTGGCGACTTGCCGCGCGGCTTTAGCGAGCTGGTCGAATGCGGAGGCTCGGGTGTGCAGATCGGCGTTCGGATCGTCGAGTGCGGCGGTGAGTTGGTCGAATGCTCGGTCCAGGAGCTGCCAGGCGATGACGGGTAGCCGTGGGCTGTCACGGCGGAGCTCCCAAGGGGGGCGCCAGTCGGCGCTGACGTGGTGTGGTGCGGCGGTGAGTCCTGCGTCTTGCCCGTCGCGGAGGGTGGTGGCTTTCGTTTCGGCGGCTTCGGCGATGCGAGTGAGTCTGCCGGGAAGGCCTCGGCAGGCGTCGAGCGCGGTTTGGAACGCGACGCTGGCGGCAGTGTTCCGCTCGGCGGCGAGCCGCTCGCGTCGGGCGCTTTCGTCCTCTTCGTCGGTTTCGTCGGCCTTGGTGCGGGACGGAAAGAGGATCAGGGCGGCGACGCCGCCGATAAGCACTGCGGCGAGAACGAGTCCGATGCCGAGCAGAAGTGGCAAGACGGGTCAGCCGACGCGGGAGACCACGGGTCCGTGTCTCATCGTGAGCGTCTCGGGGGAGCGGGAAGCCGCCGGGGCGGTGCTTGGCTTGGCGGGCGCGACGTGTCGTGCGTCGACGCGCCTGGAGTGGCCGGGATGGGAGCGGGCGAGGGGAAAGCGGCCGAGGCGAGGCGCTGGGCGTCTGCGGCGTCGAGAGCCTGCCGTTGGCGGACAGCTTCCTGGCTGGCGTCGGACGTCGTGTCGTGGTCGTGGTCGTGGTCGTGGGCTTGTTCGTGGCGGGCCTTGATCTGTTCGGTGATCTCGGCTCGTGTGGCGGCTGCTTGTCCGAGCTCTGTGGCGTATTTGAACGGCTGGGTGAGGGCGTGGCTGGCGGCGTCGGCTTCGCTGAGGGCGTCTTGGCTGCGGGTGGTGAGGCGCTGCGCGAGTGCTGGGAGGTCTCGGACGCGGTGCTCGAGCTGACGGATCAGCGGGCTCGCGTCCTGGGTGACGTTGTTGAGTGGCAGTTCGGCGGGGGTGGCGGGCACGTCACGGAGGGCGATTGTGAGTGTCCGCTGCCCGTTGGTGGGGTCATAGCGGATGCGGGCGTCGAGGCCGAGCCCGGCGAGCTCTCCGAGCGGCAGCGTCCGGACGGCGGCTACGTGCTGGTTGGTGCTCGCCCAACGGGCGATCAGCTCGCCGGCGTCGGCGCGGGTGCTGGCGGCGTGGCCGTCGACGGTCATATGGAAGGCGTCGCCGCGGATCTCGCGCGAGCGGGCGATCGCGTCGGCGACGGCGTTGGCGCGTTGGGCGTAGTTGTCGGCTTGGTCGGTGGCGCCGGTGAGGGTGTGGCGGAGGGTCTGTTGGTTTCGCTGCCAGGCACGGTGTAGGCGGCTGAGGCGGGCGTGGTCGGCGTCGGCGCGGGCTTTGTCGAGGATCAGTGGGTCGCCGGAGGCGAGGGCCTTCACTTCGCTGTAGGAGAGGGCGTTGTCGCCGATGTCGTCGACCTGGCGCTGGTCGAGCTGGCCGCTCAT
>Ga0302326_10008529_pt1 | contig 22592 bp, 18 predicted proteins | sample Palsa_T0_3_FD_202264 | JGI IMG/M metagenome (GOLD analysis project Ga0302326, IMG submission 202264) | Peat permafrost microbial communities from Stordalen Mire near Abisko, Sweden - Palsa_T0_3 | ecosystem: Environmental > Terrestrial > Soil > Palsa > Peat permafrost | place: Sweden: Abisko... | reverse complement strand
GCGTCCGGCAGTTGAAGGAATCAACTGCATCAGGCCCAGGGCGCCTTTGTTCGATACCGCTTTCGGATTCCATCCTGACTCCGTCCCGATCACAGCCTTCACCAGCGCCGGATCGAGATTGTGCCGCTCAGAGGCCTCCCGCACGATTTGGTCCAATCCGCTTTCCGCGCCGTTGGAAGAGATTAATCCAAGGCTAGCGACGGAAGCGGCGGTTGAATCGGGCGGCTTGACGATCGGAGCCGGCCTGTCGAGATGCGCCCGGGGCTTCACAGCAGCATGCCGGGGTGACGGGGAGTCGTTTGTGTAGATAACTTTTCCATGTTCATCTACATAGGATGCAATTTGTGCCCTGGTAGCTGTAGCAGAACTAAGCCACAGCCCAGCGAGCGCAATTGCTACCGTGATGGACCGAGTTGACATCTTGGGGGGAAGGCAGAGACGAATCGACTTCCAAGAACAAAACGGGACCACGCACACCCATGCCGATACGTGCGTAATCCTCTGGCGCTACAGTGATTATAACATTCGTTCGAGGAGGGGAATCAACTGCTCCAACGCCATTTCTATCGCGGATGTGTCTTTACCGCCAGCCTCCGCGAGGTCCGGTCGGCCGCCGCCAGAACCGCCGACCAGGCGGGCCAGCTCTTGCACAATTTTGCCGGCATGCAGCCGGGGAATTAGGTCCTTGGTAACCCCAGCGATTAGCGCCACTTTGCCGTCGTCGCCGGAAAGTAACACCACCGCCCCCGAGCCCATTTTTTGGCGCAGGGTGTCTACCAGTTGCCGCATACCGTCGCGGTCGACGCCGGTAACGCGCGCCGCGACTAGCCGGATGTCCTTCACGGGCCGGACTTTAGCTAGTAGGTCGTCGGCCAGCGATCCTGCCGCCTTCCTGCGGAACTCTTCGAGCTGCTTTTCCAGCGTCTTGATCTCGAGTTCCCGCCGATCCACGGCCGCCAGCAGCTCATCCTCGCCCGCATTCAAGCGGCCGGCCAAGGCGCGCAGCGTGGCCAGGGCGCGTTGATATTCGGCCAGCGCCGTATCTCCGGAGATTGCTTCGATTCGGCGAACCCCGGCCGCGACGGACTGTTCGCTGAGAATCTTGAACATCCCGATTTCGCCGCTGCACGCCACGTGGGTGCCGCCGCACAGTTCCTTGCTGTAGAAGCCGCGCGGAGCGGCGGAATCGAGGACGGACACCACGCGGACGTTCTCCGAGGGGTACTTGTCCCCGAAAAACGCGATCGCGCCTGACGCCAGCGCGTCATCGATGTTCATCAGGTCGGTGGTGATCCTGGTATTCCGGAGGATCTCTTCATTCACCGCTTCTTCAATTTCTTTCAGCTCGCTGGGATCTACCGCGGCGAAATGAGAGAAATCGAAGCGCAGATGATTCGGCGCCACCAGAGATCCGGCTTGCCTCACGTGAGTGCCCAGGTTGTTGCGCAACGCCGCGTGCAGCAAGTGCGTGGCGGTGTGGTTCCGCTTGCTGCGCGCGCGGCGCTGGGCGTCCGCTACCGTCGCGACGCGGTCGCCCACCTGCAAATCTTCCTTCGCCACCACCCGGTGCGCGATCAAGCCGGTGATCGGGTAATACGCGCCCTTTACCTGTGCCACTTCGAGAGAAAGGTCATTGTCGTAGAAAGAACCGGTGTCCGCCTGCTGGCCGCCCGATTCCGAATAGATCGCGGTGCGATCGAGTACGATCTCGCCAACCTCGCCGGCCTTCAGTTCACTTACCTGGCCGTTCCTGGTTACGATGGCTTCAATATGGCAATCGCGCGAGGTCGTTCCATAATAAAAGTCGGTGCCGGTCTTGAACGTTTCCGCTAGTTTCCCGTAGATCGGATTGGCGGTTTCCTTGCTGCCGCCTTTCCACGATGCCTTGGCGCGCTCGCGCTCTTCCAGCATGGCCGCATCAAACTCGTTCCAGAAAACCGGCACGCCCAGGTCGTGGGTGACGTCTTTGATGAAGTCCTGAGGCAGGCCATGGGTGCTGTACAGGTTGAAAACCTGCTGGCCCGAAAGCGCGTCCGCGGCTGCGTCGGTGCCTCGCGCCGCCTTGAACTCGGTGATCAATTCGTCAAGCTTGGCCAGTCCCACATCGACAGTGCGCGCAAACCGAAGTTCTTCTTCGTCCAACACTTTGGTGACTCTGGCGGCGGTCTCCTCCAGCTCGGGATATGCGTCGCGCATTTCCAAGCGCACCGCGGCCGACATTTTCGAGAGGAAAGGGAACTTGCCTTCGATTAATTTGGCGTGCCGCAGCGCCCGTCGGATGATCTTCCGGAGCACGTAACCGCGGCCTTCGTTCGAGGGGACTACGCCGTCGGAAATCAGAAAGGTGGCCGCGCGCGAGTGGTCGGCGATAATTCGCAGCGACGCCTGAATTTCCTCCTTGTCAGCTGGTATCCCGGCGAGCTTTGCGGCTTCCGCCATCAGCGGCTGAAACAGGTCGGTATCGAAGTTGCTGATCTTCCCCTGCAGCACCGCGGCGATTCGTTCCAGGCCAGCGCCGGTATCCACGGAAGGACGCGGCAGCGGCAACAGCGCGCCGGCCGCGTCGCGATTGAACTGCATAAACACCAAATTCCAGATCTCCACGTAGCGGCCGCACTCGCATCCGAATTCGCAATCGGCGTGTCCCTTATCGGAAGCCACCGGTCCCATGTCGTAGTGAATCTCGCTGCAAGGACCGCAAGGGCCGGTATCGCCCATGGCCCAAAAATTTTCATGCGATCCGAATTCGTAAATGCGCTCTTTCTTTACCCCTTGCGCGAGCCAGTGTTCGTAAGCTTCGGCGTCGCGCTCAATGCCATCCTCGCCCTTGAAAATAGTCACATACAGTTTTTCCACGGGAATACCGAACCACTGCGGCGACGTGACCAGGTCCCACGCGAAGGCGATCGCTTCCCTCTTGAAATAATCGCCGAACGAGAAATTGCCGAGCATCTCGAAAAAAGTATGGTGGCGATTGGTGAAGCCCACGTTTTCCAGGTCGTTGTGTTTGCCGCCCGCGCGAACGCATTTCTGGCAGGTGGTGGCGCGACGGTAATCGCGCTGTTCGGCGCCCAGAAAGACGTCTTTGAACTGGTTCATCCCGGCGTTGGTGAAAAGCAGGGTGGGGTCGTTCATCGGGACCAGCGACGAGCTGCGGACAATGCGATGCCCGTTGTCTTCAAAGAACTTCAAGAATGTCTGTCGGATTTCGTTGCCGGTCATGGTGAGTTTGTGGTTATCCGTTTGGCGTTGGGTTCCGGTCGCACGAATCGATTCATATTATCGCAGAGGGACGGCGAAGAAAGAAAGGGGAGGCCGGAAGAGAGACGGGATAAAGAAGCTGATTGCGGCGGAATGTGTTTCGAAAAATCGCCTGTATTCAGGAGCTTTCCGGTCTTTGGAATCAGAGAGATCCAGGTGTCTTGCTGGCAGTGTCGCGATTTGGGTTTCTTTGCACTTGGCGATAGCAGGGTGCCAGCGCCTCCTGTGGGGGTGGTGGGACGATGGCCGCGGAACATGGTTTGGCGGACCCAATCCCGAATCGTAACCGCGGACCCGGCGAGGTGATGACGGACGGCGATTTCGATACGCTCCTCCGCGATCTTCAAGGCGTCGCGGTTCCTTGCCCGAACTCGAATTGTTTCAGGGCGTTTTTGTAGGCGGAAATGGCGTGGCGGCGGTGACGGTTGAATAGGTGGGCGGCGTGGGCATGGCGGTAGATGCTGGCGCGGTTTCGAATCCCGTGCTCGTGGGCGATGTGGGCGATTTTGCCCCATGCCATGAATCGGCGTTCGATACCCACACGATCGCGGTTGCGGCAGACGCGGCATTTACCGGCGTGGCGAGCGGGAAGATTGAGGAGTTCTGCCTGGCTCATCGCGGCCACGCCTGCGGAGAGAGAAATTTGCTCGTGCATCGGAGTACCTCGCTTTCGGTTTGACCGTAGCACGGTGCGGGCATAGTTGGAAGGAACTACTTCGGTGTATGCGGGGAAGTACGGAGCGTCAGCGCTGAGCTTCTTTGGGATCGCTAAGCCGGATCGGAATTGCCGGCGGGCTCTACTTCGGAGTCAACATCGCCGGCGCCTAAGGCGCGAATCTCATTCTGGATCACGTCGCCGCCAAAGCCGGCTCGCAACAGGCTGCGGTAGATGGAAGCAATTTTGCGCGCGTCGAGCGGGCCTCGCGCCTTGGTCATGCGCTGCAGCTTGGCGCGGACCAGGGCAGACTCGTCGGTCTCTGCAAATACGGCATCGAGGGCCGCTTCGATGGGCGCGTCGGGAACGCCGCGGGTGCGCAGCTCGCGGGCGATCCGGAAGCGGCCCTGGCGGCGCGTGCGCACCCGGCTGCGGGTAAATTCCAGGGCATAGCGCGCATCGTCCAGGTAGCGATGGTCTTTGAGCTTGTCCAGCACCGCGCGGATCAACTTTTCGTCTTCGGTGCGGCGGCCCAACATCGTCTTCATTTCGTGCACTGAGTGGGCGCGGCGCGCCAGCGCATTCACTGCGGCAACGTACAGTTCGTTTTCGGTGGAGAGTTGGCGTCGGGCGGCAAACACCCAAGAAGGATAGAAGGAGCAGCCCGGCGAATCAAGCGCAAGCAGCACGTCGTAGCGCCGACGCCCGGTCGGCGTAGTACCGACGCTTCCGTCGGTGCCCAGGAGCGCAGACCACCTCGACAGAGCAATCGCGCACCTCAACGCACATAACTCAGTGTCGCGCTCGCGCGTGCAGCTCGTCGCGAATGGCTTCGGAGATTCAGCCGCCGCAATCGGCGACAGGCCGAGTGCTGTGTCCGTTCAAATCTGCGCGTGCCAGCGTATTCACACGGATACGAAACTCTACTGAAATCGGCACACTAGTTTCGCAGGTGTCAGCCGTGACTTTCTACAAGCGAAATCTTCCTCACTGGCATCCGAAAGGCGCGGCAATATTTCTAACCTGGCACTTAGCCGGATCCCGGCCCAAAGACATTCGCAAAGTTACGGCCACGCTGGCAGCGGGTACTTCAGAACTCAGCGCAGGCAAGAGGTTCGTGATTTTAGATCGGGAGATAGACCGAGCCGCGGTTGGGCCGACGTGGCTGCGCGACCCGCGCGTGGCGAGGTGCGTGGTTGATACCTTGGTCCGCGGAGCCATAGTACTGGGTCACTATCAACTGCACGCGTACGTAGTGATGGCCAACCATGTGCACGTGTTGATTACTCCGTCTGTTCCGTAGGCCGCATAACGGGCGCCATTAAGGGCGTGAGCGCCTGCAAGTGCAACCGGATTCTCTGCCGTAGCGAAAAACGTTTCTGGCAACCCGAATCCTACGATCATTGGGCGCGGGATGCTGCCGAGCGGCAGCGAATTTGCCGGTACACCGAAAACAATCCTGTTGCGGCGGGGTTGGTGGAGCGCGCGGAAAATTGGCCCTGGTCGAGCGCAGGTCCGGAGGGAAAGACTCACGTTACGCACTAGCAGGGTGCGGAGAGCTGAATTTGTGCTTTCGTGGGCGACTTTTTGGCGAGGCGGTCCACGCTGCGGCGCACCGACCGAAACGTCGGTGCTACGCCGACCGTGCGTCGGCGCTACGACTGGCGCGGCCATTGCCGCTGCTGCTGACCACCGGACACGCCGGAGGAAGGTGTAGCTAAACGCTACTTACTGACAAATGAATGCTCCGAAGTAAGGCGTAGCCGCTGCCACTGGCGAATCGATATGCCGGGGAAAGTGCTGCGCTGCGAGTTACGCCTTGTGCTCTAAGCGGTCGAATTCGTTGATGGCGCGTTCCATGTCTTCGCGAGCGGAATCGGCGGAGGAACGGACGCCTTGGACGCGGAGACGGAATTCGTCGGGATTGGATGCGCGCGCCAGGGCTTCTTCGAAGGTGATCAGGCTGCGGCTGTAAAGTTCGTATAGGGATTGATCGAAAGTCTGCATGCCGTATTGGCTGGTGCCTGCGGCGATGGCGTCGCGGATCAATCTTGTTTTATCGGGGTTGATGATGCAATCGCGGATGTAGCCGGTGGCGATCATTACTTCTACCGCGGGCACGCGGCCTACACCGTCTGCGCGGCGCACCAGGCGCTGGCTGACGACGGCTTTCAAGGTGGCGGCCATCTGCAAGCGAATCTGCTTTTGCTCGGGAGGAGGGAAGACGGCAATGATGCGCTGAATGGTCTCGGTGGCGTCGATAGTGTGCAGGGTCGAGAGCACCAGGTGGCCGGTCTCGGCGGCGAGCAAGGCGGTCTGGATGGTCTCGAGATCGCGCATTTCGCCTACCAGCACCACGTCCGGATCCTGCCGCAGACCGGCACGGAGCGCGGTAGCAAAACTCGCGGTATCGACTTCCACTTCGCGCTGGTTGATGAAGCCTTTTTTGTCGCGGTGCAGATATTCGATCGGATCTTCGATAGTGATGATGTGCTCGGCGCGGATAGAATTGATGCGATCGATCATCGCGGCCAGGGTGGTGGACTTGCCCGATCCAGTGGTGCCGGTGACCAAAATCATGCCGCGCTGCTCTTCGCAAACGTCGGCGATTACCTTGGGCAGTTCCAGTTCTTCGATGGTGCGAATCTTGGTGGGAATTACGCGCAGCACCAGTCCTACGTTGCCGCGCTGCTGGAAGACGTTCACCCGGAAGCGCCCCAAGCCGGCAACGCCGTAAGCCATGTCCAATTCGGCAGACTCTTTGAATTTCTGCTTTTGACGATTGGTCATCATGCTAAAGGCCATCGCCAGCATCTCTTCCGGGGTAATTCGGGGAACGTCGCTCAGCGGATGGAGGAGCCCATCGACGCGCAAATAGGGATGATTTCCAACCTTAATGTGAAGATCCGACGCCTTGCACTGCACCGCGCGTCGCAGAAGATCATCAATGTTTACGGCCATCGAGTCAGTTTCCTAGGTTGGATTGGCGCTGAAGCAACCGTAGCACGGCGCTAAAATGGGCGCAAAACCTCCCAGCCGCAGGATTGTCTTGAGTGATACCCCCACCGCGCATCGATTAAGGATTTCCACGGACCGGAACGCAGGGTTAGGTGGTTTTTAGGGACCTCGGATCAGGCCTCTTTTAGGGAGGGCGGGCTATGCGTCTTTCAGAAGAATTGTTTCGTAGGCGAAGGCGGCAAACAGGCCGCCCAGCATGGGTGCGACCCAGTAAACACCGTGGTTAGTCCAATGGTGGGAGGCCATCGCCGGACCCAACACCCGGGCCGGGTTCAAGGCCGCGCCGGTGAACGGAGCGTCCAGCAACATGGCCACGGTGATCGTTAATCCGGCTCCAAATCCTGCAATCGTCCGGAACGCCCCCCGGGGATCGACACTGGCGGCAAAGATCACAAAGACTAGCAGAAAGGTCAATGTGCCCTCCAGCCACATCCCGGGCCCCCGCATCAGGTCCGCCGCCAAGTCTGGGGTACCCATCGCTACCGGCCGCCAGACGGCCTCGGGGACGGTCCACTTGAGCAAGAACGCGGCTACGATCCCGCCCAGCAGCTGGACGACAACGTACGCCAGCGATGAGAACGATCCCTGACGCTTGGTGGCCCAATACCCGAGGGTAACGGCCGGATTAAAGTGACCGCCGGAAATGTGGCCGAGCACGGAGGCCATGATCGCGTAGGTCAGGCCGTACGCTAGGGCGATGCCCAAAGGTCCGATCGAGGGTTGCCCAGCGGCGCGAAGAAATTCGTCGGCGCACACCGAACCGGCGCCGATCAGAACGAACGCAAAAGTGCCGACAAACTCCGCGGTCAACTTTTGCGCTATGGTGTACAACTGGCCCCCGAGCGGAACACCGGCTCCGTAATGTGAAAAGGCGCCGGCACACACCGGCGCTTCCTCTACTCGCGCGCGATTCTACTGAATCCGCATGGGAAAGGCGATAAGTGTCTTACCGGCTTGCCGCGTTGGCGGTTACCGGCACCGGGCTCAGCCACCCGTGAATATCGGGCTTGCGGCCCTCGGTGTAGGCGAAGAACTCATCCTGGAGCTGATGGGTGATGGGGCCACGAGTGCCGGCACCGATCTTGATGCGATCAATCGATCGAATCGGGGTAACTTCCGCAGCGGTTCCCACGAAAAAAACTTCCTGCGCGAGGTACAGCATTTCGCGGGGAATCTGCTGCTCGGAGACGGGAATGCCCAAATCCCTGCACAGCGTGACGATGGTGCTGCGGGTGATGCCCGGCAGCGCCGAATTGGAAAGCAGCGGGGTGATCACCGTTCCGTCCATCACTAGGAAAATATTTTCTCCCGATCCTTCGCTGACGTAACCATGGACGTCCAGCGCGATTCCTTCCACATAGCCGTTTACCCGGGCTTCCATGCGGATCAATTGCGAGTTCATGTAGTTGGCCGCGGCCTTGGCCATCTGCGGCAGGGTGTTTGGCGCCGGACGAGTCCAGGAGCTCACGCAAACGTCCACTCCGGTGCGCAGCGCCTCTTCTCCGAGGTACTTGCCCCATTCCCAGCAGGCCATGTAGACCTCGATCGGGCAGCCATCGGGGTCCACGCCTGCGGCGCCATAACCGCGCAAAACGACTGGGCGGATGTAACAGGAGTCCAGACCGTTCACGCGCACCAACTCGACAGCCGCGCTGGCCAGATCGTCCACCGAGTATCCGGCGTCGATGCGGTAGATGTGCCCGGAATTCAAAAGCCGCTGCATGTGCTCGCGGAGGCGAAATATCGCGGGACCTTGGTCGGTCTTATAGCACCGTATGCCTTCAAACACGGCGGAAGCGTAGCTGACGCAGTGCGACAGCACGTGGATGTGCGCGTCTTCCCAGTTCACATGTTTCCCGTTGTGCCAGATCTTCTCGGTGGTCTTCCACGGCATAAGATGTCTCCCTCGCTCCATCGCCAAGTGGTTCGAATTCCGTCAGCGAATCGAATTATAACATAGCGGTCAGAAAGCAAAATCGCGACGTGCTTCCGATGAACGGCGACGTGAATACCAAAATGGACGGCTGTCAATTAGCGCGCGCGGACGCCGCAACGGCGGTATGGGAATACGCGGGTGGTTACCGAAAGAAGAAGAGGAAACCGATATTCCAGAGGCACTAATCCGAATGCGCGTCCCCGGCGTCGGAGGCCCGGTCGGCGGCGGAGCGGGTGCCTTGGCTGATGCGCTCCCAGGCGCTGGTTCGCCAATTCTCACGGACTTCGTGAGGATGTATCCACGGCGGGAGCGCGGCGAAAAATTGCGTCGAAAGGGCGGTGAGGTATGGCTCGTACATCGCGCGCAACTCCGCGATTTTGGCATCCGCCGCAGCATCGGCGCGAAAATTCAACCCGACTTCGGCCAGCGATTTCCGCAATTGTTCCAAATCCGCGGGCGGCAAGCGATCGACGGAAGGCATGCGAGGTGTGGCACGAAACGTCTGGGTGAGGTCGACTACGGCGTGGCGCGCGATCGCAAAGGTAAGCTTGGCCTGTCGCCCGCACGCGCCTTCCACGCCCGCGACGACAATGGTGCTGGAGTCCAGTATCGCGGTCAGCGCCGCGAGCCAGGATTGGTTATCGTGCTGGGAACGAAAATAGGCGACCACCGGATAGGAAATGTGGCTTTCCAGCAGATCGGCGGACCAGCGCTCCCACTCGTGAAACAGCAATTCGAGCGCGTCCAGTCCCCGCGCACCGGAGTGGCGGCGAAGAAGCTCCGCCGCGGTGGGGGGCGAGCCAGCGCGGGCGTCCAGGAGCACGATGCTCACCTCGCGCCGCGCGAACGCGCCGTAGATCACCGGCAAGTATCCGATGACCACAGCGAGGAAACCAAAGCCGGTGCCGGACTCGAGCACCATCACGATGCGCCCCAGCATGGTGTGCGCGACAACGTCGCCAGGCCCTAGGGTGAAGAAGGTGGTTCCGCTAAGATACAAATTCATCCACAGGCCGTGCGCCATATCGGGGGCCGGCCGGGCCCAGGAAATGCCCAGGTCAATCAGCGCAAATCCGAGGATCAACCCGGTGGCCCACACAATCAGCAAACCAAAAACGGAGAGCGGGCCGTAGATACTCAAAAAATATTCCCGCCGCTTGCCCTGTAGCTTGTGCGCAAGCGCTCGCCACGGGACCCACGTGGAAACGAAATAAGCGCGGCCCAGCCGGAACGAACGGGGAACGCGGCGAGGCAGCACCACGGTTTCGAACGCGTCGGTGAGAATGAACGCGATGAGGCCGATCCCGATGGCTGCGAACAGTACGATCATTTAGCTCTCGAACTTCGTATCCAGGGTGATTTCCGCTTTCAATAGCCGCGAGATGGGGCAGTTTGCTTTCGCGCTGGCTACCGCCGCTTCGAAAGCGGCTCGGGTGCCAGTGGGGACTTCCCCGGTTACCTGGAGGTGAATTTTGGTCACGGTCCAACCGCTGTCGAGCTTTTCGAGGGTCGCGGTGGCCGAAGTGGAAAGAGATTCCGGGGTGAGGTTCAGAGTTCCCAATTGCGCCGAAAGGGCCATGGTGAAGCAGCCGGCATGGGCCGCGGCAATCAGCTCTTCAGGATTGGTGCCCTTGGCATTTTCGAATCGCGTAGAGAAGGAATACGGCGTATTCGCGAGCACTCCACTTTCCGTAGAAATCGTGCCCTTGCCTTCCTTCAAAGATCCCTTCCACAGCGCCGATGCCTTGCGATCCATCGTTCCTCCCGAAGACTTTTGGATTTATTTAGATGATCCGTTCCCAGTGATATCTGAATTTCGGAGTTCCGGCGACTCAAACTCGCGCGCCGAAAACTCCATCAAGGCAGCAAGACGATCTTGCCATACGCGCCGCCTTTCATCACGGCTTCGTGGGCCCGACCCGCCTCGCTCAACGGAAATTCCGCGCCGACCACCGGCCGCAATGACTTATTCTCCAGCCCGCCCACCAATGCCGCGTGAATGCTAGCCATATCCGCCGGGGAAGTGCCCCACAACGACATCCCGTAGATCGCCGCCTCCCGCGCCATGGCGTCGCGCGGGTTAATCTCGACTGTTCCGCGGTTGCCGACGACCACCACGCGGCCGCCAGTAGCGAGCAGCGGCAAATCTTTGCCCAGATTTACGTTCGCCAGCATCTCGATGATCACATCCATGCCGCGGCCGCCGGTGAGCGCCATGGCCTGATCCAAATAACCGGGCGAGTTGTGATCGAGGATATGGTGCGCGCCCTCTTTCTCGGCCAATTTCTTGCCGACGTCACTACCGGCTGTGCCTATCACCTGCAAACCCGCGGCCCGCGCCAGTTGCACCGCCGCGATTCCGACGCCTCCGCTCGCGCCGTGAATGAAAACCGTCTCACCGCCGCGGGCCTGGGCCTTGTGAAACAGCGCGCGGAAAGCGGTGGCGTAGGGTACATGGACCGCAGCCCCTTGTTTAAAGGAATCATGCTCGGGAAGGGAATACACCCCGGATTCCTCGCATAAAACCTGTTGCGCGTACGTTCCAGTGACCGGCATGCCGATGTACACGCGGTCGCCGACCTTCCAGCGCTTGGCGTTCGCGCCGACCCGCTCCACCACACCGGCGCCGTCGAGTCCTGGAGTGAAGGGCAATACTGGCTTGCGCGCATAGGTTCCGGCGCGCATGTAGCAATCCACGGGATTCACGCCCGCGGCGTGATTCCGGATCACCACTTGGGCCGGTCCCGGCTGCAAGTCCGGCACGTCTTCCAATTTCATCACTTCCGGGCCGCCAAATTCGTGAACGACAATCGCCTTCATGATGACCTCCGAAATCTGCCGCCATCCAGCCTATTGCAGTGTTCGTCAGGTTAGATTTCCGAGCCGGAATTTCGACTCAAGATGTTTTGCGGACGCGCTTGGTCACTTCGTCGGGTCCGGGGCGTCGGGTGCTTCGGGCGCGTCGCCCCGCTCGCCGAGCGATTGGAAGTTCTCGCGCAGATGAATCAGCCGTGTGCCGTAAAGATTTTCCCACACGCCCAAGAGCAGGAAGGGAACCATGGCCGCCAAAATCCAGGCCTTCGAGCGTGCCGAGATTCGAGATTCCGGTTCCCAACGGAAGAGCGCCCGGGAAATTCCAAACGCGACGCCCAAACCCACGGCCAGGGCGATCACGTCACCACCAATTTCGTTCCAGGTGGCCCGTCCGAGCATCGCACCCTGGAGGCCGCCCACTAGATACGTGGCCGGCAGAAACAGGGATACCCGCTGCAACCAATGAGGCAGAACGCCTAGCGGAATGGTGGCGCCGGAAACAAACAGGAAGATCGACCAGATCACGTTATTGATCACCTGGGTTTCCTGCATGGTGTTGGTGACGCTGGCCACGATCAGGCCAAATGATGAAAACGTGGCCGCCCCGATCGATACCATCGCGAAAACCTGCAGAATATTTCCCCAGTCGTGCATCCCGAATATCCAACGCGAAATCAGGAATTCGACGACCACCGTCGGCAACACCAGAAAGTAGTTGGCTAACAAGCTCGAGCCCAGCAACGCGCCGGCGTCCACCGGGGCAATGCGGAACCGCCGGAGGATGCCTGCCTCGCGATACTGCACCAGCTGCATGCTTAGACCCCAGAAACTGCCCATCACCGTCAGTGCCAGCACCGCGCCCAGCAGAAAAGGCACTGCCTCGGGAACCCCGCGGCCGAAAATTACATTGTAGCCGACCAGGAATCCCAGCGGCATCACCATGCTGAAAAAAATGAACGGGCGGCTGCGCAGGGCCATGCGTACCCGAACTTTGGTTAGTGTCCAGCTATGCTTCAATGCGGACTCCCTCAAATCCGGCCATAACTTGCACGTTTAATCGCGCAGACGCCGGCCGGTCAGTTCTATGAAAACGTCTTCCAGCGACGGCGAAGTAATCTCCAGGCTTTCCAGCTGATTGCTTTCCGCTTCCAGTTGCTTCACCAGCGCGACAATCGTTCGCGGGGGCTGGGTGGAATGCAGGACGTACGCCCCGTCCAGCTCGCGCACGTCGGTCACTCCCTCGAGCAGCCGCAGCGAACCGTTGGCCGCGGGATTCGCCAGGCGAACGCTCACCCGGGTGGTGCCGGCGGAAGTTTGCTTCAATTCGCGGGGAGTTCCGATGGCGATCACCTGGCCGGAATCGATGATGGCGACGCGATCGCACAGGCGCTCGGCTTCTTCGATGTAGTGGGTGGTCAGCAGGATGGTTTTTTTCTCGCGGCGCAGCTCTTCGACGATATCGTAGATTTCCCGCCGCACCTGCGGATCCAGCCCCGCGGTGGGCTCGTCCAGAAAAAGAACCATCGGATCGTTGACCAGCGCCAGGGCCAACGCCAGGCGCTGTTTCTGTCCGCCGGAAAGCGTGCTGTAAAACGCGTTGCGCTTTTCTTCCAACTGAAATCGCTTCAGCAGCGCTTCCGGGTTGGCGCGCCGGCTGTAGAACCGCGAGAAGAGCTCCAGCGCTTCGATTACTTTTAGTTTTTCGGGCAACGCGGTGGCCTGCAGCACGGCGCCAATTTTTTCTTTGAAGGCCATCCCGCTTTTCTCGGGATCGAGGCCCGCGACGCGCGCGGACCCGCTGTCGGGCGACCGCAGGCCCTCGAGAATCTCGACGGTAGTGGTCTTGCCCGCGCCGTTGGGCCCGAGCAGGCCAAACACTTCGCCCTCGGCTACCTCAAAGCTCACGCCGCGCAAGGCGCGCACGTCGTCGTAATTCTTTACCAGGTTCTCGGCTTGGATGATCGGTTGGGGCAATTTTTTCTCGGGTGGACTCTACTTCTATATCACACGCGGCACTGGACGGGCGACTTTGGCTGGCGGCCCTTCTGCGGAAAGAAGTGCAGGGGCCTGGTCGTCGTTGCGTTTGCGAGGTTTCCGATCAGCAAGATTGGATTTAGTTCGCGCCCGCGGTGTTGGCTTCTTACCGCGTTTTGCTCGAGCGCTTGGCGGCGTCCATCCGTAGGTTGAAAAGTCGATGCGGCCGTTGTGGATCGGCACGCCTTCGGTTTCGAGCAACTTCCGTTGCTTTGCGCCGTACGGCTCGCGAATGATCAATCTTCCTCCGGCGGCGACCACGCGGTGCCACGGGATGCCCCGGCCCGCTGGGGTGGTCGCCATGGCGTGGCCTACGGTGCGCGCCCCGCCCCGAATCTTCAGAGCCCGCGCCAAAAGGCCGTAGGTCGTGACGTGGCCGCGAGGAATTGTTTTTACCAGCCGGTAAACCGGGTCCCAGGACATGATAATGCGCTCGCTTTCTGTCGCGACGGTCGGCCGCAGTGGCGACGATGCGGAAGTATATCAGCAGCGAGCGCCGACGCGGGCGCCGGGCGGAAGTGGCTGAAACCCGCGCCAGCTTTACGTTTTCCTGCGACGCGGTGGCGAAAAGCGTTGTGCCCACTAATAACCACTTCGCGGCAATTCCACGTCCACCACAGGAACGTACCATTGACGCTGTAGTAGCCAGTTCATAAACTGGTCGCCCCGATAGCTCTCGGGATGCTTTTTGCCGTCGGGGAAGAAGCAGTCGGGTACGGTCGGTTTCTTCGGAACCCCACCGAGCTAAAGTTCAGGGAATAAAAGATTTGTCGCAGTACCGGAATCGGGACAGGCCGCTTCCGGGCGGAAAGTTGTCACTGCGCGCCAGAGTTTTTGTTCGGCGCTAGCAGAAACCGCCCAAAAGTTCGGCCGTGCCGATTTGAAAAATCTTAGCCCCACAATCTGCATCGTCGAGGTGAACCATGCCGGCGAAAGCAAAGAAACTCGATCCTTCTCAACGCAGCCTGGAATCTCGCGATTTCGAGGCGGGGCTTAACCGCAAGATCGTGGGTCAAGCCGAGGCGCTGCAGGCAGTCGTCGACCTCTATCAGGTTTTCCGTGCGGGATTGAACTCGCCGGGGCGCCCTGTAGGTAACTTGCTGTTTCTGGGGCCGACCGGGGCGGGGAAGACGCGGGTCGTCGAAGCCGCGGCCGAAATTCTGTTTGGTGATCCGCGCGCGGTGATCAAGGTGGATTGCGCCGAATTTCAGCATTCCCATGAAATCGCCAAGTTGATTGGCTCGCCTCCGGGCTATTTGGGCCATCGCGAAACTCATCCGCTGATCACCCAGGAAGCGTTGGCACAGTTTCACACCGAGAAGATCAAGCTGTCGATTCTGCTGTTTGACGAAATCGAGAAGGCCTCCGACGCGCTCTGGCAGTTACTGCTGGGCATTTTGGATAAGGCCACGCTCACCCTGGGCGACAATCGCCGGGTGGATTTGTCGCAGACGCTAATCTTCATGACTTCTAACCTGGGCGGCGGCGAGATTTCCGAACTGATGTCGGGCGGAATGGGTTTTGCGCCGGCAACGCGCGTCGACACCCAGCCGCGGCTCGATGAGAAGGTGGAAAAAACCGCCTCGGAAGCCGCAAAGCGGAAATTTTCGCCGGAGTTCATGAACCGCATCGACAAAGTGGTGGTTTTCCACCCACTGCGCGAAGAACAGCTCGAGCAGATTCTGGAAATCGAGCTCGGCATGGTGCAGCAGCGCGTGCTGGAAACAGCGCGCGGACGTTTTCTGTTCCGGGTAAGCCCGGCCGCCAGGGAATTCCTGCTGAAAGAAGGCACCGACCTGAAGTACGGCGCGCGCCATCTGAAGCGATCGATCGAGCGCCACTTGGTCTACCCGTTGGCCAGCTTGCTGGCGACCGAGCAGGTGAGCCTCGGCGACGTGCTTTCGATTGATTGGAACCGTTCCGAGCCGCACTTGGGTTTCCTGAAGGAATCCGAAGGCGCGCTATTGCCGGTCACCAATCCGTCGCAGGCAGTTCACGCGGAATCGGCGTCGATGGGCGATGGCCGTGGCATAGCCATTCCGGCGACCACCCTGGTTGCCGAGCCGGTTACCGTGCAAGCTAGCACCCGCAGCACAAAAGCTATCCCGCTGGATAAACTGCGGAACGATTCGGCCAAGTAATCGCGCGCGTCCGGGCCGGGCACTCCCGCCCCGCTCCGGACGCCACGCGCCCCACACTCGGTAGCCCATCTCCACGCCAGAGTTTCAATCCCGCAACGGTTCTCCGCCTGCGTCGCCGCAAATGCTTCACTCATTTCGTAGCGCTTCAGCAGGGTCCACTCGGCCGGCCCTCCGCGCGGGCAGATAGCTTGCCAGCAGGGCAACCGCGATAAACGCCAGCGGGGTGAGCGCAAAGGTCGTCAGGTCGCGCGTGCCCACCTTGTAGAGGAGCCCAGAAGCCGAACCGCTGAACGCGAAGCCCAATGCCAGCGCGAGTGCCAGCCCAACGGCGATGCCCGTCAGAGTGAGCGCGAGCCCTTGCCCCACCACCAGCCGCACGATATCGGCCCTTTCCGCTCCCAACGCCAGACGAATGCCCAGCTCGCTGCGCCGTTGCGCCACGGTAAACGCCAGAACACCGTAGATTCCCACCATCGCCAGCGCGATCGCCGTAGCTGAGAACACGCCCAGAAGAATCATCATGAAGCGCGGCTGCGCCCGGGAGCCGTTCATGAGTTCCTCTACGGTTTGAATGTTGGTGACTGGCTGATCGGGATCGATCGCCGATATCTGCTCGCGAACTGCGGAGACGAAACTGTGTGGGTCTTTGGCGGTGCGAATGAATAAGTTCATCTGGCCCCAGGCCAACTGGGGGAAGGGCAGATAGATTTGCGGCGCCGGGTCCATGGCCAGGCCTCTGTTTTTTACGTCCGCAGTTATGCCGACGATCTCCGCGGCCGTGGTTTGCCGCCCGATCGTGATGTGCTTGCCTATGGGGTTTTCGTTTGGCCAATAACGGCGGGCCAGCGATTCGTTGACGACGATCACTTTGGGGGACTGGGCGGTGTCCGCATGGTTGAAGGCGCGTCCGGCGAGCAGCGGGATGCGCATGGTCTCAAGAAACAGCGGGCTGATCGCCTCCACAATGGTGAACGGGCGCTCGCCCAAGGGAACCTCCGGCTGGCCTTCGGGTAGGACCGGGGTAACGCGTTTCGGGGTGAGCGGCAAGGCAGCGGAGATTGCCGCGGCGCGCATTCCGGGCAGGGCCGACACGCGCCGCAGCAATTCGTCGAAAAACGTTATCTGTTTTTGCGTGTCACTGTATTTCACGGTGGGCAGCGAAACTGCCATGGTCAGCACGTTGCGAGCCTCAAAGCCAGGATTGACGGTGAGCAACGCCCCAAAGCTGCGCACCAGCAGACTGGCGCCGATCAGCAGGACCAGCGACAACGCCACCTGTCCGATCACGAGAAAACTCTTGAGCCGGGCCCGGCTGCGATCTCCGGTGAAGCTGCGGCCTTCGTCCCGCAGCGTGGCGTTCACATCCAGCCGCGAAAGCTGCAGGGCCGGGAACATGCCGAAGAGAACTCCGGTCAGCACCGAGATCGTGAGGGTAAACAGCAACACCCGAGCGTCCACTCCAACGTCCTGCGGAAGATTCCCCGTCGCGAACGTGGAAAGAAATCGCGTGGCCGCCCAGCCCAAGCCCAGCCCCAACGCGCCAGCGATCACCGCCAGCAGCACGCTTTCCGTCAGTAATTGCCGGAGCACCGCGCTCCGCGGCGCGCCCAACGCCGTGCGCACCGCGATTTCCTTTCGCCGGCCCAGCGCGCGCGACAGCAGCAGGCTGGCGACGTTGGCCCCGGCGATCAACAGCACCACACCCACCGCGGCGGAAAACAGAAGCAATCCCGTGCGAATGTTGGCCACCAGCGATTCGGAGAGGCTGGTCACCACCGGCGATAGTCCCGGGTCGGCGTCGGGGAAACCGGGATTCTCTTTGCGGTACTGCTGCTGCAGCACCTGCATCTCGGCCAACGCGCGATTACGGGAAACCTCCGGGCGCAGCCGGGCAACGACCGTCAGATAACCAACCCCTGTGCGTAGGCGTTGTGGCGTGAAAAGGGAATGTTCGAAGTACCGCGGCGACCAAACGTCCGCCGGACCCATAAACGGAAACTGCACTCCCGCGGGCAGCACACCGACTATGGTGTACGGCGCGGTATCCAGAGTCAGGGTCTGCCCGATCACGTTTCGATCGCCGCCGAAGCGGCTATGCCAAAGCGCGTCGCTCACCATGATCACCGGACGCCCGCCCGCCTGTCCGTCGCCGGCGAGAAAGGTGCGCCCCAGTTCCGGCTGGACTCCCATCAGCTCGAAAAATCCTGGCGATACTCGGGCCGCAGCCAATTGCTCCGGTTCGCCGCGGCCGGTCAGGTTGAAGTTGTCGGGAGCGCCGACTGCCACGGCCGAGAACGACCGGTTGCGGTTCCCGATCAGCTCGGACCAACCTAGAGTGCAGCACCGGCTCGCTCCGTCTTTTTGCTGGGCATCCAGCAGCACGAGCTGCTGCGGATCGCGGTACGGTAGGGGACGCAGCAGCGCCGCGTTGGTGATGGTGAAAATGGCGGTATTGCCCCCGATGCCCAACGCCAGCGTCAGGATCGCCGCCAGGCTGAATCCGGGATTCTTCCGCAGCATCCGGAATCCGAAACGCAAATCCTGCCCGAAGCCTTCCATCCATCTCGCCGCCACGATTCACTCCCGCACGATAAAGTCAGGACATTCCAAGGGTTGCTCTCGACACTTTACACCCACTGCAAAGACTCGAAACGGGAGCTTTGCCACGAACCCCCGGTTCTCTACTCGATGGTGTATTTCCGCGATGAGGTCGCCGATTTTAAGTATCCGGCCCGTCGTATATGAAGTGCGCGCGCCGGTGCTTGTCTCACCCAACGATCCAGAGTCGCGTTTCATTTCATGCAAAATTCCGTGCGCCTCACAATTTCTGCGCTACAATTTCGAAATGAAACTAAACGGAATTTTTCCACCGCTGACCACCCCCTTCGACGTCGACGGCGCGCTCGATCTCGAGAATTTCGGTAAAAATATCGCCCGCTACAACCAGACCGGCGTGGCCGGCTACGTGGTCAACGGTTCCACCGGCGAAGCGCCGCTACTCCGATGGAATGAAGTGTTTAAGCTATGCCAGGCCGCGCGCCAAGCAGCCGGGCCGGGAAAGTTGGTGATCGCCGGGACGGCCGCTGAATCCACCGCCGAAACGATCGAGCACACCAACCGGGCCGCGGCATTGGGTTGTGACGTGGCCATGGTTCGCACTCCTCACTATTACAAGACCTCGATGAGCGAGGAGGCGCTGGCCGAATACTATTTTCGGGTGGCCGAAGCTGCGGGAATTCCGATCATGGTCTACTCGATCCCGATTTTTACCGGCATCACCGTCGAGGCGTCCCTTCTCAAGCGTCTCGCGATCCATCCCAATATCGTGGGGATTAAAGATAGCTCGCGAAGCGTGGCCCGCGTGACTGAGTTTCGCAATGCAGTACCCGAAAGTTTTCAAATTCTGGTCGGCAACGCCAGCACTTTCTATGAGGCGCTCCAGCTGGGGGCCTGCGGAGGCGTTCTGGGGCTCGCTGACATCTTCCCCGAAGAATGCGTGGAAATTCTCGAAGCGCACGCGCAAGGGGACGCCGCCCGCGCGGCTGCGCTGCAGCAAAGCATGGTGCCGATCTCCGACGGAATCCTCAACTCCTACAGCATCGCCGGGCTGAAATACGCGATGGACTTGCTGGGCTACTACGGCGGCGTGCCCCGGTCCCCCATCCTGCCGGTGAGCGATGAGGCGAAACGGGCGATCGAGTCTGCCTTGGCGCCTTTTGGCGTTCCGGGAGTCCAGGCGGCTTCGCCGCATCACGCCAACTGACCTGGCCGCCGACCGCGCTAAATCTTTTCCCAGGTTTTGCTGCGTCCTTTGTGCTCGTTGTATCATCCATTGGACGATGGAGTTCCTTTGTATCCCGCTCAGCCAGCTTCCGCGCACCTCGAAACTCCACGCGGACTTCGTTGAGCATTTCCCGCAGGTAAAGCAATGGTATGGCCACTCCCCGGATGAAGCAGGTGTCATCGCCTCGGCCCGCGAAGCGCGGCTCGATCCCGCGGTGCGCGCCGAGGTGATTGGCATCCTCCGCGAGCAAAATACCGCCTTGGGCTCCGATGCCTCGGTCACTGAGTCCCTGGAGCGCTTGGCCAAGGGCGCGGTCGCGGTGGTCACCGGACAGCAGGTAGGGCTTTTTTCCGGACCCTCGTACAGTTATTACAAAGCACTGGCGGCGATTGCCTGGGCGCGCCGGCTCACGTCGCAGGGTATCGATGCCGTCCCGGTTTTCTGGCTGGCCACCGAGGACCATGATATCGCCGAGATCAATCACACCTGGTGGCAGACTCGCGACGGCATCACTCAATTCGAAATTCCCGCCGATCCGGAGTTCGCCGGACGCCCGGTGGGCAATATTCCGCTGGGCAAGGGAGCAAACTCGCTGGTGGATTCCGCCGCGTCGTATCTCGAGGGCGGCTACAGCGGGGAAGTGGAACAAGCGTTGAAGCAGTCATACCACGAGGGCGAAAGCTTCGGCTCTGCCTTCGGTAAACTCTTTGCGCGAACTCTCGCCGGCCGCGGGCTGATCCTTTTGAACCCGATCGAGCCGCGATTCCATCGTCTGTCCGCTCAAGTGCTGCGCTTCGCCGCCGAACATGCCGAAGAGTTGCGCGCCGATCTAATGCGCCGCGACAAAGAGCTCACCCTGGCTGGCTATCACGCGCAGGTCCGGGTCACCTCGGAGACCACGCTGCTATTTCAGGAAGTGAACGGTCAGCGCATCCCGTTGCGCAGCCGCGGCCCGCAGTTCATTGCCGACCGCACCATCAACGACCACGCCTCGCTCGACGCGGCCATCGAAAAAACACCGGAAGCTTTTTCTGCGAACGTCTTGCTGCGCCCGATCATGCAAGACACGCTGCTGCCCACCGCCGCGTACATCGCGGGACCCGCGGAAGTGGCGTACTACGCGCAATGTTCGGTGGTCTACCAAAAGATTTTGGGCCGCATGCCGGCGATCCTGCCGCGCCCGAGCTTTACGCTGGTGGAACCCTCACACGCCAGGCTGTTGAAGAAGTATCGGATCGACGCTGCGGAAGTCCTGTGCGGCCGGCAGTACCTGCGCGGGGTGCTAGCGCTGCACTCGCTTCCGCGCGCCCTGGCCCGCCGGTTCGAGAAGGACGAGCTACGCATCCGGCAGATTCTGGCCGCGTACCAGGAACCGCTGAAAAAACTCGATCCCACGCTGCTGGGCGCGGCCGAGTCAACCGAACGGAAAGTGCTGTACCAATTCCAGAAGCTCAGCGCCAAAGCGGGCCGCGCCGAGGCGTTTCGCACCGGCGTAATCGACCGCCACGAACGCATCCTGATCGACTCGTTATTCCCGCATCGGACCCTGCAAGAGCGCACGCTGGGCTTCCTGCCGTACCTGGCGCTACATGGTCCCGAGCTGCTCGACGCCTTGATCGAACGCTCCGCGCCGAACATCTGTTCGCATTCCGTCGCCATCCTCTAACTTCCACCTCGCGGTGGCGACGCCCATCCCTTCAGAAGTACCTGGCCGGATGTGGCCACCCGGTCAAACTCCCGCCCCGCCTAGTCCTTTCTCGGCAGGCACAGCTTGCGCAGCGCCTTCGCCTCGATTTGGCGGATGCGCTCTTGTGCTGCAGCGACGGAAAACCCACCATCAGCAGGCAACATCCGAATCAGCTCCTGCTCTCCCTGGCGCAAATAATAAGCAATAAACTTTAATGGCTCGGTAATCGACGCATTGTCAAACCGCGCGATGATGCGATTCGCCGGTTCGTAAACCACCGCGTCGGCCGCGACGGTATGGGCCGCCTCGCCTTCGCTTTGGACGATAGCCGCGCCCGCGACGATGTGGGAGATCACCGGGCAAGGGTGCAGGTGCCGTCCCGTCTCCTGCCCGCCCGAAAACTTGAGCTCCCGAACCTCGACATTGTCGACGCAGACCGTGCCGAGTTCGGCGCTGAGCAGCGGTTTTCGTTCAATCGTTTGTTTGATCATGTCCGTTGTGATTAGGATTCCGTGATTTCCGATGCATCGAATTTGGGGCGCGATCGTTGCCACGACCGTATGCCACCTGCGGGTGAGTAGCCGGCAGCAAGCCTCTCTGTTTTTTCGAGAAGAACGTCCACCTTTCGATTTCCTGAATATCCTCGATCACCTGCCTTCCGTTTGTGCTCGCCGCGTCGCGTGCTAGAATTCCCAAGTTGAACTCGGAGGGATTTCGATGAAAATCACCGCAGGTAAGCAAAAGGGTATGAAGGCTGTGTCTAATGAGCGCGGCGTGATCGCGGCCGCCGCAATGGACCAGCGCGGCTCGCTGATGAGTTCCATTGCCAAGGAAAAGGGAATCGATAAGAAGGCGGTCACTCCGGAAATGATGTCCGAATTCAAGCAAGCGGTGGTGCGCATCCTCACCCCGCACGCCAGCGCCATTCTTCTTGATCCCGAATACGGCCTGGAAGCCGCCAAAGTGCGCGCGAAAAATGCCGGACTGCTGCTCGCTTATGAAAATTCCGGGTACGACAACACTCGGCCCGGCCGTTTGCCGGACCTGCTGGACATCTGGTCCGCTCACCGCATCGCCGCCGCGGGCGCCGACTGCGTAAAGATTTTGCTGTACTACACGCCTTTCGATCCGCCCCACGTCAACGACATCAAGCACGCCTGGGTCGAGCGTATTGGCGCCGAATGCACCGCTGTGGACATTCCTTTCTTTCTGGAATTCGTGGGCTACGTCGAAGGCGGCGATGAAAAGGGAATTGAGTTCGC
>Ga0302326_10008523_pt1 | contig 22599 bp, 18 predicted proteins | sample Palsa_T0_3_FD_202264 | JGI IMG/M metagenome (GOLD analysis project Ga0302326, IMG submission 202264) | Peat permafrost microbial communities from Stordalen Mire near Abisko, Sweden - Palsa_T0_3 | ecosystem: Environmental > Terrestrial > Soil > Palsa > Peat permafrost | place: Sweden: Abisko... | reverse complement strand
AGCCCCACGCCTGGAACTGGGCTCTCGGATCGTTCGAATAGGCGTTGTGATCGAAAAAATCGGTGAGTGAGAATCGTCCGGCCGTGATTGTAAAGCGGGTCATGGGACGGTCGCCCGCTAATTGATTCTGGTCGCTGTCGAAATGCTCTTTCTCAGAGCCGAAGCCGAAATCATGCGAAATGAAAAGGCGCGCGAGGTATGGCTTGGGCGTGGCGGACGCAACTCGGGGAAGCTCGCCGTTCGGCGCATCGGCCAGTCCGTCAACGTGGCTGAAGCCTCTTCCCCCCGCGATCTCCGGATCAAAGACAACTTGTGTGCCTTGGCCGAGCCGAAGGCTGAAAAATAGGGTCGTTGTGATCGACACGTCGCTTTCGGGACTGCTCTGGAGACTCAGCGGTCCCTGATAAGGAGAATTAAACGATCCATGATGGTCGCCAATGGACGTGGCTTGATAGTAGAGGTTCCAATTCTCGGGCGCGTCGGGCGCGGCAGCCGTGTCCGTGGGAGTACCGTCCGATTGAGCGAAGATGCAAAACGGCACAAGCAGCAGAATCGTCAGGCTGAGGGGGAATCGACACACCTCCAGATTGTCCCATGCGTCGAGCGGAAATTTATTACAAAAGCGTTTCGATCGCGAGTTTCCGCAGATCTGCAACAGCGCAGTGCGGCGCGTGCGAATGCAGCTCATCCAGCGAAACGATTCCGGTACCCACTGCGACCACGCGAATGCCGTTGGCGTGGGCGGCGAGCACATCGTTGGGATGGTCGCCAATGAGGGTAATGTTGCTATCGCGTCCAATCCAGTGCTCCTGGCGGGCGCGCCGGATGGCGATTCGAACCAGCCCCGCTCGGTCGTGAGCCATTTCGGCGAAGGCGCCGAATCGAAAGTAATGCCGCAAGCCCGCGCGCTCCATTTTGCGCCAGCCGATGCGCGAGAGATTGCCCGTGACCAATCCGATCACGACGCCTCGCCGGGATAAACGGCCTAGAAGACTGCGCACGCCCGGACAGACTTTTCTGGCGAGGTCGGGCACGCGCCGAACATAAATGGATTGCGCGCGCTTGATCACTTCCGGCAACACGCGGCGGATCTCACTACGCGACATGCCCGCCCGCAACATCATGGTAGTGAGAATATCGCGATCGAGCATGCCCGCCACCGGCACCCCCTCGGTGGTGGTCTCGACGTGCGCGGTTCGCCGGATCGCGTCCACTAATGCCTCGCGATGATGGGGCCCCGCGCGGCGAAGGAGCGTGCCGTCGATATCAAAAAGCACCAGCGCGCTGGATTGTTTCAACTCTTAACTATAGCGTTGGCTGTACAATTAGCGGCATGGAGATCGATTTCCCTGAAGGAAAGAAGCTCCGCTTGGTGGTCGGCGACATCACCAAGATCCGCGTGGATGCGATCGTCAACGCCGCGAACGCAGGGCTGCGCGGCGGAGGCGGAGTAGATGGGGCGATTCATCGCGCCGGAGGGCCAGCCATCATGCGCGAACTGGATGCAATTCGCGGGAGTGCGGGCGGTTGCCCAACCGGCGGAGCGGTGGCTACCGGAGCCGGCGCGCTTCCGGCGCAGTACGTTTTCCACGCCGTTGGGCCCGTCTATCACGATGGATCGCACGGCGAGCCCGAGCATTTAGCGAACTGCTATCGCAGATGTCTGGAACTGGCCGAGCAGCATGGCGTCCGCAGCATCAGCTTCCCAGCCATCAGCACCGGGGTGTACGGCTATCCGCTCGAAGAAGCGGCTGGAATCGCACTCGAAACCATCGCCTCGCGTCTTTCGGATCCCGACTGCACTGTGCGAGATGTTTTGATGGTGCTGTTTGATCAAGGCGCCTACGCGGCGCATGCGCGGGTCGCGGCTGCGCGAATCACTTCTTCAAAAACTGCTGAATCGCTTTAGTTGCCTGGCGCGTCCGATGTTGGTTCTCGATGAGGGCGAACCGCACGTGGCCCTCACCGAGCGGGCCGAATCCAATGCCTGGAGAGACCGCAACCAGCGCTTTTTCCATCAGCAGCTTCGAGAATTCCAGCGAGCCCTTGGCGCGAAACTTCTCCGGAATCGGCGCCCAAACGAACATGGTGGCTCGCGGCGGTTCCACCGGCCAACCCGCGCGATAGAGTCCTGTGATGAGCAGATCGCGGCGCTTCTGGTACACCGCGCGGATCTTGTCGGTATCCTGGGCGCAGTCGCGCAGCGCGATGATAGACGCAATCTGGATCGGCTGGAAGACGCCGTAATCGAGATAGCTCTTGATGCGCGCCAGCGCGCCGATCATCTTCTTATTGCCCACACAGAACCCCACGCGCCAGCCGGCCATATTGAAGCTCTTCGACATGGAGTAGATCTCGACGGCGATCTCCTTGGCGCCGTCCACTTGCAGAATGCTGGGGGCCTCGTAGCCATCGAAGCCTAGATCGGCATACGCGAAATCATGCACGATCATGGTCCCGTGCCGCGCGGCCAGCCCGACGATGTCGCGGAAGAATTGTATATCCACGCAATGCGTGGTGGGATTGTGCGGAAACGAAATCAAAATCATTTTCGGCTTGCGCGAAGCGTTGTAAAGATCCTCCAGGCGATTGAGAAACTCCGCGGGAGTGGGCATTGGCAGCATGCACGCGTGGCCCTCAGCCATGATGACGCCGTATTGATGGATCGGATAGGCCGGATTCGGAGAGACCACGGCATCGCCCGGCCCGATGACTGCGAATAGCAGATGAGCCAGTGCGTCTTTGGCGCCGATGGTAACAATCGCTTCGGTTTCCGAATCCAATTCGACGCCGTATTTCGTGCGATAGCGTCTCACAATTTCCGCGCGCAGCCTGGGAATGCCGCGCGAAACGGAGTAGCGATGATTGCGAGGGTTGCGGACCGCTTCGATCAGTTTTTTGACAATAGGCTCCGGCGTGGGGCCATCCGGATTGCCCATTCCGAGGTCGACTACATCCCGTTGCGCGGCCCGCGCCTTGGCCTTCATCTCGTTGATGACGGCGAACACGTAAGGCGGCAGCTTCTGAATCCGGTAAAACTCTCCGGTTGAGGTCATAATTGAATTCTAGGGCTAATTCCAGGGTCACTCGACAAATGATTACCGATCTCGTCCAGATTCGCCGCCTCGAACACCAGAAGAGAGGCGAGAACGCGCGCTTTCGTGCTTATTTGAAAAGCCATCGCCATTCGGACCGGCGCCTGCGGCGCTTCGGCGAGGAGATTGAAGCCGAGATCGACTGCACGCAGTGCGCGAATTGCTGCCGCGTCACCGAGGTTGGAATCAACCAGCGCGACGTCGAAAAGCTCGCCAAGTTTATCGGCGTGAGCGAGCGCGAATTCGCCCAGCAATTCACGGCGCGCGATGACGCCGGCGTTCGAATCCTGAAACGCAACGAAACTGGCTGCGTGTTTCTGGACGGAAATCTGTGCAGCGTGTATGAAGCTCGGCCGCAAAACTGCGCGAACTTTCCGCACGTGGTGCGCGGCACTGGGTCGATTTCGAGCCGGATGTGGGAATTTCTGGATCGCGCCGCCTTCTGCCCCATCGTCTACAACTGGATGGAGAAGGTCAAAGAAGATATCGGGTTTCCTTGAGCCGTGGCACTGCACGAGCTGCTCGATCGGCTGCGGGAATTTGATCTTCTGCTGGATACCGATCCGAAATTTCCGAATGTCACGGCGTTGCTTGCGGGCGAGACCGTTCGAGGCTCCGCGTGGGCGCATCCGAAGGCGCACGAGATGTATCGCGTGGCTTTGGAGTTGCGCGCGCATCCCGACGTTCTGACGATTAAGCTGGTGTCCGGCAAAATCACGTTTATCCATCGGCCGCTGTGGATGGCGGTCGTCGCGATTGGAATGGCGCACGAGCCTTGGCAGATGCGCCGGCTCTCCACGGAGGCAGCGGGGTTGCTTCGAAAATCGGATCAAGAGGCGAGCCTCATGTCGTCGGGCGATGCCGTGCGAGAACTTGAAGCGCGGCTGCTGGTGCACGCGCAAAGTGTACACACCGAGCGCGGCTTTCATCGAAAACAGGTGCGGAGTTGGAAATCCTGGGCCGATTCGGTGCAGCTTGGCCCGGTGGCGCTCACGCCCGAGGAAGGCAAGGCGCAGCTTGAATCCGTAGTCGCGCGGCTGAACAAGCAGTTCGGGGCTCGCGGGACGTTGCCGTGGCAGCTGAAGCGCGCGGGATCTAGTCCAAATGTTCGGTGATCGTCACCGAGTCCTGCACGCGGAAGTTGATCCGCGTCTCGACGGGAATTTCCGCCGCCCAGCTGGGTCCATCCCTGGTGTATGGCTCGGTGCGAATGCGAATGTTCTGTCCATCGGAAGTAGCTATCTGCACAACCGAGACCGCGAGGTGCGGGACACTTCGTCCGCCTCCGGCCGGCGCGGCGTCCACTACCCTGCCCTCGACCCGAGAGCCACGTTCCGCGATGATGAATCCGTCGATCACCAGCGGCTGCGCGAGAGTTGCGGCGAAACGATCGCCCGGCTGATTGCGTACCGACGAAACGGTCTCGCCGATGCGGACCGCCAAGCTCATGCCGGACGCCAGCGTGACCACGTGTGGGACGCGGGCCTGGACCTTCGGCGCCGAAGCGGGCGCGGGGAGCGACACATTCTGCACCGGGACATTTGACTGTGGGACTGGAGCCGGCGGCGCGGCATGGGCTGGAGCCGGAGTTGGTACAGCAGGTGGCTCGTACCTGGCAACTGTGATTGGTCTCTCGCGGTGCACCGGAGGTGGCATCGGTGAAGGTTTCTCGCGAACCGGGGTTTGAGCGAGCCGCGCGTGTGCCACTGGAGGCGCTGGTCGCGTGGCGGCTATCCGCGGCGTTGGGGTCGGGGCGATCGCCTTAGGCACCGCAGGCTTAGTCACTGCGGGCTTGGTCGCCACGTCCTCAGGCTTCACGGCAAAATAGACGATTCCCGAGGCCAGCACGGCCCCAGCGGCGAAAGCCGACACTACTTTCCAATCCATACTGCGCCCAGTCCTCTGCGCTTACACCATTTAAACGCAACGCGTGCTATTTACGTTACGCAACCCGAGCCGTTAAAATAGCTTAGGATGTCCGATTTTCCAGGCGAGTTCCGCATTGGCCCGATCCGCATCGCGCCTGCCACCGTGTTGGCGCCCATGGCGGGCGTCACCGATACCGTTTTTCGGCGCCTGATCCGCAACCAGGGCGGCTGCGGACTGATCATGACCGAGTTCACCAGCTCGCACGGCGTGGTGCATTCGCTGAGAGCGACTTCCCCCGAAGGCAGGCAAGCGACGCGGACCTTCCGCTATCTGTTTTTCGAGCCCGAGGAGCACCCGATCTCCGCGCAACTGTTTGGCTCCGACCCGCAGGTGATGGCCGACGCCGCCAAGGCCTGCCAGGACTTCGGGTTCGATATTGTCGATATAAATTTCGGCTGCCCGGTGAAGAAAGTGGTGAAGTGCAACGGCGGCTCGGGATTATTGCGCGATCTGCCTTTGGTGGAAGAGATTCTGCGGAAAGTGCGCGCGGCCATCTCGATTCCGCTCACCATGAAATTCCGTGCCGGCTGGAACGATCAAGAGCTGGTCGCCGTTAAAATGGCCCAGCTCGCCGAAGATTGCGGATTGCAAGCGGTGGCGCTCCACCCGCGCACGCGCGAGCAGGGCTACGCCGGCAAGGCGGATTGGAGCCGCATCGCGGAGGTGAAGGCCGCGGTACGCCACATCCCCGTTATCGGCAACGGCGATATTGCGACGCCCGAGGACGCGGTCCGCATGGTGCGCGAAACGGGTTGCGACGCCGTGATGATCGGCCGCACCGCATCTTCGAACCCGTGGATCTTTCGCCAAATCGAGCAATTTCTCGCGACCGGAAGCTACGACCATCCCAGCGAGCGCCAGCGCTACGACATCATGCGGACGTATTACGCGATGCTATGCGAACGCGGCGCGGTGGATGCGGTGGGCAAGATGAAACAGTTCGCCACCTATTTCACGCACGGCGTCCGCAACGGATCGAGGCTACGCGTTGAAATCTACAGGGCTACCGAGGCCCCGGAAATCCTCAATCTGGTAGATGCTTTTTTTGAGCGGGAGTTGTCCGAGGTTTACGCCTGAAAAAAATCCAGCTGATTACGGATGGGGCCTGTATCGGAAACCCCGGCCCCGGCGGCTGGGCCTGCATTCTTCGTTACGCCGATAAGACGCGCGAGATGTATGGTTCCGAACCTGAGACCACCAACAATCGCATGGAGCTGAAGGCCGCCGTGGAGGGGCTGCGCGCGCTGAAAGAACCCTGCGAAGTGGAGATTGTTACCGATTCGAACTACCTCAAGCACGGCATCACGGACTGGATTCATAAGTGGAAGATGAACGGCTGGCGCACGGGCGGTAAGAAGGCTGTAGCGAATCAGGATCTGTGGCACGAGCTGGACGAGCAGAACGCGCGGCACAAGACCGTGTGGTCCTGGACGAAGGGCCACGCTTCGCACGCCGACAACAACCGCTGCGATGAATTGGCGACTGCAGCGGCGCGCGGGCAATTGGCTAGCGAGTGAACTTCGATGTCGCGCAGGAATATCCTCCAGCTGCTGGAAGGCGGGGATCGAAGAAGCATCGGCCGCGCCAACGAGGTAGCGGCGATCCTTGCGAAGCATCCGGGACGGTTTCCCGAGTTGATCGCAGGCCTGTGGTCCGAAGATCCGCTGGTTCGGATGCGTGCCGCGGATGCGACCGAGAAGTTTACGCGCGAGAATCGCGAACTCCTGAAACCTTACAAGAAAGAACTTCTGGGATTGATGGCCGAGACCAGGCAACAGGAGTTGCGCTGGCACTTGGCTGCTATGATTCCACGGCTTCCGCTGACCGCCAGGGAACGGCGACTCGCCGTATCTTCACTGAACGTCTACCTGGAAGACCGCAGTTCGATTGTCAAGACCTCCGCCCTTCAGGGCTTGGCCGACCTGGCTGAGACTGATCCAGACCTTCGACCTCAAGTGATCGAACTGCTACGCGCGTCAACCCGAAGCGGTACGGCTGCGATGAAAGCCCGGAGCCGCAAGCTGCTGCTGCACCTGGAAGGCCGCTAAGCGCTCAACCGCGCGCACCGCGCGACCTGAGAAAATCCGCCATCTTCTCCCGCTTCGCTTTTACTGCAATCGCCAGAGGCGTAATCTCCTCGTCGCGCGACTTGGCTGTTACGTTCACGTCCGCGCCGTGCATCAGCAGAATATCGGCCAGCTCGACATAGCCTTTGCTCGCGGCAAGGTGCAGCGTCGTCAGTCCTCCCAGCGCTCTGGCATGAACGCTCGCTCCCGAGCGCAGCAGGTAATCGGCGATCTCGGGGCGCTGATCGCCATAGGCGGTGTAGGCCAGCAGCGCGATGTCATGTGCGCCGCGTTCCCGCACGCAATCGGCGTCGGCTTTTATCAGCGCCTCTACGCGATCCCGCAGTCCCAGCAACGTCGCGGTACACGTGGATACCGGGGCGCCATGGTCGGCAAGGTGCCGCGCGAGCGGAACGATTCCCATATGCGCGGCGGCCTCGATGGCTAGCTCATCCCAGGTGGCGCGTCCGCCAATTAGCCCGGGAGCGATCTGCATCAGATGCTTGACGCGATCGGCGTCAAAATGCGCCAGCCGGGTGAACTCGTTAATAAAGTCCTGGGGCAATCCATCGATGTCTTCCGGCTTGTAGCGCCGGCCTTCGACGTCGAAACTGTAACGGCCTCCAAAGTAGACGCGTTCCGCTGCTATCGTGCCGGCCTGCGCTCCGTTCGCCCCGCGATGCACCAAAAGTTCCGCGATGTCGCGGTAGCCTCGGGAAATTGCGAGATCGAGCGCGCTCCGGCCGTCGGAGCGCTTGGCGTTAGGGTCCGAGGCATTCATGAGCAACGTCTGGCTCATCTCCAGGGCCAGCGCGCGATCCGGATAATCGACCGCTCCCAATAACGGGCTTTCGGGGCCGGCGCTGAGGTCGGCGCCTTGCATGGTCAGAAAAAAGATCATGCCGTTCTGCCCGCCCGCGACCGCATAGTGCACTGGTGTGCGGCCGTCGGACGACCGGAGCCGGGCGAGAGCCGGGTTTAGCTTTGCGAGCTCCGTAGCGCGGGGAATATCACCCCGATAAGCGGCCTGAAAGATGTCCGTCGTAGTGCCTGTCGCGGCAGCGGGCGCTGTAGTTTGCCCTGAGGCGAAGGCAACCGAACCCAGACTCAGCGTCGAGAGGAACCCGCGGCGGTGCTGCATGAGCGATATCCTACGGGACCTGTGACGTTTGCTGGCGCCAGGAAAAGGTGAGGAAATAAGCTCCGAGCGCTCAATGAAATACACTGGGCGATGAGGCGCGTAAGCGACGCGAAAACTCGTCCGCAATGGTTCGCGCAATCTTACTTTCCGTCTCTAGCGGGTCTGCCGTGTCGCGGTCCAGCCGGACTACCCAGAGATGTGTCTGCTCGGGCAGGCGGATTAAATGAGCCAGCACTCGAAGATGCGCGGAACTTCGCTGTACCTGGCCCAGAACCACGTATTTGGCCCTAAGAGAAGAGCCAATCGCCATCAGGTCGCGCTGGCTTCGCGGCCGCCGCAGAATGGCGGCGTTCCCGATGATCCCGTAGCGCGTTCCGGCATCGGCGGTCAATTCCGCCACTACTGCATCGGTGAGGCCGTCGGCGAACCGATCCATTTCAGCGCTGCCTGTCTCATTGTCAAATCGCGCTACGGCGATGTTCATGGTTCGCGGTCACATGACGATCATTACGGCCAACAGCGAGCAAGCGACTATAGCCAAGCCCGCAGCCAGGACGTAGAGCTTACGAGACCGTCCGCGAACTGGCCCATGGTTGCGGCGACCTCGGCAGGTCCGAATGGCGCGATGCAGAAATTCAGACCCCTGTCAAAATCGACAAAAGGCCCCAGATCGCCTGCCGTAGTTGTTCCCGCGTAACGACCTCCCCGCCATGTTGCACCAACACCGCCAGAACCTGCGCCGGTTGTGCCTGCAACCGCACCGGCACGCCCTCGCGGCGGAGTTCCCGTGTAGCGGGGTCAAAGTCGAACAGACCGAATCGAACGCGGTTGGTCACCTCTATAGAGTAATCTGCCTGGAACATTTCTAACCCAGTGTGAACCCCAAGAAGCAGGCGGCCGCACGCGCCAACGCTGACTAACTGCGACTTACTCGCTGGGCACTTATTTGCATGTGTAGGTGCATGCTCACTGCCAGGTCGCAAGCATTTTCGCTCGGCATCCACTTACTGCTCGCGCTGCTGTTGGTAGCCGCATCGCAATCGATTCGAGCGCCACGGCAGCCGGCCGCCACCATTCACGCAACTCCGTTAACGTTCATCCTTCCCCCCAAAGCCCTCGAGGCCCACGGCGGAGGAAGCAATCAAACAGCGCTTCCCGCCAGGCATGGTTCCGCGCCAGCAACCGCGCATCGGACATTTATCCCGCCCTCCTCAACCCCGCATCCGCAGCTCGCGCTGCCCATCACCATCGCCTTCGACATCCCAGCCGACAACACCAGCGCCAACCTTGGCGACCCGTTCAGTCGATTGCCCAATGGCGGATTAGGCGCAAATGGCGCAAATGGAATCGGAAACCATGGCTGTTGCCAGGGAATCGGTGAATCGCAATCGGGTCCGCCAGGAATTGGGTCCGTTCATCGCGGACGCGGCGTCACTCCGCCCCAGCTGGTCTACAAAGTGGAGCCGGAGTTCTCCGAAGATGCGCGCAAGGCGAAGTATCAGGGCATGGTGCTCTTGAGCATCGAAGTGGATGCCGGCGGCGGCGTTCGCAATGTCCGCGTGCTGCGAAGTCTCGGCCTGGGCCTGGACGAAAAGGCCATCGAAGCGGTTTCGCACTGGCGCTTTCGGCCCGCGTTGTTCGACGGCAAACCAGTAGCCACTGAAGCCACCGTGGAAGTGAACTTTCAACTGCTGTGACAACGCGGGTTGGTTGGCTCTATTCCTTGGGACCGATGCCCAGCGTCTTCATTTTCCGGTAGAGATTGCTGCGCTCCAGGCCGAGCAGCTCGGCTGTCCTGGTCACGTTGCCCTTGGTTTCATCGAGCGTCTTGAGGATGTACTCCCGCTCGGCGGCCGCGCGAACTTCGTGCAGGCTGCCCAGTCTTTCCGCGGCGCGTTCAAACACCGCGCGCTTGCCTGGGATCAGCGGGATGTGGCGTGCATCGATGCGCATCTGCGGGCTCATAATGACGATGCGCTCCATCAGATTACGCAGTTCGCGCACATTCCCCGGCCAGCGATGTTCCTTGAGCACGTCGTAAGCTTCCGGAGTCAGCTCCTTGGGGCGGCGCCCGTAGGCCGTGGTGAATTCCTTCAGGAAGTGATTCGCCAGTAGCGGAATATCCTCGACGCGATCGCGCAGCGGTGGCACATAAAATGGAATCACGTTCAGCCGGTAGAACAGGTCCTCGCGAAAATTGCCGCGCTCAATTTCTTCTTCCAGATTCTTATTTGTGGCGGCCACCACGCGCACATCAACCTGGATCGAGGTCTCGGCGCCGACAGGCTCAAAACGCTGTTCCTCCAGCGACCGCAGCACCTTGGCCTGCGTTTTGAGACTCATGTCGCCCACCTCATCCAGGAACAAAGTTCCGCCATCGGCTTTCTGCAGCTTGCCGGTCTTATCTTCCGTGGCGCCGGGGAAACTGCCCTTGCGATGGCCAAACAACTCGCTTTCGATGAGATCTTCCGGAATGGCCGCGCAGTTCACTTCGACGAACGCATCGGCTCGGCGCGAACTGCTGCCGTGAATCGCGTGCGCCACCAGCTCCTTGCCGGTGCCGCTCTCGCCGTAAATGAGCACACGGCCATTGGTGGCGGCCATTAACGCCAGCTGCTGGCGCAGCGCCTTCATGGGAACGCTTTCGCCGATGATTTCCAGCTCGCGGCGGCCCTCCTCTTTCAGACGCTCCACTTCCAATTCGAGCTTGCGCTGTTGCAGCGCATTCTTCACCACCACCATTACTTTGTCGATGGTGAGCGGCTTCTCCAAAAAGTCGAATGCGCCCAGCTTGGTCGCCTTCACGGCCGTTTCGATGGTCCCATGCCCGGAAATGATCACCACCATGGGCCGGCTGGCGAACGGGATTTCCTGCAATCTTGACAGCGTATCCAGGCCATCCATGCCTGGCAGCCAGACATCCAGCAGAATCAGATCGTAAGCCGCGCGCTCCAGCTCCGCGCAACACTCCTCGCCACTCGATACCGCGTGAGTCTGATAACCTTCATCCTCCAGCACCCCGGCCAGCGACTGGCGGATCAGAGGTTCGTCGTCGACGATCAGAATGTGCGCCGGCTTCACGAACGGATCTCCGCGGCCGGCATCTCAGCCGCTTTGGCCTCCGCTTCAGAGCCGGTCCGCACCGGAAGGTCCACCACAAAACGCGCGCCGGCGGGCATGTTGTCCTCCACCCGAATGGTGGCGTCGTGATCGGCGAGAATGCGGTTCACAATGGCCAGGCCCAGGCCGGTCCCCCGCCCCTTGGTCGAGAAATACGGAAGGAACAGCTTTTCTTTGTCCTCGCGCGAGACGCCGCAGCCGGTGTCTGCGATGATCAGCTCCACTGAATCGCCTTCCGTCAGACGCGTACCGATGTAGAGACGCTTCACCAGCGATTCCTGCATCGCCTCGGCGGCATTATCTACTAGGTTCACCACCACGCGTTTGAACTGCTCGCGATCCACATGCACGGCCGGGAGCGCGTCGGCGAGTTCCTTCTCTACGCGAATGCCGTCCAATCGCCCATCGAAGACCGAAAGCGCGTTATCCACCACATGGTTGAGGTCCGACGCCACTGGCTGCGCGGCCGGAAACCGGGTAAACTGCGAGAACTCGTCCACCAGCGTGCGCACGCTTTCCACTTCGCGGGCGATGGTAGCCGAGCACTCGTGAAGAATGCGCCGCGTGTCGGCGGTCTGCTCGGGACGTCCCAACTGGCGCGCGATGCGGTCGGCGCACAGAGCGATCGGCGTCAGCGGATTCTTGATCTCATGCGCCACGCGCCGTGCCACTTCGTGCCAGGCCGCGGCTTTCTGGGCGCGCAACAGCTCGCTGGTATCTTCCACCACCAGCACGAAGCCGGAGCTGCGCTGCTCATCCAGCGCCGCCACCGTGAGGGCCAATTGCAAAACGCGCCGTTCGGCTTTGTACTCGATCTGCGCGGCGGCCACCGCCTTGCGCCGCGCGCTATTCATCAAATAGCGGATCTCGGCGGTATCTTCGCGCGAGAAAAGATCGCTCAAACGCGACGCGCGCGCCACTTGCTCCTCCGGGAAAATGCCGAGCAACGCGCGATTTACGCGCTGGATGCGTCCGTCGGAAGTCAGCGAAATCACGCCCGTGGGAATGCTCTCGAGAATCGCTTCGGTGAAACGCCGCCGCGCTTCCAGCTCCCGGCTGTTGGTCTCCAACGCTTCGGTCATCTCATTGAAGGCGCGCACCAGCGTGGCCAGTTCGTCAATGGCGCCTACCCTTACCCGATAGCTCAGGTTCCCCTTGCGGATCTGTTCGGCGGCCCGCAGCAAGGCTGTGATGGGCGTGCTGATCTGCCCGGCCATATAGCGCGCGATCCAGATGGCGAAGAACAGCACAAACAGCGTGATCAGCGACAGCAGCAACAGGTACGAGCGGCGGATCGCCTTCCGATCCACCGCCAGCCGGTCGTAATCCGCCACGGCTCGATTGATTTCGCGTTGCTTGGCTGCCAGCTCCAATGGCATGCGGGCCGCGAGTGTCAGCTTCCCCTCGCCGATCGGCACGCTGGCCTGATAGACATCGCCCTGATTTGCGCCAGCCTGGCGCGTTTCGGAAACCGAGCACAGGACTCTGCTTGCCCCGCTGGCCTGGATTTCAGCCCTCTCGATCTGGTTGTCCTGGCAGAAACGCTCGTAAAACTCGGCGCTCTGCGCGGGCTGCGAAGCCAGCCAGTGGGCCTGCGCCGTCAGCTTGTCCCGCATCTCCTGATCGAAAGCCTTGGCTATCTGCACCAGATCGATGTTCATAGTGCGCGTCGGCCGGCTGAACCATTTGTCCAGATTGAGATTCAGCACCGACACGCTCCACAGCACCAGGAAAAAAATCGGCAGTACGCTCAGCGCGAGCGCGCCTCCGATCAGCTTCGACTTGATATGCGAGCCCGGCCGGTTGCTCTTGCGCTCGATGTACAGCTTCACAACCGTACGGAACAGCATGAAGCCGAGCCCCACCGTGAGAATGAAAATCAGCGTGGAAACGGCCCAGAACAAATAGGTCTGCTGGATCGTGGACGGCGCCGGGCTCAGGTTAAACGAACCCTGCCACACCACCAGCGTCACCAGGATGCCGAGCAGCACCACCGCGGAACCGAACATCAGACGCTTGCGCATGAGCTTACGAAAAGTGGCCCTGTACGAATTATAGGAGTTGAAGGGCGCGCGCGGGAACTGTTGTTTATCGGACGGCCCCGAGCAGGACTGCCATCGCTAGCACCGCTTTCAAGTGGTGCTATTCCGTTTCTGGTAGATCCCACCCCTAAATTCTCCCGGAAGCCGTAGCCTTAGTTTTTCCTAGCAACCCGTAAACCTATGCTATATAATTAACTGGTTTGTTACGCTACCAGCGATCAAGCGTTGGTACGGGGAATGCAAGTCATAGCGGCTTGCAACGGTGCAACAAGCTTTGCTGCTGTTTAAGTTTCGGTTTTGAACGCCACGTCTGCTTCTCGGGATCTTCTTACTGATCCCTGTTCGTTCCGCGGATTCTCTTAACGGGGGAAGGACCGCACATCAGAGACAATGCCCGCCGAACTGGCGCGCTAACGAGGAGAAACAAAAAGAAATGAAGTATTTCAGCTCAGGAATTACTACTCAACCCAAGGTGTCTCAAATGAAAGCTCTCTCCACACTCGCGTTACTCTTCGCGCTGCTGACGTTCGGCGCCTTTCGTGCTTTCCCTCAGGCCGAAACCGGCCAGATCATTGGAACCGTTACCGACCCATCCGGTGCATTCATTCCCAACGCCAAAGTGACGGTAAGGTCGATTGCCACTGGGACCGAGCGTACGGGAACAACGACCGACGCTGGCAGCTTCACGTTCACGAATTTGCAGCCCGATGTCTACGAAGTGAGTGTCACTTCGCCGGGCTTTAACACTCTCAAGCAGCAGACCACGGTCACCGTCGGCATGAAAGTGGGTTTGGATCTCAAACTTGAGGTTGGCAAGGCCGAGACCGTGGTGGAAGTCACCGGTACCAGCGCGGCCATCACCGTGAATACCGAGAGCCAGACCATTAGTCAGGTGCTCAGTACGCAACAACTGAACGAACTTCCGACCCTGACGCGTAACCCGTATTCGCTGGTCGTCACCTCGGGAAACGTCAGCGAGGACGATCCCAGCGGGCGAGGCGTCGGCGTGGCAATGAATGGCCTGCGTTCGGCCGGAACCAACGTTCTGTTGGACGGGGTCGCGAATAACGATGAATTCGTTGCCGGGGTAGGCCAAACCGTACCCCTGGATTCGGTCCAGGAAATTGGCATCATCACGAACAACTTCACGGCTGAGTACGGCCGCGCCGATGCCGGCATTATCAACGTCACTACCAAGTCGGGAACCAACGCGTTTCACGGCACCGCGTACGAGTTCAATCGAGTATCCGATCTGGCTTCCAACACTTTCAACAACAATGCTTATGGCTTGGACAAGCCCATCTTCGTACGCAACCAGTTTGGGTACTCGGTGGGTGGTCCCATTAAGAAAAACAAACTGTTCTTCTTCAGCAGCACCGAGTGGACTCGCGTGCGAAGCTCCGCCAACGAGATCGCCTTAACGCCGGACCCGGCTTTCATCGCCGCCGCCGCCCCGTCCACCCAGTCGATATTTTCCACCTACGGCAAGCTTTCCTCCGCCAGTTCCGTCCTGGGAACCTATAGCAGGAACCAATTGACCGCACTGGGCACGGATCCGTGCTCTGGCTCTTCCCCAACCGGTGGTTGCGTGGCTTACAGTCCCAACGCACCCATGTTTGACTTGATCGGCTACAACGTACCGACCAACTCCGGCGCGGGGTTTCCCCAAAACGCCTACTCTTCCGTCCAGCGAGTGGATTACAACCTGAGCGACAAAACAATGATCTATGCTCGCTATGCGCTATACAGCGAGCTCGATCAAGCAGGTAGCGACGCTTTCAGTCCTTACAGCGGCTTTAACATCGGCGGTACGACTTTCGACAATAGCTTGATCGTGTCCATGACGCACACCTTCACGCCTAGCTTCGTTTCGCAATCCAAACTCGACTTCAACCGGCTAAACAGCCAGAATCCGGTGTCGACTAATGGCGTATCGCCAGTCTATTACCTTGGGAGCGGCGAGACATCCACCTCGATCGGGCCGTACAATGTAGCGCTGCCCGGCGACGAACCGTTCACTCCCGGCAGCGGCGGCTATCCCTTCGGCGGCCCGCAGAACTTCGGCGAGGTCTACCAGGATTTCAGTTGGACCAAGGGCAAGCACGAGTTCCGTTTTGGAGGCTCCGTCGAATATTTGCGGGATAACCGCACTTTCGGCGCCTACAATGAGGCCAGCCAGGTCTTCGGTAATACGATCGGCCTGGGCATGGACAACTTCCTGGCCGGTCAACTCTACGAATACGAAGCCGCCATCTATCCTGACGGCAAATTTCCTTGCAAAAACGGAGTGCAGACGCCATCCTGCACTATCAATCTCCCGGTCGGTCCCCCGACTTTTGAACGCAGCAATCGCTATCACGAAGGCGCGGTTTATTTTCAGGATTCCTGGAAGATCGCCAAGCGCCTGACTTTGAACCTCGGCCTCCGCTGGGAATATTTCGGAGTGCAGCACAATGTCAACCCGAACCTCGACTCCAACTTCTATACGGCCGTGAATCAGCCGAATCCATTTCTAGCCATTGCGGATGGCCAGGTCGACACCACTCCAACCAGCCCGATCGGTGAGCTCTGGAAGCCCAGTCTCCATAATTTCGCCCCCCGCGTCGGTTTCGCCTGGGATGTCTTCGGCGACGGCAAAACGGCCTTCCGCGGCGGTTACGGCATCGGTTACGAACGCAATTTCGGTAACGTGACCTATAACGTGCTCTTCAACCCGCCCAACTTTGAATTGGTGGAACTGATCGCTGGAAGCAACATCGCGTCCATTCCGGCTACCGTCTCCAACGCCGGACCGCTGGCTGGATCGAGCGGGTCAGTCGCGCTGCCGCCAGCCGAACTGCGTTATATCCAAAACAACATTCCGCAAGCCTACGCGCACTTGTTTAGCGCCTCCCTCGAGCATCAGTTCGGCAATAGCATGCACCTGGAGGTGGACTACTCCGGCTCGATCGGCGAAAACCTGTATGACATCGCCTATGTGAACTTCCCGGGGTCGGGGAACTATTATCTGAACATTCCCTGCACGCCTTCCTCGACGCTCACCGGCGGCGCCAACCCCTGCGACTCTCCGCTGAATGACACGTATGCCGGCATCAATCGCCGAGGCGCCGCCGGCTACTCCACTTACAACGCCATGAATGTCCGCTACGATATCCAGAACATCAAGAACAGCGGGCTGACGCTTCGCCTCAATTACACCTGGGCCCACTCGCTCGATGATTTGAGCGATACCTTCAGTTCTTCCTATAATCAATTCAACCTGGGCTATACCGATTTCACTCACCCAATGGTTGATTATGGCAACTCCGAGTTCGACAACCGGCAGCGCATCGCCATCAGCGCGATCTACGCGATTCCCTATGCGCATGGTCTTAAGGGCATCGGCAGAGCTATTTTGGACGGCTGGGAATTCGCACCGGTCTTCACCGCGCGCACCGGAGCTCCCTACAACATCTACGATCTGACCAACACCAACTACATCTATACTCGTGTCGCGGCGAATGAAGTGATCCCATCGAGCGGCACCGAGTTTCAGAGTGCGGGAGCGAATACCTACAACATCTATAACTTCTCCACCATTCCCGTCTCCGAGTACATCAACCCGAAGACCGGCGATTCCGACTTCGGTCCGTTCCCTGCCAACATGACTGGGCGCGATTATTTCCACACGCCCGGCGTCTATAATCTGGATCTTGGCATCTACAAAAGCATCCGATTCACTGAACGGATGTCCTTGCAGCTCCGGCTGGAAGCCTACAACGCCTTCAACCACTCCAACTTGTACGTGAACGAAGGCTCCGCGTACATCTACGGTGGCGCCGGCAACATAACCTCCAGCTATGGAGTTCTGGAAAACGCCGCTGGGTACGAAAACCGGAACATTCAGTTGGGAGCCAAGTTCATATTCTGATTCCTGGCTGACAATCAACCGAAACAATCCTGGATCCGGACCGCACCCCGCAATTGGGGGCAGTCCGGATCTTTTTTTTGCAGTGTAGGAAAAGCGAGCAGCAACTGGCGTTAGCACCTTGGTCGAGCCAAATGGTGTACAGCACTTTGTCTTTGTCGGTGATAATGGTTCTGCTGGCGCTCGGTTTTGGATGGGTCTGGTTCAAGAGTGAGCAATTCGCGGCGCACAGGATATCAACCGAGCGTCAGTTAACGTATAACATGTCCGAAAATCTTGCCATCGGCGGCGCCATTTCAACGGCGCCCAAAGAAATCGAGTCCTTTGAGCGGCGCTATGGTCGGAGGTGGCATTGGCGGCGTGCTGCTGATCGTCCTCGTTGTCTATCTCCTCGTGGGCAGGCGAGGTTAGGGAGAGTCATTAGCGCCTGGTCTAGCAATTAGCCTCAGCACCACTCGGAACCGCCTAGAGCCCCAGCTTGCCCGCGGTGTTCTCGCGGAACAAACTTCCGCCCCGGATATACCGCTACCATCTGAACCGCTCATGGAGCCGATGCGGCTGTACTGGAGAGGACAAAGCCAGGAGGTGGGTGGGGTCACGGCGCTCCTGGCCACTGCGTGGCTCTCGCTCGCCTGCTGACCGAGCAGTTGCTGGCAAAGCGGTAGGAGGATGCTCCTGCGCCGATTTGCCTGGAAGCCGAAGAAGCGGATGCGGACGAAGGCGCGCGATGCCCATGACTGCAGTAATCGGACTCCTGAGCTGATAAATCCACGCGCCAGACGCCTGTCAGATCCGGCTTGCCCTTAATCGATGGTGGCACCGGAGCCATTAAGTCCGGCTTGCCTCCTGGGTCCGGGGAACGCAACGCGTAGGATAATTCAGCCACCCCAGTTCTTGCCAGTTCTGTCCGCCATCGCTTGAGCGGAACAAGGCCGCGTCTTCAACGCCGGCGTAGACGGTGTCGGGGTCCGTCAGCGACGGTTCGAAATGCCACACCCTGACGGTGCCTCCCCGGACACCGCGCCTCTCGGCTGCCTCGCGAATACCTTTGTCGTCGTAGCCCTACTTCGTAGATGTACCCATGTCCTGGACTTTCGGCAACGGTTTCCGGGGCAGCATATCGGTCCGATTGGCAGCATCGTACACAACCGACGCGATCACTGCTGAGGCTTGCATCAAGTCCGCCGCGATGGCGTGGTCATAAGTATCCATGTCAGAATGATGCGTAACGGTCGAATAGTCCAACGGATCCTGTATGAATTGGAAACCCGGGAGCCCAACCGCGTCGAAAGACAAATGATCGGTGCCGCCGGTATTGCGAATGCTGATCGTACCTACTCCCTGGTCGCGGAATGGCGCCAGCCACTCCGCGAATATCGGCCGCATGGTATCGTTTCCCTGCAAATAAACGCCGCGGATCTTGCCGCTGCCATTGTCGAGATTGAAATAGCCCGACAGCTTGGCGTGCGCTGCGGTGAGCTTCATGGTCTTAGGGTCACCGAAGTGTTCCTGGACGTAGGCCTTCGAGCCTAGCAATCCCTGCTCCTCGCCGCTCCACAATGCAATGCGAATCGTGCGGTCTAGGTTGAGATTCAACGCTTTCAAAATGCGCACAACTTCTATCATCACGGCGCTGCCCGCGCCATTGTCAGTCGCCCCGGTTCCGGTGTGCCAGGAGTCGAAGTGCGCGCCGACCATGACGAGTTCATCTTTGTGCGGCCCGGTTCCAGGAATCTCACCCACGATGTTGTAAGCTCCGGCGTCCGCCGCTGAAGTGCGAGCCTGTAGCGTCACTTGCATCTCAACCTTGGTCTGGTTGTCCAGCAGCCGCACGATACGGTTGTACTGTTCAGAGGTAACCACGAACGTCGGCGGCGCAAGCGGGTTCGAAGCTTCCTGCGATCCGGCGGCCTCGGCGAAATCGATGCCATTGCGAGCGCGACGGTCGTCTTGGACCACAGCCAACACGCCCTCGTCCAGTAAAAACTTGTTGCGCTTGTCCCGCAGCGCTTCTCGCCGTTTGCGAAATTGATCCTGAACCTGCGGTGGAAGGCTGGCATTGAAGCGGATGCGCTCTTGCGGATCTTCCGGCGGAATGAGGTTATTCAGGTCGATCCTCATGGGTTGCAGGGGCGCAGGCGCTGTGGCAAGCTCGGCTAGCTCCGCATCCGTGTAGCGCGCCAGCTCGGGCTTAGCCTCCGCATCGGCGATGTTGCGCAAAGTTTCGGAAATGAGAACCGTTTTACCGCGAAGCTTGCCCTTGTGATTCTGAATATACTGATCGAGGTTCGCTTCGGCCTTGCTAAGGTCTTGACTGCCGACCAGAGGAGCGAAGACCGGCTCGCCCAGCACCGTACCGTTGGTGCTCGAGGTCCATGCCAGCGGCCACGCTGACAGCAGCGAGTAACGCGGCTGGGTCATCTCGAGCGCGAACCTTTGAAGCGACCAGCTTCGGCCGAAGTCGCCCCAATGTTCCTGGTGCACGTTTTCCAGACCGTATCCACGCAGCCGATCGGCGGCCCAGTCGGCGGCCTCTTTGAACTCGGGCGACGCGGTGAGCCGCGGGCCATATCGGTCGCTGAGCAACTCGAGTGTATCCATCACTTGGGAGTGCTCGAAGGCTTCAGACTTGATTCGATTAACAATGGCGAGATCGACCGAGTCAGCAGCCACGGCCGGAATCGAGAGAACAAGAGCAAGAATGGTAGCTCGCATGGGGCTATTATGTCACCGGGCCATCCCCTCCCCCAGACCGGCAACTCCCGCCCTGGTTCTACGGGAAGTTCCTACGCGCGAGTTTGGAATGTCAACGATAGCTTCCCAGTCTGATCGGTCTCCCTGGTCGTCACGTCGCGGCCTCTGTAGTCACGCTGCCCACCAACCTCGCTGTACGTTCGGTCATGCCCCAGTCAGCAGCTTGTTCACCAGCCAGCCAATCCTTTTATTTCGCGCCAAGGGATGAGGCCATCCGCACTGCGTACTTGTCTGTCGCTCAGGCACAGTTGACAAATACGGATGTCCGGGAAATAACGCCAGCCTTGCTCCTCTTGCTGGATGGCGAGATCTTTAGCGACGCCCACCGACGGATCGTCTCCTACCTTTTCATCACGCACAAAACCCGTACAGACTTGCGCGTAGTGGGCGCAGCCTATTTCTCAGCAGATCCCTTGAGTGCCAACAGTCGACCGATTATCTGAGCAGACTTACTACGGTGGCTTGTTACAGACGGGCGGGTGACGGACTTGATTGATCCGAAGGGATTGCAAGTCCCGGGAGCCACTATTGACTAGCGGCTCGACCTCCAGCGGCGCAAACTTTCCAACGAGCCGGTGCTCGCGGTCCCACCGTCCGTGGCTTATTCGGGGTCGTAGCGGCATGCTTTCGTCACGCCAGTCTTGGTGTTGTCCGGGACCACAAGCTTAGGCGTACCTTGAAAAAACCTCAAACGCCCGCACGAATCATCTAGGCGCGCAGGGCGTTAGCAGACGTTTCGCGGGCGAATCCGCTTTAAGTCAGTTCATGCGTGGAAAGGATATAACATGCGTCACTTATGCCCCACGTATTGGAGTGATTCTCGTAGGTTTCTTGGGCGGCATGTCGCCTACCCTTCTGCGGTATGCATTGGCGAGGCCCGCCAACAAAAACACTGTCCCCGGACACAACATTTTGTGCATTGGAATCCTTCCTTCGGTCCGCGCTACATTCCCTCCCAAAGTTCTACGGTTTCAAAAGACTTGCCTTGATCATCCGTGCCCTTGAGGGTCGTCCGTATCATTTTGCCATCTTTACTTGAGACGCTGGCGCGGCTCGCAACGCCCGCGGCCGCGTAATGTGATTGGTTGACCTCGAGATGGGCCAAAAACCACTCAGTGTCGACATCAAAATCAGGCAAGGGTTTTGGCCACCCCTCCGGATGGGTCCATACTGAACGGGCCTTTACAGTGCCGACGGGATAAAGGGCGGGTGACACGCTAGTAGCGTAATGTTGTCGACCAAGGTTAGGGGAACGAGAGGTGTTGCGAAAATGGGGTGGAATCCGGGGGTTATCTCGGCCGTGATGGTGCCGATCGGCGGCGGCCCAGATGGAACACGGTTTAACGCAGGAGGGCCCATCGAGTGTACATTCTTAGTCGTTTTCGAGGTCAAGAAGGAAATCTCGGCTTACAAGGAGCGTGATTATGAGCATGAGGAACGTTCTGACCATCGTCTACTTCGTCCTGACGATCTACTCGTTTAGTGGCGGACTGGTGCGCGGTGTCGCGAATTACTCGTCATGGAAACTTATCAGTGCGGAGGATTTCCCAGTCGTTCATCAGTACGTCGACAGGCGGATTCTCGCGGTTTACGTTCCTTTCTTTTTCCTGAGTGTTGCGGTCAACATCTTGCTGATCTGGTTTCACCCTCCTGCGATCTCCACAACGTTGGTGGTGATCGCGGCGGTCCTGAACCTCTTCATTTGGGCTATTACTGCGACGCTGGTCATACCGATCCACAAGCAGTTGGATCAGGCTAAGTCCATCGAACTGATCGGCCGCCTCGTGAAGGTTCACCTGTACTTAAGGCTCATCCCCGGCTCGCTCGGCATGATCGTAACGGCTCTAATGATGTATCAGGTGCTCGGTGCGGCCTCGTGACCGGGGATGGAGTCTATTTGTGGGTAAACCCTCCCGCTACGACGAGGGTCGATGAGGACCAACCGTAGCGGTTGACATCGCGCAAAAGCAGATAGCCTCCAAACACGGCGACACCCAGCACCAATGCTAGTGACGCTATCCAGATGGCAACCGGCAATCCCGTTAGGCAAATGCTTTCCCGGTACAGTCACATCCGCATGGAAACGAAACGTCGAGCTTTAGAAGCCGTAGGGCCGAAGGAAACATCTTCAGAAGCGGCTAACGAGTCGGCACGGCCTACGAATGGAGAGAACGGCTTATCGGCGAGATTTGTTGTCGTGGGGCACAAAACCGGGCACAATGGCGGGGTGGCCGGGAGGATCGTTTCTGCATGACATTGATTTAAAGCATCCCTACAAAAGTCCCCAACTCCCGCTGCGAGTTTGCGATTTCGAGGAAACTTGACACTGCAAGTGTTTAAAAAGTTTGGCTCCCCCAGAATGCGGTTTTTAGGCCGCGAAAGTTCGAAACGTGTCCAGTGTGGGGAGCCACCGTCTGGACCCGGAGAGATGCGTTACGTGAGGTGCGACGGTGGTCTCTACGCGGGTCTTTGGCTACTGGTGACATGACATGGGAACTGGGAAGCGAGAATTAGTTGACCGCATTGCGTTTGTTGTTGCACCGGC
>Ga0302326_10008521_pt1 | contig 22603 bp, 18 predicted proteins | sample Palsa_T0_3_FD_202264 | JGI IMG/M metagenome (GOLD analysis project Ga0302326, IMG submission 202264) | Peat permafrost microbial communities from Stordalen Mire near Abisko, Sweden - Palsa_T0_3 | ecosystem: Environmental > Terrestrial > Soil > Palsa > Peat permafrost | place: Sweden: Abisko... | reverse complement strand
ATCAACTACGGCAACGTCGCGCCGGAAACCATGGAGTCGACGGTCACCCGCCCGATCGAAAACGCGGTCGCGCGCGTCTCGGGGATCGACATCCTGCAATCCGACTCGTTCCAGGGCCAGTCCGCGATCCGCGCGCAATTCAAGTACGGCACGGACATCAACGTCGCGGCGACGGACATTCAAGAGCAGATCGCGCGCATCCAAAACGAGCTGCCGAACGACCCGAACCTGCAGCCGCCGCAGATCGTCAAGGCCGACCCGAACGCCCTTCCCGTCGCGCGCGTGATCATCACCGACCCCACGCGAACGGCGCGCGACCTGTACGACCTCTTCAACAACTCGCTGAGCGACGAGTTCTCGTCGGTTCCCGGGGTCGGCAGCGTGAACACGGGCGGTGGGCCCCAGCGCGCGATCATGGTCGAACCGAGTCAGGCGCAGCTCGCGGGCAACAACCTCACCACGAACGACCTCATCAGGAAGATCTCCGCCGAGAACGTCGACGACCCGGCTGGGATCATCGCGATCGGTCCGCGCGAGTTCGGGATTCGAACGAGTGCGCTGTACAAGTCCGCCGCGGAAGTCGGCGACACGGTCGTCGCCATCCGCAACAGTGCCCCGGTGTACATCCGCGACGTTGCGAAGGTCAGCGACTCGATCGAAGAGCTCCGTTCGTTCGCCCGCGTCGACGGCAAGCCGGCGGTGCAGGTGATCGTCATCGCGCAGCCCGACGCGAACGTCGTCGAAGTGTCGGACGGGACTCGGGCGAAGATTGCCGAGCTGCAGCGGCGCTATCCTACGATGCGCTTCCGCATTGTATTCGCCGTCGAGGACTTCATTCTCGAGGCGGTGACGGCGCTCGAGCATACCGCCCTGTACGGAGCGATCCTCGCCGTCCTGGTCATCTTACTCTTCTTACACGCGTGGCGCTCGACGCTGATCGTTGCCGTCTCGCTGCCAGTTTCCGTGCTCGGGACGCTGTTCGCCGCATACGTGTTCCACCAGTCGCTCAACACGATGACCCTGGGCGGCCTCGCGCTCGCCGTGGGGCTGATCGTCGACGACGCGGTGGTCGTCATCGAAAACATCTTCCGGCACCTCGACGACGGCGACCGGCCGAAGCAAGCGGCCGAGAAGGGGACGACGCAGATCTTCAGCGCGGTCCTCTCGTCGTCGATCACGGTCATCACCGTGTTCGTGCCGCTCCTGCTCATTCCAGGGCTGCAAGGGTTGATCTTCGGGCCGTTCGCGCTCGTCGTGATGACCGCTGTCGGCATCTCGTTCGTGGTGGCCGTGACGACCGTGCCGATGCTCGCGAGCCGCTTTCTGCACGCGGAAGCGCACGGCCAGGAACGCCCCGGAGCGTACGGCCGGTTCGTGCGCGCATTCGATGCCGGCTACGGACGCTTCGAGGCGTGGTACCGGCGCGCGCTCTCGTGGTCGATCGCGCATCCGGCCGTCGTGCTTGGCGCCGGCGTCGGGGCGTTCGTCGTCACGCTCTTCGCACTGCGGCTGGGCTTCGTCCAAACGGAAGTCTTCCCGGCGGCCGACTCGCGCTTCGCGCGCATCGATATCCGGCTGCCGAACGGCGCGGCGCTCGCGCTGACGGACCATGCGTCGCGACTCCTAACGGTCGCGCTGCGTGGCGACCCGCGCGTCGTCGCGGTGGGCGAAGGTGTGGGCGGAGCGTCCGCCGGCAGCTTCGATCGCAGCGTCAGCAACCAGTCGTTCCTGTCGATCACGCTCGCGCCGGGCATCACCGGAAGCTCGGCGACGAAGTTCGTCCTGGACTGGCAGGGATGGCTCGGCGCGAGCGGACGCAGCGGGGGCGCCGCGCACGAGTCGTCGCTCGCGGACCTGCCGCCGGAGCAGGCGGGGCGCATCCGCGTGGCGCGGCGCGTGCTCGTCGGGGCGCAGGTCCGTGCGCGCACGGTCGACATTCTGCAGCAGACGATCACGCAGGGCGCCGACGCGCTGCAGGTGCAGATATTCGGGCCCGACTACAACAGGCTCTTCGAGCTCGCGCAGACCGTGATCCCGCAGCTCGGTCAGATCCCCGGTGTCGTACGGCCCGATACAAACGTCACGCCCACGCAGCCCGAGGTCGACGTGCGGATCGATCGCCGCAAGGCGGCCCAGTTCGGCTTCGCGACCGGCGACATCGCGTTCCAGATCGCGACCGCGACGAGCGGGACGATCGCGTCGTACTTTCAGATCGACGGTATCCAGTATCCGATCCTCGTTGAGATGCCGCCCGCGCAACGCCGCACGTTCGCGTCGTTGACCCAGCTCTCGCTGGTCCCGCCGGCTGCGGGAACGGGCGTCTCCACGGGATCGGCGTCCGGCGTTGCATCGGCGACGACGGGCAGCAGCGGCGCACCCAGCGCGGGCGGATCCATCGTCGCGACGTCGGCGTCGCCGGCACCGTCGTCGATCTCGGCCCCAACCGTTCCGCTGGCAGCGGTCGCGACCATCCACACCGGCGTTGGACCATCGCAGATCAGCCGCCAGAACAAGCAACGCCGGATCGACATCAATGCCGCGGTGCTCGGCGTGCCGCTGGGCGGCGTGGTCGCGCAGGCCGGCGCGATCATGGATCGGTTCACCCTGCCGAGCGGCTACCGCTGGCAGTTCGGCCCCGCAATCACGCAAAACAACGACGTCTTCGGGGCGATGGCCCTCGTCGTGCTGCTCGCGATCGCGCTTATCTATATGTTACTCGCGGCGCAGTTCGAGTCGTTCCTCGACCCGCTCGTCATCATGATGAGCGTGCCGCTCGCGCTCGTCGGAATCGTTGGGTCGCTGATGCTCACGCATCGCTCGTTCGGGCTCACCGCCTTCATCGGGTCGCTGATGCTCGTCGGGATCGCCGTGAAGAACGCGATCCTCGTCGTCGAGTTCACGAAACAGCTGCGCCGCAGCGGCATGGACGCGCGCGAGGCGTTGATGCACGCCGGCCCGCGCCGCTTGCGGCCGATCATCATGACCACGCTCGCTACGATCGGCGGCATGCTGCCACTGGCGCTCGGCCTCGAAGCGGGGAGCAGCACGCAAGCGCCGCTCGGAACGGTCGTTATCGGGGGTTTGCTAACCTCGACGGTGCTCTCGCTGCTCGTGGTGCCGACGCTCTACCTCGTCGTCGCCGAGCACATCGAACCTCGCTTCTCGCCCAAGCCGCCGTCGCTGCGCTCCAGACCGGCACGGCCGGCTCCCCCGCGGGAGGCCGCGGGGCTGCCCCAGTGATCTCCGATTCAATCGACCATCGCGACGCGACCGACCCGGTCTGCAGCGTGCCGAGCGACTTCGCGAAGTCGGAGTAGATCAACCGCTCGCGCGGGCCTCGCGCTTCGTGACGCGGTAGACGTTGCGCACGTCGCGCAGCGTGCGCAGGCGCTCCATGACGCGGTGGAGGTGGTCGAGATTGTTGATCTGCAGCGTGAGGCTGATGAGCGCGGTCTTGTCGCGCTTCACGCGGGCGGTGACCGAGGACGCCGACGTCTTGAACTCGGAGCAGACGCCCATCACGTCCTGCAGGAGGCCGGAACGGTCGAACGCCTCGACCTCGACCTCGACCGCGTGCGTGAGTTCCGCCGCGTCCGCCCAGGACGCTTGGAGGATGCGTTCCGGGAGTGCGCTCATGTAGGCGACGTTGGGACAATCCGCCCGGTGTACCGACACGCCTTTCCCGATCGTCACGTAGCCCATGATCGGGTCGCCGGGCACCGGGCTACAACACTTCGAGAGGCGCACGAGCACGTCGTCGACGCCCGCGATGCGGATGCCGCTCTGCCGCGACGCACGCCGCGCGGGGGCAACGGGACGCTGCACGGTCGCGAGCTCGACGATGTTCGTCGACTTGATCTCCTCGCGCAGCCGCGTGATGACCGGTGCGGCCGAGGCGTCGCCGAACCCGATCGCCGCGAACAGGGTCGTGGCGCTGGTGTAGTTCATCCGCTTGGCGATCTTCTCGATCAACTCGCCGCGCGCGAGGTCCACGCGCATGTGCTGGCGCGCTAGTTCGTTCTCCACGGACTCCTGCCCGGCAAGAACGTTCTCTTCTTTGCGCTCCTTGCGGAACCACTGCTTGATCTTGTGCTTCGCGCTCGACGTGCGCACGACCGAGATCCAGTCGAGCGACGGTCGCGAACTCTTGTTGACGAGGATCTCCGCGATGTCGCCGTTCTTGAGCTGATAGTCGAGCGGCACGATCTTGCCGTTCACCTTCGCCCCGACGCAATGATGCCCCACGTCGGTGTGGACGTGGTACGCGAAGTCGAGCGGCGTCGCCGCAGCCGGCATCGAGAACACATCGCCCTTTGGTGAGAACACGAAAACCTGGTTCTCGAACAGGTCGAGCTTGAGGTTCTCCATGAACGCGCGCGAGTCGCGCATGTCGTTCTGCCACTCCAGCAGCGAGCGCAGCCACGTCAGCTTGTTCTCGAACGCGTCGGGCTTCGTGCCTTCCTTGTAGCGCCAGTGCGCTGCGATGCCGTACTCGCTCGTGCGATGCATCTCGAGCGTGCGGATCTGGATCTCGAGCGGGTCGCCGCCAGGACCGACGACGGTCGTATGCAGCGATTGGTACATGTTCGGCTTCGGCATCGCGATGTAGTCTTTGAAGCGCCCGGGCAGCGGCTTCCAGATCGAGTGCACCGTGCCGAGCGTCGCGTAGCAATCCTTGACCGAATCGACGATGATGCGCACCGCCGTGAGATCGTAGATCGTCGAGAAGTCGCGGCCCTTGCGCATCTTCGAGTAGATCGAGTAGAAGTGCTTTGGCCGGCCGGTCACGTCCGCGTGGATGCCAAGGCTCTCGAACTGGCCGCGCAGCTCGTGGACGACTTCGCCGACGGCGGTTTCGCGCTCCTCACGCTTCTTCGCCACGCGATCCGCGATGTCGCGATAGGCCTCGGGGTCCAGATACCGCAGGGCGAGGTCCTCGAGGTCCCACTTGATCTTCCAGATGCCGAGGCGATGCGCGATCGGCGCGTAGATCTCGACCGTCTCGCGCGCGATGGCCTGCTGCTTCTCCGGCGGCAGGCTCGCCAGCGTCCGCATGTTGTGCAGGCGGTCGGCCAGCTTGATGATGATGACGCGGATGTCCTTGGCCATCGCCATGAACATTTTGCGCAGGTTCTCCACCTGCGCGTCTTCCTTGGACTGGTACGGGATGCGCGTCAGCTTGGTGACGCCGTCGACGAGCGTCGCAATCTCGGCGCCGAACTGCTCGGCGACCTCCTCGCTCGTGACGACCGTGTCTTCGACGACGTCGTGGAGCAGGGCCGCCGCGATCGTGGCCCGGTCCATCTCCATGTCCGCCAGGATGCTGGCGACGGCAAGAGGATGGGCGATGTAGGACTCGCCGGAGGCCCGAAGCTGGCCGGCGTGTGCCCCTTCCGCGACCTCGTACGCGCGACGAAGGAGGCCGTCATCCTGCGACGGGTCGTACTGCCGTACCCTCGCGACGAGGTCCCCGATCGTCATGTGTCCACCCAGTGTGCCACATCGGGGGCCTCTTGGTAAATGGGTTTCGCCACTGTCCCTTCACCGGACCGCGGGAACGAGAGCGGCCCGCCGGGTTCGGCGAGCCGCTGGGGAGGCACCGGTGGGCCCGGCGCCGGGGGGACGACCCCGCGCCTAGCTAGCGATCAGCGTGAAGGAGAAGCCGTTGTCGACGGGCTTCGACTTCCCGACTTTGTCGGTTAGCTGGATCGTGAACGACGCTCCTCCGTTCGCACCGGTCTCGCCGGCGATGATGGCCGTGGTCGAGTGTCCATCGAAGCCGAACGGCGTCACCGTCATGAGGGGGAAGCTGGTGAAGGTGCCGGTGGGGTACGTGATCACGTACGTGCCTGCTCCCGTGTGTTGGACCGTGAAGCCGGTGCCGACATCGACGTTGCCGTTTTGGTCGACGAGGCCGGACGAGTAGAAGGGCAGGTCTGCAGCCGCCGCCGGCGCGCTGACGTAGGCAAGTGAAGCAACTGCGAGGATGGGGGCGAGCGCCAGGATTCTGAGCGTCTTGAACATTGTCGGGGAACTCCTTGTGCTAGGTGGTTTGGTCGGCCGCCGGCCCGGTGCTGATCGGCCTCTGTGAGCACAATAGCGGCCGCGCGTCTCAACTGCGTCTCAACGGCGTCCCAACCGCGGCTTCGGCCTCGGCCGGCTCCGAATCGAGTCGCCGACGAAGGAATTCCGTCAATTCGGCGAGGTCGGAGAACGCGAGCTGCTGCCGGCTCGCGACGTCCTCGACGGTCCCGCGCAGGCTCTCGGCAGGCGCGCCCACCTCTCTCCAGAGGCGAACGACGAACGCCCCCTCGCGACGGCGTCCGCGGGCCGATCGGTGCTGCATACGTGAGACCTCCTTGCCGACAGCTTGCGCCACGGCCGTCTCGCGCGCGTCTCAGAGCGAGCGCGCGACCTCGATTGCGCCTTCGGGGGCCATCGCGGCACCCTCGCGCGTCAGGGTCTCGAGGCGCTCGATGCCAAGGCGCTCGGCCAGCGACGCGCGGGCTCGATCGAATGGCTTCCGCTCCGCCCGCCACCAGAAGGTGCCGCGCTCCGCGAGGCGCGCTTCGACAAAACCGAGCAGCCGCGCGGAGCGTTCCCGAACGCCGGCGCCGTCCTCCGCAGCGTCGTGCTCGCGCAGGACGGCGCCGGTCGCGAGATGCAGGGCCGCATAGAGGGTGACGAGTCCCGCGTTCAAATCGCGCGAGAGCCCGATCGACTCGAGGGCGTACCCGCGGCCTTCGTCGTAGCGGCCGAGGTCGTTCAGATAGGCGGCGGTCGCGTTCAGGTACGCGGGAACGCTCGGGTGACGGAAGGCGCGCAGCACCGGGAGGGCCTGCTCTGCGTAGGCGAGCGCGCCGGCGGCATTGCCGCGCTCGAATTCGATGTCGGCGACGTGCATGCGAGTGCCGGTCAGCGCGAGAACGCTGGTGACGGTCAGGCGCTCTTGATTCTGCTCGAGCATCCGCAGCGCTTGAAGCGCGAGCGATTCCGACTCGGTGGCGTCGCCCGCTGCGGAGCGGGCCTGAGAGAGCGCGATCAACGCATATGCCAGCGCCTCGTCGTCGCCGATGGCGCGGTGCGCGTCTGCAGCCTCTCGAATCATCGCTTCGCCTTCGGCCCCGCGCCCGAGGAAGACGAGCGCGGTGCCCGCCAGGCGTTGCGCGCTCGCGAGGCTCTCCGTATCGCCCGTTTCCCGGTGGATGCGCATCGCAGTTTGCAGCTCGGCGAGGCACGCCTCGAACTCGCCGAGCTCGATGAGGGCCCCCGCCTGCCGAGCCGCGAGCTTCCCTACGGTGATCGCGGGGAGCGTTTCGTCTGCCACTCGCTTGGCAAGGCGCAGCCAATGCTGCGGGCGCGCGCTCCAGTTGAGCCACATCGGACGCGCGAGGACGAGCCGGCAGCCGAGCGCGGGATCGTGTGCCGCGCCCAGCGACCACGCAAGCGCCGCGGTCCAGTTGGCCTGCTCGTGCTCGATCTCCGCCAGCAACTCGGCGTCGAGCGTCGGCTGGAGCGATCGCTCCAACCGCTCGGCGAGCGCGAGGTACTCCTCCGCGTGGCGGCGCGCAATTGTCTGCGCCTCGTTCCGGTCGCGCAGCCGCTCGGCGCCGTACTCGCGCGACGATTCCAGCATCGTATATCGCGTCGCCGCGACTCCGCGCTCTGCGACGACGAGCGACTTATCGACGAGCGACGAGAGCAGCTCGAACGTGGCTCCGGCATCGATGCCGTCGCCCGTGCACACCGCCTCCGCCGCCGCGAGCGTGAACCCACCCGCGAATACGGATAGCCGGTCGAAGAGCAGCTGCTCGGCCGGCGAGAGCAGATCGTAGCTCCAGTCGATCAGTGCGCGCATCGTGCGATGCCGCCCGATCGCAGCGCGCTCTCCGCCGATCAGCACGCGCAGGCGTTCGTCGAGCATCCGGGCCAGCTCCGCAGGAGCGAGCACCTTCACGCGCGCGGCGGCGAGCTCGATCGCCATGGGAATGCCGTCGAGCCGTCGGCAGATATCTGCCACCGCTGCCGAGTTCTCGTCGCGCAGCTCGAATTCGCCGGCGGCGTGCGCGCGCGCGCAGAACAGCGCGACTGCATCGAATCGCGCGAGCTCGCCGGTCGACGGATCCGAACCGGCAACCGGGAACGTGAGCGACGGTAGACGGTACGCGCTCTCGCCGGCGACGCGCAGGCTCTGGCGGCTGGTCGCGAGGACGCGTACGCGGGGCGCAACCCGCAGCACGGCGTCGGCGACGCGGGCCGCCTCCTCGATCACGTGCTCGCAGTTGTCGAGCACGATCAGGAGGTTACGCGACGCGAGATAGCCCCGCAGCGCCTTGAGATCGTCGGCCTCCGAGGCACGGATGCCGAGCGTCCGCGCGATCGTGCTCGCGGCGAGCGCGGGATCGCCGATCGCTCCGAGGTCGACGAACCACGCCCCGTCTTCGAATGCCTCGCGCAGCGCCGCGGCCACGTGCAGCGCGACGCGCGTCTTCCCGACACCGCCGGAGCCGACGACCGTCACGAGGCGCGCTGCCTGCAGGCGACGCTCGATCTCTGCGACCTCGGCGACGCGTCCGACGAACGACGATGGCGGCGATGGCAGGTTGTGCGGGATTGGCAGCGCCGGCAGCGGCGTGCCCGCGGCCAGCGCGTCGCGGAGGGCAACGGTCTCCGGCATGAGCCCGACTCGCATCTCGCCGTACAAGCGCTGTTCGAATTCCAGGCACGTGCGCATGGCGCCGGCGCGATCGCCGGTCCCGTGGCGTACCAGCATCAGCTCGCGCACGGCGTCCTCGCGCCACGGGTCTGCTGCGAGCAGGCGCTGGAGGTACCTCGCGGCGCTCGTCCCGTCGCGGCGCAGGCGTGCGTCCTTCGCAAGCTCCCAGAGCGCGCCGAGAAACTGGCTACGCAGCCGCTCGCGGGGCGCGAGCAACCAATCGTGCTCGAGCGATGCGAGGAGGTCGCCGGCATACAGGTCGACGGCGGCGGCGCGCGTCTCGCGATGGTCGACCCAGCGCTCGAACTCGGCGACGTCGATCGCCGCGGCGGCGTCGGGATTCCACTGCACGGTCTCGAGGTCAGCGCGCACGAACGGTTCCGTGCTCGCGGGCAGCGCCTCGCGCAGGTACAGGAGGTGCCGGCGCAGGTTCGTACGCGCTTCGTCTTCGGGATCGTCCGGCCAGAGCGCGAAGGCAAGCTCGTCGCGAGGTGTGGGTTGCGCGGCCTTGAGCACCAGGTACGCCAGCAAGGGAACGACCATCGGACGCACCGCGAAGCGAATGCGCCTCCCGTCGACCGAAAGCAGTAGATTGCCGAACAGCGCGATCCGCAGGTGCCCGCGATGCGCGGCGCCGGCCCGCTTCGTCACGCCCGGGCCAGCGCTAACGAATGGCTAGTAGACGACGAACGACGTGACGTCGGCGCCCGGGAGGGCTTTGCGTCCATCGAGGAATGCGAGCTCGATCAGGAAGGCGTAGCCGACGACGTGGGCGCCGAGGCGGTTCAGCAAGCGGCCGGTCGCGGCGGCGGTTCCGCCGGTCGCCAGGAGGTCGTCCACGACGAGGACGCGGTGGCCGTGCCCGACGGCGTCTTCGTGAATCTCGAGGGTGTTGGTGCCATACTCTAGGCTGTACTCTTCGCTGAAGGTCTTCCAGGGAAGCTTTCCGGGCTTCCGCACGGGTACAAACCCCGTTCCGAGGGCATAGGCAAGAGGTGCCCCCAACATGTAGCCGCGAGCCTCGATGGCCACGATCGTGTCGAGCCGCTCGTCCCGGAACCGCTCGACAAAGCGGTCCACCGCGGCCTTGAAGCCGGCCTTGTCCCGAAGCAGCGGCGTGATATCGCGGAACAATATCCCCGGGAGCGGGAAATCGGGGATGTCGCGGATGAGCGTCTCAAGCTCCAGTGGTTCACCCTCCATGTGGCCGCGGTTCGGGCGGCCCCGGTCGATTCCCCACGGGAGGCATGGGGCCCGCCGCCCGGAACCCTTCATCCAACGGTCCCGTTCTTGTAGTTGAACTCGGAGAAAGGTCACAAGCCATGCGCATTCTGACGACCGCCCTCGCCGCCGCGATCGCACTCGCGCCGCTCGCTGCTCCGGCGCTTGCCGACGGCACGGCCGCCCGCACCGTCACGGTGACGGGAATAACGACCGGTCACGGGATGCCGGGGGACCGGACGACGCAGCGCCGCGAGGCCACGTTCCGCGCGTCGTACTACCACGCGCACGGCACCTACCCGACGGAGCAGCAGTTCCGCGCGTGGTATCTCCGCACGTATCACGCCCAGCCCCGGTAGGGCACTCGAGGCCGTCCGCGACGCGCGGATGAGCCGGATCTCGCGCACATGAGGACCGTCTTCTCCCTCGGCAACGACGAAGGCCGGCGAAACAGGGCGATCTTCGCGATTGCGTGCGCGGTCGCGCTGAACGAAATCCTCGTCGGCATCCTCTCCTACTATGCGCTGTGGGCCCCACCGAAGCCGGCGCCCGAGCACGTGATCGCGCAAGTGGTGACGCTGGTTCGCCGCCACCCGAACGTCCCGACACCGCCGCCAACGCCCACGCCGCCGCCCCCGCCGCGCGTCAAACCGACGCCGCGCATCGCGGTCACGACCAAGACGTTGGTGCAAGCGCGGGCGGCGGCCGCCGCACCGCGCACGCAGCGCTCGGGCGGCGCAGCGGCTCCGTTGCACCAGATCATCGTCGCGAAGCGGCCGGCCGTCGTCGTTCCGGTCACGCCCGCGCCCGTGCGGGTTGCGGTGGCGGCGAACGCGTCGATGCAGAACGGAAAAGAAGCGGGCATCGCAAACGGCGGTACCGGGATCGGTGGCGGCGCCGGTGCCGGTAGCGGCGGGGCCGGTGGCACCGATTCGGGAACCGGCGGCAACGGCAGCGACGACGGCATGGACACACCGCTCAGCCCCTGCGGCCACCCCACCTTCACGCCGACGCATCGCCCGATCTTCCGCGACGGTGAATACTACGTCGACGTCACGATCCACGTGCCGCTCCGCGACGGCGAAGTCGTCGACGATAACCTGCATTGGGAGTGGGTCTATCCGAGCGCAGATGCGGACCCATGGTCGGACGTCAGCCTGCAACGCGACCCCAACAGCCCCGTCTACCTGCAGCTCCCGCCGGCCGGCTTCGATCTCGCGGGAAGCCAGAAGCCGTCGACCGTGCTCGCCGTCGCGCACACCCGTGCAAACGGAAGCACCAACCTGCCGGACTGCCCGGAGCAGGCCCAGCGCCGAGGCTAGCCGCGCAGACCGTTAGAAGCGGCGGTGCAGGACGAACGAGTTGCCGTCGGGATCCTCGCACCACTGCGCTTCGCAGGCGCTGAACGTGCGCGCCTCGCCGTCGAGCGTACCGCCGAGTTGCGCGACGCGCGCGGCAGCGGCAGCGACGTCGGGAACCGAGAAGAGCACGCACCCCGATGCCTTCCATTCGCCGCCCGCATACGCGCCGACGCCGAACGCCGTGCCGTCCGGGAGAATGAACTCGGCGCCGTGCTCGTTCTCGAACGTTACGTCGCGAACGTCGAGGATCTCGCGGTAGAATGCGACGCCGCGCGGCACGTCGCGCACGGAAAAGAAGATCGCGTCGACGCCGGTCGCGCGGCTGGATATCGTCTCGGTCGTGGCGGGCATCGGTCCTCCGGTGCGAGTGGACGGTTTGGGGACAGCATACTCGGCAATGTTGACATCCGCTGTCAACATTGGCATACTCTCGAGCCATGAAGGCCGACCGTCTGATGACGCTGCTGCTCCTGCTGCAGGGTGCGGAGCGCCGGACGGCGCGGGAACTCGCCGGAACGCTCGAGGTATCGCAGCGCACGATCTACCGCGACGTCGACGCGCTATCGGCGGCCGGCGTGCCCGTGTTCGCCGACCGCGGCCCCGACGGCGGTATCTCGCTCGCAGCCGGTTACCGGCGCGCGCTCACGCACTTCGGCGACGAGGAGATCCGCGCGCTGTTCGTCTCCAACTCGGCCATCCTGGCCGACCTGGGCCTCGGTGGCGGCCTCGACCGTGCCCTCGACAAGGTGCGGGGCGCGCTCAGCGACGTGCAGCGACGCGCGGCCGAGAAGTCGCGCGGCCGCATCCACATCGATCAGCGCCGCTGGAACCAGAGCGATCCGCCCCGCGACAAGCTCGCGCTGCTCCACCGCGCGGTCTGGGACGAGCGGCGCATCGCGCTGCACTACGAAGACCGGAAAGGCGCGAACTCCGAGCGCGTCGTCGACCCGTTCGGCCTCGTGTCGAAGGCGGGCATCTGGTACGTGGTCGCGCGGACGAGCGAGGGTTTTCGCAGCTTCCGCGTCGATCGCATCCGCGACGCGGTCGAACTCGCAGAACGTTTCGAGCGGCCCGCCGACTTCGACCTGGACGCGCATTGGCGCTCGTCGACCTCGAAGGTCGAAGAGGAACAGTTCCGGGCGTACGTGACGGTGCTGCGCGCGACGCCGGACACGATCGACGACGTGTGCAGCTATTGGCCGTTCGAGCGCCTCGACGCATCGGACCCGCTCACGGTCCGAGTTCGCTTCTCGACGAAGGACACCGCGCTCCGGCACTTGTTGGTCTGGGGCGCGGGCGTCGAAGCCCTCGAGCCCGCCGAATTGCGCGAACTCGTCGCCGCCGCGGCGCGCGCGCGCATCGCGCGCGACGGCGATCGGCCGCGGGGCGTCGCCGGAGGCTAGCGCCTGCAGGGAGTCGGGATCGGCGCGCCCCTTGCCAACTCGCTCATTCGTCGCGAAGAGTCCGTGCAAGCTCTTCCGGAGGACTCCAGGATGGTCGGCTCGGTCAACGCGGAGCGCGGGGCGCGCGCGCTCGAATTCGGTATCTATCGCGACGGGGACAACAACCTCGACGACGTCCAGGCACAGACGATCGCGCAGGCGGTGCAGACCTCCGCTCGGGATCACAGCGTCGAGTTCACGGTCGAGGACACGACGGCTCGACGCGGCTTCCTGCGGGCGCACATGCTGCGCACCGAATCGTACACGATCGCCGACGGCGACGTCGCCTCGAACGTCCGCGTATCGCCGCCGCACGACATGGCCGATCGCGCAAATCTCGCCGCGTTCGTCGCCCGCACGCTGGACGGCGCGGAACGTTCGCACGCGCGCGCCACGTGGATCGACCTCGTGGATCACGGTGCCGGCGACGGCGGAGGCCTCGAGGCCGACCATGGGAGCGGCGTCATGCGCGCCGACGACATCGCCGGTGCCATCGCCGATGGCGTTGCGGAGCATGCGCGCGAGCATCCTGAAGACGCCGGCCGCCGCGTCGACGGTGTGCTTTCCAACCAATGCTTGATGTCGACCGAAGCGTTTTCGTATTCTTTATCTCAAGCTGGGGTACGGTACCTCGCCGCCTCACCGGAAACGATGCTGGCGCCGGGCGTGCCGACCAGCGTTGCCACCGACGTCTCGCATCATCTTGACGATCCGGTTGCGATGGCGCGGGCAGTGGTGCGGCGGACGATGTCGACGCGGTACGATGCGGGCGGCCTCGGAACGTTCGGCCCCGCCGCGGCGTTCGACGTGATCGATCTCGACCCGAAGAAGATCGGCACCATGACGCGCGACGTCGCCGCGCTCGACGCGGAGATCGGCCGCGACGCTCGCAACCGCACCGTGCGCGCCGCCGTCCGCGAGGACGCACGAGCTGTTCCGGGGATGACGCGCTTCACGCGCCAGGCGCTGCCATGGCACGCCGATCGCCCGGCGATCGCGCTCTACGACGTCCTCGCGAGCGACGGCCGCTTGCCGGCGAGCTTGCGAGCCGCGGCGGCAACCGCTTCCGATGCGGTCGGCGCCACCGTACTCGCCCACCGGGAGAGCGCCGACTTCGAACCCTTCGGCGCCGGTTACTCCGACGCGGCGGGGCCGACGGTCCATTTTCCGATCACGCCACGGCAGATCGACACGTGGGCCCCCGAGATCCGCGAGACCGACAACGCATTCTACCAGGCCGTCGGCGGGGAGAAGCTCGCGCACGTACTCGCGTAAGCGTCACCGCGACCGCGTAGACGCGCGGCGATGGCGAGCCGCCGATTCGAGAGACATCGGCCGGCGGCTCGCCGCGGCCATCGCCTCCGCAGGAGTTGTGCACGTCCGAGACAACCCGCCCGCATGAACCCTCGTCTCTCTGTATCGCTCGTGGCTGCGTTGCTCGTTGCCACACTGGTGGGATGCGCGGGTCGCCCACCTTCCGGTCATGCCGCCCCGGTGCAGGCGGGGTGCTCTCCCACCGCAGGGACGCCAGCGGGGACGGCAGCGTCCCTGCTCGCCGTGCTCTCGAACGCAAGAAGCGAGCACAAGCTGAACGCGATCATCTTTCGAGCGACGATCGATTCGAAAGACGTCCTGACGACGGCGCTCGGAGACTCGACTCCAGGCGTGCCCGCATCGACGGCAATGCACTTCCGGGTCGGCATGCCGGCCGAGCAGTTCGAGACGACGATGCTCATGCAACTCGTCGATCAGCGCCGGATCGCGCTCGACGATCGCGTTGCAACGTGGTTCCCGAAGTACCCGCACGCCGGCGCCACGACGGTTCGAATGCTCGGCGCCTCGTCCAGCGGCTTCGGCGACTACGTCTACGGACCAGGCACTCCCGCCAAGAACGTGCCGTCGTTCGAATCGGTGCTCTATCGCGATCCGTATCGACAGTTCACGGCGAGCGAACTCATCGCGCGAAGCCAAGCACCCTATCAGGTGCCGCAGTACGCGAACCCCGGAGCCGATTGGCAGTATTCGCACACGAACTACGCGATGCTGGGCTCGATCCTCGAGAGGGTCACGGGGCGCGACTACGGGGCGCTCCTGCAGGACTCCATCGCGAAGAAGCTCGGGCTACGCGACATCGTCTACTCGACTTCGGCGAACATTCAAGCGCCGGTGCTGCACGCATTCACGTCGGAGCGCAGCACCTACGAGGATTCGACCAAATGGAGCCCGTCGTGGACCTCCTTTTCCGGTTCGATGAACTCGACCGTCTGCGACCTTGCGACCTGGGAACAGGCCTTCGGATCCGGTGCGCTGCTGACGCCCGCGTCGGCCGCCGAGATCGTCGCGCCGACGAACGTCGGCCTCGGGAAGAACTCTCGCTCGCTATACTTCGGCCTCGGAACGATCGTCAACAACGGCTGGCTTTTGGCAAACGGAAACTATTTCGGTTGGCACACCGCGACGGCGTACTACCCGCCGCAGCGGATCGCCCTGGTCGTGACGCTGACCGAAGGCCCGAAGACGACGAGCGGCAACGCCCTCACCAACGGGATCTTCAAGGCGATGTCATCCGTACTCACGCCGAAGTCGCCTATCACGATTCCATAACCCGCCCCAAAGCCCGCGTTCAACGCCGCTTCGAGATCACGCTAGCCGCGAGCGAAGCTCGTCGAGTTCGCGGCGCGCCGCCCCCAATTCGCGGCGCAGGGCCTGTGCCTCGAGGTGGTCGTACGCCGCGGCCGCCGCAACGGCAAGGCCCCCGAGCATCGCGCGCTCGCCGGGGTCGAGCGTTTCGCCGGTCGCGTGCGGACCGTAGAGGGCAAACGCCAGCAGCTGACTGCGCACGGCGACGGGAACGGCAAGGACTGGCTGCGCCGCTCCCAGCGGGAGCACAACGGCATGCGGGGTTCCGTCGAGCTCGAATGGCGTCGTGCGGGCGGCGAGATACGCGAGCAGGGGGTCGCCTTCGGCGACGTCCGTGCCTGCGGCTGCGTCCCAGCCGAGCGCCATGGCGCGAGAAAACGTGCCGTCGGACGCGCGCCGAAAGAGGGCCGCCGACGAGAGCCCGTATGCGACCATCGGCTCCGACGTGAGCAGATCGTCCACGGTTTCCGGCGCACCGGCGTGCGGCAACGCATCGGTCGCGCGCTGCAGGCGGTCGGCCGCGGCTCGCTCGCGCCGAAAGAAGGCGCGCTCCACGCCGCGATCGACGAGCTGCTTGAGGCGGTCGAACGAAAAGCCGATCACGAGCGCGAGGGCAAGGTCGACGTACAGTGCCACTCGGGTGGCCGCCAGCTCCTTCCCCAGCAGCCACTCGACGAGGGAGAATGCCAGCACAAGACCCGTCGTCAGAATACCGAACACCAGTGCACGGCTCAGCGCGAACCGAACGTCGATCACCCGGTGGCGCAGCACCGCGTACGCGACCGACAACGGAATGCAGACGATTGCGACCCGCAGAGCGACGTCGAGCGGCGAACCATCGAACTCGTGAAAGCGCACGACGCGAAGCACGGAGGCGACGATGAGTGCGATGACGGCGACGCTCGAGCCCGCGATGACCCATTGTCCGCGCGCCTTCTCCTCGCCGACCGCGTTGGCGTGGCGATAGAGGATGGCGATGACGTTGAGCACGAGAATGGCAACGAGCACCACGTTGTAGGCGATGCCGGTGGGGCCGGCATAGGCTGCAAGTGCGGGCGGCGCTCCGTTTTCCATCCAGAAGCCCGCAGCGAACAGCGCCGCCACCAGCGCGGTCGCCGGCAGCGTCACGCGCTCCAGGAGGCGGCCCGCCGCGGTGGTCACGCCGCTGGGAAAGCGAGCCGTGAAGATGCTGCCACCGCCGATCGCCATCGCGAGCGAAAGGCCGAGTGGTATGGCATAAAGCTGGACTGCGCTACCGTGCAGGAACGACACAAGAGAACCGAATTGGACGATCGCGTATCCGCACGCAAACACGTAGAAGCTCCAGGTCACGCCGTTTGGTCGCGCCAGGACGAGCCAGAGTCCGACGCCGACGAGCACGATGGCGGCCGCGCCGGAGGCGAGTAGAGTCGCCCAGTTCGGATGCGAGCGGACGGCGCGCGATGTGACGGCGGCACTGTGCGCTGCGCGGTCGTGCACGAACGTCAGTGCAACCGTCGTGCCCGGCGGCTTATACGCCCCTTCCATCACGGAGCGATCGGTTTCCGAGAGCCGGTCGAGGAGAACGCGGTCGCCGCGCGCGATCCCTGCCGCGGCTGCCGCGCTTCCCGCGGTCACGGACTGCACGATTCCACCCGTCGCCAGGTCGATCCCAAACTCGCTCGAGGGCCGCAGCGCGAGCACGAACGTGCTGACCACCTCGGCGAGCGTCCAGAGTGCGAGTGCGGCAATGAGGACGCCCGACCAAGGGCGCGGCGCGCGGAGACGTATCAACGGCAAGGGCTTCCAGGGCCGCGCGATGCAAGCCTACCCGGGATGATCGTCGCGCAGATTACCGATACGCACATTCAGCGAAAGGGGCGACGTCTCTTCGGCACGGTGAACGCGGCTAGTCACCTCCGCCGCTGCGTCGCCCGCCTCAACGCGCTCGAGCCCCGTCCCGACATCGTCATTGCGACGGGCGATCTCGCAGATGGCGGACGTCCCAAGGAATACCGGCGCCTGCGCGACATGCTCGACGAGCTGCGCATGCCCGTGTACCTGATCCCCGGGAACCACGACGACGGCGAGGCGCTGCGCGCCGCGTTTCCCCACCACGACTACCTGCCGCGCCTCGATCCGAGCATCCAATACGTCCTCGATGAATATCCCGTCCGCCTGATCGGGCTCGATTCGACGGAACCCGGCCGAGCCGGTGGGCTCCTCGATGCATCGCGTCTGCGCTGGCTCGAGGCGCGGTTACGGGAGCGACCGGACGTTCCGACGCTCGTGTTCGTGCACCATCCGCCATTTCGCACCGGCATTCCACAGATGGATGCGCTCGGCTTCGAGGGCGCCGATGCGTTCGGCGCGATCGTCGCGCGCAATCCACAGATCGAGCGCGTGGTGAGCGGCCACATCCACCGTGCGATGCAGGTGCGTTGGAACGGAACGATTGCGTGCACCGCCCCGAGCACCGCCTATCAGCTCGTCCTGGCGCTTCGCGAAGAGCATCCGCTCGGCCTCAGCCTCGAACCGCCCGGCTTTGCGCTCCACATCTGGGACCGCGGCGGCATGCTCACGCACATCGCTCAGGTCGAACGCTACGAGGGCCTCGTTCCGCTCCACCACGCAGATCGCTCGCGGTAGGCGAGCGATGCGTCTTCTTGCCCTCAACATTCGCGCGGGCGGCAGCGGCGCGACGGCACCGGCCGTCGTAGCGCGCTGCCTACGCCACGATCCGGACGTCGTCGTCCTGTGTGAGTATCGCGACAATGCGGCGGGCCAAACATTCCGCAGCGCGCTCCGGCGCGCGGGGTTCGAGCACCAGGCGGCCACGGATGGCCATAGCGGTAACGGCGTGCTGCTCGCGGCGAACGAGCCATTCGCGGCGACCCGCAATCCATTCGGATTGCCCGAAGAAGACTACCCCGACGCCGTGATCGAAGGCAAGATCGCCGGCGTTCGCGTCTACGGCGTGTACCTCCCCGGCCAGGACCGCAAGCGCCCGCACCTCCGCTACCTCATCGGCTTCGCGCAGTACTGCAACGAACACGACATCGCGGCCGTGTGCATCGGGGACTTCAATTCGGGCCGCAGCGAGACGGACATCGAGGTAAACGTGCGGCGCGGGTCCCTCGTGGATGCGTTCAGCACCGCCGACCTGTACGCCGAGCTCGAGCAGCACTGGACGGAAGCGTGGGCCTACCTGCATCCGGACGAGCGCGAGTTCTCGTGGTACCCGTTTCGCAAAGACCCGGACTACGAGAGCCGAAGCGGCTGGCGGATCGACAAAGCCTTTCTCTCGCGCCCGCTCCTTCCGCGTCTGCGTGCAGCAGAGTACGACCACTTCTTTCGCCTCGACCGGCTGACGGATCACTCGGCACTGATCGTCGATCTTGCTGAAAGGACGAGCAGCGTGACTGCGGGGTCGTCGCCGGGCCACTGATTCCTTAGCCCCAGGGCTCGACGGCGGGAAGTTCGCGCGCGCTGTTCCAACTACGCGGGCACCCCGCAGAGCCGCGAGCGGCGAGCAATGCGCGGGGCCGAGGAGAGACGAACCGTGTCCGAGCGTCGCCAACAAGATCTTCCGCTCACGGTAGCGGCGCTCGGCGTCGTGTTCGGCGACATCGGCACCAGCCCGCTGTATACGCTCAAAGCCTGCTTCGATTTCAGCGGCGCACGCCCGGTGCTCGCCGACGTGCTCGGCATCTGCTCCTTGCTCGTCTGGGCACTCGTGATCGTCGTCTGCGTGAAATACGTTACCTTCCTCCTGCGCGTCGATCACGAAGGCGAAGGAGGCATCCTCGCTCTCCTCGCCTTGGCGACGCCGAAGGCCGTCCAAAAGGGTCGCCTCGTCGCAACCGGCGGCCTGACGCTCATCGTCATCGTTGGCGCTGCAATGCTATTCGGAGACGGCATCATCACGCCGGCGATCTCGGTCATCTCAGCGATCGAAGGGATCGGGGTCGTCTCGTCGAGCTTGACCCGCTTGATCGTGCCGCTGTCAGTCGTCGTCCTTATCCTTCTCTTCGCGGTCCAGGTCCGTGGAACCGAGCGAGTCGGCAAGCTGTTCGGACCCGCGATGATCGCGTGGTTCGTTGCAATCGGAGTGGCGGGCGCCGTTGGCATCGCGAGCAACCCGGTCGTGCTCTACGCGATCGACCCACGACACGCCCTGTCATTCCTGACGGGCCACGGGCGCGCTGGTTTTCTCGTGCTCGGCGGGGTCGTGCTGGCCGTGACGGGTGTGGAAGCGCTCTACGCTGACTTGTCGCACTTCGGCCGCGCACCGATCGTTCGCGCTTGGTACTTCCTCGTGTTCCCTGCGCTGGTGCTTGCCTATCTTGGCGAAGGAGCGCGCGTGGTTACCGATCCGAAGGCGCTCGCGAGTGCGTTCTATGCGCTGACGCCGGGCTGGACCCTCGTCCCGATGGTCATGCTTGCAACAGTTGCGACCGTGATCGCCTCGCAGGCGTTGATTTCCGGAGCGTACACGCTCGTAGAACAGGCGATCGCACTCGGGCTGTCCCCGCGGATGCACGTCCGGCACACGTCTCGGCGTCTCTACGGCCAGGTCTACCTTCCATCGGTGACGCTGGCGCTCGCAATGGGTTGCATTCTCCTCGTCGTCGCGTTCCGTTCGAGCGACCGGCTGGCGGCCGCGTACGGGCTCGCTGTATCGGTCACGATGCTCGCCACGTCGATCGCGTACTTTGCGGTCGTGACCCGCGTACTCCACTGGAGGCGGGTGGTCGCGATAGCGCTCGTGGCACTGTTCGTCCTCGTCGACGGTTCGTTCGTCCTGGCGGGCCTCCCGAAATTCGTCGATGGCGGTTGGCTCCCGATCGCGATCAGTGTGGTGCTGACGACGATCTCCGTCACGTGGCTCGAGGGCCGGCGCCGCCTCACCGCAGATCTGCTCGAGCAGCAGACACCCGTGCAGGACGTCGTGCAGTCGATGCTTCCGATGCATGGTGAGCCGGTCGCGAACATGGTTTTCCTCACACCCGACCCGGACGGGGTCCCTTTCCTTGCCAAGCATCGCTGGATCCGCGATCGCGCTCGCGAAGAACGCATCATCTTGCTCCACCTCAAAGCCGTTCGAAGGCCCTACATTCCGGACCGTGATCGCGTCACGATCGACCATCTCGCCCCACGCCTCGTCCGCGTGCGGGCCCAGTTCGGGTATATGGAGCCACCGCGCATCGAGCCGATCCTTCACTCGTGCGCGAAGCTCTCGCTGGAGATCGACAGCGACGAGAGCTCATTCTTCTACTCGGCGCCGAAGATCATTGCCGCGACGGCCAACCCCATGCCGCGCTGGCAGCGCTGGCTATTTCGCACCCTGCAGCGCAATTCGCGCCCACTTCCCGACGATCTCCACATCCGCCCCGAGCGGCAGGTTGCGCTCGGCGTGACCGTTCGGATGTAGGCTTCCGACGCCGAGTTGCAGCGCTGCAGCGTGGGACTCGGCGGCAGCGAATAGGCGTGCTAGCTCTCTACGCTCGCTGATATGCTCCCGCGTTTTCCGATTCAGGTTTGAAGACCGGCTTCACTTTGCCGCGGAGCCACTGGACGGCCACATCGGCGGCGAGTTGATTTGTGGGTAAACCACCTGCGTGGCACCCTTCAACGTCGAACGGGTTCGGGGCATGATCGGCGGCGCCATCATCCTGACCCTGTTTGCCGCTTTCTGGTCGATAATGGCGCTCGGCTATTGGCTTGCTCGCCCGAGCTGGACGATACCGGCAGCAATCTTGGTGACGATCGCCCTGCTTGCGATGAGCGCGAGCCGTGTCTTGGCGACGCGCGGCATCGAAAGCCTCGACGACCCGATCGCCGAGGCTCGAGGGAAGCGCTCCGGAATTTGGTTCGGAATCATCTTCAGCGTCGAAGGCCTCCTCATCTTCCTCTGCTCGATCGTGCTCGCAAACGAGCATCTCGAGCTTTGGATTCCCATCGGAATTGCACTAATCGTGGGCGTGCACTTTCTCCCCCTCGCCCGTGTCTTCGAAGTCCCGCTCTATTACGGAACCGGGACCCTTTGCGTGCTGGGCGTCCTCGGCTGCGCCCTCATCGGAGACACCGGCTTGCGACTCCTATCCGCGGGGCTGACGATGGCGGCAGTGCTCTGGGGAAGCGTCGGCCTCATACTTTTTCAGACTCGCAACATTCCTGCGCCTCGGAATGCGTAAGCGCAACGAATCCTAGGATTGCAGCATGACCTGGCGATCCACTTCGGCCCGCTGCTTCTCGACTATGTCGAGCGTCCGTGGCGAATCCGCGTTTATGTCTCGAGATTGACGCTATGCCCGGTACATCGCAATTCAGGGGAGCATTCCCGTTCTCAACGTCTCGTTCACCGCTGCACGCACTCGTTTGCTTCGTTTCGGTACGACGAGCCCGCTAGGCCGGAGCCCTTTCGCCAGCCGGTAGAACAACCGCGCCAGCGTGGTTGCTTGCATTGTAGCCTCGCCTACGTTGCCGTCCCACAGGTTAACTTGATACGGAAACTCGGGTTACTGACGGAGTACGTGACGTGTGCCGTGTTTGCGGAAGAATGTGGATCGATGCCGATCAGCACCTTGACCGGCTTCGCGACTTTGTTCGAGCCATATGGAAAGTCTAGCTTAACAGTCGCCGAGCCCCCTGGAGGAAGCGGCTTGAACCAGAACGCGTTGTAATCCGAATCGCCGCTTCCGTCCAAAGCAACCACGTTGTCGTTATCGTACGCAAGTGTAATCGTCGCGCCGTTGATGTCGGCAAATCCCGATGCGTTGGGCGAGAGCGTCTGCGAGGTACCATTCCTCACGGTCAAAGCGACTTCGACGCCGTGCGATACGCCGCCGGTTGAGTAACTGGCGCTCTTGTTGACGTGCGTGGCTCGAACGCGCCAGACCCCGTTGAAGAGCCATCGTCCAAGGCAACCCTCGACGCTCGAGCGCTGCATCGCGCCACCTGGCGCGGGTGTCGGACTCGCAGCGACGACCGGAGGAGTGAGACCGAGGTACAATGCTAAGAAGCAGCTCGCAATGCGCATGAAACCTCCTTTAGAACCCGGGCCAGACCGTTGCTGCAAACGCCCGTGTTTTGAACCATCTAATCCGACATCCAGCTGGCGCATGCCCCAGCCGGTAGCCTGGACGGCACATCGATTCGACGGCAGGTTGGTTCCCCCTCGCGCTGAGTCGAGGGGGACAGCGCTTCGCCACAGCGCGACGAGCGTGGACGCCGCATCTACA
>Ga0302326_10008520_pt1 | contig 22607 bp, 21 predicted proteins | sample Palsa_T0_3_FD_202264 | JGI IMG/M metagenome (GOLD analysis project Ga0302326, IMG submission 202264) | Peat permafrost microbial communities from Stordalen Mire near Abisko, Sweden - Palsa_T0_3 | ecosystem: Environmental > Terrestrial > Soil > Palsa > Peat permafrost | place: Sweden: Abisko... | reverse complement strand
TGATTCATATTTTCAAGCCGCCGTAGAATCACCCGCATGAACATCCAGCACAAAGCATTGCGTCAGATTATCGGTGAATGTGATTCGTTCCTCTTTCACACTCGTCCGAACATACCATATCGCGGACTCGATTCATCCGCCCTGAGGGACGGAATCACGATCATTCGCAAGATCGCTGTACATGCGGTTCGGAGCCGGAACCGGATTCTCCGAAACAAACAAGCGGAACAGATTTCGTGTGTTGGGAAAGCCTCTAGACCGAAACGAAAAAAACCTCGTGATCGCTTGCGGTAAGTTTCTTGTGGAGCCGCCACAGGGCACACTTGGCGAAAAAGGGCAAATCCTTTGCCGCTCTATTGAGCGAGACAAGGCATAATTTCCAGTCCGAGTTCCTTGGTCTCTTTTCAAGCCAAGACCTGTCCGCGTCAGGGTGTTGTGTCTGAAATATCTCTGCGAGCTTATCCCTGTAGGCTTGATCGGGGAAATAGAAGTTCAGCCGTCCTCCGAACTTGTTCCACTAGATGACTCATCCCACTCGATTTCGAAGCGATTTTTGCAAAGAACAACGTTTGGCTCTTCCTATGCATGAAATCGCAAAACTCGAATCTCGATTGACCACCTCCATACATTATGTTCTTACAATCAAAATGCAAAAAGGGTGGCATCTTGCCGCATCGGGTGTTGTAATCGCCCTCATCTTCCTCTCCATTCCAGTCCGGAAGCGCTACGCTGGGAGCTTTAATTTGCTTCGTCACGTACTCGTTGACGAGCGAAAGGAAATCCGCTTTCACTTCGTACCAAGCACCCGAGGACAGTATGTACGGTCGCCCATTTAATGAAAGTTCGTATCCGAAACAGTCGTAGACGCGGTAGCTCTTTATCTCTTCCTTGCCATCATCCAGAAAATGGATCGGAGTTTCTTTCGCTTCAGCAGTTGATGGAGCCTTTTCTTTCCCCCTTAAATAGTCAAGCCAACTTCCAACCATCAGGTACGGACGGCTGGCGGCTTTCGCGGACATCCGTCCGTAGACGTAAGAGTGTGCCAGTTGCAAATCTTCATTGTGACGATGTGCGGGTGTAAAAAGGACAAGTTTCTTTTCCGCCTCGCCTGATTCAAACTCGGCGTCTAAATGTTGGTCAAGCTTATCGATCACACCTGGGTCTCTCACGGTATTGACGTTTGCAATCTCCGGCCAGCGCTTCTTGTACGCATTGCTCCGGAACAAGGATCCAGTCTTGTCCAATATGTCGCCCAGTTTTGAAAACGGCGTTTTTACGTGGACGTTCGTTCCGCCCCGCAGATGTTCACCAAGAATAGAACTATTGGACGGAATGCCGTCTAGGGTCGCAACCAAATCTCTATCAAACTCCACACCGAAATCGTGGACGAACGTTGCGCGTGGGGCTCGCTCACTGGCAATATGCCAGTTTGCAAATACCTGTTCCGCGCGAATTTCCACAATCTTGTTAGGCGGAATTGAATTCAACGCGACTCGCAAACCGAAATCGGGCTCAAGCCAAGGATCGTCGAGTTTCTGCCACGCATGGCCGAAACTTACAACGAATGTGTCTTTGTCGCGTTTAATAACTAGAAGCCCAGCAGGTGATTGAGCGTTTAGCGCAGTGAGCGCGGGGGGTACTTGTAATGCTGAACGGACAACGTCTACCCAAGCGGGCTCGCCCGCTGAAGGGGGAAAGACGATGAATTCACCTTCTAGTGGTTCGGCAAGCGGCAATACGACTCGCCCTTCCTTCACTTTTGTTTGGAAGGTTGCTACCATATCGGGCTTCAATAGATAGAACGTGAGGCCTATTTTGGCCTCGTTCTCTTCGGTTTCCTGTAGTTGGGCCACCATCACGCGAAACCTTTCACCAGGATTACCAAGACGACGACCGACTACATAACTAATCGAGTGTGTCTCAGTTTGGAGGCAGAGCTTTGGGGGAAGTCGGACAGGGGCCTGATCTTACAGAATAGATTATGAGATAGGAACTTTTCTAACACAAGGTGACGAACGTCATGGTGGGACGAAAAGCAAACTCTAAGAGTAAATGGCTGGCATTGGCTTTACCTCTGCGCTCCATGCCCTTGCCCCATGTCTTGGTCGATATGTTGATGATGCGTTTGTCCATGCCCCGCGTCAGGTTGACGACTATGCTCTACGCTACTTTCTCGCCGATTTGCTTCTGAATCCAGAGCCGATTCCTTTGACACTTCGCGGCTCAACATGCCCGCAAGCTGCTTCGAATTGTCCGTATAGACTTGGGCGTCATAGCGTCCTCGTGAAATTGCTACGTACGCAAGCCGAGTGTTCAGAAGTTGGCTGTGTGTTTGTTCCGTGTCCACATGCAAAACCACGCGATCAGCCGTCAAGCCCTGGCTGCTGTGGCTAGTCACCGCATAGCCGTGGTCAAGGTGCAAATGTCCCTTATCGCTGGTCTGGACTTCACGGCCCGAATCAAGCTGAATGTGAATACGGTTTTGAGGATCAATCTTCTGAATTGTGCCCAGTTCACGATTCGCGATGCGATCAGCGCGGTTCGGTGCTGTAAACTGCACACGATCTCCTTCCGAGAAACTACGCTGTTCCTCTCTGTACACGCTGACGCCATACAAACGCAGTGGGTCGTAAGAAACCTGCTTTCCATTGGATCGCGTCACTGTCAAAAGATTCTGGTCTCCATCAATACCCGCAACCCGAGCATATTCGCCTCCGTGAACCCCTACACTCTTGCTGTCGCGCGAGTAACGGATGAGGTCGCCAGACTCGTATTGGGACGCCCACTGACGGTCTGCTCCGGTCATTTCCTGGCGGGGGACAAGCACTGTGAAGCGATGGTCCTGCTCTGCTACCTGGCCCCGAGACTTCAATTCGGAATGTACCCGCTCATTGATTTCTTGACGGGAGCGATTGTCGGGCGACACAACCAAGGTTTGCTCAGAATGATCCGCGTAGGCTTTGGCAATCGCATCCATTCGTTCGTAACGGTCGGCAATCTCGTGGATACGCCCCTGCTGGTCTAGGTACTCAACGCCCTTCCGGGTGTCACCGTGTGCGAGACTTTCGACGGCCTGTTTTAGCGCCGGGTCTTTCTGCCGGACAATTTCATCAAGCTGTGCCGTTAGCATCCCGGCTTCCTGCAATTGTTGAAATGGCCTTCCGGCTTCGACGCCTTGGTGCTGTCGCGTATCTCCTACAAATAGCACTCGATCATTCTCATGGAGCCGATGCAGGAAATCGTTGACTTGTCGCGTGCTTGCCAGACTGGATTCGTCCAGAACGTACAGATGTCGGCTTGCCGAATCATGACCGTGGGATCGCGCAAGGAAATGCTGCAACGTATCGGAATGAATTCCAGCCGTTTCAAGCTGGTGGGCTGCGCGTGACGTTGGAGCAAATCCCTTCACTTCATAGCCCACTCTTTCGGCAGATTCACTAACGGCTGCAAGCGATGTGGTTTTACCTGAGCCGGCAACTCCTTGGAAACCCACAATCTGATCTCGGTTAGTCAGAATCTTCTCGACTGCTTCACGCTGGCTGTTTGACAGTTGTGGAAACTCCTGTCCCGAATGTTTGGTCTCATGCGCAAGCGGTTCATGTCGGCCCTGGCCTGAGTTCATCAAGGAGAGATTGTCGCGTTCGAGGTTGACCATCTCGCGGGTTGTAAGGTTTTGCGAGGGCGCATCAGGGGTTTCTCGACTCACTGATCTGAACTCTCCCGAGGTCAGCCGTTGCTCAAAATTATCTCGAATCTCGCGGAACATGGTTTGCCCCATTCCACGCTTGAGGGCGCTGGTCATCAGTTCGCGTTCGCCGACAACTGCTTCCCGCTCGGTATGGCGGTCTCGGGAATATGTGACCGCCTCCTGAGCGTGTTTTTGTCTGTCTGTCTCTGCATTTCGGTAGTCGGCGGTCGTTCGTCCCTGGGCCTCCTCTAGAACTTTTTGTGGTTGGTTCCCAAATGCCGCCGCCATTTGTTGATGGCGTTCAAGCATCAAATCGGCACTGAGCGGACTTTTAGCATCTCGTGTGCGATGGGCGGCGATCTGCGCCGGTCCTGCTCCCCACAAACCCTGTTCTTCCAAGTGGGCCTTGATCTGTTGACTCCGTGGGCTGGAAGCCTCCAAGTATTCCTGCGAATATCCCTTAATCTCGGGGGCGCCGTTTTTTCCTGCGCTGATTTCATAGCCAGACTCGCGGAGCCGGTAGGCGAGTTCCGCTTGGTAAATCGCTGTGGAATACTTCTGGCTCTGATACAACTCTCGCGGCTGAATGGCCCGTGTTTTTCCGTCCGCGGTTTCGGTGAGGTTGAAGAACACGACATGAGTATGAAGCTGCGGTGCAGCGTAACCATTGACAGGCCGGGCGCTGTCATGCTCGAACTTTGCCGCAACCCACTTACCCGTGGTTTCAGCCGGATGGTTCCCGCCGATACGCGCCTGAACAAACCGCTCCAACTCGTTTAAGGCGACTGCCACGCTATCACGGTGGGCCTGGACAACTCGGTCGTCACCTCCCACAAGCGCGGTGAGGGAAACACTCTTTGGAGCACTGAACGTTGCGTCCCAGCCTGCGCGGTGTTCCATCGATTTCACATTCTCGCCGTTTTCATTCTTGTACTCGTATGACTCCCGATGTCGCACGAGTTGCTCGCCAGTGAGAGGATTTTGGCCGTTAGCCAGGCGCTCAAATTGCTCGTCGCTGACACGGTCCCGCAATCCCCATTCTTCGGCCAACCGTCCAGCCCATTGTCCTTGCACTTGGTCGCCCTGCGTGTAATACGATTGCTCGGAGTTGGTGAACTCCTTTGAGTGATAGGCCAACGCTTGGTGGGCAGTGAGCGGTTTGGAAATCGTGAGCATCTTTGGAGGGAAACTGGCCTACTCGAATATTTCCAATTCTTGAGCCCCTTCACGACTACCGCCCGGTTCGGGCTGAGGAAAGGGTATCTGCTCTTGGATTGTTGGCTGCTTTGCCGCAACCGGGGCCGTTTCGGGTACGGACAAGGACTCCAGTTCCGGTAAAGCGCGTGGCAAGAACGCAGGATGTTTTGCTTCGAGTTTGAGATACGGAAAACTGACTGGAACTACCAAGTCGCGCGATTTTATGTAGCCGGTCAGATTATGCAAACCCTCGATAATCGACGCCATTATCAGAGGCTCCATGTTGCGTTGGAGGCGGGAACTCTTACCGTGGCGTCCCATGAAGGCAGGCACGCTCTGGGTACGGGTCTCCTCTAGGCGGACCACTTCCACCTCACCAATCGAACGACTCACCCACTCCGCTGAATGTGGTTCGCTCGTACGCAGAAACACTTTTGTCATTGGTTGCGATAGCATCGCTTCGGCTTGGTGTCCATAGATAGTTTCCAATTGGCTGCGTCCCTGAAATCCGATCACAAGACAAATGTTCGATTTCCTACCCTCTGTGATGGCCGTAGGCAATTGGGGAAGCCGTTGAAGGCTCGACAATTCGTCCAGAATGAACCAAACACGCACAGGTTCATCCTGCGCGGACTCCATCAGTCTGAGAATCAGGGAGTCTAGCCACATGCTCAACAACGGTCGCAGGCTTTCCCGCAAAGTGGGCGAACTTGGGATGAAAATCCAGCCGCTCCTGGCCTTTGCCCATGATGCCGCGCTCCATCGCCCCACAGCCTCCGACTCCGAAGGGAGAAGTTGAAAAGCTGCCGCTGCCTGATTGAAGGTGCCTTGCACGGCTGCCCGCTGTCCGCCAGCAGTCTTCGGAATCATGGCTTCAATCTCAGTGCCAGCGACACGCTTGTCAAGCTCGTCCATATTCCTCATCCACTCGGTCAACTCCTGCGGAGTGGGCCGGTATCGGAGCAAGTGCGCGAATATTTTCCGCGAAGCCTCGGTAAAGAATGTGTTGTCTCGGGGCTTGTCAGGGAACAGGGAACCTGCCAAGGCGTGCGCTTCCGCCGGATATTGGACTTCATCGCTGGGAGCCCAGAATGGAGTTCGTTTGTCTGTTGGGTTCAGAATTACATCGGTTGTTGGCTCGTAGAACTGCGGAGTAAACTCCAATGCGGGATCGTAGACCACTGCGCTCTCGCCGCGTGTTCGAACTTGAACAAGGATCCGACGTATGAGCGACGACTTTCCACTGCCTGAATCACCCATCAAGAGCAAATGGGAATTCTCCTCGCTCCTGGGAATTCGCAGCACGTCCCACTGTGGGCTACGCCCAATAATTGGGTGTCGATTGCCGGGCCAACGGAGTGTTTCAAAGCCGATACCGTCAGATTGCCTTAGGCGATTGAACTCTGGAGCGCTTACCAAGCGTGGCCCGCGAAGAATCTGCCCCCGCTTGGCCTCCTGCGCGGCCTTCCGATCTCGATGGATAGCAAGCGGCAAGAGGCCGAAGATGAACGCGCAACCGAAAAGCAGAGGCCAGCGGATAAGCCCTAACGGAGTTTGCCCGTTGTAGATTTCTTGTCGCAGCCATTCGTAAGCTATACGATTTTCGAGGCCTGGAAATTCTCGCCACGCTAACCCCCACGCCCCGCGCTTTTGAGCTTGTTCGGAAAGCAGGAATGGGAATCCTCCTTGGCTGGCGTCTCCGCGTAGGGGTCCCCGTACGACATCTTCGTTACGGGCTCTGTGGGTCCCCTTGCTATCGAGAACATACAGGAAGAAATGCTGTCCTTTGCCCGATGTTCCGGCAGTCAGAAAATATTGGGAGAAATAGTAGCGTTGCAGCGGTGGCCAGTTAAGGGTCATGTCGAGCGTGGCCCAGATCATGGGAACCCAGATGCCAGCAAGCAAGATGAGAATTTTTCGTAACACAGGTCAACGCCTTTCCCTCCCGGAGCTTGGCTCCGACAATACGGAGGTCCCATTTGAGTTGACCTTGGAAAGAAGTTCTGCTGCTCGCCTCAGCTTCGTCTTGTCGGCTCGCTCGATGAATGCCGCCATCTGTTCGCGCGTGACCTTGCCATCGTTCGTAAACGTGTAGACCAAGTTGGCCACGATTGTTCGGAGCGCGATGAGTTCCGAGAGCAAGGCTTGCTCGATGGGCGTTCCGTTTGGATGATTGGCGACAGCCAAGAGAGTGTCGCGACACCACTCGCCCAGGGATTGCCCGTGCGCGTCAGCGAGTGACTGGAGGCGAGCATGGTCGGCTTCCGTGACACGCAACCCCACGCTCTTGCTGCGAAACTGGGAACGGTCGTTCACAGAGGACCGGCCCCCTTTGAGCGAAAGAATATAAAGAAGTTAACACCGGGGCAATAGCAAAGTTTCCGTGTCTGACTTTCGAAGTACCGGGGGTCAAAGCAGCGGCGCTAAGTCGCACGCAATAAAGATGTTCGCATATGCTAACACCCTGTTAGCGCACGCCAACCCTGCAAGGGGTGACGTGTCAAAATTTCAGCCGGCGCGCAGCGCCGTCCGTCTGTTTGCCTGGGTGGTGTTGTCCCACCTAGGGGCCTTGCACTCTGCTGCTGGACGAGACTCAACTGGCGGAGTGCCTGATGGGGTGAGCAAATGCTAACAGGCCCGGCTTCAGATCAAATCAGCTAGGCTTAGATGAGCTGAGTCCTTGACGACGAAATTGTTCGATCATCGAAAGCGACACACTGCTCAAAGATGGCCAGCGTTCTCTAACACAAGCTAGTTGCTCGATGGTCGGCGCAGTTTTAAGTTGTTCGTCGTCACAGTCTGGACCACAATGATGCACGTGAACGAAAGCAATCACTTCACCATTCTCACCGACGCATTCAACCAATCCTTCTTCGCGATTGCGCATGGCTTCCGCTGCTCGCAGTAGAGTCACCGCAATAGCCTCAAATTCTTCTGGTGTGTTTCCGTCACCGAATGTGCAATCCTCTCCATTAATCGCAAGGGTTGTTTGGATCATAAAATCCACCTCCGGAAGAACGCCCGGACCGTCATGGCCCTTTCGAACTCTATGGACGCAATATAACGCTGAATGGTCCGAGCAAACAAGTGGTATCGCTATCCGAACTCGTGCAGCCCCTAAGGAGTAGATTCCGCTAAATACTCCAAGTGAATTCAGTCAGGCTGACTCTTGCACTCTTTCCGGCTTGACCTGGGAAAGCAGAGAGCGCAACTCAGCGGCAATATCGGAATGATGCTTATCTAAATGCTTCTCCACGCGCGAATTGCCAATCAGACGTTCCACATACCCGCAAGCGATTGACAGCGTAAGCATATCCGTTCCGTACGAGTTTTCTACGACTTTCATGTCCCGTATCAAAGATTCCGTTTCCTGTTCAAGCATGGCCTGGGCCGCAGAAGATGTTGCCTCGATTTTGCGTTTGGGCGGCGCTTCAAGAAGAAATTCGGGGCGGGTCACTTCTAGCAGAGCTTTAGCAAACAGGATGGAAAACGTTCCGGTAGCATGCATGTGCTCCGCGGCCTCGATCTGACGCATCGGCCTCATTTTCCGGAGAATTCCGAACGTACCCGCGCACACATCACTATTCCGCAGAAGTTCGACGGCCTCGGGGCAAATCCCATCAAGCATCTTTCGTTTTTGCCTGATCGCGGCAACATCCACGTTGAGAACCTGAGCAATACGCTCTTCGCTTACGCCACTAGAAAGAGCCTTCAGGATCATGAAATGCTCGGCGACAGGCGGGGCATGGTTGACCCTCTTGTTGTACGTGTACGCTTCATCATCCGTGGAGAAGATTGCCCGGACCTCTGTGGCCCCACTCTGTTTCAGAATGTCCAGTCGAACATGCCCATCAAGTAACAAGTAATCGTTCGGGCCGCGCGGATATACAACGAGCGGCTCGATCAGGCCGATATGCTCCAGCGAGGTGCTGATTCGCTTGTACGTGACGTTCTTTCGAACGTCAGCGGAGATCGTCTTTTGGGGGACGATGCTTCCAATGGGCAAGCGGACCACTTGCTGGCTGAAAGCTGGTGTTACCTTAGAACTTGACACGCTGAGTCCCTTTCCTAGTTGATACGGCTTGCGAGCTGCTCGGGCATGTCGGCAAGACCCTCTGCCCGCAAGAGCGTCACGAAGTGATCGTCCGCCAGGAGCCGACGCAGAGCCGTTACTAGCAGTAGAAGACGCTCTTTTGTCAGATTTGCCTTCTTCACTAGTTGGCGTTGTTCACGAATACGGTCCTTGTATTCGCGGACGAGTGTGTCACCAGTTATCTTGCGCCTCGTCTGAGCCACTTTCCCAGCCTTCCGTTGTCGTGCAATTCGCTGGGCAATCAGTCGCCTGGCGTTCTTGAGCCTGGTCCCTCTTAGATCGCCTTTTTGATACGCTTCGGATAACGCACGTTGAACTTCGTGATCGTTGCCCGTGGCGATTCCGACTGCAACACTAATCGGCAGACGACCGCCTTCGACGGCTTGAATGAGAGCAACTTCACTGTGCTCCACCAGGTGAATGATGCCGTAAATGTAGGTGCGATCAAGACCAAGTTTGCTCGCGATCTCATCGCCCTTATAATTCCGCTCGCGAAGGCTTCTCACTTCTCGAAGGAGATCGCGATTGGATGGTGGGTGTCGGGCAATGTTTTCTACGAGGCTCATTAACAATTGTTCTTCGCGAGATGCATCGCTCACTACTGCGGGAATCGTCGCCGCACCCAGTACGCGGCACGCTTCCATCCTCCCTTGTCCACAGATAAGGTCATACCGCGTTCCGTCTGATTCGAGTTCACGGCGAGATACGGTAATTGGCTTCTTCAAGCCGACAGCATCAATGTTGGCAACGATATCCTTGAATCTTGTTTTACTGCGCGAGCGGGGATTGACCACTCGGATTTCAGCAATGAGGATGCGCTCAATCTCGGTCTTGTTCATGCCGCCTCCTCAATTGAAACGCGACGCGCCATGCTCAGAAAGAAGGCCAGATTTTGAAAACGATATACGTCTAGAGATATGCCGTTTTCGCCAGCAAGGCGAATCTTCTCTGCTAGTGCTTCGATCTTGGGGAATATGTAGTAGTCAAGGATCGTCTCGTTATCTGGCTTCAATCGGGCTGCAATAGTGACATCGGGACTTAACGAATTCTCCAGTCGGATTAGCCAGCGATGCTTGCCCAGCAAAGTTTCGCGGCACCGCGCAATCACGAGAGAAACAGTAAATTCGCGATTGACCTCCATCAAGCCGCTGTTCACGTCATGCCTAACATCCACGCCATTTGCGCGAAGTTCAGCGACTATGACAGAACACTGTTCGTCGTGGTATCGCCGCATAGCACGATTGATTTCGATGTACCTGAAGTCCCGGAGCGGTGTATAGCCAATCAGCGCATAGGCCCTGCTCAGTCCTCCGAAGCGACTTGCATATGTCGTACTGGATGGCATGTCATCAGCTTCGTCGATGACGATCCCGGACAAAGAGCCGATCTTGGACAGCAGGATTCGGAGCCGCTCAAGAAGTTGCTCGTTCGTCAGATGAGCATCCCTGCTCCTGACAATGGCAAGTGCCTCAGCGAACTGCTCGGCGGAAATGATGGGCGTAAAGGCGTCGTCGAGCCTGATCCACATCTCCGGTGGATTGGAAACACGTTTGCGCTTCAGTTTGAATGATCGGCGGTTATAGACGTTCGCCCCCGCGTATTTTGGGTTCGTGAGAACCTGTCGCACCGTGCCTCTTGTCCAGGGTCGCTCAAGATCGGTGAGTACACTGCGACCATTAAGCGAAGCTGCGATCTCACTTTCAGTTGAACCCTGCTTCGTAAAGCGGTCGTAAATCTCCCTCACAACCTGCATCTCGTGCGCAGGCCCTGGCACGAGTATCACGCGGTCCGTTTGAATGCTCTTATGCCTCCCGCGCGTAAGGATCTCTTTGGGATTGCCATTTTGGTCGATCAATTGGCGTCGAAGGCCATAACCAGCTGGACCACCTTGCCTAAACCCCTTCTCGATGAGTCTGCACTGCCCAGCGAACACTTTGACTGAAAGCTCGCGGCTGTATTCGCCCGCCATTGTGCGCTTTATCGTTTTGAGCAGTGAAGAAGATAAACTGCCGTCATTCTCGAATTGTTCGGCACAATAGTGGATGCGAACGTTAGCCCGTTTGCAGATATATTCGTAGTAGGCACTCTCATCAACGTCTTGGAATCGGCCCCAACGACTCACGTCATAAACCAACACCGCACTGAAGTCTGCTGCTCCGGTCTCAACATCTCGCAGAAGTTCGCGTAGTCCGCCCCTGCCTTCAATATTCAGGCCGCTTCTGGCCTCATCCGAATAAGTCCGAACGATTTCCATTCCCCGCTCTTCTGCATAGCGGCGTAGAACCTCCATCTGGTTTTCAGTGGAATATTGCTGGTGCTCCGTTGACATGCGTACGTACTGGGCAGCCCGGATAGGCCCTTCTGTCGGGAGAGAAGCGCTTTTTCGCGATGATCTCACTTCGGGTCCCCACGCCTAGGTACACATGAAGACTCGCCGAAACGCTTCTTTGGACTTAAGCCGCGTGAAACGCGATCGGAGATCGGGGCGAAGGAGTTGGCGGATCGTTCGTGTGGATGCAGTTGGGGCGGACGAAACCTAAGGCCGTTCATAAAGAATCTCTTGCATGAAAATGCACTTCAAGACGGAGTTCTAAAGAAGGCCTCTCGGGGGCTCGCAGAGAAGCCGTAATGATGACAGCATCATACACGACGGCTAACCGGTTGTCTTGAGTCTGATGGAGTGTTAACACCCGGTTAACGAAAGCGAACTCGACAAGAACCTACGTGCCAAGGACTTCATCGAGTGGATGCGGCTATTCGTCGTCGCTTGGTTTCGTGAAACGCCATGCAAGGTGATCGCACAGTCCATCAAGGTCCGGGAATAATGTGAACCGATTAACTCCACAGCCATCCAGATGTTGGAGAATATCCGAAAAGTTCGAGGCTGGGATCGCAAACTTAACGAGCCGCGATTTAAGGTGTTTGTTGTTGTCAACGGGAACAAAGGTGTCTTCGTCGGAGAGTCGATGAACCGTAAACACACCACCCTGCACGGCTATCCTACGAGTGATGAGTTTCGGGCGAAAAATCTTTGTGTTGCCCTTGTCAAAAGGTTTCTCGCGAGTAGTCTCGTCGATGAAATCTTCCTTGTCCGTCTTTAGGAGCCAGACGACTGCATCTTCGGGCTCCAATTCTTCGGTCGGATTTGCCAGGGCGAAAAACAATGCGGCTAAGGCACTGTAGGTCCAATCCAGCAGCCGGGTGGGCAATCCGTGGTGTTGAGCGAGAGATAGGAAGTCCCATTCTGATTGGGGTCTAAGATCACTGAGGGCAATGCTCGTTCGTTGAAACTCCTTGAACATCAATTGTTCGATGCTAGCCCGGTTCCCCTTAGGTACAACTCGTCCGAGTTTCGGCAAGAGCGGTCTGTCTACGCTCTGACCTCGAAATATGAAGTCAGCACTGTTACCTTTCTTCTTCTCGGCTCTCTTTATCTCTTCAATCTCGCTGAGGAAATCCGAAACTCTATAGACTTTTATGGCTTTGGGCTGTGCGGTCTTGCCTTTCGAGAACGGTGTGTCAGACATGATTTCCGTTTATGAACAGCAATCGCCGTGATTTGCTAAGGAGCAACAACTCTGAACCAATCCCGCATCACCTGCTTGACACGTTCAACTTCCTCCTCGGAGATGTCTGACATATGGCAGAGGGTGTTCCGAAGATGCGAGATACTACGCCCTTCCTGAATCAGAAACTTGTCCCGGACTATAGCCTTAAAAACGTCATTCCAGTTCTTCGTGTCGTCCATGATCCTGAGCAATTGCGGGAGAGTGGTCAGGGCGAGCTTCGACCGGGAGTCCAGTGCCATCCATTGCTTTTGCTGTTCAGTCTCTTCGAGTTTCTGAACCTCGTCCTGAACGTCCTTCGGAACCCTATCCCACCAGTTAACCTTATCCAGTTCCGACAAGGTTTCCAGAACGAAATCTCGAATGAAATTCTCAAACACGAAGAACAGTTTGTACGATTCCGACGCTGTGATCGCCCGTCGCACTTCTTTGGGAAGCACGAGTGCCAAGTCTTCCGTAGCGGAGAGCATCAAGGTCTGTGCAGGGACAGTGTCGGGAAGCTTGCTTACAGCTTTCTGCGACGTTTGTCCGAGCATCAGGAACAGTGATAGTCGCTCATCCTTCAACTGAACGTTCTCCGGAGCGCATTGAAGATGTTGAGATATGTTTCTTCGGTGCCGTTGGCGGGTAGATGGACTTGAATGTTGAAATGGAAATCCGTCCGCAGTCCGCTTGGGGGAAGCGGAGGAATAGGGGGTGGTGGATCACCCTTGTCATCGGGTCTCTTTCCATCCGGCTTTGCGGCGGCTTGTGAGAAGTCGGCATTCTTCGCCACAGCGTTAAACGTGTACGCGATTTGTCCGACTATGGTTTTGTCGCCCCCGGTGACCTGGGCAATCAATCCCTTCAATTCTTCGGGTGGTAGCGCATTGGCTCTCTCATTGGCGTCAAAAAGAGGCGCGTAGACTTTGCGGAGACCGTCAGCGATGGCTGCTTTGGCGACACTCTTATTCTTCAATAAACCATAAATTTCGGTCGGGCGTCCCGTCGCATCAAGAAAGCCCATCTTCTTGAGCATGTTAATGAGATTCCGGTCGGCGGGAGACTTCAATCCGATTGTATCTGCGAGAAAACGAGTGGTGAACGCCTCAGGAGCTTTGGCTGTCTCTATTTTGTCAAACAGAGTGCCAACATTCTTATAAGAGGCCAGATAGAACAAGTCTTGAGCCAAAGCGACGCCTCCAACAATCCGCGAATTCTAGCATGGTCATAACTTCTTAACAGGCCAGTGCGAATTCTATCGCCGTCATGATCTGCTCAGCCCATCGGATCGCATCTTCAATAGCGCAAATTGTGGCTGGCACCCGTGTGGTTCGATCAAATTGCGCAAGCTTCCGGGCTGCGAGGATCGCGGCCATGATGCCACCACACGGTTTTCGTGCCTCGTCCATGCGAAGTATTGTAGATCGTTCGCCGTTTGTTCGCCACTAAAAAGCGGGGAGGACTCCTGCGCAGAAATCGCACCCACTCAGTAGGCTCTTCGCCTTCCCATTTTTTTACCTCATATGTGGTAAGATTTTGGGTAGTACGAAAGCACAAAGGAAGAGCGATGGATAAGCTAGCAACCCAAGTGTATGCCGAAGTCAATGAGGTCAATGACTGTCTAGCACGGCTCGGACTGACACGCGAAACATTCGTTACTGCTGCAAGGGAGGGTCTGGCCGCATTTGCAGCTTGCACGGCCAACCATCCCGTAACGTTTCCGGGAACAGCGCAGTGGGCCGATACCAACCGTTCGCTTCGTGACGGGCTCGTTGCATCGCAATGGACGAGGAAAAACGAAACCAATCAGCCTCTAGTCATCAATCAATCGAAGACGATGGCGATCACCGCAGTGTCCGGTGACGCGAACACTGGTCGGGAAGATGAATTTCCGTCTACGCGATCTTCGAAGGGACCACGAGTCGCCGATGCCATCAGAGCCAATCAGGGGCGATTCGAGTTCATGGACGACCCTGCCCCCGTCGTGGCTTCGATGAAAGTCTCGGGACGTAGTACATGGCTTTTTCTTTTTTTCAGGGACATGCAGCGAAACGAACTTCGTTATGAACTATCCAAACCTACATCGATGACCGAAGATGGTCATGTAAGCGGATGGTCCGAACGGATTATCTTTCCGCCCACTCAGTTTGACGAGAACGTGCCTAGAATCGGTGAGGACAACGGTGGACAAAGCCCCGAAATCGTTGTGGAAATTAGAAAGCGTGGTTGATCCGGGGACGATGAATCCGAGCAGGCTGACGCTTGTTCGGAAGCGCAAAGGGTTAACCAAGATCGCATTCGCCGAGCAAATCGGGGTAGATCGTAAATCGGTTCACGCCTATGAAGCCGGGTTAAGCGTTCCTTCCGAAGAGACGATGACCCGGATTGTGCAGTTCACAAGTTTCCCTCCCGAGTTTTTTTCTGGCGACGATTTGGAGGAACCGACTCCAGATAGTGGCAGTTTTCGGTCGATGTCCAAGATGACGGCCCCGCAGCGTGGTATGGCTCTCAGTCAGGCGGCTCTTGGACTTCATTTGAGTGCTTGGCTCGGAAAGAAGTTTGAATTGCCTTCTCCCCAATTGCCCGACTTAGGGCGGGAACCGGACCCAGAGGCAGCCTCAGAATTTGTACGTCGCGAGTGGGGGCTCGGTACGCTGTCCATCAGAAACATGGTTCATCTGCTCGAAGCGAGGGGAGTTCGGGTTTTTTCTCTGGCGGTGGATGCTAGAGAGGTTGACGCTTTTTCGATCTGGAATGGCGGAATTCCTTACATATTTCTCAATACCAACAAGTCATCCGAGCACAGCCGATTTGACGCAGCGCATGAGTTGGGACACCTAATCCTTCACAAGCATGGACCTCCGCGTGGATTGGAAGCAGAAAAGCAGGCGAATGCGTTTGCGTCCGCATTCCTAATGCCTCGCGGCAGTGTTCTTGCCAGTGCTCCGACATTTCCCACTTATGACCAACTTGTCCGACTCAAGAAAGTATGGACCACCTCCGTTGCTGCATTAGCCTATCGTTTGCATGGATTGGGATTGATGAGTGACTGGCAATACCGAGGTATCTGCGTAGAGATAGCGAAGAAAGGCAAGCGCTTCGAGCCGAATGAAGCCCCGCGAGAAGCCTCTGTGCTGCTGCCGAAAATGTTCACTTCGCTTTATGAGGATGGATTGAGTCGCACCCAGATAGCAAAGGAGCTTGCCATTCCAACTTCTGAACTGGAGCAATTGCTCTTTGGGCTGACTATGACTGGAATCGTGGGTGGTGGGAAAAGAACAACCATCAAGACTGAACTGAGCCGAATAAAGTGACAACACTTGATGGGTCCGCTGGAACTAACTCTGTAGTAGCCGCAGTCTCCCCGTATTTGCTTTCACTGCCATGTATCTGTGCGAGATGAGCCAAACGGAACAGGACACGACTTTGCGACGGCTTGCTGCGGATCGGGAATTTCAAGGGTAAGACGCATCGTGCTGTTCCCGTCCTCCTCGCAGTTGCCATCTATATCCTCGTGCGCGGCGAGTTTAATTTCCACTATCCACGCAAGTAGCCTGCGAGAATAGGTGCTCCCCCAGCAGTAAAATTGGTAGGCCATGTCAACTGATCCCCGCGCAATTCACATATACACCGATGGGTCTTGCTACAAGAATCCTGGCGGTCGATCAGGATGCGCGGCAATCGTTCAGTATCCAGATCATCTCCACCGTGAAGATGAACAAATTGTAGATTTCGGATGCTCAGAGAGCAGCAACAATCGAATGGAACTGCTGGCTTGCATCTGCGCATTGCAGTGGGTGCGTAGCAGTGGGCCGTGGCCGCAGGTGACGCGGGTTCAATTGTTCACCGACTCGAAATATGTTCACGACAGTTTGTACCGCGCCGCCGAATGGAAAAAGAATCACGGTAGGAATCGTCACGGCGAGCCAAAAGAGAATATGGACTTATGGAAGCAACTGCTTGCGGCACAAACCAAGACCGGAATTCCCGTTCATTTCGAATGGACACTCGGGAAAAAGTCGCCAATCTTGAAGAGCGTCGACAAGGCGGCAAAGGCTGCGGCAGCGCATCCTAGAACAGATGACGATCACGGATACAGACCAGGTACGATCGCACGTTCAATGGTGAAGGGCGCAGCTGCGAGGTTTCCTGCTACCGGTCAAGTAGCGGCCATTCGCCCCTACCGCAAAGCACTTTCCGTTAAGGGTGAAGAGAAGATTCGCTTCGACACCTTCTCCGAAGCGACCGGCACGTACCTCTCCAGCTTTTATGCGTTTGCCACCTCAGAACTCACCGCAGAATTGCATCGAGGGAACGGATACATGGTGAGATTTAACGACAACGCCAATTATCCTCAAATTTTGGAGCTAATCAGCGTGATAGAACTGCCGAAGACGAAGAAACGCGAAACCGCCTAAACTAGGTGTTGAATTTGCACATCGCCCCACTTCTTGTTGAGATATTCGGCGACGAGTCGGCGGTGGCAACGCTCTGGCGTTTCCTCGCTGCAGAGAAGGCACCCACCATCAATCACACCTCTTGAGACTTCTGTTTCAATCCTGCGTTGCGCCATGAGGTCGAGAAATTGCGTCTCGTAATTGTCCCAGCCGCCCTTCGCTTTTCGGTAGGTATCCAACATTTCCTGTGTGGGGGCAAGCAGCGGCAGATGCACGTATTCGATGTTGCAAATAGTCTGTAGAAAAAACCGCAAGTCGTCTCTTTTGGCGAATCCCGCGAGCTGAGACACATTGTTCAACCGCACATCCACCACACGTCTGATACCCGGAGTTTTCAATTTTCCGAAAAAATCGCTGGCCGACTTCTTTGTGAAACCAATCGTGAATATTTTCATGCAGTCAATGTCATCTCATCAGGGGTGTATGCGATTCGTTCAGCCTGCATCGCGTATGCTTGAGCAACCATTTCCGCTCTGGTTCTAAACATGTCTTCGTCCGGAAGGTGCAGTAATTTGAGAAGACGTCCTATCGCGAATTCATGATCCTCAATATCCCCTGTTCCTAAAATATGACGGACCTCGACACCCCGATCGTGGAGATGGCGGGAAACGAGTATGGTGCGATGGCAGGCGAGAGGTTCTTTTTCAGCACACATCATTGCCACCCGAAATTTGGTTGCCCCCATTTGCAATCGCTCTAGCCCACTCTGAAAAGATGCGGTCTTTGCCAACAATTCGTATCGAATTTTCCCGTTAACGTAACAGTTCGGGTCCGGGCTTCGCGCCCCGAGCTGATCGCCAAGAAATACATACGACAGCCCACAGTTTTTGAGAGCAGCCTTAAAAGGCTTTTTGTTGAATTGTGGATTCAATCGGCTGTAAGGCTGCGATCTGACATCCGCGACAGCGGTGATTTCATGTCTTTTCAGGAGGGAAAGCAGCTGCTCAAACGTATTCGTGGAATGGCCCACTGTGTAGATCGTCATGCGTGATTCATTCCTTCGCCCGAGCTGGTGTAATCATACCCGCTACCAGCTTATAGCAAAACCCTTTATATGTTTCTCCGATACTGATGCAGAGCCGCGTCGGTGCCTTTATTTTGTATTCGCCAACGTCTTTCTGCCGATATTTATCTTCCACTGGAGGATCGGTGACTGCCAGAAGATACTCGTAGCCGTTCAGTTGAAAGTGAGCGCGCACCTTCTTGTATGCGGGCTTTTCGTAACCACCTTCCAATGCAACACTGATTTTTAGCTGTTCCGGCTCTATGAGCAGGAGCGAACTTGGCAATTCCTTGGCAGCGTCCTCTGGAATTCTATCGTTTGTACCATTGCTGCCCGAATATCCGTTGACCCATAGCGGCCCGGCAATCTGATCGACAGCTGGTGCCAGCTCATCCCAAGTAAGTTTTCCTTCTAGCACCCAGTGGGTGTCAAGATCGATCAGATGATTCTCCTTTTGGCAGCCTTGCGGTCGCGCTTCCTGAAGACAAATCTTGACCACATCAAGCACCTCCGGATCGCTTCCATCCTCGTAGCTGCGATGTTTGAGTGTTAGGTCCCCTTTGGGGTGATCGCTGACAGGTCGGAGCCATGCGCCAAAAGTATGTCGTCGCAATTCTTTGCCAGCAACGCAACGGTTCGGATACTTCTTGCGCGAATTCGCAAGGCAGACGATGGTCTTGTTATAGGACATTACGATCATCTCCATTCGCTTTGCGCGCTTCCGGTAGGGGTCGCAGCCGTACGAAGGGTATGGGAAAACACATAGTCATCTCCTAAGCCGGAATGACTTGCTCCCCCTCAAAAGCAAGTCTTTGGCGTCGTAGACTCTGTTCCGGGAAGATCTTACACTGGATCGCTCATACCGCTGCAATAGCCAGATAGTGGTGTATCTAAGGGATTGATATTCGGTGCTAGCGGGCGAGTGGAACAGGTGTTTTTAAGCAGGCATGTGTCGAAAAAGATGGCGAAGATACGCCAATGGTCAGGGTACAATCTTCGCCGGGGTCACTTTGTGGATGAGATACGAGACATTTTTCAAGACAGCAACCTGAACTTTCTTATCGGTTCCGGCTTGTCCTCTCCATTTCTGCGAACCCTCGGCAATATCGAGGTTTTGTTGACGGATTTGGCAGACGCATCATGTCCAGAAGACGAGAAGAAGATTATTCGATGTTCCCTGTACAAACAGTACTTCGACGGCGTTATCGTAAGAAACCCGGACATTCTCGCCCTTGCTGAAGATGCCCTCACCGTTCTTAACAATTACAAGACATTCTTGAAGACAATCAACTCAATACTTCTGAGCAGAAAGAGCACGATCCTGGGGAAAGAGGCGAACCTTTTCACCACGAATCTTGACGTATTCATCGAGAAGTCGATCGAAGACCTGGGATTGGAATGTAACGATGGATTCAATGGACGTTTTTTGCCATCGTTCAATTTGACAAACTTCAAAAAGTCCCACTTCAAACGCAGTTTACATTATGACAACAAATCGGAATTGCCTGTGTTCAACCTGCTGAAGCTCCACGGCTCCCTGACCTGGAAGCTACGCACTGCCGACACCATCGTGTTTTCGTCTGATCTCAAACAAGTGAGCGAGATCGGGGCGTGTGTATGCTCGCCTTCAATGCTAGTCGATGTCTCCGGCACCTCACGTCTGGATGCGCTGCTCTCCGCTGCTCGCGGTCGGCGTGCCGATCCAGCGTTGGATAAGTTTATGTCTGCCTATGACAAGCTGTTGATCGTTAACCCGACGAAGGAGAAATTCAAGCAATCTCTGCTGAACCAGACATACTACGAACTACTTCGGATTTATTCAAACGAGTTGGAAAAAGAGAACACAACACTGTTCGTAATGGGCTTCTCTTTTGGGGACCAGCACATTCGAGATGTGACGTTACGTGCGGCCAACTCGAATCCGACACTCATGATCTACGTCGTTGCGCACAGCACTCAAGCACAAAAAGAGATCGAAGACCGTCTCGGAATTGACCACTTAAAGAATGACAATGTGCGAACGATCTCTCCACCGACGAAGGACGGAAAAGACTCCTTTGCATACGACTTGGAGACTATAAACAGAGAGATCTTCAGCAAGCAGTTTGCGAACGAAATAACAGACAATCCAACCTCGCCCACGGCGGAGGTTCCAGCTTGATGTCAGAGACTGTAGATCACATTTCCGAGGATGCAATATTCAGGATTGGCAAAGTGATCTCTGTTGATGGAAGGCTGGTTCGCGTCAAGGTTGATAAGACGAAGAACACATCGCATCTGCTTTACAGGGGCGAGCTCCTCAAGAACGTGTCCGTAGGCGGCTACATCAAGATCGTAAAAGGGTTCACCAAGATTATCGGTAAAGTAAATGGTGAATTCATCGAGGAAGATAAGCAATTCACCAAGAGGGAGTATGCCAGCGAGAAAGAAAGGATCAGTAGAACACTGAATGTCAGCCTGCTGGGGTTTTTTAAGGGTTGCACTTTCGTGCGCGGCATCAAGGAACTTCCTCTTGTAGACAATGAATGCTTCCTTCTCCACAACCGCGAATTCAACCAGGTGCACAATTTCTTGCAAGCTGGCGACGACGCCATAACGCTTGGAACGTTATCTCTCGAAAAAGGGCAGCAAATCGAAGTTGGTGTAAACGGCCTATTTGCTAGTCACATCGGAATCTTTGGCAATACAGGTAGTGGCAAATCCTATACGCTCGCCAAGATTTATCGGGAGCTGTTTGAAAAATACAAAGATCGCGCAGGCTTCCGGGATAACGCACAGTTTTTACTGATCGATTTCAATGGAGAATATGCCGATGACGACGCCATTGTGGAGAGGCAGTACAAGAATATCTACAAGTTATCCACGCGGACACCCACAGGTGGTGACAAGTTTCCGGTATCGCTGGATGCCCTAAACAATGCAGATTTTTGGACTACATTCCTTGAGGCGACTGAAAAGACCCAAACGCCATTCTTGCACCGGGCGGTCAACAACACATTCATAGCTCCCAAGGTACAAAACGAAGCCGAACTCAAGAGCCTCATCGCTCGCATGATCCGCTCAGCCACTCTAGCCGGTGATCGTAATTTGGAGAAGACTGTAGTGATCAACTTCCTGACACAGCTCAAGGATGTTTTTGATGACAACAGCAACATTGGGGGGTTGCTGGACGACTACAGAGCACGGCTTCAATTTCACAGCACGGCGAACAAATTTTATTACCAAGAAAATCCTCAAAGCCGTCAGATCTTCAGCAACGATGCGCAATTTCGTACTGACGTGATTGACGCCAAAGTGCAAAGGGTGAACATTCGTGTCAACCAGTTGGGTCCGGTCGACTCCATTCGACTGCAAATAATAATTCAGTATTTTGATGACATCATCAAAGGCTACGCAAACAAGGAGCACCTGTCGCCACTCATCAGCCGAATGGACAAGCGCATCGATGACCTTAAGAAGGTCATCAAAATCGATGATGGCGACGCTGTTGGCTCCAGAAATATTACCGTCGTCTCACTGCGCGACGTCAATATACGAATTCGAAAAATTCTCCCACTCCTCCTTTGCAAGCGGTTGTATGACGACAAAAAAGCCGAAAACGATGAGAGCAACTATTTGAATCTCATTGTTGACGAGGCTCATAATATTCTTTCGGAGCAATCGGAACGGGAGAGTGAGCAGTGGAAGGACTATCGCCTAGAGACGTTCGAAGAAATCATCAAGGAGGGTAGGAAGTTCGGGGTTTTCCTGACCATTGCGAGCCAACGGCCATCTGACATCTCCCCGACGATCATCTCCCAATTGCATAACTATTTTCTGCACCGATTAATCAACAATGAAGATATCAAGGCGGTTGAGAAGACAATTTCGTACTTGGACAAGGTTTCCTTTGAGTACCTGCCAATATTGCCGACGGGCACATGCATCTTCGCTGGCTTGATTGCCAGTGTCCCTGTAGTAGTTGATATTCCGAAAATGGACTCAAGATTTGAGCCACGCAACAAGACACGCACCCTGGTAGATCAGTGGAAATAGCGTCAGTCTGTTTTCCGCGCGAAGAGTAACTCCAATTCACCTTACGTTAGTATTCAAGCCCCAAACTTTCAACTTTACTTCTCTCCGAGATCAGCTATGGTTCGCCTCAGTTGTTTGCTAATGGTACACAGGAGAGAAGCAAATGGCGAAGTCACAGTTCGGCAACGGTCAAATCAAGGAAGTGATGGAGAAGCGCGGCTGTAATCGCAAAGCCGCACTCCGTTGGCTCAACCGCAACCGCGAGGATCGTCCCAAGGGCAAGGCCGCTGTCGCGCCGACCCCTTCCGCGATATCAAGAGATTGGAACTGCACGAAGTACAGCCGCCAGCGGCGGCACGTGCGAGGGAGATTTGCCGCTAAAAACGCCCCGGCGGGGCAGCGGCAAATCAGAACAATCTCAGTGAGGAGAATCCGGGCCGGACATTGGGACGATTACCTCCCTGCGCCAGCCTCCGCCAGCGGCTCCGGCAAAAGACGGCTTGGCAGGTTCAGGTCAGCGCGGCTTGTTGCGCTGACCTCTTTTGGACTGATCGCGGGTCGCTGCCGCTTTTAACGCCTTGGCCTTGGTATCGTCCGGTTCCGGTTG
>Ga0302326_10008518_pt1 | contig 22610 bp, 20 predicted proteins | sample Palsa_T0_3_FD_202264 | JGI IMG/M metagenome (GOLD analysis project Ga0302326, IMG submission 202264) | Peat permafrost microbial communities from Stordalen Mire near Abisko, Sweden - Palsa_T0_3 | ecosystem: Environmental > Terrestrial > Soil > Palsa > Peat permafrost | place: Sweden: Abisko... | reverse complement strand
CTGCACCCCTCGTTCATCATCGGCGGCGACATTGTGGGAGTCGGACCGGGTGGGGTCTGGGATCCGGACGGAGAGTGGATGGTGGTGGAGGCCGACGAGAGCGACGGCACCTTCCTCGAGTTGGGTGCCGAAGCGGTGGTCGTCACCAACGTGGAGCCCGACCACTTGGACTTCTACGGCGACGAGAGGGCTTTGCGCAACGCCTTCGCCCGCTTCGTGGATCAGGCGCACGGGCCTCGGGTCCTGTGCGCCGACGACAGCGGGGCGGCGTCCTTGGCGGCGGCTACCGCGACGGACCGCGAGACCATCACGTACGGCATCAGCGAGACGGCTGACGTGCGGATCGAAGACCTGGGGTTCGGGCGGGCGGACTCCCTCTTCTCCATCCGGCACGAGGGAGACCTGTGGGGTCCGTTCGAACTGTCCTCGCCTGGCTTGCTGTATGTCCGCAACGCCGTCGCCGCCCTCAGCATGGCCTACGCCCTCGGGGTGCCATGGGAGCGAGGGGGTGCCGCGCTCGCCGGTTATCGGGGTGTGGTCCGGCGATTCGAGCGGCGCGGCGAGCACAATGGGGTGACGTTCGTCGACGACTACGGGCACCTGCCCACCGAGGTGGCGGACACGCTAAGTGCGGCTCGGGGTGGGGGCTGGACCCGAGTCGTGGCCGTCTTTCAACCCCACCGTTTCTCGCGGACCGCATCGTTGTGGCCGGCGTTCGGCGATGCGTTCGTGGGCGCCGACGTCTTGCTTGTCACCGACGTCTACTCAGCCGGGGAGCATCCGAGGGCAGGCGTGACCGGTCGACTGATCGTCGATGCCGTCCGGACCGCCCATCCCAACGCCGACGTCCGGTACGTCCCCACGCTCGACAACGCCGCCTCCGAGTTGGCCCGGATCCTGCAGCCGGGTGACCTGTGCCTGACCTTGGGCGCCGGCGACCTCACGACCCTGCCAGATCGGTTTCTCGGCCCGGCGGGCGCGGCAGACGATCAGGAGGGGGCAGAGCATGGGTGACCGCCCTGGACCCCGGATGGCGGGTTCAGCCGGCCCCGCCGACGGTGACGCGGTGCGGGTGGCCCTCGACTCGTTGGCTTCGCTCGGTGATCAGGTGATCGCCGGCGGCGACCTCGGATCGATGACGACCTACCGGGTGGGTGGGCAGGCGGCCCTGCTGGTCACCGCCAGGAGCGAGGCCGACCTGACGCTGGTCGCGGCGGCCTCTGACACGTCGCGATTGCCGGTGCTCACGGTGGGGCGAGGATCCAACCTGCTGGTTGCGGATGCCGGTTTCGTAGGGATTGCGGTGGTGCTGGACCCGGTGGGATTTGGTGCGGTGAGCATCGCTGGGCACGCGGTCCAGGCGGGCGGGGCCGTTGCCCTGCCGGCCCTCGCCCGCCAGACCGTCGATGCCGGCCTGACGGGTTTGGAGTGGGCCGTGGGCGTTCCGGGATCGGTCGGTGGGGGAGTGCGGATGAACGCCGGTGGGCACGGCTCCGACATCGCCCACAACCTGCGCTCGTGCCGAGTGGTGGACCTAGGTGCCGGACGAGGTGAGGCCCGGTCGATGGTGTTGGCCGACCTCCACTACGGCTATCGCACCTCTGCGATCGGCCCCAGCCACGTTGTCATCGAGGCCGAGTTCGGCCTGGCAGGCGGCGACCGGGCCGTGGGTCGCGACACCATCCGCCACATCGTCCGGTGGCGGCGCGAACATCAGCCGGGCGGGCAGAACGCAGGCTCAGTGTTCACCAACCCGCCCGGGGAGCCGCCCGCCAATTCGGCCGGGTGGCTGATCGAGACGGCCGGGTGCAAAGGCCGGCGGTGGGGGAGCGCCATGGTGTCGCCGAAACACGCCAATTTCATCCAAGCCGACAGCGGCGGTTCGGCCGACGACGTTCGAGTGTTGATGGAGTGGGTGCGCGCCGAAGTGGCCCGAGTCCACGGCGTCGACCTGCGTACGGAGGTGAGATTGATCGGCTTTCCCGACCAACCCTCAACATCAAGCAGAGGGTTATGACGACCAAGACAAAGATCTGGGTGCCGCGGGCACCGCGACCGCCGGCGACGCGGACCCCGCCAATGTCGCCGCCCCGCGGCGGCGAACCCGCCTCGGATGAAGCCGCCGGCGGGCCGCGACGGGGTGCGCTGCACTCGGCGCGCCAACGGCCCAGGATCGATCCCCGTTTCGCCAGACGTTGGATCCAGGTGCGCCGGGAACAGGGGCTGCACCGGCTGCGGATCCTGCTCGTCGCCCTCACGCTGGTCGCGTTGATCGCCCTGGTCATCGGTTCGCTGTACTCGCCGCTGTTCGAGGTCCGCCACGTCCGGATCTTCGTAAATGGCTCGACGTCAGCCGTCGGTTCGAGGCCAGAGGCCAGTTCACTGTCTGACTCCGAGGTGTTGACAGTGACCGGGCTTTCCCACCGCCGACCCCTCATCGAAGTCGACGCACCTGCCATGGCCGCCCGTCTCGACGCCATCGCTGACCTCGGCGGCGCCCGGGTGAGCCGATCCTGGCCGACAACCGTCCGGGTCCAGGTGACCGTTCGGATTCCAGTAGCACTGGTCGCTCGTACCCCGGCGGCTGCCACGGGAGCGGGCTGGGCGACTGTCGACGCCACTGGGCGGATCCTGGCCTTTGTCAGTTCCCCCGTCGCCGGTCTCCCGGTAATCCAAGGGGCGGGCCCCGTGCCCGTTCCCGGTCAATGGCTCGAGGGGTCGGCGGGCCCGGACGTCGCCCCGCCATTACCAGCCGGCCCGTCGCTCGCCGATCTCAACGCCGCGGCCGACACCTCGGCGGTGCCGGCGGGACCGGCCGCCGCTCTCGCCCTCCTGGTCGCCTTACCGGCGTCGGTGCGCTCCGAGGTCCTGAGTGTCAGCGTCGAATCGGGGGGCCAGCTTTCGATGGCTGTCCTGCCCGCCGACATCGCTAGCGGATCCATCCCGGTCATCCTCGGCGACGGCTCAGAGCTGGCGCAGAAGCTGACTGCACTGGTGACCTTGCTCACCCAGGCCGACGTGTCGGGAGTCACCGCGATCGACCTTACCGTTCCGGACCGACCTGCAGCCTTGACGACGCGCCAAAGCCCGGGTACTCTCTCAACCCAACCCGGAGGTTGACATAACTCTCTACCTGAAGTCAAGAGTTTGTTTGACCGAGGTTCCTCCAGGATCCGCGGTTTCGGCCTTCCGGCGTGGCACGCTCTGCTCAGTTACACCCCGCCACCTCAGCTACTGCCCAACTCACTTTCATCACTCGTTTGCCGAAAAGATCGTCAGTTACCTATAACCAGCCGGCCGCAGGCCGATCTGGTGTTGTGCCCGGGAGGGTTCACATGGCCGGTGCCGCCCAGAACTACATCGCCGTCATCAAGGTCGTCGGTATCGGCGGGGGTGGGGTCAATGCGGTCAACCGCATGATCGACGCCGGCCTCAAGGGGGTCGAGTTCATCGCCATCAACACCGACGCCCAGGCCCTGCTCATGAGCGACGCGGACGTCAAGCTCGACATCGGACGCCAGTTGACTCGGGGGCTCGGAGCCGGGAGCGATCCGGAGGTGGGGCGGGCCGCAGCAGAGGAGCACCGGGAGGAGATCGAGGAGGTCCTCAAAGGCGCGGACATGGTGTTCATCACGGCCGGGAAAGGCGGCGGAACGGGCACGGGCGGGGCGCCCGTCGTCGCCGAGATCGCCAAGTCGCTCGGTGCGTTGACGATCGGCGTTGTCACCCGGCCGTTCGGGTTCGAGGGCCGTCGTCGCTCCGTGCAGGCAGAGGCCGGGATCCAACGCCTCAAGGAGAAGGTCGACACCCTCATCGTCATCCCCAACGACCGCCTCCTCACCGTCTCCAATGACAAGACGTCGATGGTCAACGCCTTCAAGATGGCTGACGAGGTCCTCCTCCAGGGTGTGCAGGGCATCACCGACCTCATCACCACGCCTGGACTCATCAACACCGACTTCGCCGACGTCAAGATGATCATGAACAACGCCGGCACCGCGATCATGGGTATCGGCACAGCAGCAGGCGATAATCGGGCCGTGACTGCGGCCAAGTTGGCCATCACCTCGCCGCTGTTGGAGGCCTCGATCGAAGGCGCCAGAGGCATCCTTCTCAACATCGCCGGCGGCAGCGACCTCGGGTTGTTCGAGGTCAACGAGGCGGCGGAGATCATCCACGGCGTAGCCCATCCCGACGCCAACATCATCTTCGGTCAGGTGATCGACGACTCGATGGGGGACGAGGTGCGTGTCACGGTGATAGCGGCCGGTTTCGAGCGATGGGATGATCAGCAGCCCGCACGGGAACGGTCGACGGCGACGGGAATCGGCCTGCTCGAAACCGAGCGCGAGTTGCGTGAGGAAGAGGATCCCGCGCTGGTCGGCGACGAGTTCGACGTTCCGGATTTCTTGAAGTAGTGATGACCGCCCGGGTCAGTGTACGCCCGGCCGACTGGGAACTAGCCGGCCGGATCCGGGTGCGTAGCACCGGGTGTGCGCAGGGCGACCTCGGAGGCGGTGGGCCGGCGGTCGACAGCCGGCGGCGGGCGGTGGTCGACCTCCCGTGGACGGTGCTCAATCAGGTCCACGGCGCCCGGGTGGTGGTCGTAGAGGGCCCTGGTGGGGCGACCGGCGAAGCTGCCGACGCGGCCGTGGCCACCTCGAGTCGAACTGCCTTGGCCGTTCTCACTGCCGATTGCGCTCCAGTCGCCCTGGCCAGTCCCGAAGGGGTGCTGGGCGCAGCGCACGCCGGCTGGAAGGGGCTGCGGGCCGGCGTGGTCGAGGCCACCGTGACGACGATGCGGCGGCTGGGCGCGACTCGCGTGGAGGCGGTGCTCGGCCCCTGCATCCATCCGTGCTGCTACGCCTTCGGAGCCGAGGAACTCGGCCGGGTGGAATCCCGGCTGGGCGCGCCGGTCCGGTCCTTTGACCGTCACGGTGACCCGGCCCTCGACCTGCCCGCAGGTGTCCGCGCCGCGCTGCACGCGTCGGGTGCCGTCCTGGTCGGCGATGCGGGAACCTGTACCGGTTGCTCCGAGAGCTTCTGGTCGTGGCGGGGATCAGGTGCCGATCGCCGGCAGGCGACAGTGGTATGGCGACCATGACCCAAGGGACTGCCGAGACGGTCGCCTCGCGCCTCGCCGGTGTCAGGGACCGGGTGGAGGGCGCGGGCCGGGACCCCGACACCGTTCGCATCGTGGCCGTGACCAAGGGTTGGGGACCTGACACCGTCAGCGCCGCACTCGCCGCCGGGTTGTCCGACGTGGGTGAGAACTACGCCCAGGAATTGCTGGCCAAGGCCGGCGCCGCACCCAGCCCGATCCGGTGGCACTTCCTCGGGCCGGTCCAGCGCAACAAGGTGAGCCGGTTGGCCCCGCTGGTACGGACCTGGCACGGCGTCGACCGTCCGGTCGCGGCCGACGCGGTCGCCGTCGCCAGTCCCGGGGTGGAGGTACTCGTACAGGTCAACGTCACTGGCGACGAGGGCCGCCCGGGATGCCGCCCGGAAGAGGTCGATGCTCTAGTTCAGCATTGCCGGAGCCGGCCGGTAGCGCTGACTGGGCTCATGACGGTCGGTCCGGCCGGCGACCTCGGGCGGACTCGCGAGTGTTTCCGATGGCTGGCCCGGCAAGCCCGGGAGCTCGGCCTGCGCGAGCTGTCAATGGGCATGAGTGATGACTTCGAGGTGGCCGTGGAAGAGGGCGCCACCACCCTTCGGTTGGGACGGGTGCTGTTCGGTCCCCGACCGAGGGTTCGGACCGTGCAACGATAGGCTTCGGGTACTGGGAGGCTTCGATGGCATCAGGGATCGTCCGCAAGGCAATGGTGTACCTGGGGCTCACCGACGACGAGTACGAGGACTACGAGGTTTACGACGACGGGAGTTCCGGCGCGCCACGCCGGCACGCGGAGCCCGTAGAGCCCGCGGCGGCGACCGTGTCGGCCGTCCGTCCTATGGCCCGGGAAGTTGCCGACGCGTCCAACGGGATCACAGTGACGCCCCGCCCGGCTGTCGTGCGGCCGATCACCCCGATGCAAAGTGCCAAGGTTCATGTGGTGGCTCCGGCGAAGTTCGCTGATGCTCAAGAGATTGGCGACCGGTTCAAGAATGGTCAGCCGGTCATCGTCAACCTGCAGTCGAACGACCGGGAGTTGTCGAGGCGGATGATCGACTTTTGCAGCGGCGTTACCTATGCCCTGGCGGGCAGCATGGACAAGGTCGCCGACCAGGTCTTCCTGCTCACCCCGTCCAACGTGGAGGTTTCCGCGGAGGAAAAGCGGCGCTTGCAAGAGCGCGGCCTGTACCGGTCCTGAAACGCCGTTCCGTGGGCAACCTCCTCAACTTCAATGGACACTATCTCTACGACCTCGGTCAGATCTACGTTCTGATTCTGTTCCTGCGGGCCGTGCTGAGCTGGTTCCCGTACCGGTCCGACTCGCCGCTCAACGGGGTCCGGCAGGTGATCTTCACCCTGACCGAGCCCGTGCTCGCTCCCTTCCGCCGGATCGTCCCTCCCGTCGGCATGATCGACCTGTCATTCCTGGTGGCGTTCATCGTGGTCGAGATCATCGTCAGCCAGGTGCTCTCTCGCCTGCCCTGAGGAGCCCTGAGATTCGGGCTGTCACCGCCGCCGCCTCGGCCCCGAACTAACATGCACGGCATGGACGTCTCTCCCAAGACGCTGCGTGAAGTCGAGTTCCGCGAGAAGATGCGCGGCTACCACCCCGAGGACGTCGACCACTTCCTCGAAGAGGTGGCGGCCGGCTTGGAGATGCTGCAGGAGCGGCTGCGCCAAGCCGTCGAGCGAGCCCAGCGAGCCGAAGCCGCGGCTAGCGACGCCAGCGGTAGCGACGAGACCCTGCGCAAGACGCTCGTTTTGGCGCAGCGCACCGCCGATCTGGCCGTCCAGGAGGCACGAGAGCAGGCGGCCCGGATATTGGCTGGTGCGGAGCAGCAGGCCCAAGCCATCCTCGCCGAGGCCGACGAGCGAGGCCGTCGCACCCTCGAAGACGCCATCGCCGAATGCCGGGCGGAGTTGTCGAGGCTCGAGTCCTCCCGAGCCCAGTCACAGCAGGACGTCGACACGCTCACCCGTTGGCTGGAAGAGCACAAGGCCCACCTCCAGGAAGCCCTGTCCGACGCCATGGCCGCAGTGGAGCGGGCGGGCGTCCTATGGCCCACCCCGTCAACCCGGCCGGCCGACGTTCCTGGTATGCCGAACCCGCCCCGCTCCTCGCCGAACCTGGCGCCACCGCCGCCGGAACCCGAGGTTACGGGTCCCGATACCGCCATGTGGAGTCCATCCGAGGAGGACCGCTTCGTAGCGGCCGAAGCTCCGAGCGCCTTCTCGACCTCGTCACCGTCAGGAGGCTCGCCGAGATTGGACGCGTCGCTGCCCGCCAGTGAGCTACACGACGGACCCGATGACCGAGCCCTTGACGACTTCTTCGACGACAACGACGACCTCGCCGAAGACCGCCGGTTCGGTGGCCGACTCCGCCGCCGGCGCTAGCTCGCCGCAGCTACGCACATTTGGCTCAGTGGCGGAACAGTGATGATGGATTTGACCGGTCTTACCGATCATGGAGCACAGGCTCGTTGACCACTAGGGTCGTGCGATCCTGGCTCCCGTAGGGAAGGTGATGTTGTGCTTCTGCTTGTGACCGTTCTGCTCGTGCTGGCCGGTCTGGTCTTGCTCATTATCGGGTTCTTCCAGGACAATCTGACTCTCATCTGGCTGTCGATAGCCTGCGCCGCCGTCGCCGGCGTGGCGCTTGTCGTCTTCAGCCGGCTCAGTCGCCGGCGTAGCCTGCGGGTCGGGTCCGACCAGCATCACGGCCCCGTCCGGGCGCGTGACGTAGGGCCCCTGGGTGCTCCGGCCGAACCGATGCAACCGCAGCCCACCCAAAGGGTGCTGCTGGGCAGCGGTATCCGATCTGTCAGCGCCGACACCGACGGTGACGGGGCTGACGTCGAGACTGTCAGGACGCCGGAACGCCGTGGTAGGGCCGGTACGCCGGACCGCCAGCCCGCCGTGGCCGCGTCCAGATCCTTCGGGCGGGGTGGCCGGGAAGGGTTCGTCGACGTAGCCGAACCGGATGAGCTCGACGACAGCGACCAGACCGTCGGCGAGGACAGCGAGGACGAGCTGGCCCCGGTGGCATCCGGTTCGGGCCGTTGGGCGCGGGGGGAAACCGACTCTGCTCTCGGCGCGGACGATTGGGGTGACGAGGTCATCTTTCCGATCGAGGACTACGACGACCTCCGGGTTGGCGAGATCCTTCCTCTGCTCCCGGAGCTCGAACCCGACGAGCTCGAGGAAGTGAGGGACCGCGAATCGGCCGGTAAGAACCGCAGCACGATCCTGAATCGCATCGACGAGTTGTTCGGTCGCCAACCAGTCGAACCGTGGGGGGTGGCGCCGGCCGCTCCCGTTGCAACCGCTCCGTCGGCTGCGATCACCAGCAGCAGGCGGGCTCCCCGCTCGGAGAAGGCGGCCAAGGCGAAGCCGGGACCGGCCAAGCGCGGCGGGGCGGTGTCGAAGCGGAGGGCTGCGGCTCCGGCTCCGGCGCCGGCCAAACGCGGCGGGGCGGTGTCGAAGCGGGCGGCTGCGGCTGCGCCGGTGGCGCCGGCCAAGCGGGCCGGGGCGGTGTCGAAGCGGGCGGCTGCGGCTGCGCCGGTGGCGCCGGCGAAGCGCGGCGGGGCGGTGTCGAGGCGGGGGGCTGCGGCTGCGCCGGCCAAGCGGGCCGCGGCATCGAAGGTGGCCCCCCCGCCGGCCAAGCGGGCCGCGGCATCGAGGGTCACCGCGGCGCCGGCCAAGCGGGCCGCGGCATCGAGGGTTACCGCGGCGCCGGCCAAGCGGGCGGCAGCCGCGTCGAAAGCTCTGCCCCCGGCGAAGCGGGCCTCGGCGGTGTCCAAGAAGGCGTCCGCTGTTCCTGCGCCGGCCAAGCGGGCCGCGGCATCGAAGGCCGCTCCGGCGCCAGTCAAGCGGGCCGCCAAGAAATCTGGCCGGCGCTAGCGGGACCGGCGAGAGCCCGCGTCAATCCCGGAACAGTCGACGCGGTGGCGCAATGGCCAACCGATCGAGGGGTAGTGATCGAGCGACTTGGGTGTGATTCGCAGGCTTGGGTGAAATGAACCACGAATTCCGGGTTTCAAAGCACCCGAACATGCGGAACGCGCCCAAGATCCATTAGGGCGCCGGCTGCCGGGTGATGCGAACGTGAACCTGGGTCTGGTCGGCCAGGACGGCCGGGCACCAGCCGTCGCCCGTCGGTTCGGCCACGACGAGCAGTTCAGTGGCCAGCACCTGCTCCTCGATCCAGGCCCGGTGGGTCTCGACGGCCGCCAACGCCCGTGTATCCCCGGCCACGTCGAGGCGGATGCGATCGCTGACATCGAGGCCGAGGTCCCGCCGCCCTTGCTGCACCACCCGTACCAGGTCGCGGGCGAGGCCCTCGATGAGCAAGTCGTCGGTGAGGGTGATGTCGAGGACGACGAGGCCGTCCCGACTGCCGAGGGTCCGGGTGGTCGCCTCGTCTACTGGCTGGATCCGCATCTCGAACTCACCGGGCTCCAGGATGCTCTCGCCGACCCGGGCCCGACTACCTGCGAGCAGCTCCCAGTCCCCGCTCTTGGCCGCGGCCGCCGTCGCTGGGGTGGCGGTCCCCAGCCGCGGGGCGGCCACCTTGAACGCCACGATGAGGTGGCGCGACGCAAAACGGTCCTCGTCTTCACTGAGCACGACCGACCTGACGTTGACTTCATCCTCGATCAACTCTTTGTAGGGCGCCAAGCGCTCTGCGTCGGTGGCAGCCACGGTGAGGCTCGCCAGCGGCAGGCGAGCGCGCAGCCCGTTCGCCTTGCGGATGGAGTGGGCAGCCGAACACACGTCACGCACCCGATCCATGTCGGCCACCAGATTCGGGTCCGAGGGCAGTAACGAAACGCTCGGCCAGTCGGCGAGGTGGACCGAGCGCGAGGCGCCGGCGGTGAGACCCGACGCTCCGGCATCCTCGCCGGCGGTGAGGCCCTGCCACACGGCGTCGGTGACAAGGGGTAACAGGGGCGCGGCGACCCGGCATACCACTTCGAGCACCGTGGCCAGGGTGTCGAACGCATCTTGGGAGGCGGCCTCGTCGCCGCTTCCCGATCCCCAGAACCGGTCGCGGCTGCGGCGGATGTACCAGTTGGTGAGCACATCGAGGAAGCCCTCGATGGCGGCGCAGGCGCCGGAGAGGTCGTAGGCGTCCATCGCCGCCGTCACCGCCTCGACGAGCTGCCGGGTCTTGGAAAGCACGTACCGGTCGAGGGTCCCGCCCGCGTCGGTCCGCCCGAGGACGGCCACCCGCCCGTCCGCGTTGGCGTACAACGAGAAGAAGTACCAGGCATTCCACAGCGGCAGAAGGGCGCTGCGGACTGCGCTGGTGATGCCCTTCTCGTCGGTGATCATGTCCCCGCCGCGCAGCACGGGGGACGACATAAAGGACCAGCGCATGGCGTCGGCGCCGTGGGAGGCGAACATGGCCTCGGGGTCGGGGTAGTTGCGCAGCCGCTTCGACATCTTGCGCCCGTCCTCCCCAAGGAGGATCCCGTGCGCCAAGCAGTTCTTGAACGCGGGCCGGTCGAACAGGGCGACGGCCAGGACATGCAACGTGTAGAACCAGCCGCGCGTCTGGTTGACATACTCCACGATGAAGTCGCCTGGGAAATGCTCGTCGAACCACTCCCGATTTTCGAACGGGTAGTGCACCTGGGCGAACGGCATCGAACCGGACTCGAACCAGCAGTCCAGCACATCGGTCGTCCGGCGCATCGTCGACATGCCCGTGGGATCGTCGGGGTTGGGTCGGGTCAGCTGGTCGATCGCCGGGCGGTGCAAGTCGGTCGGTCGCACGCCGAAGTCCCGCTCCAGCTCGTCCAGGCTGCCGTACACGTCGATGCGCGGGTAGGCCGGGTCGTCGCTCTGCCACACCGGGATCGGCGATCCCCAGAACCGGTTGCGCGAGATCGACCAGTCGCGGGCGTTGGCGAGCCACTTGCCGAACGACCCGTCCCGCACGTGATCCGGCACCCAGTTGATCTCCTGGTTGCAGGCGAGCAACCGGTCCTTGATGGCCGTCACCTTGACGAACCAGGACGTGACGGCCCGGTAGACCAGCGGGGTATCGGTCCGCCAGCAGTGCGGGTAGGAGTGCACGTAGGAGTCGGACCGCACCAGCGTTCCCTGCTGGCGCAGGGCCCGGATCACGGGCTGGTTGGCCTCGAAGACCTGCAGCCCTTCGAAGTCCGGCACCTCGGAAGTGAAGCGGCACCGGTCGTCCACTGGGCAGACCACGGGGATGCCGACAGCCGCGCACGCCACCTGGTCGTCCTCGCCGAACCCGGGCGCCATGTGGACTACTCCCGTCCCCTCTTCGGTGGTCACGAAGTCCTCTACGAGCACCACGAAGGCGCCGGGTGTGGCTGCGAACCAAGGAAACAACGGCTGATAACGGCGCTCGCCCAGGTCTCGACCGGCAACGGTGCCGATGCGGGTCGCCCCTTCCAGCTGTTGTTCGTAGCCGGCGAAGACGGTTTCCCCGAGCGCGAACCGGGAACCGTCCCGCTCGAACACCGCGTAGGCGATGTCGGGACCGACGGCCAGAGCCAGATTCGACGGGAGGGTCCAGGGAGTCGTGGTCCACACCCACAGCTGCAGCGGTCCCGCTACCAGCTCCGGCGCAGCCCCGGAGGCGGGCTCCAAGTGGAAGGCCACGGTGACGGCCGGGTCTTGGCGATCACGGTAGGCGTCGTCCTGTCTGGTCTCGGAGTTGGACAGCGGCGTCTCACACTCCCAGCAGTACGGCAGCACCCGGTAATCCTCGTAGAGAAGGTCCTTTTCCCAGAGTTGCTTGAGGGCCCACATGACGCTCTCCATGTAGGTGAGGTCCATGGTCTTGTAGTCGTTGGCGAAGTCGACCCAGCGGGCCTGGCGGGTGACGTAGCGTTCCCACTCCTTGGTGTAGCGGAGCACCGACGTGCGGCAGTGCTCGTTGAAGCGCTCGATGCCGAACTCGGTGATGGGGCCGCGCCCGGACACGCCGAGCTCCTTTTCCGTCTCGGTCTCGGCCGGCAGGCCATGGCAGTCCCACCCGAAGCGCCGTTCAACGCGCTGGCCCCGCATGGTGCGATACCGGGGCACCGCGTCCTTGACGAATCCGGTCAAAAGGTGGCCATAGTGCGGCAGCCCGTTGGCAAAAGGCGGACCGTCGTAGAAGACGAACTCATCGTCGATGGGCCGGTTGTCCACGGAATGCCGGAACGTGTCCGCGGTCGCCCACTGGGCCAAGATCTCCGCCTCGATCCGCGGGAAGCGAGGCGAACTTGGGACGTCCGGGTAATGCTTGTCGGAACCAGCGGGCATTCCCCCACGATAAGGGGCGGCCAGGAGCCATCCAGGCATTAAGGGACGACGGCGGATCTGGAGGGAACAAGAACCAGTCGGGCGGCGTTCGACCGTGACCGGAAGCGCAAGCGTCCGTGGTAGGGTTCCTGGCTCCCCAGGCACCCCCTAGGGCAATACGACAGCGGCAGGGCAGGACAACATGCTGAGAAAAGCTACGACCACCTCCAAGAACACGACCAAGGCGCCGGCCCGGGCCGCCGCCAAGCCCCCGGTCAAACCCCCGGCGAAGGCCGCTAAGGCGCCAGCGAAAGATGCGGTGCGGGCGGCGCCAGCGGCTGACACCCCGGCCAAGGCTCCGGCGAAGTCGGTCACGAAGGAAGTGCCGGCTGCGAAGGCCAAGGAGCCCGTCAAGACGCCACCGGCGGTCAAGGCGAAGTCCAAGGCCGGTCAAGCGGCCTTCCTGGCCAGCCAGCACCAGCTCCTGCTCGATGAGCGCGTCAACTATCTTCGCTCGGCCGACGCCCTCAAGGCCCAAGCCGACTCACTGGCGCTCGAGCACGAGCCCGGGGACGTCCAGTTTGATGAAGAGGGAGGCGAGGGAGGGACATCCAACGTCGACCGTGAGTTGGACCTGGTGCTCTCGGCCCAGGCCCGGGCTGCGGCCGTCGAGATCGACCGGGCCTTGTCCAAGATCGAGATTGGTACCTACGGTCTGTGTGAACAGTGTGGTCAGCCCATTCCCGACGCCCGCCTCCAGGCTCTTCCGCAAGCCGCGCTGTGCGTGGCGTGCAAGAGCGGCGGCCTGTCGTCACGACGCTGACGGGCGCCGGAAGGCGGAACGGCCGCCGGCTGCTGATCCCGGTAGTGGCGGCGATTGTGGTGGCTGCTGACCAGACCAGCAAGACCTGGGCCCTGCACCACGTCCCCGCCATGCCCGGACGCCACATCTTCGGACCCCTGTGGTTGGTGCTGACCTTCAACAGCGGGGTCGCCTTCAGCCTCGGACGGGGCGCCCAACCGGTAGTCGAGGCGGTCGTGATCGTCCTGGTGGTTTGGCTGCTGGCAGCCAGCCGGCGAGCCAGCCAGGTGGCCACGCTGCCGATGGCCCTTGGACTGGGACTGCTGCTCGGGGGTGCCCTGGGCAACCTGGCCGACCGGGTGGTGCGTCACAACCACGGGGCCGTGATCGACTTCGTGGACGCCATCCGCATCGGCACCCACGATTGGTGGCCGGTGTTCAATGTCGCCGATGCCTCCATCGTGGTGGGTGTCGTGATTCTCGTGGCGTCGTATGCCCGCCGGCCGGCCGGCGCGGGTCGTGGCCACCTCGTCGAACACCATGACGACGAGGTGCGCCATGGCTGAAGTGTGGGAGGTGCCCGGTGCCCTGGACGGCGAACGGCTGGATCGGGCGCTAGCGCTGCTGACGGGGTTGAGTCGCCGGGAGGTCAACCATCTGGTCGACGGGACCAAGGTCACGATAGCTGGACGCGTCGTGGCGTCCCGAAGCCGCAAGGTTCGGGCGGGCGAGCAGGTCTCGGTCGACGGTCCCCTCAGCCCAGCTCCGCCGGCCGCGCCCGTCGGGGATGCCGGCGTGGCCGTAGTGGTGGTGTGGAACGACGCCGACGTCATCGTCATCGACAAGCCGGCTGGCCTGGTTGTGCACCCGGGAGCCGGCAACCAGACGGGCACCCTCGTCCACGGGTTGCTGGCCCGGTTTCCCGATCTGGTCGGGCTCTCCGAGTCTGGGTCTGCGGGAGCTGAATTTCGCGATCAGCACGACCGCCCTGGGATCGTCCACCGCCTCGACAAGGGGACGTCCGGGCTGCTCATGGTGGCCCGGACGCGAGCCGCCCGGTCCGCTCTGGTGGCGCAGCTGTCGCGCCACGAGGTCGAACGGGAGTACGTGACGCTGGTCGCGGGCACCCTGGAAGCCGACGGCGGTCTGATCGACGCACCACTCGGGCGCGCCGACCGGGACCCGACCCGGATCCGCATCGACGCGGGCGGTCGCCAGGCTCGCACCCGATACCAGGTGGACGGCCGCTATGACCAGCCCGCCCCGACGACACTGTTGCGTTGTCGGCTGGAAACCGGGCGCACCCACCAGATCCGCGTCCATCTGGCGTCGATCGGCCATCCGGTGGTCGGCGACGAACGCTATGGGGGCCGGGCTGTTTCCGGCTGGAAGCCGCTACCTAGGGGGCGACCGTTCCTGCACGCCGCCGCCCTGACGTTCGATCACCCGCTCAGCGGCGAGCGACTATCTTTTTCCTCTGCGCTGCCCGGTGACTTGGTGGAGGTCTTGGAGCAAGTCAGGGTCCAGTCCCGGTGAGGTCGACGATGTCGTAGGACCACAACTCGCTGTGGGCCGCCACGGGTGCTCCGTCGGCTGAGGCGTTGGCACCTCGATGGCCGTGGGCGAATGCCGGCGAGGAGACCCAGTTCTCGAACGACTCCTGGTCTCGCCAACGGGTCAGCACCAGCCAGGTGTCGCGCTCATCGGTGGGCCGAAGCAACTCGAAGCCTTCGAAGCCCTGAGCCTGGTCCACCGCCCCAGCCCGGGCCGCGAAACGGCGCGCCAACTCCTCGCCCTTCCCTTCTGACACCTGGATGGCATTGATTCGTACGATCGTCATGGCCACATCTTCGCAGCCGACGGTACGCCCCGGGCTCGGGGAGGGCCCGTTGGTTACAGCAGGGCCGCGGTGGCGGGGACCCCGCCCTGGGCGCGGCGCGCCATGTCGGCCAAGGTAAATGACTCCAGGTGGCGCCGCATGTGCTCACCTACATCAGCCCACACCGCCAGCAGCACGCACTGTCCCTCGTGGTCGCAGGCGCCGTTCTGGTGAGGCTCGCCGAAGTCTCCGGCCACGATCGGGCCCTCCACCGCGCTCACGATCTGGCTGAGGGTGATGTCGTCCGGAGACCGGGCCAGGATGTAGCCCCCGCCCACGCCGCGCTTGGAGCGCACCAGGCCGGCTCCTTTGAGCGCTAGCAGGATCTGCTCCAGGTAGGGCTGCGGGAGCCCGGTGCGCTCGGCGATGTCCCGTACCGACGTCGGTTGGGTCTGGCCGGCATGCAGCGCCAGGGACAGAAGAGCGCGGCTGGCGTAGTCACCGCGGGTGGACACCTTCACGCCACCCATCCTACCTCTAGGGTGGTCCCCGATGACCGTTCCCTCCCCGGTGCTCCCATCTTACGAAGGCGCCAACCTGGCCGGAGTGATCCCGGGGCTGCTGGAGCCTGCTGAGCGGCGCCCGGTCTGGTTCCCCGAGCCGCTAAGGGAAGGGGGCCAGGTGGTGCTGCTGGTGGTGGACGGCCTGGGTTGGCTCCAGTTGCAGGACCGGTGCCACTTCGTCCCCAACCTGGCCACCCTGACTGGGGGGCCGATCACGTCAGTGGTGCCGTCGACGACGGCCACCGCGCTCACCTCGCTGACCGTCGGCACCCCGCCGGCGCTGCACGGCATCGTGGGGTATCGGTTGGTGGTGCCCGGCCCTACCGGGCCGGAGGTGCTGAATGTGCTGCGATGGAGGACCGCTTCGGGCGATGCCCGGCCGTTCGTCGACCCGCGGGCCTTCCAGCCGCTCGAGCCGTTTCGAGGCCGGCCTGTGCCGATCGTCAGCAAGAGCGAGTTCGCCGGAACCGGCTTCAGCGAGGCTCACCAGCGGGACGCCCCGCTGGCGGGCTGGGCGCAAGCATCGAGTCTGGTCGTCGAGGTGCGGCGGTTGCTTGCGGCAGGGGAGCCCTTGGTCTACGCCTACTACGAAGGCGTGGACAAGATTGCCCACTTGCGCGGCTTCGGGGAGTACTACGACGCCGAGTTGATCGCGGTTGACCGGCTGGTCGGTGACCTGCTCGACATCTTGCCTGCCGGCGCGGTCCTGGCCGTGACCGCCGATCACGGTCAGGTCGACGTGGGGCCCAAGGCGGTGATCGTCGACCAGCGAGTCATGGATGAGACGGCGATGCTGAGTGGCGAAGGGCGGTTTCGCTGGTTGCACGCACGGTCGGGGGAATCATCGTCGGTGGATCGATTGGAAGCGGTGGCCCGCCAGATCTATGGCGACGAAGCCTGGGTGGCTACGGCTGAGCAGATGGAGGCGAACGGGTGGTTCGGCGGGTCGCTGCGACCCGAAGTGCGGACCCGCCTCGGCGACGTGGCAGTCATTCCGTTTGAACCCGTCGCGTACCTGGACCCCGCCGACGGCGGCGAAGCTCGGCTGGTGTGTCGGCACGGGTCGCTCACGGCTGATGAGATGTTGGTACCTCTCGTCGCCCGGCACGGCAGACTGGGGGAGTGATACCAAACCAGTCGCCAGGAGAAGAGGTCGTCATCGTCGAGAGCCCGGACCAGAGTCCGGGCGAGGGCCAGGAGTTCGACCGTGAATCCGTCGAGCAGCCCGGCAAGGTGATGCGGATCGGTTCCATGATCAAGCAGCTCCTCGAGGAAGTGCGGCAGGCCCCGCTCGACGAAGCCAGCCGGTCGCGGCTCCGGGAGATCTACGACACCTCGGTGACCGAGCTCGCCGGCGGGTTGTCGCCCGACCTCCGGGACGAGCTGGCGCGGATGGCATCCCCGTTCCGACCCGACGAGGTGCCGAGCGAGGGCGAGCTCCGGGTGGCCCAGGCCCAGTTGGTCGGCTGGCTGGAGGGTCTGTTCCATGGCATCCAGGCCACGTTGTTTGCCCAGCAGATGGCCGCTCGGGCCCAACTCGAGCAGATGCGCCAGCGCAGCCTCCCCACCAGCGCCGAGGAGCGGCCGGTGCCGGGGACGTACCTCTAGATCAGCGCCTCGATGACCGCGGCGAAATCAGACCATTGACTTCCGGTGTCGATGACGCTCGTCAAGAGCTCTTCGGTCGCGGGTCCGATGCGCACCCGGACCCCGGCCTCTTCGGCCAGGCCGAGGGCGAGTCGAAGGTCCTTGCGAGCCAGCGTCGGTGTGAACCAGCCTGGGTGGGTGCCGTCGAGCAGGCTGTCCAATCTGATCTTGCTCCCGGGACTCACCACCATGCTCTCGCCGAAGACGTCGCGCAGTAGGGCGTCGGGTATGCCGTGGCCCCGGGCCGTGGCGATGGCCTCGGCGAGGGTGGCGACGCCCGTGATCAACAACAGATTGGAGACCAGCTTCATCGTCGCTCCGGTGCCGACCGGGCCGCAGTGGACGTAACCGGCAGCCAGGTCGTCCCACAGCGGATCTACGGCGTTGATCGCCGAGGCCGACCCCCCAATGAAGAATCGCCCGTGGCCGCCGGCGATCATTGTTGGTGATCCCATCACGGGGGTGTCCAGGACCCGGCCTTCGGGGCCGGCTGCCGCCAGCTTTCGGACCGTATCGGGCGAGACCGTGCTGATGTTGGCCAACACCGTGGCCGGCTCCAGCGAGGCCAGCACTCCGTCGTCGCCCAGGCAGACGTCCAGCACCGCGTCGTCGTCGGCGACCACGACTAGCACGGCATCGGCGTCGATCACCGCCGACTCGAGAGAGTCCGCCTCCACCGCGCCGCTGGCTACCAGCTGGGCGGCCTTTCCGGGCGACCGGTTCCAGACGGTGACGCGGTGGCCCCGTTCGAGCGCTCTGGTCGCGAAGGCCCGACCCATCTGGCCCAGGCCCAGGATGGTGATCTGCATGGGGTCAGCCTACGATCGCCCCCTTTCGTGCGACCAGCCGGGCCCATCCGGACGGAAGCATTCGTCTCTGCGGCGCGCTAGCCTCGGACCGGGAAATCACAGAACTGTAGTTCTCCACATGGTGGTCCACAGAGCCTGTGGAGAACTGCAGCAGGACCAGGAGAAGGAAGAGGAGGCGAAGGCCGCCGGTGGGCGCATCGTTTACGCATCTGCACCAGCACACCGAGTTCTCGATGCTCGACGGTGCGGCCCGGGTTCCCGACGTGATCGCCCGAGTGGCCGCGGACGGCCAGCCGGCGGTAGGGATCACCGATCACGGCAACATGTACGGGGTCCTCGACTTCTACAAGGCCGCCAGGGAGGCCGGGATCAAGCCGATCATCGGCATCGAGGCCTACCAGGCCGCCGAGTCCCGCTTCGAGCGGCCCGTGCGCCGGGGCCGGATCGACGACGGCGGCGGGGACGCCGAAGCCGGCGAGAAGCTGTACTACCACCTGACCCTGCTGGCGGAGAACGGCCAGGGGTACAAGAACCTGCTCAAGCTGTCGAGCGCCGCCTACCTAGATGGTTTTTTCTATAAGCCGCGCTGCGACTGGGAGCTGCTCGAGCGCCACCACGAGGGGGTCATCGCCACCACCGGCTGTCTGGGCGGGGTGGTGCTGCAGGCGCTGCTCAAGGGAAACACGGAGCGGGCCGCCACCCTGGCCGCCCGGTTGCAGGACATCTTCGGACGGGAGTCGCTGTTCGTCGAGTTGCAGGACCACGGCTTGGACGAGCAACGCCGTACCAATCCGGAGTTGATCCGTTTGGCGCAACGGATCGGCGCCCCGCTGCTGGCGACCAACGACAGCCACTACGTGTCCCGCCACGACGCCGAGGCCCACGACGCCCTGCTCTGCGTGCAGACCGGTTCGTTTAGGGACGACCCGAAGCGGTTCAAGTTCCACGGCGACGAGCACTACCTCAAGACCGCGGCGGAGATGCGGCATTTGTTCCGGGACTACCCCGAGGCGTGCGACAACACCCTGTGGATCGCGGAGCGGGCGGACGTGGAGATCGAGTTCGGCAAGCCGAAGCTCCCGTCTTTTCCCCGACCTGAGGGGTTCGCCGATGCCGTCTCCTACCTCCGCCATCTCACCTACGAAGGGGCGGGCCAGCGCTATGGAGCGCCCCTGCCGGACGAGGTCCGGGAGCGGCTCGATTTCGAGCTCGGGGTCATCTCCAACATGGGTTTCTCGGACTACTTCCTGGTGGTGTGGGACCTGATCCGCCACGCCCGGGAGCAGGGGATCCGGGTGGGTCCGGGCCGGGGGAGCGCAGCCGGTTGCTGCGTGGCCTACTGCTTGCGGATCGTCGACATCGATCCGATCCGGTACCGGCTGCTCTTCGAGCGCTTCCTCAACCCGGGCCGCAAGCAGATGCCCGACATCGACATGGACTTCGACGAGCGTTACCGCTCGGAGATGATCCGGTACGCGGCCGAACGTTACGGCTCGGACCGGGTGGCCCAGGTCGTCACCTTCTCCACCATCAAGGCCCGGGCGGCCGTCCGCGATGCGGCCCGGGTCCTCGGCTACCCCTACAGCGTGGGGGACCGCGTCGCCAAGGCCATGCCGGCACTGGTGATGGGTCGGGACACCCCGCTGTGGGCCTGCCTCGACGAGGACCCCAAATATCTCGACGGCTACCGGGCCGCCCTGGATCTGCGTGAGATGGTCGCCACCGACCCGGACGTGGCCAAGGTGGTCGACGTCGCACGGGGGCTCGAGGGTCTCCGGCGCCAGGACGGCATTCACGCCGCCGCGGTGGTGATCTCGGGTGAGCCCCTGACCGAGTACCTGCCCATCCAGCGCAAGCCGGAGCCCGGCGGGCGCCCCGAGGACGCCCCCATTGTCACCCAGTACGAAATGCACGGGGTCGAGGACCTGGGCCTGCTCAAGATGGACTTCCTGGGGCTCCGCAACTTGTCGGTCATCGAGCGGGCCCTCGACCTCATCGAGGCGGCTACCGGCCAACGCCCCGACATCGACGGGGTGCCCCTCGACGATCCCCTGGTGTACGAGATGCTGCAGCGGGGCGACACCATCGGGATCTTCCAGTTCGAGGGCGGCGCCATGCGCAACCTGGTGCGGTCCCTGGCCCCGACCGACTTCGAGGACGTGGCCGCCCTCAACGCCTTGTACCGACCCGGGCCCATGGCGGCCAACATGCACAACGACTACGCCGACCGGAAGAACGGCCGCAAGCCGGTCACCTACCAGCACCCCGACATGGAGGAGGTGCTGGGGGACACCTACGGCCTGTGCGTCTATCAGGAACAGCTGATGCTCCTGGCCCAGAAGTTCGCCGGCTATTCCCTGGCCGAGGCCGACAACCTGCGCAAGGCGGCAGGCAAGAAGGACCACGGGATCATGGCCCAGGAGAGGAAAAAGTTCGAGGCCGGGTGCGAGGAGACCGGGTACGGGCGGGCCATCGGCAAGATGCTGTTCGACATCATCGAGCCGTTCGCCGACTACGGGTTCAACCGCAGTCACGCCTTCGGCTACGGCCTCGTCAGCTACCAGACCGCCTGGCTCAAGGCCAATTTCCTGGCGGAGTACCTGGCCGCCTTGCTGACCAGCGTCAAGGACGACAAGGACAAGACCGCCATCTATCTGGCCGAGTGCCGGGCCCGGGGGTTGGAGGTCCTCGTCCCTGACGTCAACCTCGCCAGTTCGGAGTTCACGGCAGTCCTCCAAGCCGGCCACGCGGGGGAGACCACGCCCCGGAAGGTGATCCCCTTCGGGCTGTCGGCCATCCGCAACGTCGGCGAGGGGCTGGTCGAACGGCTCATCGCCGAGCGGGACCGGGGTGGCCCGTTTGCCGACTTCTACGATTTCTGCGCCCGGGTCGATCCCATGGTTCTCAACAAGCGCACCATCGAGTCGCTCATCAAGTCGGGGGCGTTCGACACTCTCGGCCACTCCCGGCAAGGGCTCTGCCTGGTCTTCGAGCAGATCATCGACCGCACCCTGGCCCGCCGGCGAGAGGCCGACCAGGGGGTCATGAGCCTCTTTGGCGACCTCGGAGCCGGCGGCGAGCCCGTCTTCGACGACGCCCGCATCCCGATACCCGACCAGGAGTTCGACAAGCACGTCCGCTTGGCGTTCGAGAAGGAGATGCTCGGCTTGTACCTGAGCGATCACCCCCTCAAGGGCGTGGAGGCCGCCCTGGCCCGCCACGTCGACACCACCATCGCCGAACTGCGCGAAGGGGCAAGGGACGGCGAGATCCGGTGGGTCGGCGGGGTCGTGACCGGACTGACCCGGAAGCACACCAGACGGAGTGAGTTGATGGCCACCTTCACCCTGGAGGACCTTGTGTCCTCGATCGACGTGTGGGTGTTCCCCCGGACGATGACCGAGGTCGCCCACCTGCTCGCCGACGACGTGGTGGTGTGCGTCAAGGGTCGCCTGGACTTGCGGGAAGAGCCGGCCAAGCTGGTGTGCATGGAGATCAAGCGCCCCGAGCTCCACACCGTCGACCAACCGCTGCACCTCATCCTGCCGGTCAACGCCCTGACCGACGACCGGGTGGAGTCGCTCAAACGCCTGCTGAGCGAGCATCCGGGACCGTCACCGGTGCTGCTTCATGTGGGGGCCAAGATCATCCGGCTGGCCTCCCAATGGAGCGTCGACACCACCCGAGGACTGCTCGCGGAGCTGCGGGTGCTGCTCGGCCCAGCGTGTCTTTGGAGAACAGGTGAAGAAACCGCCTAAACTAGCTGCTCAGACCCGATGTGGTGAGGAGAGTTCACGCGGCATGACGTTCGCTGTCGAAACCAAAGACTGCACCGCCCTGGCCGACGGCGAGTTGGCCGACATGGCGGACATCGTGACTGACGGCCCGGCCGGCTTTGACATCGGTCTGCTGTCGAAGCAGGCCGAGGAGTGGGTCCTGATAACCCAGATCCGTGACGCCGGGAAGCTCGTCGGCTTCTCGTTCTGCACGCTCGAGCGCATCGGCGGCACGCCCTGCTTGTTGTGGGGGCTGGCGTCGGTCAAGCGAAACGCCAAACGGGACCAGGTCCTCAAGGCGATCATCGGGGCCCAGTTCCGCCGGGCTGTCCTGGCATTCCCGGACGAGGACGTGCTCATCGGCACCCGGTTCATCGATGCGGGGGCCTTTCAGGCGTTCAAGGGCTTGGAGGACATCTGCCCTCGGCCGGGTCACAAGCCGAGTGGCGAGGAGCGGGCGTGGAGCCGGCGTCTGGCCAAACGGTTCGGGGCCGAGGGCCGCATCGATGACCGCACGTTCATCGTGACCGGGGACAGCAACGCCACCGGTTGCTTCGACTTCTCGGCGACCAAGCCGGAGTCGGTGCCCGAGGACGTGGCGGCCTTCTTCGAGCCGCTCGACCATGAACGGCGTGACGTCCTCATCGCCTTCGGGTGGGCGATGGCCGAGGATCTCGCCACCAAGTTCGCCCCGTAGGATCAGCTAGGCGCCGCTGGTCGCAGAGGCGGCACCACGGGCCGGACCGGCGAAGTACTGCTCGATGGCCTGGGCCAGCCCGGTCGCGATCACGTGCTGGCCGGTGGTGCTC
>Ga0302326_10008517_pt1 | contig 22611 bp, 20 predicted proteins | sample Palsa_T0_3_FD_202264 | JGI IMG/M metagenome (GOLD analysis project Ga0302326, IMG submission 202264) | Peat permafrost microbial communities from Stordalen Mire near Abisko, Sweden - Palsa_T0_3 | ecosystem: Environmental > Terrestrial > Soil > Palsa > Peat permafrost | place: Sweden: Abisko... | reverse complement strand
CCGTGTTCTGATCGAACCCGTCCATTTCGACGAGCAGCTGATTGAGCGTCTGTTCGCGCTCGTCGTGCCCGCCGCCGAGTCCGGCGCCGCGCTGACGGCCGACCGCGTCGATTTCGTCGATGAAGACGATGCACGGTGCGCTCTTTTTTGCTTGCTCGAAAAGATCGCGGACGCGGCTCGCGCCGACGCCGACGAACATCTCGACGAAGTCGGAGCCCGAAATCGAGAAGAACGGCACGCCGGCCTCACCCGCGATGGCGCGAGCGAGCAGCGTCTTGCCCGAGCCCGGAGGCCCGAGCAGCAACACACCCTTGGGAATCCGCGCACCGAGCGCCTGGAATTTCTTGGGGAACTTGAGGAACTCGACGACTTCGCCCAGCTCTTCTTTGGCTTCCTCGATGCCGGCGACGTCGTTGAACGTCACCTTCGGGCGGTTCTCCGAGAGCAGCTTTGCGCGCGAGCGTCCGAACGAAAGCGCTTGGCTTCCGCCGCTTTGCGCTTGGCGCAGAATGAAGAGCAGCAGCAGCGCCATCAGTGCGAATGGGATCAGTTGCGCGAGCATCGAGAGGATCGGTGCCGTCTGCGGATTGTCGACGGTGATCGCAACGTTGTGCTTGCGCATGTCGCCCAAGAGGGCCGAGTCGTCGAGAATCGTCGAGGTGAAGCGCGTGTCGCCGGAGCCGCTCGCCTTCTTCAGGTCGCCGACGACGTCGTGCTGGCCGGAAATCGTAACGTCTTTGACGTTGTCGCGATCGACCTGCGCGTACAGGTCGGTGTAGCTGAGCTTCGTCGCGGCAGGCTGGTTGAGCACCAGCTTGTCGACGATGAAGATCACCGCAATGAAGATGAGGACAACGATGACGATCGATCTGACGTGCTTACCCAACGTGACTCCTTGTGATCGGGGCGGCCAAGCCCCCCGATTGCCCCCGGCCCGGACTCCCGGACCCCTTGCGCGTTTTCTCCCGGCGAATTGCTAACGACTTTAGCGGTCTGTGCGGTCTATTCCGTGACGGTGCTTTCGTCGAGGCGCGCTAGGTAGGGGAGATTCCTATATTTTTCTTGGTAGTCCAGACCGTAACCTACGATGAACGCGTCCGGAGCGGTCAAGCCCGCATAGTCGATGCGAACGTCGACCTGGCGGCGATACGGTTTGTCCAGGAGGACGCAGGACCGTAGCGATGCCGGGTTTCGGCTTCCTAGAAGCCGCTGGAGGTAGGCGAGCGTTAGGCCGTTATCGACGATGTCCTCGACGATCACGACGTTCTTCCCCTCGACGCTGGCGGTCGTATCTTTCAGTAATCGGACCTCACCGCTCGAACGCGTACTGTTTCCGTAGCTGGAAACGTAGATGAGATCGATTACGACATCCATGTCGTGGGGCAGTGCTCGAGAGAGATCGGCGGTGAAGAACAACGCCCCCTTCAACACCCCAACCAGCATGACGGGTTCACCCCCCAGGTCCCGGGCGATCTCACCCGCCAGCCGGTCGACCGCCTCCGCGATCGCCGCCTCGTCGAAAACGACCCCGGCGATCCCCAGGGGCCTGTGAATCGTGCTCAATCGCCGACCACTAATTCGATGCCGCGGCGCAAAAAGTGACGGCCGCGAGCACCCCGCAGGACGGCGCGCGCGGCTGCATCGAGCCGTTCGAAGGTCAGCTCCCGCGCGTCCCCGTCGATTGCGGTCAGCTCTTCCCGAAGCTGCCGGCGCACGAGTGCCGCCGGGTCTCCCGCTCGCTCCTCGCGCAGAATCGTCGCGCAGCGCGCGACCGCGGCATCGAGGTGAGGGAAATCTGCCCGCAACGGCGCGAGGGCGGCGCGGACGGCGTTGCGCCGGTAGGCGAGTTCGACATTTGTCGGATCGATCGCAAAGGGCAAGTGGCGCGCGTGACAGTACGAGCGCAGCGCCTGCGGCAACACCTCGAGCAGGGGCCGCACGAGCTCGAGCCCCGGCGCGAGCTCGCGCCGCACCGGCATCCCGCACAGCCCGTCCGGCCCCGCGCCGCGGAACAGCGCGAGCAGAACCGTCTCCGTTTGGTCTTCCGCGTGATGAGCCGTAAAGACACGGGCGGCACCCACTGCCGTCGCGATCTGCGTCAGCTTCGCGTAGCGCTCGCCGCGAAGGCGCGCTTCGTCGGCAGATCCGGCGTCCAGCGCCGCCGTCACGACGCGAACGCCGAGCGCCGCACCCAGGGCCAGAACAACCGCCTCATCTTGCCACGCGCCGCGGCGCACGCCGTGATTGACGTGCGCGAAGACCGCCGTCGCTCCGGCGCGCTCTGCCGTCTGGGCGAGGAGCGCGGACAGCGCCGCGCTGTCGGCGCCGCCGGAAACCGCCGCGACGAGTACCTCACCCGCTCGCGCGGAAACCGTGGCCGCAAAGTCCGCCTCGAGCGCCGCCTGCGGCCGCGCGCCGCGCATTTAGCGCATCCTCATCGGCGCACCGCACGCGCCATTTCGCGCTGCACGTCGCGGTCTTTTTCGTCCTTGCGCTTGTCCCACGTCTTCTTGCCGCGCGCGAGTGCGATCGAAATCTTCACGATGCCGCGCTTGAAGTACAAGCGCACGGGAATCAGCGTCAACCCCTTCTCCGAGACGCGCCCCGCGAGGCGATCGATTTCTTTACGATGGACGAGCAGCTTGCGCGGCCGGTTCGGATCGACGTTGGAAAAACTGCCTTCTTTGTAGGGCGGGATACGCATGGAGAGCAGCCACAATTCGCCGTCGCGAATGCGCGCGTAGCCCTCGGCGATACTGATTTGCCCGGTGCGGATGCTCTTGATCTCGGTGCCGGTCAGCACGATGCCTGCCTCGAATTGCTCGAGCCATTCATACTCGAAGCGCGCGCGACGATTTTCGATCGTCGGCGCCGGCGCGGGCGGCTTTTTGGGTGCTGCGACGGCCGTCGACTTCGCCTTAGGTGCTGCCATGGAGACCGCTCCGTTCGGCAGAACCGGCTCCGCCCACTTGTGGGTTAGCTCAGTTGCGCGAACCGCGTTCCGGGCTCGACCGTGCCGCGGCCGACGAAGCTGCCGGTGGCCGAGGCCAAGAGGCGCCCGGACTCGTCGCTGACGCTCGCTTCGATGCCCAGCACGTTGCGCCGCTGCCAGAGCACGTTGGCGCGGAGGACGAGCGGTTCGCCGACCCGCACCGTGTCGCGAAAGCGCATCTTCATCTCACCGGTGACCCCGATCACGCCGTGCGCGGCCGCCGCGTAGGCCATCGCTTCGTCTAAGAGCATTGCAACGACCCCCCCGTGCACGACGCCGCGCCAGCCTTGAAAGGGACTCTCGACCACGGTGCGGCTCGTGACCGACTTATCGTCCGCTGCTGCGAAGGTCAGCTTCAGGCCGATCGCCGACAGCGGCCCGCACGCGACACAATAGCCGTCGTCGACCGGTTGCGAATCCACCTAAGAGCCGGGCGGCCGGGGGCTGGAACCGGCGGTATCGGTATCGTAGTCGCCGTTCTTGATCTTCGCGAGCAACGTGCGCGCGTAGATCGTGTCGACGTCGGCGTCGACCGCGGTGTTGAGCACGGCGGTCGCTTCCTTGAGTTTATGCTGGCCGATGTAGATGCGCGCGATCAAGGTGTAGCCGTGCTGGCCCGCTTCGCCGACGTGATCGACGTCGAGCGCGAGGCCTTTCTTGAGATAGTTGAGGGCCGCATCCGGTTCGCCGAGATCGCTAAGCAGCGAGCCGATGTGAAAGTCGATGTCGGCGTACTGCGGAACGAGGTTCGGAACGTCGATGACGTATTGCAGTCCGCGCTGCGGATCGCGCAAGTCGGTCTGGTACAGCTGCCCTAAATATTCGCGCGCGAGTACGTTGCTCGGATCCGTGCGCAACGCCGCAAGGAGTTCGGTCTTCGCGCGGTTCGCGGAGCGCTCGTTGAAACGCATGATCCCCAAGCCCACGTGACCCGCAGATTGATCGGGATCGATTTGTACGGCGAGGTTGAGCTCGTCGCGCGCGTCCTGCGTACGATCGCGGCCCGAACCCGATTCGAACATGTACGAGAAGCCGAGGCGCACGTGATTGACGTAGTTCCGCGGCGCTCCCGCGACCGCGTCCTCTTCGAGATTGGTCAGGACGTCGAGTTCGCCTTGCTGCTGCGCCGCCGCCGCGTTGAGAAACGAGATCGCGAGCGTGTTGTCGGGCACGACCGCGAGCGCACGCTGGAAATCCGTTTCCGCGCTCTTGAAATCGCGCGCGTAGAAGTGCCGCAACCCATCCGAGAGCGGCGCGGTGAACGCGTCCTTGGCGTAGTCGTTGCGATCGCCCGTTGCCGAGCGGCCCGGCGTCGCGCCGGCGAGCGCAATGGTGCCAAGGGCCACCACCGCGACCGAGAACTTAAAGAACATGAAACTCCTAAAGCCCGATTTCAACGGCCCACCCCCAGCCGTCGTGCGAGAGCATCGGGAAGATGGGCTGCTCCGATTTTTTCTTGCGTGCGAGCGACCGCGTACGGCACGCGTTCCCAGACGATCGTGCGCGCGTCCGGATCGTAAAAGACGAACGAGGCGTCGGGGTTGAGGTCGCGCGGCTGACCCACGCTGCCGACGTTCACGAGATACCGCACGCCGGGTTCGAGGTCGATACGGCCGCCCCGCTGACAGAAGGCGTGCGCGAGTGCCCCGTCCTCTCCAAGCGCGTAGTAGTCGGCGACGTGCGTGTGACCGACGAAGATCAGCGGGGCGTCCGTGGCTTCGAACGCGCGCTGCGCGGCCGCCTTGTCCAAGATGTAGGCGAAGTATTCGACCGGAGCCCCGTGGACGAGCAGATAGTCAGGGGTCCGCACCTCGTACGACAACCCGTCGAGCCAGGCGACGTGGTCGGGGTCCAGCACGCCCTGGGTCCAGTGGATCGCCGCGCGGGCGTTGGGATTGAAGTAGGCGAGCCCGTGGCTGTCGACCGCCGCGACGTCGTGATTGCCGAGCACCGTCGCCGTCGCTCGCTCGCGTAGCAGAGCGAGGCATTCGTTCGGATTGGGCCCGTACCCCACGATGTCACCCAGGCACAGCACAGCGTCATCCGGTCCGATGCGCTCGAAGACCGCAGTGAGCGCCTCGAGATTCCCGTGGACATCCGAGACGATCGCAAACTTCATGGGCCGGATCACTTTCTCGGCCGGTGCGGCGGGAGCCTCGATGGGCATTCGCAGCAGCGTTCGACCGTTCGCTCTTAGCGCGACGCAGGTGCTGCGAGCGTAGCGAGCGCTTCCGCGAAGATGGGTGCGAGCCGGTCTCGCTCGCCTTGCGTGCCGACGGTGACGCGAATGTGTCCGTCGAGCGGCGGCAATCCCGGCTTACGGACGAACACGCCGCGCGCGAGCAGCGCGCCGACCATTGCTTCGGCGCGCTGCCGCGAGCCCAGATCGATGCAGACGAAATTCGTGCGCGAGGGCAAGGTCGCAAGGCCATGGCGCGCGGCCATCGCGCGATAGTCGGCGCGGCCACGTTCGACCTCGGAAATAACCTCATCCACGAACGCGCGTTCATCGAGCGCGACGAGCGCGCCAATCTGGGCCGTCCGATTGACGCCGTATTGTAAGCGAATTTTTCCGAAGGTCGCGATGAGGCCGGGCGCGCCGATCGCGTAGGCGACGCGCGCACCCGCGAGGCCGTAGGCTTTCGAGAACGTCCGCATGCGGACAACGCGCGGGACGATCGCGTCCCCAAGCACCTCGTGCGGCGCGACGAAGTCCGCATAGGCCTCGTCGAGAACGAGCAGCGCGCGCGGCGGCAGCGCGGCGACGAATGCCGCGACCGCTTCCTTGCCGGCGAACGCGCCGCTCGGGTTGTCGGGGTTGGCGAGATACACTTGGCGCGCGTTTGCTGCGTGCGCGTGGGCCGCAAGCGCCTCGAGGTTGACGCTGCCCGCTGCTGTGTAGGGAACCGTCTCCAAGCGCGCGCCGTAACCGAGGACGTGGTAGACGTAGGTCGGATACGAACCGCTGGTTGCGACGGTCACGTCGCCCGGCGCAAGGTACGCGCGCACCGCAAGGCCCAGGAGATCGTCGATGCCCGCGCCCACCGACACGTTCTCCGGACCGCAGCCGTGGCGCGCGGCGATCGCTTCGCGCAAGTCGTTCGATTCGGGATCGCCATACCACGCCGTTCGTTCGAGCTGTTCGCGCATGGCTGCGAGCGCTCGCGGTGGCGGCCCGAACGCACTCTCGTTCGCGCCGAGGCGTAACAACGCACCGCGCCCGGCCCGGCGTGCCAATTCCTCCGGGCCGATAAACGGCCGGCTCTGGGGTAATTCACGGACGATCGGTGCGGGCTCGGGTCCCTCGTTCACGTGCCTACTTTCAAACGGTCGCGCACGTTCTTTACGCCCGGAGCGTGTTTGGCCGCATCGACGATCGTTTGGTCGATCGCGCGCGTCGGCGCGCTCCCGTGTAACGTGACGGTCCCGTCGTGCGCGTCGACGTGCACCGCAAATGCGTTAACGCCCGCTTGCGCCGCGATGTTCGAGTCCACCGCTACCACGAGCGCGAAATCGACCGCCGCCTCCTTGTCGCTCGGCATCTTCGGGTCGACCTTCAGCGCGGCATCGACCGACTTCACGCCCTCGATTTTTTTCGCGGCCGCAACGAACGCGTCGCGCGAAGCGCCGGAACGAACCAGGCCCGTCAGCCTCACCACTCCGTCGTGCGACGCGACCGCGACGTGCAGCGACGAGTCGGGATCGATCGTAAGGAACGCCCCTTCGACGCGCGCGACCACGAGCGCATCGTTGACCGCGGACGCAGCGGGCGCGGCGCCCGCCGCGGCATTACTCGCAGCACTGCTTACCGCGTTGCTCTGCTGCTGCGTGCAGCCGGCCAGTGCGACGAGCGTTCCGATAACGAGAAGGTTGACGTGGTTCATGCAGCCTCGATCGGCGCGCCGCCGGAGGAAAAGAGTCTGACATTCACGCGGCCCCCGGCTTCCACGGTGCCGCTGCGGTCATCCACGATAACGTACCCCGAAGCGCGCGCGAGTAAGCTCGTTTGCGAGGAACGAATCGCAAGCGGCTCCGCTTCGATTTCCTCGCCGCTGCGCTGCAGTCGCGCCGGAACGTACCACGTCCAGCCTGCGCGGCCCGCAAACGTCGCGGTCGCGATAGCCGAGAGCGTTGTCGCTTCGCCGTTCCGCTCGCCGCACAACGCGGCGACGATCGGACGCACGACCGCTTCCAAAATCATCAGCGACGAAGCCGGGTTGCCCGGCAACCCGACGACCGGTTTGCGACCGATGGCGGCGAGCAGGGTCGGCTTTCCGGGTTTCACACGCAGGCCGTGGACGATCGGCCCGGGCGCCCCGAGTTCCGCAACGATGCGCGGAACCAAATCGCGATCGCCGACCGACGATCCGCCGCTCGAGAACACGGCGTCGCATCCCCGAAGCGCATCGCGTAACGCTGCCCTCAGCGCATCCTCGGTGTCGGCAGAACGTGCGATCTGTACCGGTTGCGCGCCGAGCGCGGTGAGCGCCGCCGCGATCGCATAGCGGTTTGAATCGCGAACTTGACCGATCGCCGGCACGACGCCGGGCTCGACCAGTTCGTCGCCGGTCGAAAGAATCGCGATGCGCGGCCGCACGAACACCGGGACGCTTGCGATCCCAAGGGTCGCGAGCACGCCGAGCTCGGGGCCGCCGATCCGCCGGCCGGCGCGCAGGACCGTTTCGCCCTCGCGTACGTCGTCGGCGCGCTGCGTGATGCTCTCGCCTGGAGCGACCGCGCCGCGCAGCGCGATCCATCCGGGCTCGAGCACGTCGACGTCTTCTTGCGGCACGACCGCATCGGCGCCGCTCGGAACCGCACCGCCGGTGGGAACGCGCACCGCTTCTCCGCTGCCGACCGGGCACGGCGGCGGCGATCCCATGAAAACCTCGCCCGCGATGCGCCGCCTGCCGGCTCCGTCGCTGCTGCGCACCGCATAGCCGTCCATCGTCGAACGTGGATGCGTGGGATGATCTTCAAGCGCTCGCGCATCCCCCGCGAGCACGCGGCCGGGTGCGGCATCGAGTGCGACGTGCTCGATGCCTTCAGGTTCGATCGCAACCCGCGCGAAGAACTCCGCGAGCGCATCGCCCGGCGTGTAGAGCCGCTCCGCAACGAAGCCACGATGCCCGGCGGCATCGCCCTCGCGATCGAATGGTAGGAGCGCTCGAGAATCCTGCATAAATCCTTACGTACACTTCCACAACATCGGGGCGGCGTGCCCACCCGATGGCCCCCCCGGAAGTGTTTTTCTTCTCTATAGACGTGTATCGATGTTAGACCTTGCCCTTCTGCGGCGCGATCCCGAGTTCGTTCGACGGTGCGCTTCGCGGCGGCCGTTTGGTGCCGCGTTCGTCGACGAGGTGCTCGCGCTCGACACGAAGCTGCGCGCGGCGAAGACCGCGGTTGAAACGCTGCGCGCCGAGAAGAACGCGCTGAGCGCCGGGATCGCGAAAGCCTCCGACAGGGCGGCCGAAGCCGCGCGTTTGCGGCCGCAACTCGCCGCGCTCGACGCGCGCATCGAAGCCGAAGCACGAGCGGTCGCTCCGGTAGAATCCGCTATCGACGCAATCCTTGACGACGTGCCGAACTTACTCGACGATGCGGTTCCTGCGGGTTCGGGCGAGGACGACAACGTTCTCGTCCGCGATTCGGGGCCGCCGCCGCAGCTCGGCTTCGAGCCCAAACCGCATTGGGACCTCGGCGAAGCGCTCGGCATTATCGATTTCGAGCGCGCGGTAAAGATTTCGGGCGCGCGCTTTTCGATCTTGCGCGGCGCAGGCGCGCGCCTGTCGCGCGCGCTCGTCTCGTTCTTTCTCTCGCGGGCGAACGAACGGGGCTACGTCGAGATCGATCCGCCGTTTTTGGTGTCGCGCCGGACGATGTGGCAAACCGGACAACTCTCGAAATTTGCCGACGCGATGTTTCGCGACGACGACGTCGACCTGTTCTTGATTCCGACGGCTGAAGTTCCGTTGACCGCGTTGCACGGCGGCGAGATCCTCGCCGCGGACGCGCTCCCGCTGCACTACACGGCGTACTCGCCGTGCTTTCGCAAAGAGGCCGGCGCCGCGGGCAAAGATACGCGCGGGCTCATTCGTCAACATCAATTCGAGAAAGTCGAACTCGTCTGGCTCGCGCAGCCGGAGAAGTCGTTCGAAACGCTCGAGCGGCTCACCGCCGATGCGGAAGCGTTGCTTGCGGAACTCGAGTTGCCGTATCGCGTGATGATGCTGTGCAGCGCCGATGTCGGGTTCAATGCGGCCAAGACGTACGACCTCGAAGTCTGGCTGCCGGGTCAAAACACGTATCGCGAAATCAGCTCGTGCTCGAACTGCACCGACTTTCAGGCGCGACGCGCGCAGATTCGATTCCGGCGCGAACCCAAGGCCAAGCCCGAACTCGTGCACACCTTGAACGGTTCGGGGCTCGCCGTCGGTCGCACGCTCGTCGCGATCTTGGAGAACTATCAGCAGCCCGACGGCAGCCTGCTCGTGCCCAGTGCCCTCGTACCGTTCGCCGGGTTTGAAAGCATCGGCGCGGACGGCGTCGCGCACTAGACTTATTGGTTCGGCGTCCGCTCGGTCTCGATTGCACGAACCGAAGGGTTCTTCGAAAGTTCGATCAGCTTCTCGCGGACGCGAGTGCCGTGTTTCGAGCGCAAGGTCACGTGCCAGCGCGCGTAGCGCTTGAGGTCTTCGCGTACGATCGAGATATTGGCGCTCTTCTTAACGTGAATGCCGTCGGCGTGCAGCAAGCCGAAAACATCTTCGGGGCGTAGCGCGTCGGCGTCGTAGGTGACGCAGATTTCTACCGATTCGTGGGGTGGCACGAGCCGTTCGAAAAACGCATCGGAACTCGCTAGCGCTAAGAGCACGAGCACGGTCGTGATGCCCGCGAGTTCGTAAGAAGCCGTCCCGCCGAAGCCCATCGCGAGGCCCACTGCGGCCGAACACCAGACCGATGCCGCCGTCGTCAGCCCGTGCGGAGTCGCGCCTTCGCGAACGATCGCCCCCGCACCGAGAAACCCGATGCCGGTAATGATGCCCGCCGCAATGCGCGTGTCGCCGGCTAAGCGCGAGGCTTCCGTGAAGGCGCACGACCCGACGGCGACGAGCAGATGGGTGCGAAAGCCGGCCGCCTTCCCGGTAACCTGGCGCTGAACGCCGATGAGACCGCCGAGGAGCGCCGCTCCGGCAAGCCCGGTCGCGATACCCTCCAAAGTGACGGCGTCAAAACCGCTCATAACGCCGAGGTTCCGGGCGCACTCGCCCGAAGCCCTTGGTAGCGTCCCCTAACAGGAGGTTTAAACGTCGTGCGAACCCTCATTTGCGCTGCACTTGTCATGGCCGTGTCGTCGCCCGCGTGGGCCGATACGGATCCAGGTTACCTGCCGGGCCCGTGGCATTTCAAAGCGATCTCGTGCGTCGACACGACGGTCCGTTCGGTGACGCCGCGGCTGCAAATGGGCGGGCAAACGTCCTTCACCGCCGAGGATTTCAAGCAATCCGGTGTCGAGGTCGTGTTCGCAACGGCTCTGGGTATTGCGCCATTGTTCTCGAGCGGCACCGCGTCCGTCGTCCATTATCAGGACACGACGGGCAACAACATCATGGCCGCCGAGCACGCCGGAGATCGCGTTCAGGTGTGCTACCTGGGCGGACCGGCGCCGACCCAGTATTGCAATCCCGACAAGGACGACCGCGGCAGAAACTATCGCGTCTACGATTACCGGCAGCGCGCGCAGTACTGGGGTGGCAACGAAGAACACGATTGCGGCGGCGCGTAATCTGCGACCGTCCAAACCGGCCTGGCGGACGTTAGTCCAGTGTTGCTACAGCCACATGCGAACCTGAGCGCGTCTCTTGATCGATAGCTGCCGCCGACCCCAGCCCCTCGCTCTCGCATGGCTCGTCGTCGCGGCGTTTGCCGGTTGCAGCGGCGGCGGGGGTTCACCGACGCCGCGAACCATCCCGACGACGCCGCCGACTGCGACGCCCGCGACCGCTACGCCCGTCGCCCCTACACCGCTTCCAACCGCGACGGCATCGGGCTCGCAGCCCGCCCGGACCCCAACGCCCGCCTCGAGTTCGTCGCCGCCCGGAACGACGCCGGCGCCGTCGCCCACGCTAACCCTCGCGCCCGGAAGCACACCGACACCCCTACCTTCGCCGACCGCGACCTTGCAGCCGGGAACGACCGCGACGCCGTCACCCGTGCCGACGATCGCTCCCAATGGGTCCCCGACGCCGGTTGCGACGCAGACCCCAGCGCCGACACAGGCCCCCGTACCGTCGCCGAGCCCCGTGCCCTCGCCGAGCCCCGTGCCGTCGGCCGTGCCGACGCGCAGCGCGACCCCGGCTGCGACGCCGTCGCCGTCACCGGTCCCAAGCCCAAGCGGCACGATCGCGTTCAACGACTGGTCGACGTACCAATACGACGCCGCGCGCGATGGCTTCAACCCGAATACGACGGCAATCACCCCGGCGTCAATCGCGAATCTTCACGTCGCTTGGCAAGTCGCGGTCGGCGAAGGCGCCGACTTCCAACCGCTCATCGCCACGAACGTCGCGGGGCACACGGCGCTCGTCATCGTTGCGGGATATCAGACGATTCACGCCTACGACGCCCAGACGGGGGCCGTCGTTTGGAAAGACGAGCTGCTGGGCCAAAACATTCAAGACTGTGGCACGAGTGGGATTACCGGAACTGCCGCGTACGACGCGGCCCTGGGCGCGATTTTCGTCGCCGCCGGTAACGGGAGCACGATGTCGCCCAGTCACGTCCTGCTTTACGAACTCTATGCCGCGACGGGTGCGGTAATGACCTCCGTCGACGTTACGCCGAACCTCGTCACGGGCGAAGCGACCTCCGGGCACACGGCGGTGACGCTCGCGAACGGAATGCTGTATCTCGGTACGGGCTCCAACTGCGAAGGCACGACGACGGGATTGCCCTCATGGCTCGGGCGCATCGTCGCCGTGAATCCCAACACTATGGCGATCGCGAACACGTTTTACACCACGTACGGCCAAGGCGGCAATACGTACGGCGGCGGCGGCGTGTGGGCATGGGGCGGCGTCTCGGCCGACGCCAACGGCAACGTCTACGCCGGTTCCGGGAACGCGGAAACCGCCGACACGATCAAGCAGACGCCGCCTCCGCCCGTCGTCATCGCGCCGAACGAGAACAGCGGTTACGCCGAGCAACTCGTGAAGCTCACGTCGAACCTGTCGACCGTCGAAGACTCGAACGCACCGACGTTTAATTTCTCATTCGGCCAAATCGATCTCGACTATCCCGGAACGCCGACGCTCTTCCAGCCACCGATCAATTCGGGCTGCAGCGACTTGCTCTCGGCGACGATGGGCAAAGGCGGATTGCTGGTCGTCAACGACACGACCAATCTCAACCCGCCCGTCAACCAATACCAGCTCTCGATTCCGACCGGCAACGCGTACTACATCGGAAATCCGGGCTACTCACCGAACCTCGGCTATTTATACGGTGCGATCAATTCGTCGGGCAGAGGCGGTGCGATGCTGCCGCCCGGACTCGCGGCAATCGGCAACTGCGGTAGCTCGATCGTGTGGAACGCGCAGTTCGGTCCCGACTCGTCGGCATTCGGGCACGGCGACAATCCACGCTCGGCGCCGACGGTCACGTCGGGGGGCGTCGTATTCATCGGTACGGCCTGCACGGCGAACAGCAGCGGCGGGTGCGGGACGCCGACGAGCACCGTCAACGGCGCACTGTGGGCCGTGGACGCATCGGCCGGCACCGTCCTCAACGGCGGCAACCCGCTCTTGACGACGGCCGACGACATCCGCATGGCTCCCAGCGCCGATGCGAAGTGGCTCTGGGTCACCGACAAGAGCGGGAACCTCTACGGCATGACGGTCGATCCGACGGTGCCCGCCGTTGCAAAGCGTCGCGGCACGTATCATGCGCAACACTATCACTTCATCTCCGACTAGGCGTTGCGTACCTCGTCGCGCTGCGGGCCTTTGCCTTTGCCGCTTCGACTTCTCGGTTTTTCGGTGGCGCGTTCGTTTCCAAACCGTGGAGCAAGCGTTCCGAGATTTCCGCGATCTCTTCGACCGCTGCAAGAAACGCGACCTCGTTCGATTTTGACGGTTTGGCCACGCCGCTGATCTTGCGTACGAACTGCAGCGAAGCTGCGCGCACTTCATCCTGCGTTACCGGTGGCTCGAAATTGAACAGCGGCTTGATGTTGCGGCACATACGCTGCGAACGATACGCCGTGCGCCGAAAAAATCTTGGGCTTGGCATCTCCGAGCACGATTTGTGATAGGGCTTAGCCGCGATACGCAGAGGGAACCCGGCCAATCCTGCGGGATTTACCTGGTAACGGTGTCAGTATAGGCTCTACTCGCTTGTTCGTCTTTTCGGTGCTTTCGCTCACGTGAATTTTCGGTTTAGCCCGTCCTTCTTGTCCGCGGTCGCCGGCGCGGCGCTACTTGCCGGTTGCTCGGGAAGCCAATCGCTGAGCATCCCCCCCAGGAGCACCGCCCCCGCGACGGTCGCACCGGGAACGTCGCCGGCGCCGGCCCCAACCGTCACCGCGACGCTCGCGCCGGGGACCACGCCGACGCCCGTACGAACCGCGACGGCCACGCCGGTCCCGACCGCCTCCCCCGTGCCGACGGTCGAACCGACGGTCGCTTTCGACGATTATGTTACGTACGGATACGACAACGCTCGCGACGAGTACAATCCAAACACGAGCGCGATAACGCCCAGTTCGATCGCTCATCTGCACCTCGCGTGGCAAGTCGCGGTCGGCGACGGAGCTTCCCTCTTTCAGCCGCTCGTCTTGACCAACGTTGTGCCCGGTCATCCGGTGGCGCTGGTCGTCGGGGGATACGAGACGATCTACGCCTACGATGCGCTCGCGGGAGGATCGGTGATCTGGCAAACGACGCTGCCGGGCCAGAACCTGCAAAACTGCGGAACGGCGGGAGTCTCCGGGACGGCAGTCTACGATGCGAATATTGGCGGCGGGGTCATCTTCGTTGCGGACGGCAATGGCGCGTCGATGAACCCGAGTCACGTCGTGCTCTACGAACTAAGCGCGGCGACGGGCAGCCAAATCGCCAGCGTCGACGTTACACCGTACCTCGTGAATGGGGAAGCGGTGTCTAGTCATACCGCCGTCACGCTCGCGAACGGCATGCTCTACCTCGGAACCGGCTCCAGCTGCGAAGGAGCGCCGCCGCCGTGGAACCCCAACTGGCTCGGGCGCATCGTCGCGGTAAATCCCAACACGATGACGATTGCGGATACGTTCTTTGAAACGTACGGACAGGGCGGCCTCTCCGGCGGCGGAGGCGTGTGGGGCTGGGGCGGCGTGTCAGCGGACGGAAGCGGGAACATCTACTCGGGCTCGGGCAACGCCGAGACAGCGTCTGCGAACAGTTATCAAACGCCGGCGCCGCCCGTCCTGTCGACGACGACGGAAAACACCGGCTATGCCGAGCATCTGGTCAAGCTTTCCTCGAACTTGCAGACCCTCGAAGGCAGCGACGCCCCGACCTTCAATTTCGCGGTCGGCTACGGAGACCTCGATTACCCCGGATCGCCGACGCTCTTCCAGCCGCCGATCGGCTCCGGATGCAGCGATTTGCTCTCCGGCACCATGGGCAAAGGCGGATTGCTCGTCATCAACGACACGACCAGCCTTTCCGAAGTCGACACGTACCAACTCTCGATTCCGAGCGGCAATGCGTTCTACATCGGGAATCCCGCTTACTCACCCGCCCTGGGGTATCTCTTCGCGCCGATTAGCTCGTCAGGCACCGGCGGTGCGATCCTGCCACCCGGCTTGGCAGCGATCGGTCCTTGCGGGAACACGATGGTATGGCACGACCAATTCGGGCCCGACTCGTCGCAGTACACAACCGGCGACGACCCGCGTTCCGTGCCCGCGGTGACCGCCGGCGGCGTCGTCTTCGTCGGCACGCCCTGCACCCCGAACGCCGGAAACACCAACTGCACGACGCCGAGCGGGAGCGCGCAAGGCGCGCTCTGGGCCATCAACGCAAGCACCGGAACCGTGCTGAACGGCGGCAATCCAATCGTTATCACCGGCGACAACATCCGCATGGCGGCGACCACCGACGCCGATTGGGTGTGGGTCTTCGACACGAGCGGAAACCTTTACGGCTACACGATCGACCCCTCCGTGCCGGCAGTCGCGGTCCACCGGGCGAACCGGCGTCCGCGGCCGTACCGGATCGAGGAACTCCCCGGCGACCACTAGTCCACAGCTAGCGCCGATCCGAGCGACCGCTGGGGGGAATCGGGGGACTTCGCCGCCCCCGATGTCAACGATAGTCGGTCCACACAGGAGCGGGTCAGATTCGAACTGACGGAACGTTTTCTAGACGTTCAAACGCTTTCAAGGCGTTCGGTTTAAACCAGGCTCACCCACCGCTCCGCGGAACCCCCTTCCCTTCCCTTAGGCTCAGGGCAAGCTCAGGGCAGGCTCTGGTTCGGCGCTGACGCCGCTCTTCCGGCGAATGGACTTCTACGTGTTGATCTTGAGGACGAGTTTGCCGAGATTTTCGCCGCGGAACAGTTTGAGCAGCGTATCCGGGAAGGTCTCGAGACCGACCGCAATGTCTTCGCGCGACTTGAGTTTGCCCTCACGCATCCAGCCCGCGATGTCGCGGATCGCTTCGGGGAAGCGGGCGGTGTAGTCGAAGACGACCATGCCTTCCATGCGTGCGCGGTTCACGAGCAACGTCAAGTAGTTGCTCGGGCCTTTGACCGGAGCCGTGTTGTTGTACTGTGAGATCGCGCCGCAGATTACAACGCGCGCTTTCATCGCGAGGCGCGTCAGCACGGTGTCGAGTATGTCGCCTCCGACGTTGTCGAAGTAAACGTCGACGCCCTTGGGGCAGTTCGCGCGGAGTCCAGCATGCAGGTCGTCGGACTTATAGTCGATCGCCGCATCGAAACCAAGTTCGTCGACGAGGAATGCGCATTTCTCCGCGCCGCCCGCGATGCCGACAACACGACACCCTTTGATCTTTGCAATTTGGCCGACGACCATGCCGACGGCGCCCGCAGCACCGGAGACGACGACCGTCTCGCCTTCTTTTGCTAGGCCCACATCGAGCAGACCGAAGTACGCCGTCATGCCCGGCATCCCGAGCGTGCCGAGATACACCGGCAGCGGTGCGAGTTTGGGATCGACCTTCGTCAGCGCTTTAGCTTTCGCGATCGCATACTGTTGCACGCCGGTCACGCCGACGGCGTAGTCGCCCGGCGCAAACGACGGATCCTTGCTCTCGAGCACGCGGCCTGCGCCGCCGGCGCGCATGACCTCGCCGATCGCGACGGGCGCGATGTACGACTTGCCTTCGTTCATCCAACCGCGCATCGCGGGATCGAGCGACAAGTACTCGATCTCGATGAGGACTTCGCCCTCGCCCGGTTCACCCACGGGTTCGGAGGTGTAGTCGAAGTCGCTGCGTTTGACGAGTCCCACGGGACGCGCCGCCAGCCGAAACTGATGATTCGTTGTAATAGCGATGCTCATCGTCAGGCCTTCGGACACGAAACGGGACGGCCTTTCGGCCGCCCGTCGATTTTCGTGACCTCGGAAAGCTCGCTTCCTTCATTCCAAGGTTGGAACGTTGGGCCCGGGAGTCCGGGCGCGGGGGGAATCGGGGGGCTTCGCCGCCCCGATCTTGACGCTACTTGAGGATGTCGGTTCCCGAGAGGCCGATGTCGAACGTGCCGAGGCCCGTGCTGTAATCCCAGCCGGGCTTTGCGGGGAGCGGGTTGCCGCCGAGTTCGACGTCGTGGAAACCACCGATCGCACGCGTCGTGCCGGTCGGCAGGCCGAGTGCGGTGCCACCCTCGTCGCTGAACTCCTTGTACAGAATCGGAGCCGCAAAGCCAAGCGAGTTGCCGTGGATCGTCTCGAGGCGCGCCCAGACCCCGAGCGACAGCGGCGAGGAGAGGCTGGTGCCGCCGATCTCTTCCGCGGCGCCCGAAACGATGACGTTCGCGCCCGTGTCGGGATCGGCGTCCATCGCAATGTCGGGAACGCCCTTGAGGCCTACGGATGCAAGCGTCGCGATTCCGCTCTGCCAGGAGCCAGCCGGTTCGACGAGGCTCTGTCCGCCGCCGCCGCTGTACCAGCCGATTTCTCCATAGTACGAGCCGTTCGCATTCGCGAGCAAGGTCGTGCCGCCGACGCCGACGACGTACGTCGACGAAGCGGGATACTCGACGCCGGGAACGCCGGCGGGAATGCCGTTCTCGACGCCGAGACACGCCGCACCATCGTCGCCGCTCGAAGCGAACACGGTCTGGCCTTGAAGCGCCGCTTCTTGGAAGATCGCGTCCGCAGTCGTGTTGCCGCCCGACTCGTCTTCAAGCAACTCGCACTCGCCGAACGACGCGCTCGCGGCCTTGGACGTATCGTCGGTAGCAAACTGATCGTAGGCGTTGGCGAGATCCGCATCGCCGAGCGAGGGCGCATCGTACAGCGTGAGAAGTTTGACGTTGCCTGCCAAGCCCGTGCTGTATTGTGTGTCGAGGTCGAACTCGTCGGCGCCGCTGGTATCGCCCGATTGCGGTCCGGTCATGACGATGTTGACGGGCACGGCCGGAAGTCCCGATTGCTGTTCTTGGGTGCGCAGGTCGGCGACGACTTGCGTCAGGTCGCCTTCGGCGAAGATCGCGATGTTCGTGTTCGAACCTGTTGTGGCCGGCGCGTCGTAGACTTGCGCGAAATCGTTCGGCCCAAACGCGCTGAGCGCGCACACATCGAGCACGGGGACCTCAGTGCACGATTGCACCGATGTCTTCTTCTTCAGATCGATGTGCGCTGAGTAGTTGTTGAGGCCCAGCACCGACACGACCGAATCGCGCAAGGTCGCGGGCACGAGCGCGGGCTTCGCGTTCGCGTAGATGTGCCGGCGGCCGGACGCGAGCACGTGAATCTCGGTCGAGAACGCACGGTTCGCAATTGCCGCCGTACCGTCGGCGGACAGCAGCATGTTGTCGCGCGAGATCGAGATGCGGGTGAAGCCGTTACGGGCGAGATAGGACGCGACCGCGTTCACACGCGCGCCCGACGGCGACACGATCGCACGCGCCTGCGCGGGCGAAAGATATTGATGGTAGAGCGGATCGCCCGGCGTCGCCTGACGCACGAGGATCCGGTCGGCCGCGTGGTTCGGAGCTGCCAAGCCGAGCACGACGTGCATCGGCATTGCGCCGGGCGCCCGGCCCAAGTCGGCGGTGACGCGCGAAGACATCGGAAACGCGCGTGTCGCAGTAGTCGACCAGCTTGCCGCACTCGCGGGCAGGGCCGAAAAAACCAAGACGCCGGCGCCAAGCACCGGGAGAGTCAGGGATCGAAGCAAGACCGCTCCTCCATGAAAACAGAACTCAGGGACCGCTTTGCAGCCCCAAATTCCAGTAGGGGAGATCGGGAGGCCAAGCCGCCCCGATCTTATGAAGGCAAGGGCTCCTTACATTCCTGTCTGAGGAGGGCTTTACCCGCTAGCGAGGGTTACGGACCACGCGACGCGGCCGTGATCCTTACCGTCCCACGGACCGCCCGGCCACGCACCGTTGGTGCATTCGCCGAAACGACCAGAACGTCGCGCATGCCGAGTGAATTGTAGTAGCCCATGTCGCCGAAATAATAGACGCCGCTGGCCGGAACGGTGAAGGCCTGCGAGTAGCACGGAGCGGCTGCAGTTGAGGGCAGTTCACCCGTTGACCAGAGCGTCGTATTGCTGAACGCCGTTCCGGCGGGAGCGTCAGCCGCCGCCGCAAACGCGTAGGGTACCGCCGGAAACGCTTGGCCCAGGAAGCCGGCCGCTGAATGGACGTTACCGTTGCTGCCGTCGGCATTCGCAGGGTCGACGTTGACGAACTGCACCCGATCGCCGGGACGCAACGTGACGACCGCAGCGGTAAGCGGAATGTTACCTTGCGAATCGGCGAGTGCGTAGCCGAAGACCGTGCCGTACGTCGGATCGGGTGTCGCCGGCGGCGCAATGTATAAGCCGATCGCGATGAACTGCGCGCCGGACGCCATTGGTGTGTTGCACGGCAGCGGCGTTCCCGAGGGGGCAGCGGAAGGCGCAGCCGACGAGGGCGCCGTCGTCGAGCCGGCTGCCGGCGTCGCGCTGGCGCTCGGCTGGGGGTTGTAATTCGCGCCCGAACAGCCGGCCGCCATTGCGAGGACGATCATCGCAAGGGGGAGGATCGAGGGGGCAAGCCGCCCCGATGTTTCGAACGAACGGCCGAGCCCCCGGCTCACGGCGTGACGGTGACCGGAAGCGTTACCGACGTGCTCGTTCCGTCGCCGCGATACGCGGTCAGCGCGAGCGAGGTGGGGCCACTTCCCATACCTGCCGGCAACGGGAAGAGACCTCTCCACGTGCCGGCGCCCGTCTGCGAAAGCGCGAGGTTCAGAAGCCCGTCGACCAGCGTAACGCGCACGGCGTTCGTTGTCGTGGTCACGTTCACGGTCGCGTTCTTGCCGACCGAGAGTGGGATCGGATTGAGGTCCGCGTAAAAGATCTTGAGCGGATCGGTCGCAGCCGCGACGTTGCTCGCGGGTAGCGCACCATAAACGAGCGTGTCCACCCGAGCCAGAGCCTGCCCTGAGCTCGTCGAAGGGGCAGCTTGCACCGGCGGAGCCGTCACCCCGCCATACGATGCGGGCGTCGGGCCGGTGGGCGGCTGCGCGGGCACCGGCGTGGCGGGCGCCGGCGTGGCGAGCGACGCGGCCGGCGCCGGGCTCGCGGAAGACCGGCCCCGGCGCACCGGAGCAGCCTCATGCGGCAGCGAGAAGTTGGCCGCTAAGGTGCGCAGCGGCGCGGGCGTGGGAATCACCGGCAATCCGCGCTGCGACCAGTCGTCGCCGGCTCCCGGCGTAATGATGTGTGGTGTGACCGTGATGACGAGTTCGTCGTGCGAGTTGCTGATGATGTTCTCGCGAAACACTTCGCCGATCAGCGGGAGATCGCCGAGCAGCGGAATCTTGTTGATCGTATGCGTCGCGTTGTCTTCGATCAGGCCGCCGATGACGAGCGTCTCGTTCTCGCGCAGTTCGACCGTCGTTTGGGTGTCGCGGGTCGAGATCTGCGGGATGCCGTTGAGCAGGCCGGTTTCGCTGTTGACGGTCGGATGCAGCAGTATCGTGATAAAGTTACCGGCATTGACGATCGGCGTGATGTCGAGCGTTACGCCGGTCTGGAATGTCTGCAGCTGCGTGGTCGCGACCGTGCCCGCGCCGCCCCCGGCGGTCGTTGCAACCGAGATCGTGTCGCCGGCGCGGATCGATGCCATGCGCCCGGAGATCGTCGCGATGCGCGGGTTTGCGAGCACGCGTCCTTTGCCTTGTTGAATTGCGAGGCTTAGTTGGGCGCCGAGCGAGAGCGGCGTACGGGTAAGCGGACCGAGCCCGAGCAGGCGCTGCGCGGCTCCGCTCGCGTCGGGAGGCGGCGTGACCTCGCTATAGGTTGTGGAAAGCACCTGCGGATTGGAAAACGATAGGCCGAGATCTTGCGCATACGTAGCGTTGATTTCGAGCACTTGCGTGTCGAGCACGACGAGCTTCTGTGCCACGTCGAGCTGATCGATCATCTGGCGCGCGAGTTCGAGCGAATAGACGCTGCCGGTGAGGATCAATTGGTTCGTGCTCGGCATGACCGTGATGCGCAAGTCGGCGGCTTGCGGCTGGAGCGCTTGCGTGACGCCCTGGGCAATTTCGCTTGCACTCGAGGACGCAGCGCCACCGAGGCCCGGCACCGCAGCCTTCAGCGTGTAGATTTCAAAGGAGCCGTTCGGTCCGCCGATTGGACCCGTAGCACCACCGGGTTGTTCGACCGGCAGGCCTTGGCCGCTTGAATTCTGCGTGTCGACCTGCTCGAGCGCCCCGGCGACGCGCTGCTGCTCCGACGCCGTGCCGAAGATTGTGATCGCGTTGAGGTCCTTGTCGACGTTGACGTCGATCCCGCGAAACGAGCGCGCGAGGAAGTCGCCGATCGAAGCCGCGTCGTAATAATGGATGCGGTAGAGCGAGGTGAAACGCACGCCCGCGGGTGGTTGATCGAGCGAGGCCGCGAGCGTCTTGGCCCGCGCGACTTCGTCAGGTGTCCCCGTGATGAGGACGTTATTGCCGTTCACGTCGACGCGCACGTCGCCGAGGCTCGCCGCAATCGCGCGGCCGAGGTCGTGCGGCGAGGTTTGGTTGACGCGGAATGCTTCGGTCGTGCGGGGCGGTCGCGGGGCGAGCGGGGCCGCCGGGGCCGGCGCGTCGATCGATGCGACGATTGCCGAGATCTGCGTCATATCGGCGGGCGACGCTTGGACGAGCAGAGTACGATCGCCCGGCGCCGCTTGCAGCCTCGCGCTGGGGAATAGCGCCTGGATTCGGCGCGCGACTTGGTCGGCTTTGAACGTGCGAAGCGCGATCGCTTCGGCCGCCGGCGCCATCGGGTTGCGCACGTCGATGCCGGCGAGGATGTTTTTGATCGCGGCTACATCGCTGTCCGGTGCAGAAACGATGATCGAGTTCGCGGCGGCGTCGAGGGTGATGTGCGCGCGGGGATAGAGGCCGCGCAGCACGTGCGCCGCCCGCGACGCGGGGATTTGCGTCAGTGAGAAAACGTCGGTCTGCGAGCGTGGCGTCGTCGCGCTCGTGCCGGCCGGCAACACAAACGCAAGCGCCAGGCCGAGGACGCGAACCGCGAGACGGTGGCGGAAGAAACGACGGTTACCCACTTGCTCGATACTTCGGCGCTCAGGCCGGAGGACTGAAGTGTGCGCCGCGTCGCTAGCGGTGGCGGCGCCGCACCGCGGCGGCCGTCGGCGGCGCGCCAAAGCGGATGCGGTAGACGGCGTTCATGGATGAATCGGCCACGAACAGACTGCCCTGGGGACCAACGGCTAGACCCACGGGTTGCCCAATGCGGTTGCCTGCCATCGCGCCATTGGGTTGCTGATAGTTTGAAACGAAAGGATTCCACTGACCCTCGGAATTGAAGTTATTCCCTTGGGCGGACGTTTGCGGCAAATCGTTGCCTTCGGACATCGTCGCGTAGGCGACTTCGGGCGGTGTGACGGGGTGCCCGTTTGCATCCTCGTGCCACGATCCGTGACCGGAGAAGAACAGCGCACCCTTAAACCCGGAGCCGAACTGGTAGACCCCGGACGGATGAAGCGGGTAGAAGACCGCTCCGATGATCGTTCCGTACGGCAAGTACTCGATCGCGGGCAGGATCTGCGTTGAATTGTTGCACGTCACCCCGGAACGATAGAATGCCGCGTGATTCTCCTCGCAATTGGGCCAGCCGTAGTCGGGTGCCCCCGCATACGTTGCCGCCGGCGTCGCGTTGACCGTGAGCGGATCGAGATGCTCGTAAGGATGCCCGTTGCTCGCGTACACGCTTTGGTTCGGCGCGGGCGGCTGCGCGGGGCAGCTAGCGCGCGGCATCGGCGTGTTCGGCGAGGGAACCGTTGGAAGCGGCGAAGGCTCGAGGCAATCTTGCCCCGCCCCGCCGGCCCAAACGTTCCCCGTCTGCGGATTCTGCGCGAGCGCGAGGGCGTTCCGATAG
>Ga0302326_10008516_pt1 | contig 22613 bp, 17 predicted proteins | sample Palsa_T0_3_FD_202264 | JGI IMG/M metagenome (GOLD analysis project Ga0302326, IMG submission 202264) | Peat permafrost microbial communities from Stordalen Mire near Abisko, Sweden - Palsa_T0_3 | ecosystem: Environmental > Terrestrial > Soil > Palsa > Peat permafrost | place: Sweden: Abisko... | reverse complement strand
CAATGCGGATCCTGTTCCCGACCTTGCGCACGCTGCCCGAGAGCACGGACGTCACGCCAAGCTTCTCGCCGATCTGGCGCAAGTCGACGTTCTTGTCCTTGAACGCGAAGGACGAGGTGCGGGACGCGACTTGGATGCCTGGCACCTTGGCCAGGGCATTGATGATGTCCTCGGTTATGCCGTCACTGAAGTACTCGTTCTCCGGATCGGCGCTCATGTTGGCCAGCGGCAGGACCGCTATAGCCTTCCGCGCCGACGTGCCCCTCGGCTGGTCCGGTGGCGCTCGTTTCACGTCGCTATTGCTCTGTCTTGAGATCGCCTGGACTACGCGTTCTGCAAATGCAGCAAACGCCGCGGCATCGGGCAGCCGCGACCATTGTCGTTCGCGAAATCTGTCCGGCACGCGAGCCTTCGCTTCACTTATGTCGTCGATCACCACAGGCATGAGGAATGCCTGGTCGTCGGCCATCAGGTGCGACCGGTCAACTGCGAGTTTCCATTCCAGCCGAAAGTAGCCTTCGCTGCGCGACTCAGTGTTCTTCGAAATGAACGGCACGAACAGGGTGCATTCCTTGATCCTCGTGCGGATTGTGGCGTCCCAGGCGTCACCGCCGCGCAGCTCGTTCTGGTCGAACCATACTGCAAGTTCTGCCTCGCGCAGTGCGTCGGCGACGCGCCGTGCTATTTCCGCGTCCTGGGAGGCGTAGCTGAGAAAAATGGCTTTCGTAGATTCGATCATGGGAGCCGGTTAGTTCATCTTGAGTATTCGTGGTCCCATTGCACGGGTCAACGTGCTCGATGTACCAAGAGCGCACCGCCCTCCGCCTGCGACGCCCCACAGCGGCGCGCTCCCCTCCCGCATTGCCGGCAGCGCCGGCGGGGTGCTACGCGCAGTGAGCGGCCGCTTTGCGGCGGTGATTTTCAGAAGGCCAATAGCCGCTCCTGGCGAGTTGCCTTTAACGCTAACACGATACAGAGAGGTCTTAACACTCACTCACTGCGCCACCCAAAGCCGTTATCTAGTGGGTTGCTCCTGAAAAAGTGCCAGGAAAATCTCCTCCGGAGTGACCTGGGCCGGCGGTCGGCGAACGGCCGGCTGCGGCGCACGCGACGCGTCAGCTCTATCCGGGGGACGTGCGGCTGAATAGCCGGTTGCGGTATCTCGCTACGCAGGTCTTTGAGGCCTGACCTGACGATTGGGAGAGGACGTCTCGCTGTGACACTCTCCCTTTTTTTTGCCCGTCGAAGAGCGTTTGCGGGACCTCGAGGACTTCGATTCGAATAAGTACTGTTAGGTTTCGGCGGTATTTTGGGTGAAACGCAGGATAGCCTAGCGGCGGCTTTTGTCACACGATTGCTGTCATGGCAGCAGACGCATTCATTCAATGTCGGGTCACGCCCGCAATCAAAGCGCTGGTTAGAACGCTTGCGCAGCGTGATCACATCACCGAATCGGCGCTCCTCAAGCAGCTATTGGAAATGGTTCTGCGATCATCTGAAGCCGCCGGATTGCCGACGTTGGCGGAACAGCCGAAGACTCCCCGCGACTTGCGGCTTTACGTCAGGTTGGATCCAAACGATCGCCTGCTACTTAATGAGCGGGCAGCCGCACGTGGGATGCCGCCGGCCACTTACGTGGCGGTTTTGGCGCGCTCCCACCTGCGAAACCTCGTGCCGCTGCCGAAGCAAGAGTTGCTGGCGTTGAGGAGCGCTGTGGCAGAGCTCGGGGCGATCGGCCGGAAGTTGAACCAGATCGCCCGGGCGATGAACCAGGGTGGGCGAGTTGCAGGTCCCGGTCGCGATGAGCTGCGTACCATGTTGCAGGTCGGGAGCGCACTGCGCGATCACGTTAAGTCGTTGCTGGCGGAGAACGCAAAGAGCTGGGACCAGGGATATGCCGAAACGCGTCATTCATATTAGGACGGGCGTTCCTCTCCTGGACGTAGCCTCCTATGCGCGACGGGGACCGGGAAATCGGGATCGGCTGTCGCCGGCAGAGGTTCAGCATATCGCGCGGACGGACCGACGTACGCCCGAAGTCATGGTCAAAGTGCTGAGTCAAGGCGGCCAGGACCTTGGCGCGGTAGGTCGTCATCTTGACTACTTGCGCTTCCGCGACGACGGGGAGATTGAGCTCGAGACCGACGATGGTCAACGGCTTTCCGGGCAGGACGTCTCGAAGGAACTGCTAAAGGACTGGGATCTCGACCTCGAAGAGGATCGGCGTCGGTCGGATTTGGACGCTCGGCGAAGCCTGTCTCCGAGACTGGTTCACAAACTAATGTTCTCAATGCCGGCGGGGACGCCGCCGGAGAAAGTGCTAGCCGCGGTGAAGAACTTCGCCCGGGAGGAATTCGCGCTGAAGCATCGGTATGCGATGGTCCTGCATACAGACGAGCCGCATCCGCACGCGCACGTTGTGCTCAAGGCAGTTAGCGAACAGGGCGAGCGGCTCCACATTCGGAAGGCAACGCTGCGCGGATGGCGGCGAGAGTTCGCCGCGCACCTGCGGGCCCTCGGGGTCGATGCAAACGCTACGGAACGTGCGATTCGTGGCGCGACAGAGCCGCGTAAGTTAGATGGTATCTATCGGCCCGCCCATGACGAGAAGTATCAACGGTACTCGACGCACATGCAGGAGCGGGTCGAAGCGGTTGCAATGGAGTTGCGCGCAGGACGCATCAAGGTGGAGGCCGGAAAGGCGAAGTTGGCGGCGACTCGCACGGAAGTAGAGCGCGGATGGCGCGTGGTCAGCGATATCTTAATTGCGGAAGGGCTGGCAGATCTCGCAAAGCAGGTGAGGAGGTTCGTCGGGGGCATGCAGCCCGCTCAGACTGAAAAGGAAATTATTGCCTCTGGCCTTGTGCGCCACACTCGCGCACCAACTACACCAGAGCATTCGATGCCCAGCCGTTGAGGCGACTGGCGACGATCTGATTGCTTGGCGGTGAAGGCAATGGATTGCAGGGCAAATCCTAGGTGCAGGATTTCCCCGATGGGGACCGGCTGATTTCCTGAGTTCGGGACCACTCTGAAGGGGTCACCGGCGGAGCCGTAGGCGACGATTGTTAAGCTTCTTTCTTCTTGCACCGCGTGTCGGTTGTTCAAATTTCATCCTCCGGAACTCGAGGACATTGGGCCGATTGTGGGTGGTGAGTAAATAGGACCTGGCCTGCGCGCACTTCGAAGAAGTGCGGGACATAGATCAATGATCAACTGCGTAGGTAGTTTTTTGAATGTCGCTAGTCGATCAGCACTTCCGGTGTTGACCGTTGCTGTCCTCGACGACCGGCCGCTCTCGGGAAGCCAATCGCGGAACGATGCTTCGCCGCGTGGTTACTCGGGCAGGTTCATCTTGCGCAGAAGCGCTTCGTAGCGCGGGTCGCGGTGCAATTTGCTGCATATCGGGTCCATTTTCAAATAACTCATCCCGCCGTCGTGCTGCCGATACGCTCGTTCCCACCAAGAGAAGGCTCGGTCGGGGTCATTTCGGGAGGCATAAAATTGCCCGATATTCCATGCCATGCCATTGGCCCAATTCTGCTCGGCAAGTGCAATGTCGCGGTCGGCCTCGCTACGTCGCCCCAAAGCATCGAGCGCGAAAGGCCTACCTACATCTCGAAACTGCGGGGCGCTTTCCCGCTCAAATTCAGATAGCGCGGCCTGTGGCTCGCCTCGAGCGAGGAGCACGAACGCGTAATCAGAGTGAACATGAGTAGCTGTCGGATACAATTCAATCAGTTTTCGGTAAGACTTCTGGGCTTCCTCCAAAGCCCCACTTACATACTGGCCGTAAGCAATTGTCCATATGGCTCCAAGAGGATCTTGCGCCTCGACTCCCTTCGCGAGCTGTAGGCCCTCCGCAACACGGCCAAGAGTCATGGCGAGCCCTGCAGCCGTCAGCGTGACGCTCGCGTTGCCGGGCTCGAGAGCGCGCGCTTTCTTGAGCTCGGCATCGGCCGCCTCCCAATCCCAATCAAGGTTCTCGAGCACCGTGGCCATGGCCGTGTGGCTTTGACGGAGGGCCGGCCCGAGTAGAAGTGCCCGCTCGGCCGCAGCATGCGCTGCGCTACGTGCCTGCGCCCAGCTCCGGCTCCAATTTTGGTCGATGTCTGAATGCGTCCAGCTCGGGCCCAAACTCTGGTCGACGTCTGATGATTGCGACATCGATTCGCTGGGCTTGAAGACGCGCGTCCAGTCCACGGCATCGGTCGACAAGAGCGCCGCAAGGCGCGCCCAGGCGAGAGCGAAATTCGGATCCAGACGCAGCGCGTGCTGCAGATGCGCGTACGCTGTCAGCGTGTCGTCTGAGGTGCCCCGATCAAGGAGTGACCCGGCCTGCAGGTACAGCTCGTAGGCCTCGGTGCTAGTAGTCAGTATTGCGCTGGGCGCTTCCGTCTCCAACATCGATATCTTGAGCGCCTTGACGACTGCCCCTGCGATCTCATCCTGCACCTTGAAGATGTCATCGAGCTGTCGATCATAGGTTTCCGACCAGAGGTGATAGCCGTTGTCAGCGCGCACGAGCTGGGCGGTGATACGCAGATGATTGCCCGACTTACGAACGCTGCCCTCCAATACGTCTGCAACGCCGAGCGCCTTGGCGATCTCGGGAACGGTTGCCTGCTTTCCCTTGAAATAAAACGAAGACGTGCGCGCCGGCACTCGTAGTTCGGGCACCTTTGTTAGCATGTCGATGAGTTCCTCCGAAAGCCCGTCAGAGAAATACTCCTGGTCCTTCTTTTCACTCATGTCGACGAATGGCAGAACCGCGATGGACTTTTCCGGAATGGTCGGAGCTGACGCCGTCGTTGCCGATATAGCCGCGGCCCGATGGCTGGATAACCACAAACGGTTCGCCGCTAATCCCATAAGACCTAAGCTGACCACAGACGCGACCACGAGAACCGTTCGGCTTGGGGAGCCTTTGGCCACGACGCGTGTAGGAGCATGCGAGGTTGGGGCGCCTGCGGGCATGTCGGCTGGGGCATTTAGGGCGATCTGCACGGCAGCAACAAGCTTAGGTAGCGCGCGTTCCACGTCGTCAGCACTCGTGTCCAGCCAATGCGACGTGCTCAGAAAATACTCGAAGTCTGCAAGTAATGGCGCCTGGTCGATCCGCAAAGATATAATCGCATGTCGCTTGGAAGCAGCGCGCTCCACTTCTCGCAAAACGTGCGGGGAGGAGGCTGCGTTCTGCGACAGTATCAACACGCTGGCCTTGGCGGCGTCGATTGCGTGGATGATCTGGCCAGCATAGGACGCGCCCGGCGTCACATCGCGCGGCGCTATCCAGCACTTAAGTCCTTGCCGCCCTAGGGCCTCGACGATGGAATCCGCGATGGCGACGTCCTGCGAGGCATAGCTAATAAAAACAAGCCGGTCGGGGATTTGCGCCGGCAGGTCAGCCGACGGTTGGCTTCCTGCCGAATCGGGCGCTTCTCCCGACATTCCCCGCCCCCGAATACCTTGCTGTTGCCGACAGGATGCGCCGGGGGCATCGGGCCCGCAACTCGCGGCCTGTCACTAGCCTTTTGGGGCTCGGCGATATTTAGTCGAAACGGCAGTCGGGAATGGCCGCTTACTGGCAGACATTCCAGCAAGCTGTACTACCGCTATTGTTGGGCCGGTAGCCGGCATTGAGCAGCAGTCGCCTCGCCCGCTTCGGACGCTTCAGTAACACCGCGGGCTCCAACTGCCGGACCGCGACACACTGAGCTGTCGGCTCAAGTTGACCGCCGAGCTGTGGTAAATCACCAGGTCAAAACTCGGCGAATCAATCCCTTATCTCTACGTATCTTCGAAAAATATACCACAATTGGAGATACAAAACTCTATCTTAATCAATGCGTTAGGTTGATTTTAACCCCGGACTGAAAATCCGCGTGTCGGTGGTTCAATTCCACCCCTGGCCATATCAATCAAGTACTTGCGCGTGTTCGAACGATCGAGGTGTGGTAAATAACCTCAAATGCGGTAAATGGTCGCGTTACCAACTCCAACTCAATCAAGCGGTTAACCGGATTGAGCTACGGTCAAATGCTCCGCGCGTCGGTTGTTCATTTTTGTCTCGCGAACTCGAGGACGTTGGGTCGATTGTGGGTGTGTTGAGCAATAGGACTTGACCTGTGCGCTATCGACGAAGTGCGGGGCACAGGTCAATAATCAACTGTGTAGGTTAATTTTTTCTGAGGGTCGCCGGTCGATCAGCACTTCCGGTGTTGACCCCGAGCCTTCGGCCGCCACCGACTGCTATCGATCTAATTGACTGCTGGGCGGGTGCTATAACTCACCGATACTTGTGCTCTCGGTTCAGCCTTGCTTGCTCATCGAGTCGTAGGCATCGGCGAGTCCGAAAAGAGCATCGCCGCACCGCGTCCGCGTCGAAGAGCCGTGCATCACCGCGAGCACCTGCGGTTCGAGAGCGGCAAGACGGCGGATCGTCGATGCGGTTGCACCCGAAAGCGCAGTGGCATGAAACATCTGCTCCGCGGCGAGCGCGGGCCCGATAATATCATCGTCAGTAAGCGCCGGTCCGTCGCCGGTGTCGGTAAACAAGTCGCCACAAAACAGCGTCTTGGTAGTTTGCTCAAAAATGACCCGCGCCTCCCAGTTGTGCGGAACGTGTGGCGTATCGATGTGCCGAACCTGCTTGCCACCGAGATCAATGACCTCGCCGTCGGCCAGCTTGCGCGGCGGCCGATCGCACAAGTCGTCGAGCGAAACCATACAGCCGACGGCGCCGTGTGCGACTTCGGCGCTTGGCGCGGCAGCGAGGAATTCGTTCACTGCACCGCATTCGTCGGATTCCACGTGTCCAAAGGTGATCCAGCGGAGTCGCTTAAGCGGAATGATACGGGCAATCGCCTGCGACACAAGGGGGAACATGCGTCGCGGGCCAGTGTGAAAGAGGAGCGGATCGTCAGCATCGACGAGAAACTGATTGAACGTGAAGCCGCCAGGCGCTGCCTCAGGGACGCACGTTGACAAGCGAAAGATGCGATCGGCTATCTCGTAAGTATTAGTTTGCATGGGGCATTATTCCTCTTTTTGCGGCAGCGCGCAGCCAGCGAAAGCTGGGCCTATGGATTCTACAACACCCCAAGTTTTCGACCATGTGTTGAAGCAGGCGTTTCACGCACTTTGTGGCCGGAGTTGATAAACATTTAGCCTGGCGGGCCGGCCTCACAACTCAGGGGTATTGTGTTGATGCTGTATTCAACCGATGCCACCCAAGAAGGAGGCCGACATGGAACTATACGCAGCGATTGATTTGCACTCCAACAACAGCATGCTGGTCGTGACGGACGCGGAGGATCACACGGTATTCGCCAAGCGGTTGCGCAACGATCTTGAGCTGATCGTGACGGCGCTGCGCAGCTGCCCTGGGGATATCCGAGCCATTGCGGTTGAGTCGACATACAACTGGTACTGGCTGGTCGACGGACTGCGGTCCGCAGGATTTGATGTACGCCTGGCAAACACGGCGGCGGTCAAGCAGTACGACGGTCTCAAGCACGGCGACGATTTCAGCGATGCGAAGCATCTGGCGCAGCTTCTGCGGCTGGGGATCTTGCCGCAGGGGTACATCTGCCCGCCGGAGCTGCGGGCCTTGCGCGACCTGATGCGCAAGCGAGCCCAGCTGGTGCGCCAGCGCACCGCGCAACCTGGCGAAGTCGGTCAAGGGCGACGATATCAAGCGCCTGGAGGATGGGGAGATTGACGCTCTGGCGCTGCTTGAGGACCAGAAGTGTGCTTTGCGAGCCAATGCGTTGTCTCGAAGAGCAGATCCGGCTCCTCGAGCGGGCGATCCTTGCCAAAGGCAAGCTGCGTGAGGAGTTTCACGCACTGAAGACCGTGAGCGGCATCGGCGATGTGCTGGCTCTGACCATCGCGCTTGAGACGGGTGATGTCCATCGGTTTGCCTCGGCCGGCAAGTTTGCTTCCTACGCGCGCGTGGTGGATAGCCGGCGCGAGTCGAACGGCAAGAGCAAGGGCGTCGGCAACAGGAGGTGCGGCAACAAACACCTGAGCTGGGCGTTCATTGAAGCTGCGCATTCTGCGGATCGATACGATCCCTCGGTCAGGCGTTTTTACCAGCGCAAGTGCGCCAAGGGTCTGTCGGTCGTGGCGATCAAGGCGGTCGCGCGTAAGCTTGCGCGAGCGTGTTATCACATCATGCGTGAAGGCGTCCCGTACGACGGCACGCGGGCCTTTGGATGAACAGGAGTTGACGATCATGGGATGGGGGTGGCAGCGCCGCCTTGGGGTTGGCAAAACCATCGAGTTGATTGCGCGCCACCGCCATCCCGCCGTTTTCAGTGACGTTGCGCCCGCGCCGCGAGCTACAAGGGGTTGGATCGCTCGAAGCGAAGCCACGATATTGTGCAATCGTGTTATGCGATCGATGGATATGGACACGGCGAGGAACTGAGGGTTTTCTGGGGCCGGCGTTCCCGGCCAGGGGCAGGTGTAACGAACTGCGAGCTCGCTGCGCCCGGCCTTGATCCTGATGGGTGACTGGTGCGCAATGGCGCAGCCAGTAATTGAGAACCAAATATGGACGACGAAGATCTGATAACGGACTGGACCGAGACGGCGGCCGGACCGAGAAGGCCGTGAGGTTGACTATTGCCCCGATTGACAGAGGCGGCTAATGGGTGACCCCAACCTGCCCGTCGCGACCGACTGCTTCCGGGCGCGGACTTTAGGTCGTGTGCTTAATCGGTGCCTACCGAAGGGACATGCGAAGGCAACGATCTTTTGAAGCTCACGGCGAGTCCAGAGCCAATTCCAAAAATACACGTAGTGACCAATCGTCCGCGCGCTCGTGCACTCGAATCTCGGTGGTTCGCCCTCTGGAATTCAGCGATCGATCACGGTGGAGTGACGCAGATTGACCCGCAGCGCTGTCCGCTGTCACTCGGGCAGCTGCATCTTCTTCAGCATTGCGCCGAAACGGTCATCGCCGCGGAGCGAGGTTAGTAGTACATCGTCCTTGATGTCGGACAGACTCCCATCGCGCTGCTGGAAAGCCCGCTCTAGCCACGCGAACGCATTGTCCTTCTCGCCGCGCCACGCATAGACCTGCGCGATCCCGTAAGCACTATCCTGTGCATGCTTTGCGATCGATTCGTCAAGTGCGTGTTGCGATTCCTTGACATGACCAAGTGAGTGCTCGGCCATCGCGATACCGATTAAACTAAATCCAGTGCCGCCGCGGTTCCGGAAGGTCGTTAGGGCTTCCGTCGGATTACCCATAAGCAACTGGACTATACCGAGCGAACCTAAGGCAAACATCGAATCCGGCTGGATCTCGAGTGCCCGGCGCAGGGCGTCGTCGGCGGCCGCCAACTGCCGGTCCGCGATGAGATAATTGCCGAACACTGTCCAAGTCAGGCTCGATAACGGGTCTAACTCCGTTGCTTTCTTCAGCACCGCAACGCTCTCGGGTAGCCGGCCAAGGCCTCCCAGCAATTGGCCATATCGCCTTTGGATTCGGTTGTCGCCGGGATTCAATGCCAATGCCTTCGCAAAATCCGACTGTGCTCCGGTCCAGTCCCAGGCGAACTCGAAACGCAAATATCCGCGCACCTCGTAGCCGTCAGATTCATCCGGGGCCAGCGCCACGGCCTTGTCCGCCGTCATTAGCGATTGCTGCTTCTGTGGGGTATCGCCGGTCTGATCGGCGACGAAGTATTCCGATATGGCGAGTTCGGCATAGGCGGCGGCGTAATTGGGATCAAGTTGAATGGCCTTGCGGTAGGCATCGACCGCGCGCCGAAATCCGTCGGAATCGAAGCGTTCAAAGAATTGCCGACCGAGAAGGTATTGGTTGTACGCATCAGGGTTCGATGTACGGTGCGAGCTGGTTGCCTGCTGCCCCGGCGCAAGTTTGAGTTTCAGTGCCGCGACCACTGCGCTCGCGATCTCGTCCTGTGTCTTGAACACGTCTTCGAGTTGTCGGTCATAGGTTTCTGACCATAGGTGGTAACCGTTGGCCGCGCTTACGAGCTGCGCGGTCACACGCAGGTGACTGCCCGATTTGCGCACGCTGCCCTCCAGAACATGGGCAACGCCCAATTCCCTAGCGATTTCCGTGATCGTGGTCGACTTACCCTTGAAATAGAAAGACGAGGTGCGTGCCGGGACCTTCAGCTCGGGTACTTTGACGAGTAGATCGATGATCTCCTCCGCCATACCATCGGCGAAGTACTCCTGATCCTTCGTCTCGCTCATATCGGTGAAGGGCAGCACGGCGACCGACTTGTCGCTAACAACGTTCTGAGTCGCCGCCTGGTCCGTCATGACGTGCTTGGCTAGCGAGAACTTCTCGATCACAAAATATGCAACGGCTACCGCGACTACAGCGACCAAGGCTATGACTAGCCAGCGACCTCGCGATGTAGCCGACTTGTGACCATAAGTGCGTCCTTCCCGCGGGATGCTCGGTTCGATGGCTGAGTCGGGTGTCAGATGCCGTCGGACCGCGTCCACAAGTTTCGCTTCAATGCTTCCGGCTCCGACATCGATCCACTGTGACTCGCTCAAGAAGTACTCAAAGGCTCGCGTTAGCGTCACGGAGGCGGTGCGAAGCGCAATTATTCGGCGACGTTTGGACGAGGCTCGCTCAATCTCCTTGCCGACATGGGAAGAGGCGACCGCCTGTTCGGAGAGAATCAGTACGACAACCTTGGATTCGTTTATTGCGCGCACGATTTCGTCGGCGTAGAGCGCGCCAGGGACAACGTCCCGGGGCGCGATCCAGCACCTCAGCCCAGCGCGCTCGAGCGCCCCGACAACGGTATCGGCGACGGCAGCGTCCTGCGAGGCGTAGCTGATGAAGACGTGGATGGATGCATTGGGGACCTGCACCGCCGCCGGCGGGCCAGTCGGTGGGTGGCTCGGTCCCGATTCGGGCGCTTCTCCCGACATTCCCCGCCCCTTAGATAATCTTGTTTCTTGCCGACAGGATGCGCCCGAGGGCATTGGGCCCGCAACTTGCGGCCTGTCGCTCGCCTTTTTTTTGCGACTCGGCGCTATTTAGTAGAAGTAGCGCGAATGACCGTTCACCGGCAGGCATTTTAGCAAGCCGTACTTCGGCTTTTGGTCGGTTGTATTCGATTGCCCACGAACTGCCAGGATCGGATCATCCAGACCGACCCTCAGGACTGAAGGACTGACGACTTCCGGGCCGGTGCAAATCGGATTTCAGCCATCGACAAATTAGCCTACGAACGATCCGCGCAGCGAAATGTGACCCCTTATGTACGCTTTAGCACCGAACTTCCGAGCAGATGTCTTTACCCTCAGGCAAGTAAGAATGTATTCGGCAGGCATTTGCAATCCTGACCGATTTGCTCAGACGGTTAAAGGTCAATGCGCATCAATCAATATGGAGAATTCTAAGTGAAGATACTTGTCATCGGCGGCACCGGCCATGTCGGCTCAGAAGTCGTCAAAGAGTTGATAAAGCGGAATGCCGACATTCGAGTCTTGGTGCGCAAACCCGACGTGGGATCGCTACCTGGGGTTGAGATGGTCGTAGGTGACTTGCTCGATCCTGTCTCGATCGATAAGGTGCTGCAGGGAGTGGATAAATTATATCTTCTTAACGCTGTCACTCCTGATGAGTTGACCCAGGGGCTGATTGCCTACGATCTCGCCAAAAAGCACAAGCTGTCGCACGTTGTATACCACTCAGTATTTCGCGTTGAGCATTTTAAGGATGTTCCGCACTTCGCCTCGAAGCTCGCTATAGAGAGCGCGATCCGAGAATTTGATGTGCCGTTTACAATCATTCGCCCAAACTATTTTTTCCAGAACGACGCGTCCTTTAAAGACATTCTTACCAAGATGTCCGTGTATCCCAATCCGCTTGGACTCGTTGGTATATCGGCAGTTGATATTCGCGACATAGCCGAAGCCACAGCAATCACGCTAATGTCCGACAAACACTTTGGGAGGACTTATAACGTGAATGGGCCGGCCATTCTAAGCGGTCCGAAAGCCGCGTCGATCTGGAGCGAGGTGCTCGGCAAGGAAATTAAATACGCAGGAGACAACCTGGATACCTTCGAGGAACAGATGCGCAAGCACGCCCCCTCATGGGCGGCGTTCGATATTCGCATGATGTTTCAAGGGTATCTCGAGCGGGGTTTTGTTGCGGAGGACGGTGATGCTGCGACGTTGACAAAGCTCTTAGGCCATGAACCCCGCGCTTATGAGGATTTTGCATACGAGATTATGCGTGAATGGCAAAAGCTCGCTAATTCGCGAGCGGCAGCTTAGGGGCGAGCAGTTTGGCACCGCCAGCGCCCGCTTTTGGCAGATTGCCGCCGTATTGGCCCGTACCGGCTCTTTGGACCACCCAATGCGGTCACCTATGAAGATGCTGATTAAGGTCGCCGGTCCAATGGAATTTCCGGACCCCGGATCCGCCGGTCGTGAACGGCAGCTTCAGGCAATTTGTTGCGCACGGCTGGCAGGAGCCAGATGGAGTGTGAGCGCGCGCCAGGCGGACGACCCGTTCGTGTACACCGGCCGATAGTCAGGATGCTTACAGTTGAACAGTTCGCTGGCGCGAGTTGGCGGCTACGAAGTAGTGTGTGTTAAATGCAACACGTATGTTTGACAACGTACAGACAGTATCGGCATGGGCATGCTCATTATTGAGTTGGCCCCGTTGATTGCACTGGATCTGTATTGTAATTGCCAGGAGCGTCATGAACATGGATAGAGTGATTACACGGCGTGCGCTGGTGAAGCGCGGTCTGATTGCGGGCGCTCTCGTTCCGGTTGCAGGCCTCTTTATCAGTGGCGCCGCTCGTGCAGACTTGCCGGCACTGGATCCTAGTGATCCGGCCGCGAGAGGGCGCGATTACGTTACAAAATCGGCGAAGTCAGATGCATATTGTGGGAATTGTTCGCTCTATAAGAAGACGGGAGATTCGCTGGGTTCCTGCGCGCTCTTCGCGGGAAAGAGCGTAGCGTTCGCGGGGTGGTGCAGCGGGTGGGTGAAGATCGGCGCCCCTTGATGTGATTTGGTGGCAGCCGAAGTACGGGCAACCGCCTCGGCTACCACGAGACGGTGGATGCGGATCAAGACTCCTTGCGCACCACCGTCCAAATGAAACTATATGGATCTGGCCGTACTGGCGCAGTATCCGTGACATCTTGACGCGTTGCGGTCTTTTGTGAATGGCAGCTTTTGGTGCAGCTAGCTACGGCATAAAATCGGGTCTGCCTCTCCAACCTCATTGAGGTACAGGGCAACGGCCGCATGCTGCGCTGGATGCCATTTTCAATTTGCAGTTCCGCCCGCAATGATCCATAACGCGCGTCTGCGAATCGCGTCGCCTCCGCTTGTGCTTCGAGCTTGACCGGCGCATTTGGCGTCCATTGCTTCCAGAACCGTCACAAGACGTCGGAAGAATTCCAAGCCCGCTGCACTCGGTTAGGTTGCGCCGTCCTCCGCCATCCTCAACTTCAGATGATAGATTATCAGATAATGCCGAGCGGATTGGTCTGGCATTGTCCAATCCGGACCCTCCAAGTTGATGAAACGCCGACAATCTGGCACCACTGGGCGAGAGCCAAAATTGGGCGCCAAGCTGTGGTAAATCACCAGATCAAAACTCTGCTAATCAGCGCCTTTTCTAATAAAGCGGTGTATGTGAACGCGCTCGAAGACATACTCTCGAAGAAGGCGAACGGCCCGTGCGGGTAGCCTATGGCGCGAACTACGAACGACTACGTGCGCTGAAGAGAACACACGATCCGTCGAACCTATTTCGCCAGAATTCGAACATCAACCCAACTTAGGGCTGCCAACGCGCCAGCTAAGCATCCGCAAACACCTCTCCAGCGTCACCATATTCGAACGTCTGCTTCCATGCCGGCGGTTCATCATGCCCTTTGATGAGTAGTCGGCGTTCCTCCTTCGATGCCTCAATCGCGAATTTCCGACGCTGCGCAGCCAAAGAGAGAGAAAAACTCCAGTAAGCGCGCTGGGCAACCGACAAGTCAGCGGTTCAATGCATAGCATCGACTCTCGGGTGTGACGGTTAGCCGCATAGACGGCGCCGTCGGCCCGGCCAGAAGCCTCCCTCTCGCTAAACTAACCGAGTATCCAAACATGAATTCCGAACTATCTCGAAAGATCATCGTTGCCAGCGGCATGGCTGTTGTCGTCGGCATCATCGCCGTCACGTTCGCGCTGCGCTCCCACCATCCTGCCTCGGTCGCTCAGATCTCCCAACCGCCGGCCGCCCTCGTCCAGGTTCCCGACGCCCCGGCCCCACTCGCACCGAATCCGGACGTCCCTGCCCCGGTCGCTCCGATCCCGGACGCGTCCGCCGCGATCGCTCCCAACGATAACGTTGAAGCAAAAATCGCCGACGCTGCCAGCTCCGCTGCCGTCGAGCCCAAGGCCGCTGGTAACCGGCATCCGGCCAAGGCGCGTATGAGCGCTGACGCCACTGATCGTACCGTCGCGCCAGAGTCGGCCGTTGACTTACGCGAGAAATCGGAAGACGAGACTCTCGCCAAAAGCACGGCAGGCGTAACGAACGTCGTTGAGCTGACGATTCCGCCGAGCGACGGCACCACGGCCACCGATGTCCAGGAAGGCACAACGGGCCACGAGGCCGCCGGCTCGGACAGCCGAATTACTACCGAGGTGAAATCCCAGTTCGCTGCCGACAGCATCAGCAAAGACGTCGACATCGGTGTGACCACGACGCAGGGTGTCGTCGTACTGACCGGCACGCTGGTCACACAGGACGCCATCGATCACGTCCGGAATGTCGCCGAGCAGGTTAAGGACGTGAAGAGCGTAGACACTTCTGCGATGAAGGTCACCAGCACTTAACGACCTGAAAAACCCAGGCACTTCGCGAGGAGCACTCAACTCGCCGCGGCGAAGATACAGCTGCCGGCCTTCACCGGGAGCCTGCCAGGAGGGACACGCGGCGAGGGCGGTTCCAAGACCGCCCTCGCCGCGTTCGCCGGATCCGAAGAGCGAAAGCACCTCGAGGCTGGAAGGTCGGAAGCGTTAAGGAGTTCCTGGATCTGTTCGATCCAGGAGTCTGCATACATTGAACTGCGGCTCAAACTGGCACGCGAATTGAAGGCAAGACGTCACGCTGGTGGTCTATCGCAAACTCAACTAAAAATCGCCGTCGGCCCCAACGATAGCCAGTCACCAAGGGGCTCCCTGGATGGTCAAGCGGAGCTGTAACGCTGCCAAGGCCTCGGCCATTCAATTGGCGTCGCGACGGGACACGTCCCGCTCCTTCAGCGTTCGGAGCACCTCCTCGTCATATTCGACGATGAGGTCATCTCCGGGCTCCTCAAGCCCGAGAGGCGTGTCCGTTCTCGCATAACCGAGACTACAGTAACCGCGCAAGCGTTTCTGGAACATCCGCAATAGCACCGGAACCTCACGGTCGAAGTAATCGAATATGCGCACTTCCTGCTTTTGCCGGATGGAGCCGGTGAAGTCGGCCGGCGTACTGAATTAATGTCCCCTTCAAGGAAACCGGGAGCGCCAGAAAAAGTGTATCGAGCCGGGCATCGTCGAAACGTTCGCCAACGTAGCGGCCCGTGGCGAGAACGAGTCGCTCCTCGGCGTCCGGGATAACCGCGAGTTGCCGCTTCACTTCGCGCCGCGCTAAGGCGCTTACACCACCCTGCAGCACAACCACATGGCGTGCGATTCTCGACAGCTGTGCGGCGAAGTACTCGAGATGATCTTTGCGCTCTGTGAGTAGAATCGGTGAGCGTCGCTGTTCGAGCGCTCCAATCACGTCATTGAGGATGAGCTCGTTGCGCCTGGTGTCGGCTGCGAGCGCCGCGTAGGGGTCCTGGATGCCCGGTGGCTTCTCGCACGATGTCTTGGAGCTGGTTTCACGCACCACAAGCGTGTGTGCAAAGGGGCGTTGTGCCGCCTGACTCTTCGGATCCACCGCAAAGCGTACGGGTCCGAGCTGCATTCCCATGATCGGATGGTGTCCGTCGCGCCGGTCTCGGTGATTAGGTAGCAGCCCATCTTGCGTGCAGTCGCGAGCCATTGCGCAAGTGCGGCATTAGGCTACGCGACGGGGGCCGTCTTATTGCGCTATCGCGTAACGTATTGTTTATAAAGCGAAAATTAAATGGGCGGGCGTCATAATTTAGAAGAAGTCCACACTTGACTTCAGAGCTTCTTGATCTATCATGACGAATCATGATGAAGCATGAAGGTGCCCCGTGAGTCTGTTGCGGAAGTTTTCTTCCCAAGCGGAGCCTGAGGTTCTGGAGGGACTGCAGCAAATTGCGGCTCGCGAAGGGCGTCAGTTCCAAGCGGTGCTTGGAGATGCGATGCGGGAGTATTTGGCTCGCAAGCGTCAACAGGCTCCGCGACGAAATGTGCTCGAGGCATTTCAGAACAGCCTCAAAGAGCGCGATGAGTTATATCGATCGCTGGCTAAATGACGGAATACGTCACGACGGCCGATGCTCTCTTCTTCCACAAAGAACTAATTGAGCGCTACGGCGGCGCTACCGGCATTCGCGACGCTGGAGCGCTCGAATCGGCACTTCATCGACCTCAGACCGGATACTACGAAACGATTATTCACGAAGCCGCAGCGCTTCTGGAAAGTCTTGTTCAAAATCACCCGTTCGTCGATGGCAACAAACGAGTGGCATTCGCTGTAGTCGATGTCTTTCTGCGAATCAATGGTCGCGCAATCAGAGCGGACTCACAAACGATTTACGAATTCTTGATCGAACTCCTAAACATTGGGACCTTTGACATGGAGCACTTGGTGCCCTGGTTACAGACGATCGCTGTTGAAGTTAAGCTTTAAAGATGGCGAAGTCAGAGGAGCAGTACGCGCCCGCGGCTCATTCCGCTTTAGCTGGAAACATTTTTTCATTGGCGGAGTCGGCGCGGGGGATCTGTGGAATATCAACCAGCCGGTACTCGGCAAATCATCGGGCGGTTTCAAGTAGGAAGCGCAACGATTGTTTTGTAATAGGCAGCGTAATCGAACGAGTCGGGTAGGAACAGTTCGGCAGGACATTTCCAGCCGAGGGGTTTTCTTGGACGGGTATTGAGCTGCCAGGCGATGGCATCGAGTTCTGACTGCTTGAGCACGGAGAGGTCAGCATTCTTGGGCAGGTACTGGCGCAGCAGTCCATTGGTGTTTTCGAACGACGGCGGCAAGAACTGGGAAGTCAACTGGATCTCGGACCAGACCCGCGTCAACTGAATTTACGGGCCCCTTTTTTACTCCCGTTATTGTCTTGCCGCCAGCATTGGGCCGATAACCAGCGACGTCAATTCGTCTCCGCGGCTCCGCCGCAACGGCGGCTACCACTTGTCGGTCAGATTTCGAATTCTTCGCCGTGGAATCGGATATTCCGAATTTGGTCAGTTAGGATTCACAACGAATGGTCGGCGCGAATGCAGCGAACGACTCCTATTCAGGCCCCTAGATTCGCCCCGTGATAGGGGTGGTCCCCTTCGTTGCCCTGGGAACAACTCAATCAGCGACATCGTCTCGCAACGGCAACTTCATCTTGTGTAGGAGCGCGTTGAAGCGCGGATCGGCGCGCAGGGACTTCAGCAGCGGGTCGGTCCTGATGTCCGAGAGCCCGCCTTCCCTTTGGCTGTAGGCTCGTTCCAGCCACTCGAACGCCTTGTCCTTCTCGCCCTGCCACGCAAAGACTTCCGCGATCGAAGATGCCGAGTCCTGCGCATCCTTCGCAATAGCCTCGTCCAGCGCCTGCTGCGACGCCTTCTCATGCCCAAGCGCATATTCCGCCATCGCGATTCCCGTCAGCCGCGAGCTCTCGTCATCTACCTTCCCGAACGCCTCCAGCGCCTCCTGAGGTTTGCCCTGAAGCAAGCGGAGTCTGCTGAGATTGTTAAGCGCAATCACGGAAGTCGGCTCGAGCTCGATGGCTCGGCGTAGCGCTGCGTCGGCCGACGCGTAATCCCCGATCCCTGTGTAGAAAAGCCCGAGGTGGTTCCAGACGGTAGTCGAGAGCGGGTCGAGCGCGGCGCCCTTCTTCACCGCTGCAATTGCCTCCGGCAGCCGACCCAGGGCAACGAGTAGATTCGCATACCGGTGCTGAACCTCACCGTTACGTGGATCGAGGGTGAGCGCCTGGTCGATATCCGCCTGCGCACCGGACCAGTCCCACACCCAGTAGACTCGAATGAAGCTACGCTGCGCATACCCGTTCGCATCGGTAGGGGCAAGCGCTATCGCCCTGTCGACATCGTGTCCCGCGCGTTCGATCCCGGCAGCGTCGTCCGTTTGCTCTGCGAAAGACGCCTCCGCGAGGGCCAACCCCACATACGCCGCCGCATAGTTGGGATCGAGCGCAACCGCCTTGCCATACGCCTGGACGGCATGGCGAACACCTTCGAGGCCACCACGTCGATAGAACTGTCTACCGAGCAGATACTCGTTATACGCCTCGGTATTCGTCGTACCGCGCGACCCTGCTTCCTCCGCTCCCGCCGCGAGCTTGACTTGCAGCGCGCTGACCACGGCTTTGGCAATATCGTCCTGAACGGCAAAAACGTCCGTATCCTCCCGGTCATAGGCCTGCGACCACAGGTGATAGCCGTTATCGGCGCGGATCAGCTGCGCGGTGACGCGCAGGCGCTTACCGGCCTTGCGTACACTGCCTTCCAGAACGTGCGCCACTTTGAGTTGCTGAGCAATGTTCGCTATGGTCTCGTTCTTCCCCTTGAAGTAGAAACTGGAGGTTCGCGCGGGCACGCGCAGGTCCGGCACCTGACCGAGCAGTTCGATCATCTCCTCGGTGAGGCCGTCCGAGAAGTAGTCCTGCTCCTTGTCTGCGCTCATGTTGACGAACGGCAGTACCGCGATCGATTTCTCCGGGATCACGCTCTGCGGAGGCCCACCGACTTGACCGGTCGAGGTCTGCGTGCCGACTGCGACATGCTTCGACAGCCACAACCTGTCGATGGCGATGCAGCCGAGTGCGATGACGGTGACCGCCGCGATCAGTTGCAGTACAGATCGCGTTTGTCGTGATGGGGCGGCACCCGGGGCCTGCCGTCGGGGTGCAGCTGCCTGATGGGGTGCGGGCGCCGCGGGCGTGCTGACCGCTGCCGGTGCATGAGTCTGTTCGGGCGACAGCAGGCGCGAGACGCGCTCGGCGAAAGCGGGCGGCGTCTCCCCCGCCGGCAGGCGCGTCCACTGCACCTCGTGGAATTTCTCCGGAACGCTTGCGTATCGTTCCGCTGTATCATCGATGACGACAGGCACGAGGAAAGCCCTTTCCTCAGCCATGTCGTGTGTCCGGTCGGCTGCGAGCTTCCATTCACGTCGGAAGTACCCTTCGAGCCGAGCCTGTGCGTGGGCAGAAATGACCGGTATGAACAGCGCGCAGTCGTGGATCTGCTTACGAATTTGCCGGTCCCAGGCGTCTCCGCCGCGCAGCTCGCTCTGGTCGAACCAGACCTCGATGCCGGCGGCTCGCAGTGCCTCGCAAATCCTTTGAGCGGCCTCCGCATCCTGTGAGGCGTAGCTCAGAAATACCGCGCGCGAGGGCTCAGTCACCGGCCCAATCACCCCTGGGGAGGTCTTCTCATGGCTTCCGCGGGTGCAGCTTAGCCCAAGTGGCGTGGCTTGTTCGCGAGTTACCTGCACATGAACGTACGCACGCTCCAGAATTGTGAACAGGGGCGCGCCAAACCGAATGCGCAAGCCGAGCTGCTCATTCGCTTGGTCCAGAGATTTCCGGACACGGTACGCCGCCGGGCGGACATGTAATCAGCCGCGGTAGCGGCGCGCATTGTTTTCCGATGTGCCAGGAATGTGCTGAACGCAGATTGGGTGTGCCGTGATTGTGCCTTGGTGTGCCTGGGGCCGGGCCTGGCAAGCGCTGCAAATGGTTGATTATTAAGCCCCAAAAACCGGCGGGGCAGACGGAAAATCCGCGTGTCGGTGGTTCAATTCCACCCCTGGCCACCATTTGCATTCCCACCTGCGAAGCGCAGAGGCTTCAGCCCAGCGCGAGTCGACTCTGGGTGGCGGCGGGATCAATCTCCTGGGCCTGCGCAGGATGCGTATGGGTGCTGATCAGCCGCTCGAAGTCCTTCGCCGGCAGAGCTTCGCTGAAATGAAACCCCTGGTACTGATCGCAGCCCAGTCGCTGCAGCAGTGCGAGCTGGTCTCCTGTTTCAACCCCCTCAGCGACCACTTTCAGATTCAGACTGTGAGCGAGGGAGACCATGGCGCGCACGATGGAGGCATCCTCCGGGCGACTGGTCATCTCTTTCACAAAGGTGCGGTCGATCTTGAGCTTGTCGATCGGAAAGCGTCGCAGATAGCTCATGCTGGAATACCCGGTCCCGAAATCATCCACCGAGATCAGCACGCCCAAACGGCTTAAGCTCTCCAATATATAGATCGATTCCTCCGCATTGCTCATCACCGCTGTCTCGGTCAGTTCCACCTCGAGAAACCGCGGCTCGAGTTCTGCAGCCGTCAGGGCGCTGCGGACCATTTCGACAAGACTTCCCAGTCGAAATTGCGAAGGCGAGACATTCACCGCGACTCGCATTGGACGGTCTGAGTGCCGCTGCCAGAGTTTTGCCTGCCGGCAGGCTTCCCCTAGAACCCATTCGCCAATCGAGTCGAGTAACCCACACTCCTCGGCGATGTGAATGAAATCCTTCGGCAGCAGCAGCCCGTGCTCGGGATGTCGCCAGCGGATCAGCGCTTCCGCGCTATGCACCCGGCCAGAAGCCGTGTCGACTTTAGGTTGATAGTGCAGTTCAAATTGCCCGGCAGCGAGCGCCGCGTGCAATTCGCTCTCGAATTTGACCCGATCGCGTGTGGACGTGCTCGTTGCAGTGGCATAGCACTGGTAGGTGCCGTGCCCACTCTGTTTAGCGCTGTACATGGCAGAATCGGCGTGCGCGAGCAGCATCTCGACGCTGACCCCGTCGCTGGGATAAAAGGCGATGCCGATGCTTGCGGAAGTTCGAACGTCGACTCCATGTAAACGGATCGGCGGCCTCAGGACCTCAATCGCCCGGGTAGCGATCGCGGGAACCTGATCCCGCGTCTGGATCGACGCCATCACGATCACGAATTCGTCGCCCCCAAGACGCACTAGTGTGTCCAGGCTGCGCACGATGCTCTTCAGGCGCAGCGCGACCTCTTTCAGAAGCTCATCGCCTGCGCCGTGCCCCAAGGAGTCGTTGATCACTTTGAAGCGATCGAGATCGAGCAGAAGTACGGCAAATTCGTGTTGTTCGCGGCTGGCGTGGGCGATTGCTTGTTCGAGCCGGTCGTGCAGGATGACCCGATTGGGGAGTCCGGTGAGCACATCGTGGGTGGCTAGCTGCTGCAATTGATGGTTCGCCGCCTCCAGTCCCTTGGTGCGCGCCGCAATGACGTGCTCCAGATCCTCCACGTGGCGCCGGAGCATTCGTTCGTTGTGCCATTTGCGGCATAAGGCACTTGCTGCCTGCAGCACCTCGATCGATTCAAACGGCTTCTTCAGGACCAGGAGCTTGTCGGAAGGACCTAGCCGGGAGCGCAGCTCCGACCACCCGTACTCCGTATAGGCCGAACAGATCACGACTTGTACATCCGGATCGACCTTCCACAGCTGTTCGATCGTCTTTAAACCATCCCAGCCTGGCGGCATGCGCATGTCAATGAAGGCCACGGCAAAAGGACGGCCCTCAACCTGTGCCTGTCGAGCGAGCTCCACACCCGCCTCACCCTGAAGCGCACTGTAGAGCTCAAAGTGCGAGTCTTCGGTCTGCGGGAGCACGTCCCCCAGCAACAGCGCCTCCTCCGCGGCGAGTGCTGTGTCCGCGTTGGTATCTCGGCTCAGGATCTTCTTGAAGTCCTCGTGGATGGCCGGGTTGTCATCGATCGTGAGCACTCGAAGAATCGGGGGTCCACGGAAGGAGGTCATAGCGAGTCCTTCGCGGGAGTGATTGGTAGTTCGAGCCTGAAGGTGGCTCCGCATCCCGGGCCATCGCTGGCGACGTGCAGTGAGCCTTTGAGCTCCTGAGCGGCGAGCGCTGCGCTGTGCAGTCCAAACCCATGGCCGCCGGGGCGGGTAGTAAACCCGTGGCTAAAGATTCGAGTCATATTCTCGGTTGGGATTCCCACGCCGTTGTCGACCACCGCGATCGCGACCCCGAGTGCACACCGTGTGACCTGAATCGTGATGCGTTTGTCGCTTCGTCCCGAGTCCTCGCAGGCATATTTGGCGTTGCGAATGAGATTCACCAGAATCTGCAGTACGCGGTGTTTATCTACCGTGACGGCGGGCACGTCCTCAAATTCGCACGCGAGCTTGACCCCATGGCGGGAGAACGCTTCCGCATTCAGCTGCACACTGTCGTTTACCAGATCCGCGACAGCCACGCTCTCCACCACACCGCCGTGCGTCGCGTAGCTCTGCTGCATCCTGACAATGTCCTTGATGTGCTCGACACTCTTAACCAGCGATGCCAATTCCTTAAGTGCGGCCTCGCGATCGGCTAGGAGCTGGGAGGAGAGCTGTGCAAGGTAAGTGGGTAGTCGTTTCCCCCGTTCGTCACTCGCAATGAAGGA
>Ga0302326_10008515_pt1 | contig 22615 bp, 23 predicted proteins | sample Palsa_T0_3_FD_202264 | JGI IMG/M metagenome (GOLD analysis project Ga0302326, IMG submission 202264) | Peat permafrost microbial communities from Stordalen Mire near Abisko, Sweden - Palsa_T0_3 | ecosystem: Environmental > Terrestrial > Soil > Palsa > Peat permafrost | place: Sweden: Abisko... | reverse complement strand
TGCGCGTGTCATCAGGCAATGGCTGGGAATCCAACACGGATGTGGCCGCTGGCTGTAAAAACGGCACAGTACCGGTCAAAGGAGTAGCCGGCATGCTGATTGCCGCAAGCACGACCTCGGCATTATGCTCTTGCGGTGCGTAACACACGCCAATGTCGGCGCACCCCTGCGACACTGCAGTCAGCGTAAAGTGTTCCAGCGACAACCCCGCGACTGCAACCGGTAATACGATGCGCATCTGATTGCGGTAAATTTCGCTGTTGCCGAAAAGCTTGTCAGCCTTCATCATGCCAGCCGGAAATTGCGGTGTGCCAAGCGTGACTGAATCAGGTTGCGCTGAGAACTTGAATTTCTGACGGTACAGAAAATAGCCAGGTGCGATTTCATAGCTCACCTCGACGGTCTTGGCATCAAGATTTCGCGCTGAAAAACGAAACGCTTGCGAGGGCTCGAGCAAATCAGGTTGCGTCGCATGTGCGAACAGCGGCAACAACAGCAGGAAGCCCGTAATCAATCGCATGGAGTCAGCTGATTTCAGTCAATTTGCGCCGTCACCCATTGCAGGTATTCGGGCAGACCGCGTTCTATACGGACAGCAACGATTTCCGGAAGTTCGTAAGGATGTAGCTTCCGTATCGTCGCCTCAACGTCGGGGTAAGCTGCCGGACGTGTTTTGATGAGCAACGGTAATTCGCGTACGGCCTCTACTTGCCCTTGCCAGCGATAAATAGAATCGCACGCGCCGAGTACATTGACGCAGGCGGCAAGCCGGCGCTCGATCAACTCGCGTGCGATAGTGAGGGCGATTTTGCGATCAGGCGCGCTGGTAATCACAAGTAATATGTCATTCATTTTCCATCAGTCATCGCGTATCGGTGCCGCAGTGATACCGTCATGCACAGTTGGATAGCGCAGCTTCAGCCGTAACTCGCGCTTTATGCGCTGGTTGGTCAGGCGGCGCGACTCACTCATGAACGATAGCAGCGCCGGTGGGATGCGGCGTTCGGCCTCGGCGCGTGAAATACGCGGCGGGTGCGGCAAACCAAAACGATCGGCAACTAGATCGAAGTACTCTCCCATTTTAAGCTGACTGTCGTCACTTGCATTGTAGGCGCGTCCGGCACCACCAAACCACAATGCAGCGACCACCATGCGCGCAAGATCGTCAGCATGCACATGGTTGGTGTGCGCGTCCTCTGTCGGCTGCAATGCCGGCGTACCGCACTTGAGCCGGTCAATCGGCAGACGCTGCCCGGAATAAATGCCCGGTGTACGCAATATGCTAATGCGTGCACCGCTGCGCCGGCCCCATTCGCGCAATTGGCGCTCAGCGTCAGCACGGCGGTGGGCCCGTGCCGTCGCCGGACGCAATGGCTGTGTTTCGCTGACCAGTCCGCCGCCGCAATCGCCATAGACCCCGCTGGTGCTAATGTAGACCATGTGCTGTGGTAGACTTTTGCCCCTTGCCAGCGCCGCAATCAAATGCGCAGTGCGCGAGTCGCGTTGACTACCTTCGGGGGGAGGCGCGCAATGCAGGACATCCTGCGCCAGACCGGCCAGCGTACCCAGGCTTGCCGGCTCGTCGAGATCTCCGGCAATCGGCACCACGCCGCGCACGCGCAATTCAGGAATGCGTGCACGGCTGTGGGTCAGGGCATAAATCCGGTAGCGCGGATGCAATATAGGCAGCGTGCGCAACGCGATATCGCCGCAACCAATAATCAATAAACGTCGCATAACCTGTAGATTTTAACCGAAAAAACGGCGGTGCCACTGGGGCCGCAGCAACCGATGCCACATCAAGTCACAATCCAGCCCAGCAGTCACACCTTTACCGTGCAGGACCACGAAACGATAATAGACGCCGCGCTGCGTGAAGGTGTGGTCATTGCGTACGGCTGCCGCAACGGCGCGTGCGGCACCTGCAAGGGTAAAATCATCGCCGGTACCGTCGATTACGGCACCTATCAGCAAGGCGCGCTGACTGCCGCGGAAAAAGCCCTCGGCATGGCGCTGTTCTGTCAGGCACGACCGCGCACCGATCTCATAATTGAATGCCGCGAGGTTGCTGCGGCCAACGGTATTCAGATCAGAAAACTGCCGTGCCGTGTGCAAAAGATGGAGCGCCCAGCGCCCGACGTAATGGTGCTGTATCTGAAGTTACCGGCCAACGAACGGCTGCAATTTCTCGCTGGACAATACATAGATATGCTGCTCAAGGATGGCGTGCGACGCAGTTTCTCGCTGGCGAACCCGCCACACGACGACGAGTTTCTGCAATTACATTTACGCAATTACGGCGGCGCGTTCTCGGAGCAAGTGTTCACCAAAATGAAAGATCGCGACATCCTGCGCTTCGAAGGACCGCTCGGCACCTTCTTTCTGCGCGAAGACAATGCCAAGCCAATCATTTTACTCGCCAGCGGCACCGGCTTTGCGCCCATCAAATCCATTGTCGAGCATGCGAACCATACCGGCGACTCACGCCCGATGATTCTCTATTGGGGGGCGCGGGCGCGCGCCGATCTCTACATGCATGAACTGCCCGAGCGCTGGGCGCGCGAACATGATAATTTCAAATACGTGCCGGTGCTGTCCGAGCCGCAACCCAGCGACAGCTGGGGTGGTCGCACCGGTTTCGTGCATCATGCAGTAATGCAGGACATCCCTGATCTCAGCGGCCACCAGATTTATGCGTGCGGCGCACCGCCAATGGTCGAAGCTGCACATCGCGACTTTACGACACAATGCCGGCTCCCCGAGTTGGAGTTTTTCTCCGACGCTTTCACGCCAGCGCCCAAACCGGCCCGCTGATTTTCATCATGTCGCGCACTAGTCTGCGCAATTTCGCACTGCTGTCAATCGCCGCCGCGCTGGCGACTATCATGCTCAAGATGGCCGCATGGTGGCTAACCGGTTCAGTCGCCTTACTGTCGGACGCGATCGAAGGCACTGTCAATCTCACCGGTGCGATCGTGATGCTGTTCGTGCTTGGTATCGCGGCTCTGCCGCCCGATGAGGAACATGCTTTTGGTTACACTAAGGTCGAATATTTCGCGAGTGGCTTCGAAGGCATGCTGATTCTGATCGCGGCGATTGTGATTGCGGTTACCGCTATCGAGCGCCTGCTCGCACCGCGAGCGCTTGATCAAGTCGGCACGGGGCTAGCGATTTCGGCCATCGCATCCGCTATCAACTTCGCGGTCGCGCGGCAACTGTTCAAAGCCGGTAGTGCGCATCGTTCGATCGCGCTTGAAGCCGATGCCCAGCATCTCATGACCGACGTATGGGCCTCCGCTGGCGTAATTGCTGGCATCGCCACTGCCGCGTTCACCGGCTGGCTGATCCTCGACCCACTGGTGGCGCTCGCGGTCGCTGTGCACATCGTATGGACCGGCATCCAACTGGTGCGCCGATCGTTTCGCGGCCTGCTCGATCAGGCATTGCCGGAACATGAACGCACGGCGGTTGAAAATATCCTTACCGGCTACCGTGCGCAGGATATTGGTTTCCACGCAATTCGCACGCGGCAGGCCGGCGCGCGTTCGTTTGTGTCAATGCATGTACTGGTCCCCGACGAATGGACCATCGCTCGTGGCCATGCATTGGTTGAAAAAATCGAGGGCGAAATCCGCTCCGTATTGCCTGGCGTCCATGTGTTCACTCACCTCGAACCGCGCGATCAACCCGATTCGTATCACGACATCGATCTTGACCGTTGATGCATGCCATCCGATTGGGAAACCTTGTTTTGCTTGCGCCATTATTGATATTTGCCAGCTGCATGGTCACCCCCACCCAAGAAACCAACGAAATGTCGCTAACAATGAAAACCGGTGACGTCGGCCCAGCGAACGAGGGAAAACTGGTTGCAGTACACGGGAAAATCGTCGGCGACATTGTTGACGACCGTCCGTGGGGGTGGAAGATCTACCTAGATGACGGCTCGGGAAAGCTGTTGGTATTCGTCGCGACCACGACCGGCATTGACGTTAGCCACTTCCGCGCGGGGCAAATGCTCAATGTGATTGGTTTAAGCGGACATTACGAGCAACACATCGAGCTATTGCCAAGAACCTTGGCTGACATTGCTTAACTACGTGACTAACGATAGCCTGTTTTAAAAAAGGCGATTATATCTATATTATTTTTCAAAATATTTTTCAAAAGACGTGCCCGTATGGCCTAATCCCACCGGACCTAATAGCCAATTCCGAATATTAGCTTTGACCATAGGATGATTTATTTGTCGTCATTACATGGCTGAGCTTGCCTCCGGTAACCGGCAGCTTTGCTTTGAATTATTAGATGTCTAGAGAGCATCATGCCACCGCCTTGCGTCGTCCTCCACTGACCAGTTTCAACTGAGCGATCGCAAGTTCGAGGCTTGCGCGGTAATGTTCGCGCGCGGCATCGCTGTGGCCAAGTTTTTCGTGGAGATGCGCAAGCTCAAGATGTGTCGTATATGACGGCTCAATCGCAACGCTGGCCTCGAGATAGCTTTGCGCCTTGCCCCATAGCTCCTGATACATGCACAGTCGGCCGAGCGCGCGCAGCAATGCCGTGTCACGTGGATGTTGCTTAAGCCAATTTTCAGCGCGCTCGATGCGTGGCACAATGTCGAGCCCTTCGCATTCGGCGTAGAGTCCGATCAATTCTGAATCCCAGTTATCTTGCAAACTTTCTTCGATGATCGCCGTTGCCTGCGCGCAGCCGTCGAACATGATGAAGCATCGTGCGCCAGCAGCAGCGATCTGGTTGTCGCGCCTCAACTGCGTCGGAATTTTTTGCCAGAACATATCGAGCGCCCGGCGGTCGAGCGCGCTGCGCTTGAGGTTCTCTGCATAGGCGTAGCGGCGCAATTCCGCAGTACGCGCCTCGTCGAATACATCACGCTTTTCCATTTGATCAATCAGCTTTAACACTTGCTCCCAGTTACGCGCCTGCTGCTGCGCCCTGAGTTCAAGCCGCAACCCAGCAGTATGCTTGCTCGGCAGCGTCTTGAGCAGTAGCAATGCTTCCTGAAAGCGGCGCTGCTCGAGCAACATGTCGGCGTGCGTGATGATGCGCATCGCCGCGCCGTCGGGCGCGAGCTGCTCGGCGCGTGCGAGATAGGCGTCGCGCTCGTAAAAGCGGCGCAGTTCATGGGCGGCGCGCGCCGCAAGCACCGCGCCAAGCGCCGATATATCTTCGAATTCCATCACGCTGGCAGCGGCTTTTTCGGCACGACCGAATCGCCCCTCGAAAAACGCGCGCAACGCATCCAGCAACGCGCTGTGCGCTTTGTCGCGGCGGCGGCGCTCACGGTACGTGTGTACCAGCGCCGGCAGCCGCAGTACGGCAAACACGAAACGCAGCAGCAGATAACCGGCAACGAATCCGAGCAGCATCAGCAGAATTAATAGATTTAACGACAGCTCGATGCGGTGCGACGGTGTCACGATCATCACGTCGCCGGGGTTGAGTCGCAGCACCAACGCTGCCGCGACTGCCAATCCGAATAATCCTAAAAGCCACAACACCCTCCGCATCAGTGCGACTCGTGCGCTAACCGATAGTCACGCACCGCAGCGAGGCTCGCCGCGACGTCCGGCTGCGCACTACTGGCATGGCCATCGGCAAACTGTTGCGCGGTTGCCAAAGCCGTGGCAACCGCGGGGTCACCGGGAGCAAAGTAGCGCGCCAGGGATTCATGTACCGCTTTCAGATCTGCTTTGAAATCTGTCTCATCATGCGCGATCAGCGCAAGACGTGCATCGAGTAGGCGAAGTTTGAGATTCTCGCGCACAAAGAAAATTTGTTGCGGCGCTAGCAACTCGGGAGCAGCGTGCTCGGTATTTTGTATTCGCACCAGCGAGCGCAGTTCCTGCCAGATTCCGCGAGCAAAATGTTGCCAAGTGTTTTCGGCGGCGGCCAAACGCTCTGGCGGAGGGCTCGCCTGCAGACGTTGGTCCATCGCCAGCGGCAGTGTGTCAACGCTGCCGCGCACAGCGGCGAGCCGCGCATTGATGCCGATAACATCCACCTCCGGCGTGCGCCGCAGGCGTTCGATGTCATGCTCGAGTGCATTGCGGATCGGCGTAAATTCGGAGCGGTTGGGCGCGAGGCGTGCATCGGCAGCCTGTACAGCAGCGAGCGCGGCCTTGATGTTGCCTGAGATCTGCAACTGTTGATCGGCGATCAACAGCGTTTGCTCGATGTCGGCAAGCACCGAGTCATCGCTGCTACGCGCCAGGTCCTGATAGAGCGCATCGAGCGCAGTTTGCCGAGTTTGCATTTCATGCAGCCGGTCTTCGAAAATTGCAATCTGCACTTGCATCGCTTGTGTCTGTTGTTGCAACGCTTTGGCGCGACGCTGTACTTCATAAGATTGCCAGATGAGCAACAATACTGCGAATACGGCCACGACCAGCGCCGTATTCACGCGCTGTCTGCGTTTGTTGCCCGATTGATAGGGTGCGGGTTCCATTAAATCCGACTTTAAACGATCAGCCGTGTGTGCGCACTTCCCCTGCCGCCCATGCAACCAATCCCTGCATGAGGCGTTCGTCGCCCTGGCCAGTCAACATGACCTTTGCGATGCCAAGCGCGTGCGCGGCCTCCTCAATGCGTGGATGCGAGACGAAACACGGTGTGTTTTTGAAGTGCGTCTCGCCGCGCACGCTGACCATTTCGGACAGGTTGCGCAACGCTTCGCTGCTGGTCGCGGTGATCGCGTGCAACTCGCCGTGCTCCCACGCCGCAAACAAGGGAGCTGGGTCGATGTCGGGTTTGGCACGTCGGTAACATTCAGCGTATTCGACCTGTGCACCGCGCGCAATCAGTGTGTCTGCAAGCAGCTCGCGGCCGCCGACTCCGCGGAAAATGACGATGTGTTTCCCTCGCACATTTTGCAGCAACGACAGTTCGAGCAACGCTTCACTATCGAACCGCTCGGTCGGAGCCATTACCTCCTGCACGCCGTGACGCTGAAGTGCTCGCACGCTACTGGCCCCAATCGCTGCGATCTGCAGCGTTGGCGGCAGTGCACGCCGTGGCTCGATAAAGCTAAACGCCATGTTGACCGCGCTGGGACTGACAAAAATCGCGATCTCGAACCAGTCGAGTCGATCAATTAACTCCACCAAAGAAGCAGTGTCTTCAATTGCAACGATGGCGATGCCGGGAAACAGAATTGGATTGCCCCCCGCCGTGCGTACCAGCTCGGTGATCCGCGCGCTTTCAGCCGCCGGACGCGTGATCACGATGCCGCGGCCGGTAAGCGGTTTCATGCAAGCGCCGCGAGAATTTCCGCCGCACCGCGTGCCTTGAGCTGCGCGGCTAGCTCGGCGCCAAGTTGTTCTGGCATTGCAGACACTGCAGCAGTGGCCTCGCTGTAGATGAATTGCGCACCATCCTGGCTGGCGACAAAGCCGCGCAACCATAACTTATTATCATCAAGCAACGCATAGCCACCGAGCGGCACGTTGCAATTGCCGGACAGCGCACGCGACAGCGCGCGCTCGGCACGAACGCAAGTCGCGGTCGGCGCGTGATCAAGCGATGCTACCAGTTCGATCAGATCGCCACGCTCGGCGCGACATTCAATGCCGACTGCGCCTTGTCCCGGCGCTGGCAGGCTTTGCTCGGGCGCGATCAGCAGCGCGATACGGTCGGCAAGTCCAAGCCGCTTGAGTCCCGCGGCGGCAAGGATGATCCCTGCATACTGCCCGTCGTCGAGCTTGCGAAGCCGGGTTTGCACATTGCCGCGCAGCGGTTCGATCTTGAGTTGCGGAAAGCGTGCGCGCAACTGGCTTTCGCGGCGCAGGCTCGAAGTACCAATGACACTGCCTACTGGCAATTGTGCGAGGTCTTTATATAGATTGGAAACCAGCGCATCGCGCGGGTCTTCGCGCTCAAGAATCGCCGCAATTGAAAACCCAGGCGGCAATTCCATCGGCACGTCCTTCATCGAGTGCACCGCGATGTCAGCGCGACCTGCGGCTAGCGCTTCTTCGAGCTCCTTGACGAACAAACCCTTACCACCGATCTTGTTGAGCGTCTTGTCCAGCACCTGATCACCCTGCGTGGTCATGCCAAGCACAGAAATTTTGGTTTGGGGATATAATTTCTGCAAGCGCTGCTGGACGTGGTGCGCCTGCCACATCGCGAGCGCGCTTTCACGCGACGCGATCACGATACGAGAAGGGGGATTAATGGATGCGGAGCGGGGCACGGATTATTTTCTCCGATGGCTAAAATAAAAAGTTTCTTGCAGCAATTCGGATTCCTTTGGATTTTAGCATGCGCGCTCGGGACAGCACGCGCGGGGGAAGCACCGCCGCTCGACGTCGCCGACAATCTAGCGCAAATCGGCAAGCTGGCCGCCACACGCGCGGTGCCGGTCATGCTGGTGTTCATGCAATCCGATTGCAAACACTGCACGCGCGCCAAGAAGGAATTCATCGAACCGCTGCGCGTTAGTCAAAATTACGGCAACAAGGTCATCGTGCGGGAAATTGAGATCGCCAAAACAACCCGGCTGAACGATTTCAATGGACGCCCGACCACACACAGCGCCTTCGCCAAAAGTTACGAAGTTGTGTCGGTTCCGACAGTGATCGTGGTTGATCCACACGGCAAAATTTTGAGCGACCCGATTGTCGGACTTGCGGCTCCCGATCTCTACCGGCTATATCTTGAGCAGGCGATCGACAATGGCCGGCTGGCAATGCATGTCCATTAAGATCGATCAGCGGCACTCGGGCAAACTGCTGCCATGCACACGCTTGCGGACGACTGCAGTTTGATAGGACACTAGCTCCAGCGACACGAACACTAGGTTCGGCCCGCGCAGCGCATACATGCGTGATGAGGCATTGCTCCACTCGTAACGCGGCGAATCCATCGTCGTCGCCACAGCCGGCGGCCCATAACGCTGCCGCAGATAATTGACTACGGCATCAAAATAACGTACCTCGGCAGTCAGCGACATTTGCTGCAGCCGATCACCCAGAAATTGCAGGCGGATTTCGCGCGTTGTGAAGTCATTCAGGCGCTCGTCATGCGACACGCAGCCGATATCGGCAAACTCATCCTCGCGCGACATACAGCCATAGCCGCGTAGGCCGAGATCGGGTTTGCCCGATGCATGGAGAGCAGCAAGTGCAGCGTTGATGTCGTGCAAATCGAGCACGCGCCTAAGTTGCGCATAACTCTCCCCCAGCGTGATGTCGAGCAATCCATATGGCGCGTCGGCGGCATGCGCGTTCGCCATAGCTGCCAGCAGGATCGCGAGCGCGGTTTTCTTCATTTCAGGTGTTTGCCGAATTCGCGGACGATCTCTTGTTGCCGGCGGCTGACGATGAGTTTTTCTTGAAGTCCGTTAAGTAGCACCACCCATTGACTTTCACCGTCGACGCCGGTCACGCGCTCGAAGCCGCGGATCGCAGATTTAGCGACCAGACAGTTACGATGGATGCGCACAAAGTCGCCGAGAAACTCCTGCTCCAGGTTGGTCAACGATTCTTCGAGCAAAAATTCGCGCTGCACGGTACGCGTCGTCACATATTTGAGCTCGGCTTTCAAATACAGAATTTCCGGTACCGGAATCAGAAGAATGCGACCACGCTCGTTGATTGATAGATGCGTGCGCGGTCCGGGCTTAAGCGCACGCAACACATCGAGCCGCAATGGCGTGACTTCGCGCGCGCGCGACAATGCATCGAAAAGACGGCCAAGCCGGATCGGCTTCAGCAAATAATCGACGGCATGCACTTCGAACGCTTTTAGCGCATAGACGTCATACGCAGTGGTAAAAATCACCGCCGGCGGACGATCAAGCTTGAGCAGGTGCTGTGCGAGTTCCAGCCCATCCATTTCCGGCATGCGAATATCGAGCAACACTACCTCCGGATCGCACGCAGGTAACACGTTAAGCGCATGTCGGCCAGTCGCGGCTTCGCCCGCGATTTCGAGTGGCAATTTGAGTGCGCAATCGGACAGCAGATCGCGGATGCGGCTGCGCGCCGGTGGTTCGTCATCGACGATCATTACGCGCAGAGGCGAACCGCCAGTCATCATACATCTCCCGTCAAATACGGAATGACGATACGGACTTCATACGAATTTTCGGTCGCTTCGGTCTTGATGCTTGCCTCGACGTCGAAATGGAGCGCGAGCCGCTCGCGAATATTGGAAAGCGCCATGCGGTTGCCGGCATGATGATTGTCATCCGGATGGTATGGATTGCGTAGCATGATATGTATCTCGTTGCGGTCGCGGGAGATGCGAATAATGATCGCGCCAGAAACGCTGGTGGGTTCGATGCCATGATAGACCGCGTTTTCAAGCAATGGTTGTAGCACCAGCGGCGGGATCAGTGCATCAGCCGGCATCTCCGAGATATCCCATGTGACTTGCAGCCGTTCACCGAGGCGCAACTGCTCAAGCGCGAGATATTGCCGGCATAATTCGACCTCGCGCGGTATCAATGTAAGTTCGCGGTTGTCGGCCATCAGTACCCGGAATAGATCGGCCATGTCTTCAAGCGCGTGCTCGGCCTGTGCGGGATTTTTTCGAATCAGACTCAAAACGGCGTTGATGCTGTTGAAAAGGAAATGCGGGCGGATACGCGCCTGTAGCGCCTGCAGCCGTGCCTCGGTCAGTGCCGGCGACAACGCGCGCCCGCGCAAATCAAAGTAGCCGATTAGCACGCCGGTAATAAGCAGCGTGAAAATCCAGTAGCGTTCGAGCGCACCCGGATTGTCGAACACGCTGCGGCCGAGAAAATAAACGGCAGTCACCAAGGCCAGCTCAATCGCGACGACCAACGCAATCGCCGGTCGGTAAGCAAGGCGGCGCAACCAATTATTGATTGCTGCAAGAACCAGCAGACTGGCGAGCAATGTCGGCTGCACCGTCGCCGATAGGTCAACCAATTCTTCCATCAGCGGCAACGCTTCGCTGGTTTTAAACAGCGCCGCTGCCAGACATATGCCGTCAACAATCACCAAAATACGTAACAAAATCCCGAGATTACGGAAGTTCGGCAGAGCGCTCGCGTTGGCGTTTTGATTTATACTTCCCATTGAAAATCAATTCTGAACAAGGTAGTTACGTGACGCAAGATAAATCGATTGAAAGTGGCATGCCGTGGTCGGGACGGTTTAGTGAACCGATCGTCGATGAAATAAAGCGCTTTACCGCGTCGGTCGGCTTCGACCGACGGCTGGCCGAATTCGATATCGAAGGTTCACGGGCGCATGCGAGGATGCTGCACGCGGTCGGCATCCTGAGCGTCAAGAATCTCGCGGCCATCGAAAAAGGATTGGCCCAGATTCTCGATGAAATTCGCGCTGGCACCTTCGAGTGGTCGCTCGACCGCGAAGACGTGCATCTCAATATTGAACACCGCCTGACCGAGTTGGCGGGGGATGCCGGCAAGCGGCTGCACACCGCGCGCTCGCGCAATGATCAGATCGCAACTGACGTGCGGCTATATCTACGTGCCGCGATAGACGAGATACTCAATCTCATTAAGAAAACACAACGCGCTTTGCTCGAGCTTGCCGATCAACACACCGATACCGTGATGCCTGGTTTCACTCATTTACAGGTCGCGCAGCCGGTCTCGTTCGCACACCATTTGCTTGCGTACTTCGAGATGTTCGCGCGCGACGCGCAGCGACTCGCGGATTGCCGTAAGCGCGTCAATCGTCTGCCGCTCGGCGCCGCAGCGTTGGCTGGCACTACATTTCCGATTGATCGCATCATGACGGCAAAAGAGCTGGGCTTCGACGGTGTGTGCGAAAATTCGCTCGATGCAGTGTCTGATCGCGACTTCGCAATTGAATTCTGCGCCAGTGCGGCGCTCGCGATGATGCATCTATCGCGCTTTTGCGAAGAAATCATCCTTTGGATGAACCCGCGCTTTAACTTTATTGACCTTGCCGACCGTTTTTGCACCGGCTCGTCGATCATGCCACAAAAGAAAAATCCAGATGTTGCGGAACTAATCCGCGGTAAGACTGGCCGCGTCAACGGCGATCTGGTCGCGTTGCTTACACTGATGAAAGCGCAACCACTCGCTTATAACAAAGACAATCAGGAAGATAAGGAACCATTGTTCGACTCGGTTGATACGCTGAGCATGAGTCTGCGTGTGTTCACCGAAATGCTGGGTGGCATCAAGGTCAATGCGGACGCAATGCGCAATGCCGCGCAGGAAGGCTACGCGACCGCGACTGATTTAGCCGACTATCTGGTCAGAAAGGGCGTTCCGTTCCGCGAAGCGCACGAAGCTGTTTCGCAGGCAGTTCGTTTTGCCGAAGGACGCAGTTGTGATCTTGCCGACTTGGGTCTGGCTGAACTACGGCAATTTTCACCGCTGATCGAGGAAGACGTGTTTGCCGCGCTCACGCTGGATGGTGCGCTTCAGGCGCGCAGCCATATCGGTGGCACCGCGCCCGCACGCGTCAAAGCAGCAATTGCCAAAGCAAAAAAGTCTCTCGGCTGAGACATCTTTAATGCCGCTGTGGCCTGCCATCGCGCAATCCATCGCGGATGCGACGGGGCAGGCCTTCGTCATCGAAAACCGGAAGTCGGTCGGCGGCGGCTGCATCAATACCGCCTTCCGCGTCACCGGTAATGATCGCGCCTTCTTTGTCAAAACCAACGCGCCCTCAAGTCACGCCATGTTTTTGGCCGAAGCTGCGGGGCTGCGCGAGATCGCACACAGCAACACGATTCGTGTGCCACAACCGGTCTGCAATGGCCGTAACGGCGAAGCAAGCTGGCTGGTACTCGAGTACATCGAGTTTGGCGGCCAACGCGACAGTCGCAGGTTAGGCGTGCAGCTGGCGACAATGCATCGGGTAACCGCCGACAGTTTCGGGTGGCAGCGCGACAACACAATCGGCGCGACACCGCAAATCAATACCTCGGATGACAATTGGCTCGAATTCTGGCGCGCGCGGCGCCTCGGATTTCAACTCCAGCTCGCCGCAAAAAACGGCGCGCCGCGACGATTATTGACGCAAGGTGAACGCTTGCTCGCGGAGTGTCCACCGCTCCTGGCGGGACGCGAGATACAGCCTGCTTTGTTGCACGGAGACTTGTGGAGTGGAAATGCCGGTTTCGATGGCAGCGGCATGCCAGTAATTTTCGATCCTGCCGTCTATTACGGCGACCGCGAAACCGATCTTGCGATGACTGAATTATTCGGTGGCTTTGGTAGTGATTTCTATGCCGCCTATGACGAGGCCTTCCAGCGCGACGCCGGATATCCAGTGCGTCGCACATTTTACAATCTGTATCACATACTGAACCACTTCAATCTGTTTGGCGGTGGCTACGCGCAACAAGCCGAAGCGATGATCTGCGAGACGCTCGCCGAGTTACATTAGTGTTTACGCGGCAAAGAAAATATCGCGGTATGCGGTATAAATTGAAGCGATGATCACCGGGCCAAGCACCAATAACCCAAGGCCAAAGGGTATCGCTGCAACAACACTCAATACCAATATCACAACTCCGTAAACCAGAAATGGGACGATATTCCTTAAGCACGCAGTAAAACTTGCCTTCAGCGCCGTGACCGGTTCGAGGTTATGGAATACGATCAGCGCCGGAGCAAACCACAGTGCCATGTAAAGTGGGATGCTCAACGCAAGCACTATCAGCGCCGCAAGCACGAACGATAGGCCGAATGTGGCGACACCGGGCAACCCCCCGTGCAGCATCCCCAAAAAACCTCCGCCACCAACAATTAGGAACCCGGGGATCAGTACCACGATGCATCCAACGGTGGCCAGCACCCCGAGGAGGACAAGATTGTTAGTGCTGCGCCGAAACCCGGCAAACAAATGTCCGACCTCGAACTCGTTACGCAAATCGAGCGACTCGCAACCGAGCATGAGCCCCCCCGCAAAAATCTGCAGCAGCAGAGTATTGATAAACAAGCCGATCAGCGGCACCACGCTGAACAGACCACAGATTACCGCAAACACGATAAATATCAGTACCCAGATGCCTGGCTGCTTTTTGAAAAGTGCGAACCCGGATACGATCCAGTCCCAGCCATGGCCGGCAGGAACACTGCGACCATGAATTGTAAAATTGCCGGTTTCGTTCATAGCAGAAAAGATGGTGTGTGCGACGAATGACTGTATTTTATGCTAGCCCGATCCTTACATTGTGACAAACTTATGAATGATAACGGCCACACAAAGTGGCCGTTGCAAGGCATTAAATAAGTGTGGTTTTTATTTTTGCAGAATTTTTTGCAGTTCACCGCTTTCGTACAGCTCAATCATGATGTCGGAACCGCCAATGAATTCGCCATCGATGTAGAGCTGCGGGATGGTCGGCCAATTCGCGTATTGCTTGATGCCTTGGCGGATCGCCTCATCCTTCAGTACGTCGACCGAGAAGAATTTATCAATTCCGCAGGAGCGCAGAATGCCGACCGCGTTGGCGGAAAACCCGCACTGCGGAAAATCGGGAGAGCCCTTCATGTAGAGCACGACTCGATTTTGGGTGACTTGTCCCTTGATAGCCTCTTGAGTATCCATGTTTCGCCTTTAATGCCTGACAAATATCAGGCGGTATCTTACGAGGTTACCGCACCTTCTCGCAAGCGGCCGCCACCGACTCGCTCAATACCTGCGAGATCGCGTCGCGAAAAAATATCTTTAAACTCGGCGGTTTTCAGCAGCATGCGGCAGATATTGGCCTGGTCATGTCCGTGTTCGAGTGCAAGCCAGCCGCCCTCGGCCAAATATCGCGGCGCCGCCGCGATAATTTCCCGTATAGCATCCAATCCATCGTCGCCTGACGCTACTAATGCTAGCGCCGGCTCGAAGCGCAAACTATCCAGATGCTGATCATCAGTAGCGATATACGGTGGATTGGATACGATGATATCGAAACTATCCCTGCCAAATGGCATTAACCAGTCACCGCAGACAAATTCAATGTTGGTGCAGCCGTACACATGGGCGTTGTCGTGCGCAATCATTAGGGCAGCCGCACTGATATCGGTTGCGAGTACGCTTGCCAGTGGTCGCTCAAGAGCGATAGTGATAGCGACGCAACCGCTGCCAGTGCCAAGATCAAGCACGCGACACGATTGATGGAGCGGGATGTGCTCAAGCGCGAGCTCGACCAACATCTCGGTTTCCGGGCGCGGGATCAACACTTCCGGAGTAACCTTGAAAGTGCGGCTGAAAAATTCGCGCTCGCCAAGCAGATAGGCCAGTGGCTCGCCCATCGCACGCCGTGCAGCAAAATACTCGAAATGCTGTTGTTCCATCGGCGTCAATATTCGACCAGGATGCGCGATCAACTGCGCATCGCTGACACCAAGCACGCGACGCAGCAGCGCCCGCCCATCAGTGTCATGAAGCCCGTGGCGCATGGCGGCCAATGCGGAAGTCACCGTCACCGAGCGCTCCATTAAAAAAGATGATTGGATTACATGCGCGGCCGGCATCATGCGGCCTGTGTTTCTTCGACCAACTGTGCGAGTTGCTCGGCCTGATGCTCAGCGGCGAGCGTTGAAATCAGCTCCTCGAGATCACCGTCCATGATGTTGGCAATCTTATAGAGCGTGAGGCCGATGCGGTGATCGGTAACGCGCCCTTGTGGGAAATTATAAGTACGGATGCGCTCCGAGCGGTCGCCGCTGCCAATCAGTGATTTGCGCGTTGCCGCCATCTTCGCCTGCCGTTCGCGGATCTGCTTGTCCTTTAGCCGTGCGGCCAGCACTGACAGTGCGCGCGCCTTATTTTTGTGCTGCGAACGGTCATCCTGGCACTCGACCACCATGCCGCTCGGCAGGTGTGTAATGCGGATTGCCGAGTCGGTCTTGTTGACGTGCTGTCCGCCGGCGCCGGAGGCGCGAAAAGTGTCGATCCGTAACTCGACGGGATTCAGCACGACTTCGCCGAGTTCATCCGCCTCCGACAGCACCGCCACCGTACACGCCGAGGTATGAATGCGGCCCTGCGTTTCGGTCACCGGCACACGCTGTACTCGATGGCCGCCAGACTCGAACTTGAATTTTGAATATGCGCCACGCCCGAGAATCTTGACGATGATCTCCTTGTGGCCGCCAAGTTCGCTCGGGCTTTGCGAAACCACTTCGGTTTTCCAACCGTTGCGTTCGGCAAAACGTGAGTACATTCGAAACAGGTCAGCGGCAAACAAGGCCGATTCGTCTCCGCCCGTGCCGGCACGAATTTCGAGAAAGAGATTGCGCTCATCATTGGGATCCTTCGGCAGCAACTGCTGCTGAATCTCGATTTCCAGTTGCGCTGCGCGCTCCCGCGCACTGCGGATTTCAGTTTCTGCAAATTCGCGCAATGCCGGTTCGGTTGTCATATCCTGAGCAGCGGCAATATCCTGCTCGCTGCGCTGCCAAGAACGATAAAGCTCGACTACCGGCGCTATTTCAGCGTGCTCTCGCGTAAGCTTTCGATAGGTATCGAGATTGGCGGTCGCGCTTTCGGAGCTCAGGAGACGATTGAGTTCTTCAAGTCGGAGCGTGAGCTGCGCAAGTTTCGCAGCAATGCTCTGTTTCATTCCAGGGATTGGAGTTGATACAGTCGCCGCAGTAACGCCACCAGTTGATCGCGATCATCATTGCTGGTGTGGTTCAGTGCGTGGGTCGGCGCGTGCAGGAATTTGTTGGTCAGGCCATGGCTCAATTGTTCGAGCACTTGCTGTGGATCATCGCCACGCGTGAGTTGCCGCAATGCGCGCTCGACCTCGTGTCGCCGCGCACGTTCGGCATCATCCCGTAACGCGCGAATCATCGGCACTAGTTCACGGTTTTCGACCCATTGCATGAAGCCGTCAACTTCGGTCTCGATGATCGCTTCGGCCTGCACTACTGCGGACTCACGCATATCGAGACCCTCGCGCGCAATCTTGCCTAGATCATCCACGGTATAAAGAAACACATCATCGAGTTCCGTGACTTCGGCTTCCACGTCGCGTGGCACGGCAAGATCGATAATTAAAATCGGACGGTGCTTACGCGCCTTGAGGGCGCTTTCGACCATGCCCTTGCCGATAATCGGCAGGGGGCTAGCGGTGCAGGTAACGATAATGTCATGCGTCGCGAGTTGTGAACCGAGATCGTTCAGTGTGATGGTGTGTCCGCGGAAGCGGTCTGCGAGATGTTGCGCGCGTTCGAGAGTACGGTTGGCAAAGGTCATGTGATACGGATGCTGAGCGGCAAAATGGGTCGAGGACAGCTCGATCATTTCGCCGGCGCCGATGAACAATATGCGCTGCTCTGCAATGCTCGGGTAAATACGTTCAGCAAGGCGCACGGCGGCCGATGCCATTGATACCGTGCTCGCGCCAATGTCGGTTTCGGAACGCACAGTCTTAGCAACTGAGAATGTGCGCTGGAACAATTTATTGAGCAATACACCCAGCGTACCCGCCGATTCGGCCGTGCGCACCGCGTCTTTGAACTGCCCGAGGATTTGCGGTTCGCCAAGCACCATCGAATCGAGCCCGCTGGCGACACGGAATGCATGCTTAACCGCAAGTTCCTGGGGCAACGCGTAGAGATGCGGCTCTAAATGTTGCGTCTTGAGTTTGTGATAATGGGCAAGCCAATTCACCGCAAATGCGGGCTCGTCGGTATGACAATAAACCTCGGTGCGGTTGCAGGTGGAAATGATCGCAGCCTCCTTGACCGGACGCTGATCCACCAAGTCACGCAATGCCTGTATTAAATTTTCGGCGTGAAACACCAAATGCTCACGCAACGACAGCGGCGCGGTCCGGTGATTGATGCCGAATGCAAATAACCTCATAAATTCGTGGCCTTAAAGGGTGCAGTATCTTACTCCTGTGCCCGTCCACCGACAACACGATCGCCAGTACGACTGGCGCCGGAAGATATTTGATGGAACTCCCGGTGTTGCGCTTAATCTTACAAAATGAGGAATTGGGCACTTGAAGCCCCTGTCATTTTTAGTTTACAGTTGTCTCATGGCATGTAACAAAACCCGTATCTAAGGAGATAATGCAAATGAAACACATCGCTGCATTTTTGGTCATTATGTTCGCATTGGCTTCGACTTCCGCGCTGGCTTGTGACGGTTCAGGAGATAAAATGAAAAGCGACGGCAAGTCAGGCTCTCAAGAAAAGAAAACCTGATTGCATCGGTAATCACCTTCAATAGGGCGACATTGGCATCGCCCTTTTCGTTTTCAGCTCCTGTGATACCCGCAATGGAAAAATTACTTGATATTAATTAATTTAGTGCCAGGTTTATAGACAGATTGCCAAGGGATTTAACGTCCGTTTTGGGGCGAAAGCGGACATATCCCGCCACCGACCGATTGATTAATAGCCCCACTCGCAAGTTGGATGCACAGAATGATTTGATCCCGGATTAACAGTGGCGCTCAAGGCAACGATTTTCAAAGCGAAGCTGCAGATCGCGAACATGGAGCGCAATTATTACGGCGACCACGCGGTAACACTTGCCCGTCATCCTTCCGAAACCGACGAGCGGCTGATGGTGCGCCTGCTCGCGTTCTGCCTGCATGCCGACCCCGCGCTGTCTTTCGGCAAAGGCTTGAGCACACTGGAAGAGCCGGACCTCTGGCTCAAGGATCTGACCGGCGAAATTAAGCTCTGGATCGACGCCGGCCAGCCCGAGGACAAGCTCGTGCGACGGGCGTGCGGCCGCGCAGAAAGCGTATTCATCTACTGCTATGGCGCGCGCGCCACAACGTGGTGGCAGAAAACCGAAGGCGTGCTGGCGCGCTGCGATAACCTGACGGTGATCAATCTCGCGGCCGCCGACACACAGGCGCTGGCCGCACTCGTCCGACCCCGCATGGATTTGAGTTGCACCATAGAGGATGGCCAGGCGCTGGTTGCGAACGGGGAATGTTCGGTGCGGGTGGAAATACATACATTGAAGCAAGCACACGCAGTGTTGCAATAGCGTCAGTCCTGCTGCCGCGCTTGAGATACCGGGCGTGTTAAAATATCGCCTGTCGGATAGTGCCCTAGACTACAACGTCTGCGCCGGCCCTATTCGATACCGTAGTTCCGCTATTTTGATCAACCCATTGCCGTGCCAACGCGCGAACAGTAGCTACCGCGCGACGGTCGTTTATTTTTATCGGAATACCGTCTTGATCTCCACCATCGGCGTCACCATCCAGTTCGGGGAAAAACCCCTGTTCGAAAACGTGTCTGTGAAATTCGGCGGCGGCAACCGCTATGGCCTGATCGGCGCCAACGGCTGTGGCAAATCTACGTTCATGAAAATCCTCGGTGGCGATCTTGAGCCGAGCGCGGGTTCGGTAGCGATCGACAAGGGCGAACGTCTGGGCAAGCTTCAGCAGGATCAGTTCGCCTTCGAAGACATGCGCGTGCTTGATGTCGTGCTCATGGGCCACGGCGGGATGTGGCGGGCCATGCAGGCTCGCGACGCGATCTATGCCAATCCCGATGCCAGCGAGGACGACTATACGCATGCTGCTGAGCTCGAGCACGAGTTCGCGGAGTTCGGCGGCTACACTTCCGAGGCGCGCGCAGCCGAGCTTTTGGCCGGCGTCGGCATCTTGACGGAGCAGCACAGGGGTCCGATGAGCGCGATCGCCCCGGGCTGGAAACTGCGCGTGCTGCTGGCGCAGGCGCTGTTTGGCGATCCCGACATCCTGCTGCTCGACGAGCCCACCAACAACCTTGATATCAACACCATCCGCTGGCTGGAAGACGTACTCAATGCGCGCTCCAGTACCATGGTCATCATTTCGCACGACCGGCATTTTCTTTCCAGTGTGTGCACGCACATGGCGGATCTTGATTACGGCGAGATCCGCATTTACACCGGCAATTACGACGATTACATGCTGGCCGCCACCCAAGCGCGCGAAACGCTGGCGAACACGAATGCCAAGGCCAAGGAACGCATCGCTGACCTGCAAGCATTTGTGCGCCGCTTTTCCGCGAACGCGTCGAAGGCACGGCAGGCCACCTCGCGCAAGCGATTGATCGAGAAGATCAAGGTCGAAGACATCAAGCCCTCGAGCCGCCAGTACCCCTTTATCCGCTTCGATTTCGACGAACGCAACAAACCCCACCGCCACGTGCTTGAAGTGCAAAAGCTCGCCATGGGTTATGACCAGCCCCTTTTCAGTAACTTCAATATCCGCATCGAGGCCGGTGAGCGCATCGCTATCATCGGCCCCAACGGTATCGGCAAAACCACGCTGTTGCGTTGCCTGTTGGGAGAGCATCACGAAGGCGGACTTGCATCCAACGCCGGCATCTTAAAATGGGCAGAGAAAGCGCGTCTGGGCTACTGCCCGCAGGATCCGACTGGGGAATTCTCCGGCAAGGAAACACTGGTGGAATGGATGGGCCAATGGAAGGGCACGAGCGACGATGACCAAACGGTACGTGCGACGCTGGGGCGCCTATTATTTTCCGGGGACGAAGCCGGCAAGCGCGTAAAAGTCATATCCGGCGGCGAGCGCCAACGCATGATCTTCGGAAAGCTCATTCTGCAACGACCCAATGTGCTGCTGCTCGACGAACCCACGAATCATCTCGACATGGAATCCATCGAATCACTCAACACCGCACTCGACAGATACAAAGGCACCCTGGTTTTCGTTTCGCATGATCGCGAGTTCGTGTCCTCGCTCGCTACGCGTATCATCGAAATGACACCCGCCGGCATTAACATCTTCGCTGGCAATTACGACGAATTTCTGACAGCGCAAGCCGCCGCCTGATCATTACCGTCGGATATCAGCAAGCTGGAATAAGAATATAGTGGCAAGGGCTGGATAACAAAATGGTGGCCAAGGGCGGAATCGAACCACCGACACACGGATTTTCAGTCCGCTGCTCTACCAACTGAGCTACTTGGCCGCCCGGAACCATCCACGAACGCGGATGGCGCAACAAAAGCGCGCTATTTAAACTCGTATCCCTAGATGCGTCAAGACAACACACAAAAAAACCCCGCCGTAGCAGGGTTTTTTTTAAACACCAACGGACATGATACGCAAATCACATATCCATACCACCCATGCCACCCATGCCTGGACCGCCACCGTGAGAGTGTTCTTCCTTCGGAAACTCGGCGACCATCGCGTCAGTTGTAAGAATTAATCCGGCGACCGAAGCTGCATTCTGCAATGCGCAGCGCGTGACCTTGGTTGGATCGAGCACGCCCATCTCAACCATATCACCGTATTGACCAGTTGCGGCGTTGTAGCCAAAGTTGCCTTTGCCTTCGACCACCTTGTTGATGACGACTGACGGCTCGTCACCGGCGTTGTAAGCGATCATGCGCGCCGGTTCTTCCAGCGCTCGCAACACGATCTTGATGCCGGCATCCTGATCGTGGTTATCGCCCTTGAGCTTGGTTAAGCCGGAACGCGCGCGAATCAACGCTACACCGCCACCCGCGACGATACCTTCTTCAACCGCAGCTCGCGTTGCATGTAACGCGTCTTCAACACGCGCCTTCTTTTCTTTCATTTCAACTTCAGTCGCAGCACCGACTTTGATCAACGCCACACCGCCGGCGAGTTTCGCCACGCGTTCCTGGAGTTTCTCCTTGTCGTAATCACTGGTCGCATCCTCAATCTGGGTACGGATTTGCTTGACTCGTCCTTCGATCGTTTTCGCATCACCTGCACCGTCAATGATCGTGGTTTCTTCTTTGCCGATTTCGATGCGCTTGGCTTGACCAAGGTCGGTCAGCGCCGCCTTCTCAAGCGTAAGCCCGACTTCCTCGGCAATTACGGTTCCGCCGGTTAGAATTGCAATGTCTTCTAGCATGGCTTTACGGCGATCGCCAAAGCCTGGTGCTTTGACCGCACAGGTTTTAAGGATGCCACGAATGTTGTTGACTACCAGCGTTGCGAGCGCTTCACCGTCAACATCCTCGGCGATTATCAACAGTGGTTTCCCAGCCTTCGCCACCTGCTCAAGGACCGGTAGCAAATCTCGAATGTTGGAAATCTTCTTGTCGTGCAGCAAAACATAGGGGTTTTCAAGTACCGCCATTTGCTTTTCGGCGTTGTTGATGAAGTACGGCGACAAGTAGCCGCGGTCGAACTGCATGCCCTCAACAACTTCGAGTTCATTTTGAAGACCCGAGCCGTCTTCAACGGTGATCACGCCTTCCTTGCCGACTTTTTCCATTGCCGAGGCGATGATGTCTCCGATATTAGAATCTGAGTTGGCCGAGATCGAACCAACTTGTGCGATTTCCTTGCCAGTGGTGCAGGGTTTGGACAGTTTTTTCAGTTCGTCAACAACCAATGAAACCGCTTTATCAATACCGCGCTTAAGGTCCATCGGGTTCATGCCGGCGGCAACGAACTTCATGCCTTCCTGAACGATTGATTGCGCAAGCACGGTCGCAGTGGTGGTGCCGTCACCGGCGATATCCGAAGTCTTGCTCGCGACTTCCTTGACCATTTGCGCACCCATGTTTTCGAACTTGTCCTTGAGTTCGATTTCCTTCGCTACCGATACGCCGTCTTTGGTAATAGTCGGCGCGCCGAACGAGCGCTCAAGCACTACATTGCGGCCTTTGGGGCCAAGCGTTACTTTGACCGCATCGGCGAG
>Ga0302326_10008514_pt1 | contig 22617 bp, 16 predicted proteins | sample Palsa_T0_3_FD_202264 | JGI IMG/M metagenome (GOLD analysis project Ga0302326, IMG submission 202264) | Peat permafrost microbial communities from Stordalen Mire near Abisko, Sweden - Palsa_T0_3 | ecosystem: Environmental > Terrestrial > Soil > Palsa > Peat permafrost | place: Sweden: Abisko... | reverse complement strand
AAGTTGTGGAAACGAGCTTGGGCACCTCGTTAAAGGATTTGGCGTGCCCGAACCGGTCAAACTCGCGTTCACAATTGTTTGGGCAAGCGTCGCCATCTGTTCTATCGCCGTCGTGATACAAGCCGACAAGCTCTCAGGCCCGACGACAAGCCGGGTAAACGGACTCTTGGTCCTGTTCGTCGCGTTGCTCATAGCTCTTAGCGTCGTACTGCCGGTCGCCGTTAGATACCCTTACGCTCGATGATGCAGCGGGGCGCTACGTTTCCATCCAGTTCATCGCAGTGAGAGTCGCACTTGCGGCGCCCCAGCCCGATGGGCGTGACGGCGCCGGCACACGGCTTCGGAAATCGGGCGCTACCACGGAGCCGGCCGGTCGTTGCTTCGCCGGTACCATCTCGCCTTAAAGCCATCGTTAACGTGGCCGGCCTCGCAGCCGAAGCAAGATAGCGGGCAGAGCGGCGCTCAACGGCCCCACAGGATGAACGACCCGCGGTGCCGCAGATGCTGCTTCCGGGCTTCCCGGAGCCCCTAGTCGCGCGAGTGGCGGAATTGGTAGACGCACTAGCTTGAGGGGCTAGCGCCCGCAAGGGCGTGCTGGTTCGAGTCCAGTCTCGCGCATAGATGATCTTTTGCCGCTCGGCCTCGCCGGCCGAGCGGTTTTTATTTGGGTTGGGCCGCCCGAGGGATCGATTCGGCAGCCGTACCGGACGAAACATCGAAGCCGGGGCTGCAGTAGAGACGGCAGACCACCCCGCAACGAGCAGGAGCGCATTCCTCTGAAGCTTACACGCTTTGCGATCACCAGACCCGTGATTACGGCGATGTTCTTTATCGGCATCGCGATCTATGGGCTCGTCTCGTATCTCAACCTTGGCGTCAACCTGTATCCGAACGTATCGTATCCGTTCGTCGGTGTGTCCGCTTCGTATCCGGGCGCCTCGCCGTCTGAGATGGAGAAGCTGGTGATCAAACCGATCGAAGACCAGCTCGACGGGATGGAAAACCTCGACCGTCTGCGGGCCGTCGCGCAAGAAGGCTCCGCGACCGTCATCGCGCGCTTCAAGCTCAATAGCGATCTCAACTTCGAGACGATTGACGTGCAGCGGCGTGTCGACGCTGCGCGAGCGTATATGCCGGCCGATCTTACCCCGCTCAGCGTTTTCAAAGACGGCACGGCGACCGAGCCCATCCTCGACGAGGCAGTCAGTTCGTCGAAGCTCTCGGCTGCCGAACTTTCCGACCTCGTAACCCAGAAGTTGGTGCCGGATCTGAAGACCGTTCGCGGCGTGCTCGACGTGCAAACCGCCGGTGACACGGCGCGGGAAATTCACGTCTATCCCGATCAGCAGCGTTTGCTCGGCTCGAGCACGACGCTGCTCGATATCAACAACGCGCTCGGATACAACAATGCAAATCTACCGGGCGGCCGCATGGATTCAGCTACGCAGGAGACGACCGTCTCCGTGCACGCCGATATCGAGCAGCCGATCGATATTTTGCAAATACCGCTACAGGTACTCAACGGGCAACAAGGCAGCTTCGCCCAATCGAGCCTGAAGATCGGTGACGTCGCCGCCGTTGAGGACGGGCACGTCGAACAGCGCCTGCCTTCGACGTTCAACGGATCCTCTGCGATTCTGCTCAATATCGAACGCCAGATCGACGCGGACACGGTCAAGACGACCGATGCCACGCGCGTCGAACTCAAGGCGCTCGCCCAGCAGTATCCTGGGGTCAAATTTACAGAGATCGATGCGGATTCCGACTACACGCAGGCATCCGTCAACGGCGTCCTGCAGAGTCTGATGGAAGGCATCTTCCTGACGGCGGTCGTCATGCTGCTCTTCTTGCATGCATGGCGCAATGCGGCCGTCGTCATGATCGCGATTCCCGCTTCGCTACTCGCCACGTTCATCGTCATGAAGATCCTAGGATTCACGCTCGACTTCATCTCGCTGATGGGGCTCGGCCTCACGATCGGCATTCTGGTCGACGACTCGATCGTGGTGCTCGAGAACATCACGCGCCACCGCGAGACCGGGGAAAGCGCGATGGAGGCGGCTTACAGCGGGCGCACCGAGATCGGCAATGCGGCAATCGCAATTACCTTGGTCGACGTCGTCGTCTTCCTGCCGATTGCGTTCCTCTCAGGCATCGTCGGCAAGTACCTGCAAGAGTTCGGTATCGTCATCGTCGTCGCGACGCTCTTCTCGTTGCTCGTATCGTTCACGTTGACGCCGCTGCTCGCCGGCCGCTGGTCGGTGAAGCATCGCAGCAATGCGGTTCCGCTCTGGGCGAAGTGGTTCCAAGACGGATTCGATGTCTTGGCGGCATGGTACTCGGAGCGCGCGTTGCCGTGGACGCTGCGGCACCGGGTCATCGTTCCGATCGTCTGCTTCCTGCTGATCGTGGCATCGATTGCCCTCATACCGCTCGGTTTCATCAACTCCGAATTCGTCCCGGCCGGCAATACCGGTGCTCTCGACGGGTCACTGGAATATCCGGTCGGCCAACCGCTCGCCGTCACCGAGGCTGCGATGAACCGGCTCGCACAGCGTTTGCTCCGGATCGACGGCGTCACGTCGGTCCTTGCTACCAGCGGTTCGAAGAACGACGGCTTCACCGATGCGACCGGCGGCCACTTGGCCCAGTTCAACGTTATCCTCGACAAGAGTCGCCGGCGTGAGACCAACCGCGTCTTGGGCGAAGCGCAGAAGCTCGGGTATCTCGTCCCGGGCGCGCGCTATCTGGTTGCAACGGAAGGCGGCGGGGGTAGCGGCGGTTCGGCGATTCAGTTCACCATGGTCGGGCCCGACGCTCAACTTCGCATCGCAGCGGAGAAAGTGGCCGAACTGATTCGGCAACAACGCGGCGCCGTAAACGTGCAGAGCGGAACGCAAAGCGAGGGACCTCGCCTCGACATTCACATCGACTCACGACGCGCGAACGTGCTCGGCGTTGCGCCGGCGGACGCAGCAACCGCGGCCCGTATCGCGATCGGCGGCGTCGTCTCAACGCGGGTGCGGCTCGAGAACGGGTTGACCGATGTGCGCCTCGAGTTGCCCGCCGCCCGTCGCAACGATCCGGCAACGATCCGTGCACTCCAAGTGCGCTCGGCCGCCGGTCCGATGATTCCGCTCTCTGAGATTGCGGACTTCACGCTGACGAAGGCACCGACACGCATCGAACGCCAGGCGCGCGAGCGCATCATCAGCGTTACCGCCGACGTCGATCCAAACGCGAACGTGACGCTCGGAACGATCCTCGCTCCTGTGCAGGCCAAGCTCGCGCAACCCGGCTTCTTGCCGCCCGGCGTCAAGGCGGTGCCCGACGGCGATACCGATCTGTTGAATCAAACGATGTCGAGCATGGCATTCGCGCTTGCGACATCCTTCATGCTCGTCTACGTACTGATGGTTGTGCTCTACGGTTCGTTCCTCGAGCCGTTGGTCGTGATGTTCTCGGTGCCGGTGGCCATCGTCGGCGCGCTCGGCGGTTTGGCGCTGCGTCATCAAACGCTCAACCTGTTCTCGATGATCGCGATCGTGATGCTGTTCGGTCTTGTCGCGAAGAACGGCATTCTGCTGGTCGACTATGCAAATCAGCAGCGCAAGAAGCTTGGTCTCGATGTCGCTGCCGCGATGAAGGCTGCCGCTGCGACGCGCTTCCGGCCGATTCTCATGACGACGTGCGCGATGATTTTCGGTATGCTTCCGCTATCGCTCGGCCTCACCGAAGGTGCCGAAGAGCGCGCATCGATGGGCACCGTTTTGATCGGCGGCTTGATCAGTTCGCTGATCCTCACGCTCGCGCTCGTGCCCGTTATGTACACCTACATCATGGGCTGGGTCGATGCGCGCGATCGTCGCAAAGCGGCGAAGCGAGCCCTCGAGGCCGAGCGCTCGCTGCCGGGTTTTCCCGTCGGCGTATCGGGAGCGATCGGCGACTAGCTAGCAGCCGATGCGGTTGCGATCTGGCTTTCCTGGGTACAGCAAGAGACGTGCCCTTCATACAGGGCGTACGGCGATGCCGTGCACGACTGCTATACGAACAGGAGAGCCCCGGTGAAAAAAATACAACTTCGAACCGCGCTTGCCGCCGGCAGCGCGCTCGCCGCAATCTTTGCACTGACGCTTCCGGCATGGGCACTTTCGGTGACCGTCGACGGACAGATGGTCGGCTTTAGCCCGCCGCCGATCGAGCGTGCGGGACGCGTGTTCGTGCCGCTGCGCGGCGTCTTTCAACGTCTCGGCGCAACGGTCGTCTATTCGAACGGCGTGATCAACGCGACGGGCGACGGACGCAATGTCTCGCTCACGATCGGCTCCACGAGCGCGACCGTGAACGGTCAATCGCAGACGCTCGACCAAGCCCCGTTCATCATCGGCGCGAGCACCTACGTGCCGCTGCGTTTTATTTCCGAATCGCTCGGCGTGATCGTCAACTACGACGCGAACAATCAAATTGTGGCGCTGGTCACGAACAGCGGGCCGCCGGAACAGGGACCGCCGCCACAAGGGGGACCTCCGCGTGGAATGATGAGAGGCGACGACAGCGTGATCTTGACGGCAATGGAACCGGCGCAGGATTCGCAAGTGCGCGGCGAACGCCCGACGATCTCGGCGAACTTCACGCGCCGCGTCGATCCGAACAGCCTGCACGTAACGCTTGACGGACTGGACATCACGGGCGACGCGACACGCTCGCTGCACGGCATCGTGTATCAGCCGAACTCGCCGCTCGAGTCGACACGGCACACGGTTGAGGTTGACGGCAACCTGGCCGACGGCCAGAGCTTCCACGCACGGTGGCACTTTACGTCAGGGACTTAGCGGGTAGCGCGCGCAATATGCGCGTGTGCCTCTTCCTCGCACGGTCCTAATCACCGCAGCGGCGCGAGGCCTGGCGCGCGGGGTCGCAATCGACCTCGCGCGTGCGGGTTACCGCGTCGCTTTCACGTTCCGGACGGACGGTACGCCGCCCGACGGAACCCTTGCCGCTTTACGCACGGCAGGGGGCGGTCGCGAAGCCCTCGCGATCGCCGCGGACCACGGGGTTTCCGGTGACACGGAACAAGCGGTCCGCGCAGCCGAGAGCGCCTTCGGCGGCCTCGATATCTACATCCACTCGGTGGGACCGATCATCGTGCGCAGCTTCGCCAAATCGACGATGGCGGATTACCACGCGCTGCTCGCGGCCAACCTCGACAGCGCCGTCGAGGGCGCCTTTGCCGCCCTGCCGGGAATGAGATCCCGCGGTTTCGGCCGGCTCGTCTTTTTCGGGATGAACGGCTCCCACCTGACCAACCCCGCTCGCAACATGAGCCTCTACGGGGCGGCGAAAGCGGGCGTCGTCGCGTTTGCCCGGACGCTTGCTTTGGAGGAAGCCGCCGCGGGTATTACGGTCAACGTCGTCGAGCCGGGTGACATCCGCGATAAGGAGATCGACCGCGCGGGGGCACATACTATCCCGGCCGACAATCCGACCGGCCATGCTGGATCCTGGGAGGATGTAGCGTATGCGGTACGCTTTTTCGTTTCGGACGACGCCAGCTTCATCAACGGGATGACCCTGGGAGTCAACGGCGGCCTCGTGGAGCCGCACGAGTGACCGCCTTCGTCTGGGTGATCGTGGGTCTCGTCGTGGTCGTGCGCGGGATCATCGCGTTCACGCTGCCGCTGACGGGCGACGAGGCCTACTACTGGGAATGGAGCCGCCACTTAGCGTGGGGCTACGTCGACCATCCGCCGGCCGTCGCGGCCACGATTGCCGCGTTTACGATCTTCGGCCAGACCCCGGGCTTCGTGCGCCTCGGCTTCGTACTTTGTGGACTCGTCGCGTCGGTTGCGATCGCCGGCTGCGCGACCGAACTGACCGGCGACCGCCGCGCGGGCGCGGTGGCAGCACTTGCGCTCACGCTGATGCCGCTCGCGTCGCTGGCCTTCGGCTCCGCCTCGCCCGACGGGCCCTACTTGATGTTTTGGTCGCTCGCGCTTTGGTTCACCGCCCGCGCGTTCAAACGTGACGACCTGCCGGACTGGATCATCCTGGGCGTTTCGATCGGCGGCGTGCTGCTCTCGCGGGTGCTCGGCTTTGCGTTGCTCTTCGGCATTTGCGCTTACGCCTTGACGCCGAGCCTACGGCACGTCTGGCGACGCGGGATGCCGCTCGCATTGCTCGTCGCGCTCGTGCTCTATATGCCGTTCTTGGCTTGGAACGCGAGCCATCACTGGGTTACGCTCCTCTTCGCCTTCGTCTACCGCCACGACGAGGTGCACATGTTCTCGGTGAAGCGCGTGATCGAACTGCTCGGTACGCAAGCGGCGGCATACTCGCCCGGAATCTTCATTGCGGTGCTGCTGCTCGCGATCCGGCCGCGCAACGCGTTGCTCGCTTGGGCTGCCATTCCGCAGCTCGCGATCTGCACGTTGCTGGCTTTCGTGGAACGCGTCGAGATACACTGGATCTTCGGCACGCTCGTATCGCTTGCGGCCATGCTCGGCGTAGCATACACGCAGGTCTCGCATCGCCTCAAGATCGTCTGGACTACCATCTGCGTCGTGCCCGGCGCGATTTGCATTACCGCGCTGCTCGCGGTAGCCTTTGAACCCGTGCCGGTCTATCAAATGGTCAATCGCGAAACGGGTGCCCAACTCCGAAACGGCGGCCCGTTCGAAATACTGACCTATGCGTTGGTCGCTCGCGATGCGGCCAAGCTGTCGCACGCGCGGGATGCCGTCGTGATGACCGACGGCTATGGCCTGTCATCGGTGATGGATTTCGATGCGGGCGTCGAGCCCGTCGTGATCGGCTACGACTGGCAAGGACGGGAGTCGCGCGAGTGGTATCCGGACGATCGCCGGCCCGAGCGTGCGCTCTTCGTCGACAAGGAGCCGCTCTCGACGCGCCCCGATATCGAACGGCACTTGCGGCGTGCCTGCACGCGCGTGATCGCAGGCGGTACGCACCCGTATCACACCCCCAACACGCCACCGCGCAATTATTTCTTCACCTGGTGTGAAGGTCTCGCGCCGGATGGCCTTGCGATCTTGCGCTGGGAACGCGAGCCGAATCGTCCACCACTGCGTGCCGCGAAAAACGGCGACGAGCCGCGGGCCGTCCAACCCGGCGATGGTTGATCCGCTTCAAATAGCGCTGCGCCGGCTTGTGAAACGGAGGGTTACGACGGGCGTGTTCGCGCTGCTGTCCGTGCTGCTCGGCGTTTCGTGCGCTCACAACGCGCCCGCGCCCGCACCCGTTGCAAGCGGGGAGGCCGGCACGCGCTTGCAAATGCCGGCCCCTCCGCAGCCGCTTCCAACTTGGACGGCGGGGCAGCGCGAACAGCTCACGCGCACGCTCGATGCGATCTTCACGGACGATATCACCGAAACGGTGACCGGCATTGCAGTCGTCGGGGCGCGAGGCGAAACGCTCTTCGGACGGCACGCGCTCACGCCGGTCGCGCCTGCTTCCACGATCAAATTGCTAGCGGCCGCTTGCGCTTTGAACCGGCTCGGACCGAAGTATCGCTTCGTCACGCGCTTCGTAACGGGTGCCGGCGCGCAAACCGGCCACACCCTGCGGGGCGGTTTGTGGCTGGTCGGCGGCGGCGACCCATCTTTAACCTCGGATGATTTGCGGCGCGGGGTGGGCGAGCTTGCCCGCGCCGGCGTCCGGCAAGTCGACGGTCCATTGCAAGTGGACGACACCGCGTTCTCGGGACCCGAGCAGAACCCGCGCTGGGATCCCGATGATCTCGATTACGACTATGCCGCGGGCACGAGCGCAATCTCAGTGGACGAGGACACCGTTGAGTTTGATGTGACACCGGCAGCCGGCGGCGGAGCGGCACACGTGCGCGTTGTGCCCGACAACGACTCGATCGCATTCAGCGGAGCGATCAATACGGCGCCGGCCGGGGATGACTCGGACGTGAGCATCGAGCGCGCCTCGAAGATGCCCTCGTTCGGTTCGCTTGCCAATGCGGGCTCGAACGACACCTCGATCGTACCGCGCAACGATTACGTGCTGGACGGCCACATCGCGCAAGGCGAGACGCAGAAATTCTACAAGCCGGTCCTGGGGATGGCGGGCTACGTGGGCGGCGTCGTCGCGACGATGCTCGGCGCGCGCAATATCTCGCTTGCCGGCGGATACCGCGAGGGTCCCGCGCCGCTTGAGTCGCAGCCGCTCTGGGTCCATCACTCGCCGCCGCTCGAGGATCTCGTGCACGAGATGCTCGTGAACTCCAACAATCATACGGCTGAGACGCTGCTGCGCATCCTCGGTGAGGGGGGCGGCCACCCGGGCACGGACGGTGCGGGCATCGCACTGGAAAAGAAGGAGCTCGAACGCCTGGGCGTGCGGCACGATCGCATGATGCTCTACGACGGCAGCGGGCTTGCACCAAGCGATCGCATCATGCCGCTCACCTTGGCGCAGCTGGTCTCGGCCATGAGCCGCAAGCCGAACGGCAGCGTCTACGTGCGCAGCCTGCCCCTGGCCGGTATCGAAGGCACGGTCAGGCATCGGCAATTGCGAGATGCGCTCGGCCGCACGCGCGCCAAAAGCGGTCATATCGAAGATGTGAACGCGCTCGCCGGAACGGTTCTTACGCGCCATCACGGGCGCGTTGCCTTTGCTTTCATCGTCAACGACCCGCGCGCCAACGCCGACGTCGTCTATAACGAAGAAGACCGCGCGCTCGACGCGCTCTCCGATTTATGATGCTGTCCGGCGATCCGGGCGCCCTCGATCCTCGCGACAACGACACGGTCGAACGGGCGATGCGCCGCTATTTGCTGGGTTTTGTGATTCCGCTCTGGACCGCGGCCGGCTCGATCGACTACGTGTTGCACCGCCGCTCGAAGATCGAGGAGAACGCGGGGGTGAAGGAAGCAACGCTCCACGTCGTGGGCATCTCTCTTTCCGCGCTGCCGGTCGTCGCCGGACTCTTCCTCGAAGTAAATGCCGGCGTGATCGCGCTGATGTCGGCCGGCTTTGCGACGCATCTCGGGATGACGATCTGGGACGTCTCGTACGCGTCGACCCGCCGCACGATCACGCCGCTCGAGCAGCACGTGCATGCCGCGCTCGAACTCGTGCCGTTCACGGCCCTGTCGATGGTGCTGATGCTGCATCGCGATCAAGCGCTCGCGCTGATCGGCTGCGGCACGGCGACCCCCGATTTCCGCATCGCATCGAAACGTAACCCGATTTGCTCTTATGGAATCGCCGCTACGATCGGCGCATTCACCCTCTTCGTTGCAATCCCGTACGCCGAAGAATTCGTGCGTTGTTACCGTTTCGCGCGCAAGCGTGAGCGGCGCGAGGGCGGAGCCTAGCTCGCTCGCGCCGGCGCGGACGGCGGAGACGGGGCCGGCGGCGGCGCGGGCGGGCTGACATCGGCGGGCTTCGTTCCGGCCATACGGACGTTGATCAAACCGCTCAAGAGGTCGAACCAGAACGGCGCTCCAAGGGAGATCGCAAGGCCCGTGATCAGCGCGCCGAGGAACGCGTGAACGTTGGTAAAGCGCTTCCAGAAAAAGTCCGCCGGATTCGTGTCGATGAAGCCGGTCAACGGCACGGCGTCGCTCAACTCGTTCGAAAAGTTCTGGTCGAGTTGCTGAGCGAAAGCCTGCGCTTTGGCGTTCGGGTCACTGAGGGCGTTGATGGCCGGGTCGTTACTGACGGCGGTGTAGGAACTCGCAACTTGGGCCGAGATTGCTTTCCGCAGCCCTTCATCGCTGTACATGCGCGTGGCGATGCCGATACTGTCGATGCCGAAACCGAACGCGATGATGAAGCCGATCGCGATCAGGTTCCACTGCGTGCAGCGCCGGTACCAGCCGCTGACCCGGTCCATCTGACGGTCGAACCATGAGTCGGTTGCCGCCAGCAGCCGCGTATAGTCGCCGTCGGCCTCGACGATCAAGTTCATCATCGTGGTTTTCAGAGCGCTGAGCGTGCTAGCTTTGGTGGCGGCCGCGGGTGTCGCACTGCCGGCAACGGGGACCGGAATCGCCGCTACCTTCGTTTTGATGTCCGCCAGCACACGCTCGGGAGTGTCGAGCACCTCTGCAGCTGCATCCGCGTTTCCGCTCGCCGCGCTCTGCTGCACGGTGTGCCAAAAGGCGATGCTGAAATTGCGCGCGTCGATGTAAGACGGCAGGCTCTTGTCCGGTGACTGATCGCTCGACCCGCTCCAGATCAGCGGGTGTGCATAGATCATCTGCGTGAGCGCTTCGGAATTGGCCAGCAGGTTGAAGACGCCCTTATAGAGCGTCCTGCCGCGCAGCTGCACGAGAGAGAACACCGTTTCGTTGACGAACGAACAGAGAACGCTGAGCGCCGCGAACAACCCGGCCAGCACGATCACCGTATTGAGGACGCCCGGCAGCATCATAAAATGCACCTCTCTCCGAGGACCCGATTGCGCTGCCCCTTAGCGGTCAGGCAACCTTTCCCTGGCCGGGGTGGCTCGTTAGAACTCGGCGTCGAGTTCGTCGACGTCGTCTTGCTCTTCTTGCGCTTCGCGGACCCAGGCGACCATCTCCGGCAGCGCCATGATCTGGCTGCAGTAGGCGCTGCAGAGCGGATCGAGCGCGACGTCGTAGGTGAGGAAGCGGGTGACGACCGGCGCATACATCGCGTCGGCCATGCTGCGCTTACCGAACAGGAACGGCCCCCCGGAGCTGCCGAGCGAATCCCGCCAGATCGTCAGGATGCGGTCGATGTCGGCCTGTGCGCCGGGCCAGACCTTGAAGCCGGGATAGTGGGCCTTGATGTTCATCGGCAGTGCCGAACGCAGGTTGCTAAAGCCCGAATGCATCTCGCCGCACACCGAACGGCAGCGAGCGCGGGCGGCGGGCTCGTCCGGCAGCAGACCGGCCGCCGGATAGGCTTCGTTCAGGTACTCGCCGATTGCAAGGGTGTCCCACACCGTCACACCGTCGTGAGCTAGGCAGGGGACCAAGAAAGAAGGCGACAAGAGCAAAAGTTCGGCTCGCGTTGCCGGGTCGTCACTCGGTAGCAGCCGTTCCTCGAACGGGAAGCCGGCCATTTTACACAGGAGCCAACCTCGCATTGACCACGAAGAGTAGTTTTTGCTGCTAAGTGTGAGAGTAGCTTCCATACGCGTGCTTCAGACGCTTAACGGCAGCCGATTGCCCACCTGCCGCTGCCGGACAAATGTGCGCGCCCGATGATCTATCAAATGTACCAGGCGCAATGCGACCTGATGGCGCCGGTGCGCACGCTCGCAAACTTTGCAAACGCGGCCCTCAATCAGAGCGTGGCGGGTCTGTTCGACAATCCGGTGGCCCGCAATCTCGGCGCCGCCTATGAGCTCGTGTCGCGGGCAGGCCTGACGCACAAGCGACCGCCGTTCGGCATCGAGAGCGTGACGATCGGTGAGCGCGCCGTCGCCGTGCACGAGGAAGCAACCCAAACGACTCCGTTCGCGACGCTGCTGCACTTCAAGAAAGACATCGAAACGCCGCAACCGCGCGTGTTGCTGGTGGCGCCGCTTTCGGGACATTTTGCAACCCTGCTGCGCGAGACCGTGCGCACGATGTTGCCCGACAACGATGTCTACATCACCGATTGGCACAACGCGCGCGACGTCAGCCTGCAGCACGGCGGCTTCGGCGTCGACGACTACATCGATTGCGTGATCGGCTTTCTCGAAGCGATGGGCCCCGGTTCCCATGTCGTCGCCGTCTGCCAGCCCTGCGTCCCGGTGCTAGCCGCCGTCGCGGTTATGGCGGAAGACGGCAATGCGGCCGCGCCTAGCAGCATGACGCTGATGGCCGGTCCGATCGATGCTCGCCAGAGCCCGACGAAAGTGAACGAACTAGCCACGAGCCATCCGATCAAGTGGTTCGAAAGCAACCTGATCGACAACGTGCCGCTGCGCTACGCCGGCGCCTGCCGGCGCGTCTATCCCGGTTTCGTGCAACTGCTTGCGTTCATGAGCATGAATCTCGAACGCCACGTCAAGGCGCACCGCGACCTGTACGACAACCTCGTCAACGGCGAGACGGATAAGGCCGACGCGGCCCGCAGTTTTTACAACGAGTACTTTGCCGTGCTCGATTTACCGGCCGAGTTCTATCTAGAAACCGTGCGCACGATCTTTCAGGAGTTCTCGCTGCCGCTTGGAAAACTCGAATACCGCGGGCGCCGCGTCAAGCCGGAGATGATCAAACGTACGGCGCTGCTCACGGTCGAGGGCGAGCGCGACGACATCTGCGGCTTCGGCCAGACGCTAGCGGCACAAGAGCTTTGCAGCGGCCTCCGGCCGTATTTGAAGCGGCACCATATGCAGGCGGGCGTCGGGCACTACGGCGTCTTTAGCGGAAAGCGCTGGGAAAAACAAATCTACCCCGTCGTCCAAAATCACATTCTCGCAAGCGAATAACCCGCCGGAGCGCTAGCCGCGCGCGACGTAGGTGAACTTGGCGGGCGCCCATTCGCAGATGCTGCCGTCGCGCATCACGAACGACTCGCAACCGTCGACCTCGGGGTTGAAGCCCTCGTTATGCGCTTTGGTGCGCGCCCAATCGACGTTGCCGTCTTGGCGCGCAGCAGCTCGCGCCTTGCTGTAGGAAAACTGCGAGGATTTCGTCAGGACGTTCATCGCCTTAGCGAGCGTTTGTGCTTGCGTCATCGGCCCGATTATAGCAGGTTCCCGCGTCCGGAAGCGGCGCTCCAAAAGCGGCGCTCCAAAAGTGGCGCAAGCTTGCAAGCGGGGGGCGGCAGCCGATGATCGGCGAAGGCCGCCGCTCTATGGTTCCCGATGTAACGACGTTGGAACGGGTATTGTCACGTGCCCTCGGCGGTGGCGAATACGCCGACGCATTCTACGAGCGGCGCGTTACGCGCTCGTTCCGCCTGCAGGACGGAGCCGTACACGAAGCGGGCATTTCCGTGGCAAGCGGCCTCGGCGTGCGCGTGATCGCCGGCGAGCGGGCGGGCTACGCGTTCACCGAGGATTTTTCGGATGATGCGCTCTTCGAGGCGGCCAGCGTTGCCGCGCTGATCGCGCGCGACGGCGCTGCGCGTACCCAAGAAGTGCATCTGCCGGTCGAGCCGGCGCACGTAGCGAGTGCCTACCGCGCGATCGAAGCGCGCAGCTTGCGCGCCGAGTCCGCTACCTACGTCGATCTGCTCGCACGGGCCGATGTCGCAGCCCGCGCCGCGGATCCGCGGATACGCTCCGCCAACGCGGTCGTGAGCGACGAGCTGCAAGAGGTTACGATCGCTACCAGTGACGGGCGTTTCGTCCGCGACCGGCGCCCGCTCGTTACCTTCGGCGTTCAGTGCGTCGCGGTCGGCAAAGAACGCGGTACGGGATTTTACGGTGACGGTGGGCGCACGAGCATGGACTACTTCACCGAGCACACCCCCGAAGAGATCGCGCGCGAAGCCGCGCGCATCGCCTGTACCAATTGTGACGCGATTGAAACGCCGGCGGGTGAGTTCGCGGTCGTCGTCGGCGCCGGCAGCGGCGGCGTACTGCTGCACGAAGCTGTCGGTCACGGGCTCGAAGGTGACTTCAACCGGCAAGGAACGTCGCTGTACAGTGGACGCATCGGCGAACGGGTGGCAAGCGAACTCGTGACGATCTACGACGACGGCAATCTGCCGGGCGAGCGCGGCAGCTTGAGCGTCGACGACGAAGGTGTGCCCGGGCAACACAAAGTGCTGGTCGAGAACGGCATCCTGCGCGGTTACATGCACGACCACCTCAACGCTAAGCTGATGGGTTCGCACTCGACCGGAAGCGGGCGGCGCCAATCCTACCGCGTGATGCCACAGCCGCGCATGTGCAACACCTACATGGAGGGTGGCGCGTCGAGTTACGATGAGATCGTCGGCTCCGTCAAACGCGGCATCTTTGCCGCCTCGTTTGCCGGAGGGCAGGTCGAAATCAGCAAGGGAGATTTCGTCTTCATGCTGGCCGAGGGCTACTTGATCGAAGACGGCAAGTTAACCGCGCCGCTGCGCGGTGCAAGTTTGATCGGCAACGGACCCGAGGTCATGAATCGCGTCACGATGGTCGGCAACGACGGCCGCCTCGCCGCCCGCTATTACACCTGCGGAAAAGCCGGTCAGTACGTGCCCGTCGGCGTCGGACTGCCGACCGTGAAACTGTCGGCCGTGACGGTCGGAGGTTCCGGTTTTGGCGGCTGAGCTGGAACTCGCCGAGCGCGCCGTTGGCTTCGCGATCGCAGCCGGCGCCGATGAAGCCGAGGCCACCGGCCTCATCTCATATCGCTTCAGTACCGAAGCACGCGGTATCGAGGTCACAAAACTGGAACAGTCGGTCGGCCGCAGCCTCGCGCTGCGGGTTTTCCGCAACGGCGCGAAGGCAACGCTCTCGACGAGCGACCTCTCCGAAGACGCTCTGCGCCGCTTCGCGCGCGAGGCAGTCGACGCCGCCCGCTTCGTCGGCGCCGACCAATTCGCAGGCCTACCCGAAACGAATGGGGCTCCGGGCGACGCGGCCCTCGAGCTCTTCGCGCCCGACGTCCGCGAGCGCCCCGCCGAAGAAAAAATCGCCGATGCGCTCGCCCTAGAACGCGTCGTGCGCCAAACCGACGCGCGCATCGTCAACTCAAGCGGTTCGCAAGTAGTCGACTCAACCACCCTCGTAACCCTCGCCAACTCAAAGGGCTTCGCCGGTTCCTACTGGTCGTCCCAAGCCCACGCCATGACCCAACCGATCGCCCAAGACGGCCCCAACAAACGCATAGCCCACTACGGAACCGCAGCCCGTTCCTACGCCGCCCTCGAACCAATCGAATCGGTCGCCGAGAAGGCCGCAAAACGCGCCGTCGAAATGATCGGCGCCCGCAAGCCCCAAACGACACGCTGCCCCGTCATCTTCGAGCGCGACGTAGCGTCCCTCGTCCTCTCAGACATCTTCACCGCCATCAACGCCGCCAACGTCGCCGTCGGCAACTCGTTCTTGGCCGACAAAGTCGGCGCTAAGGTCGGAAGCGAACTCGCCACGATTGTCGATGACGGCCGTCTCCCCCGCGCGCTCGGCACCTCGCCCTTCGACGCTGAAGGCGTACCTACTCGGCGCACGGTCGTCTTCGAACGCGGCGTTCTGCAGACGTTCCTCTACGACACCTACTACGCGCGCCGCGTAGGCGCGAAAACCACAGCGAACGCAGCCGGCGGCGGCATTGGACCCAACAATTTCTATTTGCTTCCCGGCAACCCCGACCTCGAGCAGCTAATCGCGTCCACACCGCGCGGCGTTCTCGTCCTGGATACGATCGGCTTCGCAACGGAATCGGTGACCGGAACCTACAGCCGCGGCGCGCGCGGCTTCGTCATCGAAGGCGGCGAGTTGGCCTACCCGATCGACGAGTTCACGATCGCAGGAAACCTCATCGAAATGCTGGCCGGCATCGACGAAGTCGGCAGCGACCTAATCTTCGACCAGTCAATAGTCTCCCCGTCATTTCGCATCGCGGAGATGACCATCTCCGGCACCTAGCGTCCCCGCCGCACGTCCGCGCATCTCGCAGCCGTGACTCTCGAAACGCCAACCGTTCGGACGGCAGACGAGGGTCCGTGCGCGTCGTGAACTAATCACGGTCGCATGGCTTCAGCGGCGATCGGTTACACGCTCATCATGCGCCTGGAAATGCCCTCGACTCCGGGGGCTTTCGGCCTGGTCGCATCGGCGATCGGGGATGCGGGCGGAATCATCGATGCCGTCGACATGCGTTCGGTTGGGCGGAACCACGCGACGCGCGACGTCAGCGTAACAGTCGCCTCGGACGCGGTAGCCAACGCCGTACGCAAGTCGATCGGCAGGCTCGAAGGCGTGCGCCTGGTGAGCGTATCGGATTCGACGTTCCTTGCGCATCTCGGCGGCAAGATCACGATCGAGCCGAAGATTCCCGTGAAGACGCGCACCGATCTTTCGAAGGTATACACGCCGGGCGTCGCGCGCATCTCGCTTGCGATTGCGAACGATCCGAACAAGGCCTTCCAGCTTACGATCAAGCGGAATTCCGTTGCCGTCGTCACCGACGGAACCGCGGTGCTCGGTCTCGGCGACATCGGGCCGCTGGCCGCAGCGCCCGTGATGGAAGGCAAGTGTATGCTCTTCAAGCAGTTTGCCGACATCGACGCCTTCCCGATCTGTCTCGACACCAAGGATACGCAAGAGATCGTCGACACGATCGTGCGCATTGCCCCGATCTTCGGCGGCATCAATCTCGAAGACATTTCCGCGCCGCGTTGCTTCGAGATCGAACGCCTCGCTCAGGAGCGGCTCGACATTCCGGTGATGCACGACGATCAGCACGGTACCGCCGTCGTCATTCTGGCCGCGTTGATCAACGCGGCAATCGTGGTCGAGAAGCGTCTCGAGGACATGACGGTCGTGGTCGCCGGCAGCGGAGCCGCCGGTACGGCGACGATGAAGATGCTGCTCGCCGCGGGAGTGCGCGACGTGATACCCGTCGACCAAGCCGGAGCGATCAACCGTACCGACCATTACGACAACTCGCATTGGTCGTGGCTCGCGGAGAATACGAATCGCGAAAACCGGCGCGGTTCGCTCTCCGAAGTCTTGCGTGGCGCAGACGCCTTCATCGGTGTCTCCGCGCCGAACATTCTGCGGCCCGAAGCTCTGCGTTCGATGGCCCGCGATCCGATCGTCTTTGCGATGGCAAACCCGAACCCGGAGATCATGCCCGAAGTGGCCGCGCCGTATGTCGCCGTGATGGCCACGGGCCGCAGCGACTACCCCAATCAGGTCAACAACTTGCTCGCGTTCCCCGGCATTTTCCGGGGAGCGCTCGACTGCCGTGCCAGCCGGATCACCGACAATATGAAGCTCGCGGCTGCCAAGGCGATTGCCGGGATCATCACCGATGCCGAGCGGGGGCCCGAATATGTGATCCCGAGCGTCTTCGATACGCGGGTGGTCGACGCGGTGGCACGAGACGTGGCCGCGGCTGCCGGAGAGGACGGCGTCGCAAGGCGTCAACTGCTCGTCGCCGAAGGCGAAGACTTAGCAACGACTGTCTAAGTGTAGGCTTCCCCTATGGCTACCCAGGACACTCGCGCCAAAGTCCTCATCATCGAAGACGATCCCGATATCGCTTCGTTCGAAGAAACGATGCTGACGCGAGCCGGTTACAATATCAAGATCGCGAGCACCGGAACTGCCGGTCTCGCGGAAGTGACCTCGTACCGGCCGGACGTGGTTCTGCTGGATATTGGCCTGCCGGACGTCTCGGGGCTCGACGTCTGCACCTCGATCGCCGAGACCGCTGACGCCTACATTTTGCTGGTTAGTGGGCATTCGACCGAGGACGTCAAGCTGAAAGGCCTCGGCCTCGGAGCCGATGATTTCATCAGCAAGCCCTTCTCAGGCAACGAGCTGGTGGCGCGGATCGGGTCGTTTCTGCGCCGGCGAGAACGTTCCCGAGCCCACGACAACGATGGCCGCCTTCAGCTTGGCGATGCGGCGCTCGTGCGCGACCTGCACACGCTGGAACGCAACGGCAGATCGGTCAGTTTGACGGCTCTCGAATTCCGGCTCCTGTGGTTCTTGGGCGAGGCCGACGGCCGTCTGCTAACCCGCGCCCAGATCCTCGAACGCGTCTGGAACGACGTCTCGGGTGTGCCGACGCGCGTCGTCGACGTGCACGTAGCGGCGTTGCGCAAAAAGCTCGGTGAAGTCGGCGCGACCTTGCAGATTTCATCGGTTCGCGGTATCGGCTACCGGCTCGACACGCCGTGAGGTGATCGCCGGGCTCATCCTCGACCAGCGCGACAAGCGGCCGCTCTACGTTCAACTTGCGGACGAACTTGCGGCGCGGATCGAGCGAGGCGAGCTTGCTGAAGGCGACCGGCTGCCGGGAATGCGCGACCTCGCCGCCCAACTCGGCGTCGCGCTCGTCACCGTTTCGCAGGCCTACGATTCGCTGGTCGCGCGCGGTCGCGCGGTGGCGCGCGTCGGTAAAGGCACCTTCGTCGTGGCGGCGCCGGCGCCGAGCGAGCCGTTCGCACGGCGCTGGGAGCCCGATCTCGGCAGCGTTTCGCGCGCTCGCATGGAGGGCGTGCTCGAGATGCTGGAGCGTGCGCTTGCGCCCGGCATGATTTCGCTCGCGACGGGGCATCCGGCGCCCGAAACGTTTCCGCTTGCGGAATTCGGCAAGTGCGTGCAGCGCACGCTCGCCGACGACCCACCGGAAACGATGCAATACGCGTCGGGCAGCGGCGATCCGGATTTGCGCGCGACGCTCGCCGGTGCGCTTCGCGCGCGCGGGGTGCCCGCAAATCCGGACGACATCATCGTGTGTTCCGGAGCGCAGCAAGGCGCGGACATCGTGGCGACGACGTTGCTCGAGGCGCGTTCGGTCGTTGCGGCGGAATCGCCGTCGTACGCGCCCACGCTCGGCGTCTTCGATGCGCGCGGCGCGACCTACGTTGAGATTGCGGCCGATAGCGGCGGCATCCGGGTCGACGATGTCGAGCGCGTGTTTGCGGAATACCGGCCGCGGCTGTTCTACGTCAACCCGTTCGCGCAGAATCCCACCGGTGCCGTGCTGCCGGAGCGGCGCGCGAAGGCGATCGTCGAACTCGCGCGCCGCTACGACGTCGTCGTGCTCGAAGATCAGACCGGTTGGGTCTTCACCTACGAAGGCCAGCCGCCGGCGCCGCTGGCCGCGCACGATACCGACGGACGCGTCGTGCTGATCGAAAGCCTCTCGAAGTCCGTCTTTCCGGCACTGCGCGTCGGCTACGTCTATGCGCGCGGCGGCTTGCAAGCGCCGCTCGAGTCGGCGAAAATGCGGGCTGATTCGTTTACCTCGACGCTCTCGCAACGAGCGCTCTGGCGTTTTCTCAACTCGCCTGCCTACCCAAAACACTTGCGCGCTGCGCGCTCGCTCTATCGCGCCCGGCGAGACGCGTTCGTCGAGGCCTTGCAGACGACGTTGCCCCGCCTGCCGATCGTGCCGCCCGCCGCCGGAACGACGCTCTGGCTTCCGCTGCCGTCGCGGATATCGACGCAAGCGGCCTTCGATGCCGCCGCGCGCGAGGGCGTCCTGACGATGCCGGCAGGCCCTTGGTACCCGACGCGCCGTGGCCCCGCAGCGCTGCGACTCGGGTTCGGGGACCGCTCCGAAGACGAGGCCCGCGAAGCGGTAACCCGTCTGGGACGCGCCTTTGCCGTGCTCGAGGGGCGTTGAGAGGAGGCCTTCGCCGTGCGACCGTAAGCGAAAGGCTGCGCTACCGACCTCGCTGCCCTGGAGTTCGCATGTCCCGGTTCCCCCCTCCGCTCGTGCTCCTCGCCGTGCTGCTGCTTGCGACCATCCCGGCAGCTCGCGCTGCAGCGGTTCGGCCACACCCGGGCCCGGTCGTCTTTCGAGCGCCGGCGGGGCTGCGCGCCGCGGGGCCCGTTTCCGCGCGCGATCCGTTCGGCGGCGTGCTGCCCTCGGGAAGGCTGATCCACCCGAGCGGCCCGAGCGTCGTGGTCGGCATGAACGCGCTCGGCGTCACCCTTTCGCCCGACGGGCGTTACGCGATCGTCAGCAACGACGACGAGCGGCAAGCCAAAACGGTCAGCGGCCTCGACGGCGTGACGACCGGCGGCTATTCGCTTGCGGTCGTCGACACGCGCACGATGCTGGTCGTCTCGCGCTACAAGGCGCAGGGCGAGACGTTCTTCGTGGGCCTGGTTGCACTGCGCGATCCGGCGGCTGCCGGCAACACGCTCGTGCTCGCCGGCGGCGGCGCGAGTAACGCCGTCTACGCATTCGATCTCGATCGCAACGGCCAGCTGACGCCCGACGCGCAGCATACGATCCAAGTGCCGGGTCCGAGCGATCCGGCAAATGCCAACGCAGGTCACTCGTTCCCGAGCACGCTCGTGCTGGCACCCGGTGGTGCGCGCGCGTATGTGGTCGACAACCTCGGCAACGACGTCGCGCAGATCGATACGGCCACCCGCACGCTCGTGGGGACGCCGGTGCCGGTCGGATATTTTCCGCTCGGGATCGCACTTTCGAGCGCAGGCCTGCTCGTTGCCAACGAAGGTTTGCTGAACTACGCCAATCTGAGCGCGCCGGCTGCGGCGCCGCCGTTCGCAACGGCACCAGCCGATCCGGCGCGGGCTTCGTCGCTGTCGGTCATCACGGCCTATTCGGACGGTTCGCTTGGGGCAAACATGCGTGCCTACGTGCCGCTCGACCCGGCACCCGACGGTGAGCGCACGATCGGCGGAGCGCATCCGGCCGCGATCGTTGCGCTGCAGCGGAAACCCTTTGCCTTCGTAGCGATGAGCAACGTCGACCGCATCGCAACGGTCTCCCTTGCGCAAGCGCAACCGCGTGTGGTCGGCGGAACGGAGCTTCGTCTCTACGATCGCGGTCCGTACGGCACGCAACCGGTCGCGCTCGCGCTCAGCCGCGACGAACGGCGCCTGTACGTCGCGCTTGCCGGCATCGACGCGATCGCCGTGCTCGACACGAGCAACCCGCGTTTTCCGCACCGGATCGGGTTGATTCCGACCGGCTGGTATCCGAGCGCGCTCGCGCTCTCGCGCGATGGGCGCTATCTCTACGTCGCGAACGCCAAAGGTCTTGGTCAGGATCGCGGCTTCCAGGGCGATCAGGTATCATTCGTCGATGCCAAGGGTCATATCGAATCCGTTTCCGCCGACAGCAACGTCGTTTGGTCGACGCTCGAACGGATCGACTTGCGCGCAGTCGGCCTGCGGCGCACGACGCCGCTTGCGCTTTCCTATTTGCGAACGATCGCTCGGGCCGGTCCCAATCCGGTCGTGCCGCAACGTTTCGGCACCGTGGGGAGCCGCACGATCAAACACGTCGTCGTCTTGCTCGAGGAAAACAAGACGTACGACTCGATGCTCGGCGATCTTACCGATGCGCGCGGCGCTCCCTACGGTCCCGGCGATCCGAACTACATCGCTTTCGACGAATCGGTCACGCCGAATTTGCACGCGCTTGCACGCAGCTACGCCCTGGCCGGCAACTTCTACGCCGACGCGGAGGAATCGGACGCGGGGCATCAATTCATTGCGGGCGGTATCGCGAGCGACTTCACCGAGAAGACCCTGCTCGTCAAACAAGGGCGTCGTCCGCTCGTCAATAAGAACGAGGATCCGGAAGACTACCCGCGCGCAGGCTACATCTTCAATTCGCTTGCGCAGCGCGGCCTGACGTATCGCGATTACGGCGATCTCGTTCGGGTATCCGGATACGACGAGGGCCAGGCAACCGATCCGAAAACCGACGATCCGGCTTTCGCGGGACCGGATGACCTCACGGCGCCCACGGTCGGACTCGGTGGGCTCTATTCGCTCGACGTGCCCGCGCCTGCCGTCCTCGGAGGGCACGTCGATCTCAACTATCCCGGCTGGAACCTGCGCATTCGCGACGTCCGGCGCGCACAGGAATTCATTCGCGATTTCGATCCGTTGGTCAAAGCCGGCGCGATGCCCGCCTTCACGTACGTGTGGTTGCCCGCCGATCACGGCGGCGCCGGCAAAAATATCCCGCCGCTGGCCGAAGAAGTGGCCGACGGCGACCGCGCGCTCGGTACGATCGTCGACTATCTAACGCATCTGCCGGAGTGGAGCTCGACGGCGATCTTCATCTTGCCCGACGATGCGCAATCGACGCGAGACCACGTCAACCAGCACCGCTCGTATGCGATCGTCGTCTCACCCTACGCCAAGCGCCACTACGTCGGTATGACCCATCTTTCCACCGTGAGCACGCTGAAGACCGAGGAAGAGATCCTCGGCCTGCCGGCTCTGTCGCTCGGCGACGCACTTTGCACCGACATGAGCGATTTCTTCACGCCCCATCCCGACGCGGAGCCGTACACGCACGTCGACGCCGTCAAGCAGACCGGCAGCCTCGAAGGAAACCGGATTGCCGCGTTGCTCCAGCGGACGGACCAATCGGCGCCCGACGCCGATTCCGACCGGACCGCGCGTTTGATCGATCTTTCGCGCCAGGCCGAGCACCTCGCGCAGCATGCCGCGAAGATGCGGGCAAGCGATTACTCGCGGCGGCAGGGCGCACTCTATGCGGCGGCCCTCAAGGTTGCCCGCGATGGAGTTAGCACCGGCTCCGAGAGCGAAGAGCGCTAAAGTGACAACCGTAACCCCGACGTTCGAAGGCCCCTTCGTTCGTGGCGACGCAGGCGCGCTACGCGCCGTTATCATCGTGGCTCCGAACGCCGGCATCGCGAGCATCTCGCCGACGCACGGCGAGTCGAACGCGATCGCCGAACGCGCGAGCGAGCAGTTCGCCGTCTTTACGAGCCGGCTTGCGGCCCACGGCGTCAAACTGGTGCCGCTCGAAGCAACGCCCGCCGTGCCGCTCGCAGTCCTGTGCGCCGATTGCGCCGTCGTTTTCGAAGAGGGCGCGTTCCTGATGCGACCGAGCGATCAGCGTCGCCGCGGTGAGATCGCGCTCGTCGAAGCGGCGCTTGCGCGAGCACAGATTCCGGTGGTCGGACGCATCGAGGCGCCGGGCCTGCTCGACGGCGGCGACGTACTGCGCGCCGGTGATACGCTCTATCTCGGCGTTGACAAGAAACGGC
>Ga0302326_10008513_pt1 | contig 22618 bp, 21 predicted proteins | sample Palsa_T0_3_FD_202264 | JGI IMG/M metagenome (GOLD analysis project Ga0302326, IMG submission 202264) | Peat permafrost microbial communities from Stordalen Mire near Abisko, Sweden - Palsa_T0_3 | ecosystem: Environmental > Terrestrial > Soil > Palsa > Peat permafrost | place: Sweden: Abisko... | reverse complement strand
GAGCAGGACGCCGGTCTGCCCGAAGCCGTGGTCGTCGCTTTGCAGGCCGGTAAAGATCAGGTCGGGAGATTCCTTGCGGAGCACGGCGGCAAGGGATTTGGCGGAGGTCAACGGATCGAGCAGGAAAAACTTGTCGTCGGTCACGTGAATGCCGCGATCGGCGCCCTTGGCCAGGGCTTCCTTGATGGTTTGTTTGGCACGCTCCGGGCCCATGGACACGACGAGGACTTCGCCGCCGTGCTTTTCCTTAAGGCGCAAGGACTCTTCCAGGGCGAAGCTGTCCGGCTCGTTCATCTCAAAGCCGATATCGGTTTCGCGGATCCACACGGGGGGATCGGCGATGCGCAGGGGCGCGTCCTTGGCGGGAACCTGCTTAATGCAAACCGCGATTTTCACGCTGCGAGCCTTATGGCGTCAGGGCGGCCGCAGGAGCGCGGCGAAGACCGCGGCGCGGGCACGGAAGCTTACTCCGCCCAGCGCTTGAAGAGCAGCGCGGCGTTGGTGCCGCCGAACCCGAAGGAGTTCGAGAGCACATACTCGACGTCGGCTTTGCGCGGATGGTTGGGCACGTAGTCGAGATCGCAAGCCGGATCGGGGAATTCGTAGTTGATCGTCGGCGGCAGGGTTTGATGGTGCAGGGCCAGGACGCTGATGCCGGCCTCGAGTCCGCCGGCGCCTCCGAGGAGGTGGCCGGTCATGGACTTGGTGGAGCTGACGGCCATTTTTTTGGCGTGCTCGCCGAAGACGCGCTTCAGCGCGATGGTTTCGATGGCGTCGCCAATCGGCGTGGAAGTGCCGTGGGCGTTGACGTAGTTGACCTGTTGCGGATCAACGCCGGCGCTGTGCAGGGTTTTGCGCATCACGCGATAGGCGCCGTCGCCATCCTCGGCGGGCTGGGTAATGTGGTGTGCGTCGCCGGTCATGCCATAGCCCACGATTTCGGCAAGAATTTGGGTGTCGCGCCGCCGGGCGTTTTCCAGCGATTCCATGACCAGGATGCCGGAGCCCTCGCCGACCACGAAGCCGTCGCGCTCGGCGTCAAAAGGGCGGCTGGCGCGGGAGGGCTCGTCGTTGCGCAGGGAGAGCGCCTTCATGGCTTCGAATCCGCCGATGCCCATCTTGGTGATCGCGGCTTCGCTGCCTCCGCAAATCATCACCTCGGCGTCGCCGCGTTCGATGATGCGGAAGGAATCGCCCACGGCGTGCGCCGATGCGGAGCAAGCCGTGGCCGTGGCCGAATTGGGGCCGCGCGCGCCCAGGCGAATGGAAACCACGCCGGCGGCCAGATTGACGACCGCCGAGGGAATAAAGAAGGGAGAGATGCGCCCGCCTTCCAGGAGTTTCTGGTGTTCGCGCTCGATTACGTCGAACCCGCCGATGCCCGCGCCGATGTATACGCCGGTCTCGTCGGCAATTTCGGGCGTCACCTGGAAGTTGGCCATGCGCACGGCGAAGTCCGTGGCGGCGACGGCGAATTGGATGAAGCGGGCGAGCTTCTTCAGATCCTTCTTGGAAACCCACAAGAGGGGGTCGAAATCGCGGACTTCGGCGGCAATATGGCAGTCGAAAATGCTGGAGTCGAACTGGGTAATCAGTCCCACTCCGCTGCAACCGGCCATCAGGTTCTGCCAGACCAGATCGGTGCCAATCCCGATGGGGCAAACCAGACCGACACCCGTTATCACAACGCGGCGGCTCAAAATCGCAATCTCCTGGTGGAATCCCGGCGGCCGAAAAGGGCTACTTCTTGGCCTGGGCGTGTTTGTCGATATAGGAGATCGCGTCTTTAACCGTGGCGATCTTTTCGGCGTCCTCGTCGGGGATTTCGACGCCGAAAGCCTCTTCAAAAGCCATGACCAGCTCGACGGTGTCGAGCGAGTCGGCGCCCAAATCGTCCACAAAAGAGGCGGTAGGAGTCACTTCGGCTTCGTCCACGCCCAACTGCTCTACAATAATCTGTTTGACGCGTTCTTCAACGCTGGCCATTCTATTCGCCTCCAAAGATGTGCTGCCGGATCGCGCTTGAGTTTGTCGCGCGTTTACAGGGTCGCAAGCAACCCGCCCATTCTAGTCATCGCAACCAAGGAGGTCAACCGCACGCGCGCTTTAACCCATGCGCATGCCGCCGTTGATATCCAGGACATGGCCGGTGATATAGGCGGCTTCGTCGCTGGAAAGAAAGACAATGGCGGCGGCAATCTCGGCGTCCGAGCCCATGCGTCCCAAGGGGATGCGCGCCAACAGTTCGTCCTTGACGTTCTGCGGCAGCGGGTCGGTCATGGGGGAGACGACGAAGCCCGGGGCAACGGCGTTCACGGTAATGTTGCGCGAAGCGACTTCGTTGGCAATCGCCCGCGTCAGGCCGATCAGCCCCGCCTTGGCGGCGACGTAATTGGCCTGGCCGGCGTTGCCGGTTTCGGCGACCACGGAGGTCACGTTGATGATTCGTCCGGAGCGCTGCCGCAGCATAGTGGCCAAGGCCTGCTGGATGCACAGATGCGCGCCGGTGAGATTGACGCGCAATACGGCGTCCCAATCCTCGGCTTTCATGCGCACCGCCAGACCATCACGGGTGATGGCGGCATTATTCACGAGGATATCCAGGCGCCCGAAGCGCTCAATACCCTGGCGGAAGCCGGATTTGATCTGCGCGGCGTCGGCAACATCCATGGGGACGGCCAGGGCTTCGCCGCCCGCGGCGCAAATTTCGGCGACCACGGCGGTGAGTTTTTCAGCGTTGCGCGCAGCGGCAATGACCCGCGCACCGGCCTGCGCCAGCGCCAGCGAGGCGGCGCGACCGATTCCCTGAGAGGCGCCGGTAACCAGCGCCACGCGGTCTTTCAAGCTGAACATGGTTGGGACGGATCTCTCTTTGCTGGTTTTCTTCTCTTTATTGGTTTTCCGCGGCGGCGTCGGCGGATTCGCTGCGGGCCTGGGCCAATCGCTCCAGCGCGGTTTCCAGCGACTTTGGGTCTTCGACGTTTACACAGGGAACCCATCGTTCAATTTGCCGGAACAGGCCGGTCAGAACCCGCCCCGGTCCCACTTCGATGAACAGAGTGGCGCCCTCTTCGATCAACTCGCGCATGGAGTCTTCCCAGAGCACCGGGAGGGTGACCTGGCGAATCAGGGCTTCACGGGCTTCGTCTCCGCTTCGGATGATGGCGGCGTCCACGTTGGTGACCACGGGAATTTGCAGGGGCGCAAAGGGAGTGGCGCGCAGGTCCTTCTCCAGGCGCTCCTGCGCGGGCCGCATCAGCTCGCTGTGGAACGGAGCGGAGACGGGGAGCATCACGGCGCGCTTGGCCCCTGCGGCGGAGGCCAGTTCGACGGCGCGCTTCACGGCGGCGGCATTGCCGGAGATGACCGTCTGCTCCTGGGAGTTCATGTTGGCAGGCGCAACCACTTGTCCTTGCGCGGCCTTCTTGCAAATCTCCGCGACCTGGCCGGGACGCAGGCCGAGTATGGCGGCCATGGCGCCCTCCCCGGGAGGCACGGCCTCCTGCATGTACTGCCCGCGGCGGCGCACCAGGCGCACGGCGTCGGAAAAGGAAAGCGCGCCGGCAGCCACCAGGGCCGAATATTCGCCCAGACTGTGACCGGCCACGAAATCCGGACGGACTCCCTTTTCCTGGAGCACGCGAAAAGCCGCCACGGAAACCGTCAAGATGGCGGGCTGAGTGTTTTCGGTGAGCTTTAGCGCTTCCTCGGGGCCTTCAAAACAGAGTTTGGAGATAGGGAATCCGAGCGCGCTGTCGGCTTCGTCGAAGACGGCGCGAGCCACGGGGAAAGCGCCGGCCAACTCCCGGCCCATTCCTGCAGCCTGCGATCCCTGACCAGGGAATAAGAATCCGAGTCCGCCCATAGTAAGACTTCACTCCTCCAGGGAATGGTTCGAGCCCGCTACGCTCCAACAGCCACGGGCAAAGCGGAAAGTTCCTGCTCAATTTTTTCATTGAGCCGCGCTTGCGAGAGTTCGGTAGTGACGCGCACGGCATTCTTGACGGCATTGGCGTTGGAGCGGCCGTGGCCGATGACCACAATTCCGCGAACGCCCAGCAGGGGCGCCCCACCGTACTCGGAATAGTCGATCTTCTTGCGAAATTCCTTGTAGGCATTGCGCGAGAGCACGTAACCCACCTGCGAAGCGATGCTGCTCTGCAGCGCCTTTTTCAGGAAGAGGGCGATGTGCTGGGCCACGCCCTCGCTGATTTTCAAGGCGATGTTGCCGATGAACCCGTCGCACACGACCACGTCCACATTGCCGCTGAACAGATCGCGGCCCTCGACGTTGCCCACAAAATTCAGGGACAGGCGTTTCATGCGATTGTGCACTTCGCGCGTGAGTTCGTTGCCTTTCATTTCCTCTTCGCCGATCGAGAGCAAGCCGACCTTGGGGCGCCGCGCGCCGAAAATCACGCGGTAGTAGATCTCGCCCATCACCGCAAACTGCAACAGGTGGGCCACCTTGGAGTCCACATTGGCGCCCACATCCAGCAAAACGGAAACCCCGCCGCGGCTGGTGGGGAACGGCGCGGCCAGCGCCGGACGCTGCACGGAGGGCAGCGTGCCGAGCACGAATCTGGCCACGGCCATTACCGCACCGGTGTTTCCACTGCTCACGAATCCGTTGGCCTGGCCCTGGCGCACCAGCCGCGCGGCCACGTGCGCGGAACTGTCCTTTTTCTTGCGGAAGGCATCCATCGGCGAGTCACTCATGGTGATGACCTCAGTGGCCGGCACGACTTCGATTTCCAGGCCACGGAGAGAATGACGCGACAGTTCGCGCTTTACTTCGGCGGGCTGACCGACCAGAAGGATGCGCACGCCATACTCGCGCGCGGCCAGCACCGAGCCTTCGACTTCGGGCCGTGGGGCTTGGTCGCCACCCATGGCATCCACAGCGATTGTAATCATGTGCGCTTGGCCTGTGGGCCGGTTCCGGCGCGCGAGGCGCCTTGGATTCTACCAGTGAGCCATTTCACGACGGCTTCTCAAGCGGCGTGCTATGCCGATGTGTCCATTACTTCCCGCCCCTTGTAGTAACCGCAATGGGGGCAGGCCCGGTGGGGCTGCTTCATCTCATGACAATTGGGGCATTGGGTGAAGGCCGGGGCCTGGATGTGATCGTGGGCGCGCCGCTGATTTTTGCGCCTCTTGGAATGGCGGCGTTTCGGATTAGGCATACAAACTCCTGTAAAAAGCTCCGCTTCGTCGCGGGAATTCTATGGTGTTTCCGGCCGTAAGGCTATTGTTTCTTGAACCAGTCCTGCTTAAGGCGCGCCAACGGCGCAAGACGGGAGTCCGGGACATGGGCTTCGCAGCGGCACTCGTCGGTGTTCAGATTGGCGCCGCAGTGCGGGCACAGGCCGCGGCAATCACTACGGCAGATCACCTTCATGGGAATGGACAGCAGCACCTGTTCGGCCAGCACATCGGTCAGGAACAGTCCCTCGCCCTCGAAAAAGGCGATCTCCGTGTCGTCGAGCCTGAGGCGGACTTCCTCTTCCTGAGTCATCGACTGCAGCGGCCGGTAGAAAAGATCGAATTCGCGGCCGACCTCTTCGAGCACCGGCTCCAGGCAGCGGGCGCAAACAAACTCGAGGCGCGTGTGCAGCTCGCCGACGATACGGATCTGCCCTTCCACCAACTCGGCCGAGGCGCGCACTTCCAAGGGTTCCGCCTGGCGGAAATCGCCGGTATGGTAATCCACCGAGCCCGGGGCATAGCTGCGCCGCACGCGAATCTTGTGCACGGCGAGTTCTTTGACATCCAGAAACATGGCAAGAAGCCTCAAAAAGCGGCAGCGCGTCAATTATACGGCGCACTGAAATGAAGTCAAGAAATGGAGGCTCATGCCGCAGCTTAATATGAATTTGGGTTCGATGTGAGTACTAGGCCGCAATCTCCGCTACGCCGCCCGGTCAGGAAACCGCAGGCGGCTCGCGGCGAATGCCGAAACTATTCGGTTGAGGATTGAGGTTTGCGGAGCTTGCGCCACAGCAGCCAGAACACTGGCGCGGCGGCCAGCAGCAGAATGAGCGTGGTGGGCTCGGGTACCGGGACGACCGGCGGAGTGACCGGGGGCGTGACCGGCGGACCCACCGGCCGAGTGAAGGGTGGAGTCAGGGGGCGAATTACCGGCGGTGGAGTGCCGGAGGGTGACCCGGATGGCGGCGCTCCTCCCGTCGGGAAGATATCGATGGGAGGAATGGCTCCGCCGGAACCGCCGCCCCCCGGGGGCTGGTTGTTTGAAACCGTTGTAGACGGAGGCCCCGCGCTATTCGGAACGGGTCCGCTGCCCGGGGACGCCACATGGCCGAGGTCGATGACGGCCACGGAAAGGGAAGCTGGAAGCGGAAACGATGGCTGCGGCTTATCCAGAATGGCGACCGGAGGTTCGTGGGGAGATGTGGGCGAAGCCGGGACGTCGCTGGCCCGGTTTCCGCAGCGCGATCGGATGATGAGCGTTCCATCGGTAATCACGGCTTCGCCTTTTGCGAGCCGGAGTTTTTTCTTCGTCCAATAGATGCGATTGTCTTTGCGATAAGACATATAGGCAAAACGGTCGCGGCTCAGCAACGCCATCCGCGCCCTTCCCAGATCAAAGCCGGCATAATGCGCGGCGAGCGCCGGATCGGCGGCCATGTCATCTTTCAATTCCGCGACGCTTCGGATTCCGCCGGGAACTATGGAAAACGGGTAGATGATGCGGCCCGGCTGTTGATGATCAGAGGCTTGCAACTCCGCTGACGGCGGCAACGCGATGGGGATTTCCCCGGCGTTGGATTTGACCGCCTGGACAGGGCCGCGCAAGACGAGGCGCACTCCGTACCAGGATGCGCCAAATATCACGATCAGAAGCGCGGCCCATATGAGACGGATGTAAATAGGGATGCGATGCCGTGTGGCTCCCATGATTTTTTTCGGCCTCTTTGCCGGTTGCTTCAGACAGAAGACAATCCGTGCATGAAAGGAGCAGATGTATGGCCATTTTTCAGCGCTGATTCAGTTGCACTTAGGCAGTTCGCAAAAAGGGATGGAGAGATTCGAAGGCAGGCATTTAGTGAAGAATGACAATCGTGAAAGTGCCATCTTGAAACACAAGAATGAAACAGCGCTATTTCCCCGCAGGGGCATCCACGAGGGAACGATATTGCCGCAGAAGAAAGGCGTCGGTCATGCCGGCAATGTAGTCGCAGACCACGCGATAAATGGGCTCGCGTTCCGCCTGGTGCGAGTAGTGGGGCGGCAGCGCGTCAGGGCGGGCGAGATAGTGGCGGAAGAGAAATTCGAGCGCATCCACGGAGCGATCGCGTTCTTCGACGATCGCCGGATTGTCGTAAAGACGCCGGAGCAGGAATTTCTTCATCGTGGCGTTCAGTCCGGCGGCCTCGGGGCTGAAGCCCGCCAAGCGCGCGGGGGCGTGGCGAATTTCGGTAACGTCGCGCACGCCGGCGGCGAGCACACAGGCGCGCGTGTGTTCGATCAAGTCGGTGGCCATACGGTCGAGGATGTGCTTGATGGCTTCGTTGAATTTGAGCTGGTTGCGGCCCTGGGGATGGCTGCGGTCCACGGCGGCATAGGCTTCCGCGAACACGGGCAGTTCCTCGCGCAGAATGTCGAGGTCCAGCAGACGGGCCTCAAAGCCGTCGTCCAGATCGGCGATGTTGTAGGCGATGGCGTCCACGGCGTCGATGATCTGGGCCTCCAGGGGCGGGCGCAGATCGAGCTGGTATTCCGCGAGCTCGGGAAACTCCGCGGCGGCGCGGTTTCCCGCGTAATCGCGAGAATGCTTGACGATGCCTTCGCGCACTTCAAAGGTGAGATTCAAGCCCGGGAAATCGAGATAGCGCTGCTCGAATTGCTCCACGATGCGCAGGGCGTGCAAATTGTGTTCGAAGCGTCCGCCCAGCGGCCGCAGCAGCAGATCCAGGCGGCGCTCGCCGGCGTGACCGAAGGGCGGATGGCCGATGTCGTGCACCAGGGCCAGGGCCTCGGCCAGGTCTGTGTTGAGGTCCAGCGCCGCGGCCACGGTGCGGGCGATCTGCGCCACTTCGATGGTGTGCGTCAGGCGGTTGCGAAAATGATCGGAATAGCGCGTGGTGAAGACTTGCGTCTTGGCTTCCAGGCGGCGGAAGGCGCGCGAATGGATGATGCGGTCGCGATCACGCGCGTAATCGTTGCGATAGGGATGCGGCGGTTCGGCCCAGCGCCGGCCGCGCGTTTTGGTCACCTCCATCGCATACGCCGCCAGCGCCATGGCACTCATTTTATGCCAAGGCGATCCGAGGATGCAGACAAAGCGATGCGGATTTTGTCAGCTTTTGGCGGGGAGCAGTTGCAGGCGCTGATCGGCCTCTTGCGCGGCCTGGGTGTTGGGGAATTCGGCTTTTACCTGCTGGTATAGATTGGCGGCCTGCGTGGGATTGGCTTTGGAGTAATGATCGGCGAGGGCCAGCATCGCGACAACCTTGGGCACGAAGACCGTGGGCTTGTCTATGAGCTGCTGGTAAAGCTGAACCGCCTGCGCGTCTTTAGCGGTCTTCTCGTAGATCTGCGCCATCTGGAAGCTCGCCAGGGATGCGAAGCCGGCATCGCGTCCCGATTCCAAGGTCGTAAAATCCCTCAACGCCTCATCGTAACTTCCGGCCCTCTCGAAACTGAGGCCGGCATAGTAGAGGGCCACCAGTCCGGGCTGCGTGCGAGGGTAGCGGCCGGCAAGGTCGCCGAATTTCTTGGCGGCGTCGGAATATTTATTTTTTTCGTCGACGTAGGTGATTTCGCCCGGGGCGGGAGCTTCGTTGGGGGCACGAATGCGGGCCTGGTAGACCTGCATAGCGTCGGCCAGTCCGGCGGAAGCTTGCGCCGTCTGGCGCTGGGTGTAGAAACGCCAGCCCAGGATGGCGGCCACGACGAGAAGAGCTATGCCGCCATAAAACCAAACCTGTCCCTGGTGCGCAGCGATGGCTTCCGCGCCGTGCTCGACGGTATCGCGGAACTCGTCCTTCTTGAGTTCCTGGCGCGTGATGTGCTTGGGCACTACAAAGCTCCTTATCGAACCGCAGGCTGAAATGCTACCACATCCCGGGGAACCACGGGCCGCCGCGAAGAGATCGCAGAATCCTTACTGCGCCGGAATGGCGCCTTAAATGATCTCAGGAACCCCGGAAGCGTTTCCGCGGGAAATGGGTTTACTTCCCTTCCGATACGGCCTGCAAGGCGTCGCCGATCAGCAAGGCGGCTTTCCATTCGTCGAGAAACACCGCACCCAGCTTGCCGTAAAAATCGATCGCCGATTTGTTCCAATCCAGCATCTCGCAACGGATGCAGAAGTACTTTTCCTTCATGGCGATTCCGGCCACATGAGCCAGGAGAGCCTTGCCGATGCCGTGCGCACGAAATTGCGGCCGCACGAAGATATCGTCCAGAAACATTCCGGTGTGTCCCTGAAAAGTGGAATAAAACTCAAAGAAAAGGGCGTAGCCCGCGACCTGCCCGTCCCACTCGGCAATGACCGCGCGGAATTTTGGGCGGGGACCAAAACCGTCGCGAACGATGTCTTCCGGGGTCACGCCTGCTTCCAGGCCCATGCGGTCATAATCGGCGAACTCACGGATCAAGGTCGCCAGAAGCGGCGCGTCTTCCGTTTTGGTGGGGCGAATCGCGAGCATAAGTTACGTCTTAGTCTCCCTTGCAAAATCGTCATTATAAGGCAGCGCTCCCCGCGATGTCGCCAGGTTTCGCCAGGATGTCAGCGCGATTTGTTCCGGCCGAGAAACCCCGGAAGTGCAATCGGGTTTAGAATGAGAGAGCGGGAGGCAAGCATGACCAGCCGTTGCCTGAGGATCGCGATCGCCGTCGTTCTGGGCTTGAACCTCGGTAGCCTTGCGTATCCGCAAGACAACATCTCCCATCCCCAAAACAAACCCGCCTCTCCGCAGAGCAAGGCTGAAAGCAAGGCGCTCCAGCCTGTCGCCAAGGTGGCCAAAGCCGGCGGAGTCGCGCTCACGGAACGGCAGCGGGTCCTGCACGCGCTCAATCGCTTGACGTTTGGCGCGAGGCCGGGCGAGGCCGACGCGGTCCTGGCCAAGGGATTGGATTCGTGGATGGAAGACCAACTGCACCCGGAAAGCATTGACGATTCGGCGTTGAACGCCCGCGTCGCCCCTTACGCCACGACGCGGATGAGTCCCAAACAACTGGCGCAGGCCTTTCCTTCCGACGGCGTAATTCGCCAGATTTTGACGGGGAAGAGGACCGCTCCAGCGGATACGCCGGAACTCAAGCTCGTTTACGCCGTGAACATCGCACGCATCCAGCAGCAGGACGCCAATCAGGCGGCAGGGGCAAGCGCAACTCCAAATCCTCCCAATGCCAATGACGGCTCCCCGCCCAAGCCTTCTCCCGCCGAGGAACAGGCGCGCACGATCGCCGACAGCCTGCTGTTGCTGCCGAAGAACCAGCGTCTGGCGGCGATGGAAAATACGCCGCCGGAGCAGCTTGTCAATTTCCCGAATCTATTGCGCGGAGATCAGCGCGACCGCCTGGTCGCGGATTTCTCGCCGGCGGAGCGGGAACTTTTTAGGGCCCTGGCGAACCCCGCGGGAGTCGTGGCATCGGAACTGCAGCAGGCCAAGGTGATGCGTGCGATCTATTCCGAGCGGCAATTGCTCGAAGTGATGACCGATTTCTGGTTCAATCACTTCAATGTCTTCCAGAATAAGAATCAGGACGTGTATTACACCACGGCGTACGAGCGCGACGTGATCCGCCCGCACGCGTTCGGCAAATTCTACGATCTCCTGCTGGCCACGGCGCAAAGTCCGGCCATGCTCATGTATCTGGACAACTGGCTGAGCATCGGGCCGCATTCCGCGGCGGCGGGCAAGAACGGCCAGAGCGGACTCAACGAAAATTACGGCCGGGAGTTGCTGGAATTGCACACCCTCGGCGTGGACGGGGGCTACACGCAAGGGGACGTCACGCAACTTGCCACGGTGCTGACGGGATGGACCATCGCGCAGCCGGACGACGGGGGCCAGTTTCAATTCGATCCGAAGCGGCACGAACCGGGGAGCAAGGTTGTTCTCGGCGAGAAATTCTACGATGCCGGGGCCGATGAAGGACTGCACGCGCTGGACATTCTGGCGCACCATCCCGCCACTGCGCATTTTATCTGCCAGAGTATCGCCACGCGCTTCGTCGCCGACGATCCGCCGGAAAGCCTGGTTCAGCGAATGGCGGCGACGTTCCAATCGAGCGATGGCGATATCCGTGAAGTCCTGCGCACCATGATCCATTCTCCGGAGTTCTGGTCGCCGGCCGTTTACCGCGCCAAACTCAAGACGCCGCTGGAATTTATCGTGTCGGCCGTGAGGGCCAGCGGAACGAACGTGACCGCTCCGGATGCTCTGGTGCAAAATCTGGGGGCCATGGGCATGCCGCCGTACGGCATGGTTCCTCCCACCGGCTATCCCACGAAAGCGGCGGCCTGGGACAACACCGGGGCGGTCCTGGCGCGCATTAACTTCGCCACGGCGCTGTCGCAAGGGAAGCTGCCCGGACTGCAGTTCGATCCCGCGGGCCTGCTGGCGTTGGGCATTCTCAAAAGTCCCAACCTGTCCAGAACGGAAGCGGCCCTTGCCGAGGACCACGCTGGGCTTGACTTCGCGATTGCGGTCACCGAAGACACGATTCTCCAGGGTGACCTCGCCGCGAAGGACGTAACCGTCATCCGCAAGGAGTTGCAGGACCCCGAGGTCAAGCGTCAGACGGAAGCGACGCCCTTGGACGTATTGCGCTTTGCCGCAGGATACACGCTGGCCTCTCCGGAGTTTCAGCACCATTAATTAGAGCCGAATGCTGTGCCGGGCGCTCGCGGGCGCGCCGTTCTCGTTCAGGGACCCGGTTAATGGCCCGTTCAAAGAAAAGTGCTGATTTCGTTCAGGGGCTTCTTCCCGATAGCGGGGACGGAGGCGCCTTCGGCGGGATAGCCGACAACAAGGATGAGATAGGGCTTCTCGCGCGCCGGCCGGAAGAGGAGCTTGTTCAGAAATCCCATGGGGCTCGGCGTATGGGTCAGGGACACAAGGCCGGCATGATGGACCGCGGCAATAAGCATTCCCGTGGCGATGCCCACCGATTCCATGACGTAATAATTCTTCACCTTTTTTCCGGCGGGCGTTACGCCGAAGGTTTGGCTGAAGATGACGATCAAGTACGGTGCAGCCTCCAGATACGGTTTTCTTTCGTCGGTGCCCAGGGGCGCGAGCGCTTCGAGCCATTCCCGCGGCGCGCGCCGATGGTAGAACTCGTGCTCTTCCTTCTCCGCAGCCACGCGAATCTTGCGCTTGAGGCCGGGATCGCCTACGACAACGAAGTGCCAGGGCTGCATGTTCGCGCCGCTGGGGGCATTGGCGGCCACGCGCAAGCAGTCATCGACGATTTCGCGGGGAACGGCGCGGTTGGAGAACTGGCGCACGGTGCGCCTGCGCAGCATCTCGTCGCGAAAGAGGGCGGCGCGTCGAGCCATCTCTTTCCGGGGAAACTCGCGATAACCGGTCAAGGGAACAAACTCAGGTTTGGGCATGGCGGTATGCCTATATCACGATTGAGGCAAAAAGTGGGTGATAGAGCGATGCAACTCCGGCTAAAAGAAAAGGCCCCGTTTGTAAGCTGCAAACGAGGCCCGGTCAGCGGAGCAATCGATTTAAGGATGACCTGCGAAGCCGCCTAAGCCGCGGTGACGTTTTCGGCCTGGAAGCCCTTCGGCCCCTGCTTGACTTCGAACTCCACCATCTGGCCCTCGGTCAGGGATTTGTAGCCATCCATCTGAATCGCGGAGAAATGGACGAAAACGTCTTCTCCCGACTGGCGCTGGATGAACCCATAGCCCTTTGCTGCATTGAACCATTTCACTACACCTTGTTCTCTGCTCAACTTCCCACTCCTGTTTCTGACGTTCGCTATTTGCCGGGTGTAACGCCAGTCGGTGGTACCGGAACGGTCTGGCCCGCACCACTACGGTATTACAGGTCCCACAAAAGCGGCGCCATGCTGGCACAAACCGGGGCTTGTGTCCAGAGGGTTTCATTTTGGAACACTCTGGAAAGGGGGTAGGAGAGCGGCGGATTAGGGATTGGTTACTGTTAGTTACAAAGGTAAGGGGTTGATAGCCTATTCGCGGTCGTGGGGGCCGGTGGCGGAATTCTCGTTACAGGGCAACCGCTTGGCCATCACCAGCATGGCGCCCCCCTTCGTGGATCGCGCTACCATCCATTCATCCATGAAGGCGCGCATCAGGAATATTCCCCGGCCGGAGGTTTTGAGGAGGTTTCCTTCCGCCAGCGGGTCCGGCACGTCGGAGAGATCGAAACCGCGTCCCTCATCGGTGATGCTGACGATCAATTTGTGGTCCTGCACGTGAACGCTCATGAAGATTTTCTTGTGGCTTTGCTCTTCGTTTCCCCAATGGAAGGCGTTTACCACCCCTTCGCGGACGGCCATGGAGATCCTGTAACAATCGTCCTCACCGAAGCCGGCCGATTCCGCCACGCGAGTACAGATATTCTCGGCGATGGTAATACTATCGAGTCGCGACTCCAGGGTCACATCGGTGCGTTGGGGTGGTGGAAGCATGCTGCGTTTTGGCCGGATGGAGCACCTAGGAAATAGCATAACGCATCCCCAAAAGTAAACAAGGCGCAGGCGGACCGGCGGGCCCGGATCGGCGCATCCCCCTACCCCGCCGGGGGATCCGAGACCGCGTGTCACAGAGCAGAGCCAGCGCGTTCTTCTCACAAAAAATTCATATCCGATTTACATAAGTGGCTAGCGCGCTCTGCGAAGATCGCCGTCTATTCCTTCACGGTGGGGTGTGCGTAATAGGCCTCCGAATGGCAATCCGACTGAGGTTGGGGATGGGGGCTTTTCGATTTCTATTGCTGACTGCCATCGCGCTTGGATTGACTCCGTCCCACGCGCTCGCGCAGAGTTCCAAGGGCGAGGACTGTCCGCGCCCGCCGGTCGCAAGCGCGGTTCCCGAACCGCAGGATCTTGCAAGCCGCGACGGGGTGCTGAAGGTCGATCTCACGTACCGGAATTTTCGCGACGCCAGCGGGCAGATGCGCTATTGCTACGTCTCCCAGGATGGCAGTGTCGCGCCTACGCTACGCTTACATCCTGGCGATTGGCTGATCCTGACGCTGAAGAACGACCTGCAAATTTCTTCGAGTGCGCCTCCCGGCCAAGGCATGGCCATGCCTATGCCCATGCCAATGCCCACGTCGGCGCCCATGCCGGTGCCGGATCCCTGCGCGGATGGAGAGATGACCGCGCTCTCCACCAACTTGCATTTTCACGGCCTAACCGTGCCTCCGGTTTGCCACCAGGATGACGTGCTTAGAACCATGATCTCTCCCGGCGACCCGGCCTTCGAATATCGCTTTCAGATTCCCCCGGACACACCGCCCGGGTTGTATTGGTATCACCCGCACGTCCATGGATTCAGCAATGCGCAGGTGCAGGGCGGAGCTTCCGGAGCGTTGATCGTTGAGGGCATTGAGCGGGCCGATCCCGTTCTGGCCGGGCTTCCTCAACGGGTGCTCGTAATCCGGGATCAAAACCTGCTCAACCCCGATGCAGCGCCATCCAAAGGCGCCGCGCCGCAGATGCCCGTGCTGCACGACGCCGAGGGCGACGTCCTCAATACCGGCACCGGCGAGGGAAAACCGTCCAAAGATCTCTCGATTAACTTTGTGCCCGTGCCTTATCCGGACTATCCACCGGCCATGATTGCCATGAAACCCGGCGAGCGGCAGCTTTGGCGCGTCGCCAACGCCTCCGCCATCACCTATCTGGACTTGCAGATTCTTCTCGGCGGCGCCGCGCAGCCCATGGGCGTTGTCTCCCTTGACGGCGTGCCCATCGACGAAGGCGGCATGTTGAAAAATCGCATCATCTGGGAGAGCCACGTGCTGATGCCTCCCGGCGGAAGAATTGACTTCGTCTTCAAGGCTCCCCCCGAAGGCGCGCATGCCAGCCTGATCACGCGTGGCGTGGACACCGGGCCTGCCGGAGAAAACGATCCTTCACGCCCGCTGGCGACCATCGTCTCCCAAGTAGACGCGCCGGAGCCGCGCCTGGCCCTTTCCGCTTCCCCAGCGCCACCGCCTCGGCAAATCTCCGCCTGGTTGGGAGACGTGAAGCCCGCCCATGAGCGCAAACTTTATTTCTCGGAGCGGCCTTCCGATCCCAAGGATCCCAATAGTCCCACGGTCTTTATGATCACCGTGGATGGCCAAGACCCGGCCCCCTACGACCCCAAGTCCATGACGATGCCGAACATCACCGTGCAGCAGGGCGACGTGGAGGACTGGGTCATCGAAAACCGCTCGAAAGAGCTGCACGCATTTCATATTCACCAGATCCATTTCCTGCTGACGGAATGGAATGGCGTGCCGGTTGACGAGCCTTTTCTGAGAGATACCGTAAATGTGGCCTACTGGGACGGAAGCAGCCCGGTCTATCCCAGTGTCAAGCTGCGCATGGATTTCCGGGACCCCAATACCGTGGGAACTTTCGTCTATCACTGTCATCTTCTCGAGCACGAAGACGGAGGCATGATGGGCACCATCCGGGTGCTTCCCGCCCCGCGGCAGACCACCTCGTTAGAAAAATAGTGAACATTCAAATAATGTTTCACGCCGGCGCTCGCCATTTTCCACAATCCTCACTCACATTTAACTTGGCGTTGATCTCATTTGTCGAAGTATTGATCCAGGAATAACAATCCTCGGATATTCGTGGTGACCATTCGAAATTCGCCAGGTCCAGTCGGCGGCCCAGGTCCCGGGTGTCTTCCAACTGGCCAAGGCGATCCGAATTCAAGATCGACCGACAAGGAGAATCCATGATCGCGAAGTATTTCCGTATGTTTGCAAGCGCAGTGACGGCCGTCAGCCTTACGCTGGCGGTCCCCGGCGGCGTATGGGCGCAGCCCAAGTCTTCAGGCCCTGCCAATTTCAAGACCGAGACGCCCATCAAACACGTCGTCGTGATTTTTCAAGAGAACATTTCCTTCGACCACTACTTCGCCACCTATCCAAATGCCGCAAATCCTCCGGGCGAACCCGCGTTTCATGCCCTTGCCGGGACGCCAACCGTTAATAACCTTCTAAGCGGCGGGCTGATTGACAGCAACCCGAATTCCACGCAGCCGTTTCGTCTGGATCGGACCCAGCCGGTGACCTGCGACCAGAACCACAATTACGCCCCCGAGCAAACGGCATTCGACAAGGGTTTGATGGATGGTTTCCCAGCGGCGACCGGCACCGGCAACGGCACCGTGAGCGCCACCACGCCGCCCATCACCGGCCAGACGGTCGGTTCGCCCCTGCTTCCCGGACAAAGCGGATACTGCTTCGACGCGGAGAAGGGCAAGGGCCTGGTGATGGGCTATTACGACGGCAATACGGTCACGGCGCTGTGGAATTACGCGCAACACTACGCCATGAGCGACAACTCCTTCAGCACAACCTTTGGGCCCTCCTCTGTCGGCGCGATCAACCTCATCTCGGGAAATACCTTTGAGGCCACCATGGTGCCGACCAAGCCCAACGGCGCGGCGAGCAGCCCATCCGGCCTGATCGCGGGCGACGCGACCTCCGGGGCATTGATTGGAGACGCTCGTCCGGCTTTCGACGATTGCGTAAACACCAATCCTCAACTGCAGACCACCAATCAAGCCCAGATGACGGGAAATAACGTGGGCAATCTTCTCGGAAACAAGGACATCACCTGGGGCTGGTTCGCGGGCGGCTTCGCTCCGACCAACGGCACCACGCTCCCAGCGGTCTGCGGATCGGCGCACACCGGCCTTGCGGGCAATGGTCTGGTCGCCGAGCCCGATAACGTCACCACGGTCGGCGACTACATTCCGCACCACGAGCCGTTCGAGTTTTACTCCGACACCACCAATCAGCACCACCTCCGTCCCAGCAGCCCAAGCCTGATTGGTTACGATGACGTTGCGAACCACCAATACGACCTCACCGATTTCTTCACTGCCCTCACGAACGGGAACCTCCCGGCCGTCAGCTACCTGAAGGCCAATGCTTATCAGGACGGCCACGCAGGCTATTCCGACCCACTCGACGAGCAGACCTTTCTCGTCAGCACGATCAATCAGATCATGGCCAGCCCCGATTGGGCGACGACGGCCATCATCATCGCTTATGACGACTCCGACGGCTGGTACGACCACCAGATGGACCCGGTCATCAACCAGTCCAGCGTAGCCGACGATGCCTTAACCGGCCCGGGTGCCTGCGGAACAACGCCGCTGGATGCTATTCCGGGCCGCTGCGGCTATGGCCCGCGCCAGCCCTTGCTGGTGATCTCGCCCTATGCCAAAGCTAACTATGTGGATCATGTCATCACCGACCAGTCTTCGATCTTGGCCTTCATTGAGTACAACTGGGAACTGGGCAGCGTCGGCGGCGCCTCCAACGACGTCAAGGCCGGAAGCCTCCTCGGCATGTTCGACTTCAGCAAAACGCCGGACGCCGCATCCCGCGCATTGCTGCTGAACGAAAGCACGGGAGAAGTCGTCAAACTCAACTAGGCACATCCTTGTAGACCTTGCAGCACAGGCCCGCTTCCGGCAAAGGGAAGTGGGCCTGTTTTTTTTTCGCCGTGGCTGATGCGTGTAAAACAGCTTCCAGGTCGGCTCAAGGGGGTAATCCTTAGGCGTGGGCCCACTCACTTGGCGCTGAAGCGCGACCCGCGATCGGTCAAACTGTAGTGTGGAAGGAGAAGTGTCCATGAATCGATTTCTGCTGCTGGCAACCGTCGTTACCGTCATGGTTCTTGGCGTGGGGGGCCGGGCGCGGGCGCAGGCAGACAGCCGCATTGGCACATGGATACTCAATGTATCGAAATCGAAATACATTCCCGGTCCTCCCCCGGTAGGCGAAAAGCGAATCTATGCCGCTGAAGGCCATGCCATGAGAGTGAGCATCGATAGCGTTGATGTGAATGGCAATCATGTTTCCCTGCGCTACCTCGCCAGCGATGACGGGAAGGATTACCCCATGAGCGGGCTGGCGTTTGCCGATGCGGTGGCCATGAGGCGAATCAGCGCCGACACCTTTGACGTGGACACCAAGAAAAGCGGCAAAGTGATCGCCACGACCAGAGTGGAGATTTCCAATGGCGGTAAAGTCATGACGCTCACTTCCAGGATGGTCACCGCGGATGGTCACACCATCGACAACGTCGGCGTTTTTGATAAGCAGCCGTAGGGAATCCTAAAAATGTCTTCCTCTCCGGATCTTCCCCTCCATCGAAGCGGACAGGGCCTGGGACTTGCCTTCGTCATCCTTGGGCTGGTCGCCCTGGTTCTACGGGCATGGAACTTTTTCCTTCTGGGCTTGGACCACTATGACGAGGGCGTGTATTCCCTGAGCGGTTTCTGGTCCCTGCCTTCCTCAACAGGCGTCGCGCTGTATCCATTCCAAAAGCTGTTTTCCCCTCCGGGTTATTTTGGACTGGTCGGCCTGGCCTATTGGATCTCCGGAGGCGCTTCCGACAGCGCGGCAATCGCCATCAATATTCTTTTCGGCGCGGCCACTGTGCTCCTGGCCGGATGGGTGGGCACGCGCTGGTTTGGCCGGAGTTGCGGAATCGCGGCGGCCGCCTTGGTGGCCTTGAGCGATTTTGACATCGCCTTTGCCCGCATGGCCCTGACGGACACGATGTTCGCGTTCTTGTTCCTGTTGTCGCTGGCGCTCATCGCCATCGCCCTGGAAAAAGACCGCGTTGTGTTTGCGCTGCTTGCCGGATTGACCGCCGGCGTCGCGTGGAACGTCAAGTACGACGGTTATTTCCCGGTGGCGATCGCGCTCGCCGTGATTATTTTCCAGGCGGCCACGAAACGGGAAGAGCGGATGAAACTCAAGCGCGCGCTCCTGCTGTGGGGTGTGATGGCGGGCATCGCTTTCGCGCTTTTCCTGCCCTGGGTGATCTATACGCAGGTGCGCTTGGGCGGCTACTTCGGCGTGGAGTCTTTCCACCAGCAGTTCTACACGTTTGCCTGGGCGGCCAATTTCAAGCAGCAGTTGGAAAACCAGATCTATTTCGAGGGGTTCTTGAGCCGCATTTCGCCGCTGGTGGCTTTTCTGGCGGCTCTGGCGGTGGAGGACGCGCGAGTCTGGTCGCACTGGCGATTTGTGTGCCTTGCCGCGGCCGGCCTGGCGGCGTGCGGGCTTGTGCTAGGTGGCGCGGGGACCTGCGTGGTGCTGGCGCTGATCGGTCTGGCCCCGTCGTGGCGGCGCGGCGAAGTGTTCGGCAAGCTGCTGGTTTCCGGAATTGCCGTCCTCTTTCTCCTGATCCCCTGTTACACGCCGTTCGCGCGCCTGGCGCTTCCCTGGACGCTGCTGGTGCAAATCGCCGCGGGTTTGGGAATGCAGGAAATATGGAATGCCGCGGAGTCCCGGGCCTTTTTCGCCAGTCCCAGCCGGAGCTTCGCCGGAGCTTTGTGCCTGATGAGTGTTTTGGCGGTGCCGATGGCCTCCGGCGGATTCACCTTCGCGAAGGTGGACCCATGGGATTCTCCCCCCAAGGACAGCATGCGACGCACAGTTGCCGCGATGAGTAAGCTGGTTCCTCCCGGGAGCATTATCTTCGTGGATGAGGAGCCCGACGCGGCGTTTTATTTTCGCCGCGCGGGATATACCACTTTCTGCACCATGCGGCTGTTCAATAGCTCCAGGGTGCCGGACGCATTCCAGGAATCGTCCACGCATGGGGGGGCGCCCATTTATGTCGTGGCGGGACCCTACGCGCAACTGGCGCCCGATTGGAATCCCATACCGGCGGAAATTCGCGTCCGGCTCAGCCTGGTAGCGCGATTTCTGACGCAACCCGGAGACGTGCGCCTGCTCGACGATTTCCCGCCCCAGGAAGCGCTGAAATACAGGGCGCATCCGGATGACCGCTACGACTTGCTGCTGATTCGCGTCGGTCCTCCGGTAGCCAAGCCCACGGCGGATGCCCCCGCGCATCCGGCGGCAAGCAATCAAGCCCAGTAGTTGCGGTCCAGCGCGCGGTATTGGATAGCTTCGCTCAGGTGCCGCGTGGCCACTTCGCCGGAAGCGTCCAGGTCCGCGATGGTGCGTGCAACTTTCAAGATACGGTCGTGGGCGCGCGCCGAAAGTCCCAGCCGCGTGACCGCCGTCTCCAGCAATTTCTCGCTCTCGGCGGAGATCGCGCAGTGCTTGCAAATCAGCTTGGGCGGCATCTGCGCGTTGGCATACACGTGTTTGTCTCCCTTGAATCGCTCCATCTGCAACTGCCGCGCGGCAATCACGCGCTGGCGCACCGCGGCGGAATCCTCCAGGGCGGGTTCGCCGCGCAGCTCCTTGTATTTCACGGCGGGCACTTCGATGTGGATGTCGATGCGGTCCAGCAGCGGGCCGGAAATCCTGGAAACATAGCGCTGGATTTGCGGCGGGGAGCAGTGGCACTCGTGCGTGGAGTCGCCGAAGAAGCCGCACGGCTGCGGGTTACTTCATTGCGATACCCAAGCGAATTTATCTAAACCTTGACTGAAACAATTCCAGGTCGAGGAGGCCGGCAACTCGGCCTGCGCAAATCTCCATCCACTCACCTCTGTGCCATACAGTGCCTTCGTAATAAGGGCTTGCCAGAGGTGCTGGACAGCCATTCCTGCAGAAAATATGCTTGGCTCATACCAAAACACCTAGGATCGCACCTAAAGGTGAAGGACGATGATTTGAGCATTCGGGAAGTGCTGGCTCATTGAGGCCATTGGAGTTAACCGGGCCAATAGGCTAGATTTCGACAGAAACGGAAGATCGTCAAAATTGATCAAGCGCCGTGGGTGGCGTAGCTATGAGGGACGTGCGATTAGTGGAGCGGATGCAAATTCGATAAGTAGCCCGAGGATGATATATCCCGGACTCACCTTCGCAAACCCGAAACCCAACACAACTATTCCCGAAAGGCCGATTAACAATTTAGCGACGATTCGTACTCTTCGGAGCGCCTTTCGCATTTGTTCGAGTGTACACCCGGGTGTGCTTACCTCTGCGATGCCCTGCCGGAGAGCGCGATTTCGCCGCTACTCAATGATCGTTTTATTTGTTAGCTTGCGCGTATGAAAGAAAAAGCGATTCGAAACCAACACACCAGCTAGTCCAAACGGGAGAGTCCAGTGACAACCTTTATCGACGATGCCCTAGCCGCGAATCGCGTCATCCTGCACACTATGGGCCCGCATGCAGAAGAAGCGCCCGAAGTCTTCATTAAGAGAAAGCAATCAGACATAGATCATCTCGGCTACACGTATTGGTATGAACGCTCCTTGCAGCCTCCGGTTGTTCAGGAGTTCTGTCGAGACGGAGAGCAACTCGGATCGCAGACGTATGTCCTCTTTTACGAAAGGGAGCCTGAAGGCGTCAGGAAGCAGCGACATGCTGGGCGACCGGCTGCGCGCGACTTTCAGTACATGACTCATTTCTGTTCAGAGGATCGTGACAGGGCACAGTTCGAACCAATCGACCGCCGAATGGGATACGTTACCGGTAGGTTGGATCGCGGAGCCTGCGGCATAGTTCTTGACCGCCTCGAAATCGTGAAGCCGGAACGAGGCCTCAACATGGCGGAGTGGACCGCTAAACCGAATGTCAGAGCCGGAGCTTGGTGTGCAGTTCGGAAGGGAGAGACAATCGAGATTAAGAACTGGTACGTTGTCGCCGTCGCACGTCTGAGCTTTCCTTACGGAGTTTGGTTTCGGGGTGTTAAGGCGGCTTAGGGGATAACTACCGAGTTTTGTGGCAATTCCTGACAAGCGGCTTCTCGGAATGTGAGCAGCCGCGAAACGCTGAGCCGCTGTAGCAAATTTCCACCTAGCCACCTGTGCCATGCTGTGCCTTAGCAATTAGGGCTTGCCAGAAGTGTCGGACGGCATCGTTTGGAAGAAGATACGAAGTTTCTAGCAAAGCACTGCAGGATGCGCCTAATGCGCAAGGACGCGCTTTCGGCGCGCAGGAGATCCTTATTCTGGTGAGGCTTTTGGAGTTAGATGCTTGATTCCATCGACAATCCTGAGAATAGCATTTTCCGGCCGACCTTCCCTTATGATCGACTACTTGAGGCACCATAGCCATCCATGCCGCGACGGGTACCTGTCCAATTTGATTAACCGCGTATATGGGAGAATGCTTTTGGCAGACGGGCCACACTCCTAAAAGGCGACTTTTTCGAGAGCCGACTGGGTCACGGAACCAGACATCGCGCCGCGACCTTGGGTGGGGCACATTTTTGTGCCAAGGGAATTCGTGACAAGGTCGCTGACGCTGTAGATCGATTCTTGAGCAACCGACTCGCTGAATCCCAAGAAATGACCTTAGCAAGCCTACAGTAACGGCTGGACCTGGTCTTCACTCGGCAATCCGGAACGTATAGACCTTCCCTTGTGAAGGTGCATTGAGGCTTGCGGATGTAGTGGGCGCGAGAAATGCATATTCCCCAACCCGGAGATTCTTCAACTGAACTGTGTAAACATGAGGCGCAATTTTCTCGAAATCGAAAT
>Ga0302326_10008512_pt1 | contig 22619 bp, 20 predicted proteins | sample Palsa_T0_3_FD_202264 | JGI IMG/M metagenome (GOLD analysis project Ga0302326, IMG submission 202264) | Peat permafrost microbial communities from Stordalen Mire near Abisko, Sweden - Palsa_T0_3 | ecosystem: Environmental > Terrestrial > Soil > Palsa > Peat permafrost | place: Sweden: Abisko... | reverse complement strand
CTTCGCGTCAGGCCCAGGGCCAAAACGGAAGGCCGCCGACATCCCCAAACTCTGAAGGTGGGCTATTTCCGCCATCACATCCGCCGGGGTAGCAATCGCCGTGATTCGATCCATTTCCGGCGCCAGCGGTTTAGCGCCGGCCGCGTTGATCGAAGCCTCGTCCATGCCGCTCGCGTAAAAATCGCCGACCCGCCGCTCGATGTCGTCTCCCGCCGCACCTTTTGCGGCCGCCGCCTCGCAGAGTGTCCGAAGCGCGTCCTGATTGCGCACCGCCAGCTCGCTGAAGCTGCCCCAGCGCGAATATTGAGGTGGAATCTCCGTCTCGCGAACCCACGTCCCGTTAACGTAGGAGAAGAAATCGTCCTGCGGTTTCACCGACGGGTCGATGTACTTCAGCTCGATATCCGCCCGCGCTGCGAGGGCCGTCATGCCGGCGGCAAGAATCGCCGCACGCAAAGGGTAGGTCATATCAGAACTATTGACCTACGATGTCCACCCGCAAGGGAGATGATAATATTTTGGCCGACAAAGTGTTGCGGCGCACATTCTATTCCTTCGGCTCCCCGCGAAGTGGATACCACCCGCCCAGGTAGGCCACCGGATCCCTCAATTGCGCCGCCTCCGCGTCGCCGAGTTGACGAGATTCCGGGAGGCGCTGGCTGACACCGAGGAGGCGTCCGTCCAGATCGGTGCTTTGGTACTCTAGGAAGCGCAGATGCTTGCCCCGGTCCTTGGGAGTAGGCTCCGCCTTAACCATTTCGCCCGGCGCCGCTGGTTTCTTGGGAGGCGAGTCCAGCTTCCAACCTAGGGGCGAAATACCGGGTCCCATCGCACAGTGGAGAAAGACCACTTCGCTAAAGGGAAACCGGATCGGCTCGATCCGAGCCAGCGCATACGATTGGACCGACGGATCCGTCTCGATGCGGCAATCGGCGAACAGGTAACCCGGGTGGTTCTGTTCGTTTCGCGCCTGGACCAAGTAGCCATTGCGCCTGGCCAATAGCCGGCAGCTGTCCAGGTACACGCTTCCACCACCCCAGATAAAATCCACATCGCCCTCCACGAAGCAATTTTTCATGTAGACCGTCCCGTCCATCCTCAGCGTGTCTTGAAAGCTTGAAAAATCGGCGTCCCTCAGCAGGCAGTGTTCGGCGTTAACCCGGAGCGCCTCCGCCTGAGATCCCCCCTTGGCGGTGGTGTTGCGGACCGTGAGGTTTTCCAGGACGGCGTCCGCGCCCTCGATCCAGACAGCCTGCCGGGCGCTCCCGCCGAATCGCGCATTGTTGGCATAGCCGATCGCGGTCCCCCGCCGATCCACTCCCTGCAGCGTGAGCCGATTCTTGCCCTTCGGTATGTGAATGAGTTCCTCGAACCAGCCCTTGCCAATCCGGATGACCATCCGTCCCGCGTGATCCGGTCGCACCCAGTCGATCGCTCCCTGAACCGTGCAAAAGTCGCCCGAACTGTCCGCCTCCACCTGCAGCATCTTCGCATCGGGCTCCGGAGCCTCATCGCGCGTGTGAAAAGTCCAGGAAACAACACCTAAGCCTCCCTTGGCGTCAGCTCCGCCCGGGCCGCCGCCGCCAGCATCGACGCTCAACGGCTTCAGTTTGACCACGGCCGTGTCGGTGCTCTCTGCCGGCGAAACGCCTTCCGCCGCTAAAAAACAGCCTGAATCCACGGTCACTGTGTAGGTCTTTCCATACGCGAGGACTCCCGGAAGAAGAGCCACCGTTGCGGTGTCGCCCGCCACGAGCACGGGACGATAGCGATAGGAGGTTCCGCCCACCACTCGGGTCGGCGCCTCCACGGAAAGATCCACGCTCTCCGCCACCGCTCCCGTCGCATTTCGGACCACAATCTTACCCATCGCCGCGAGCGTCACCGGACCCTCGAAATGAAGCACAAGGGTCGTATCCGGACACACCCGTCGGGCGCCGTCGGCCGGCGATAGGCGCATAATGCGCGGAGCCGCATGCGGAGCTTCGGGCGGCATCGCGACAAGCGGTTGCGCTAGGAGCGATGGGCGCACCGTGAGTGCGGCGCACAGAAGGACGATCGGGGTAACGAAGATTCGCATGGGTTTCGCACGGAAAGATTCGCCTACCCGATAGGTGATCTCGCTCCGCTTCCAGTCTGGGTGGCCTCCCAAATCGAGAGAGCCGGCGCGAAAGGAGCCGGCGGAATGCATCGGGGCCTACGCATCATCCCGAAGAAGATGCAGGGACTGTCGCCTTTTTCAACGCTTCGTAGAGTTCGGCAAGCCGCGGGGTCGCCACGCCCGCTGCCCGCGCGCGGCGAAGCGGTTCGCCCCAGATCATTTCGACCTCCACTTCACGGCCCGCTCTGAAGTCGACCAAGCTTGAGGGAGCGTAAGCACCCATCGGGGGCGTCACGTCATACTGCTGCTGCAAAAAATCGTCCGTGATCGTCACCCCGAATGCCGCCGCACCCTGCTGAACCTCCCGCATGAGCTCCATAACATTCGCGCGCAGGATAGGATCCGCACAGAGCCGGTCTGTCGTCAGCCCACCCGCCGCGATCGCCAGCCCATTAAAGGGTATATTCCAGACCAGCTTGTGCCAGCGTGCATCCAGCAGGCAGTCGGTCAGGCGAATTCGCATACCCGAAGCCTCGAAGCGCGCCGCAACCGCGCGGGTGCGTTCCGTCGCCGGTCCGGCAAACTCTCCTAGAGTCACGTAGCCGGGGTGGTGACAGAAGACCTCGCCCGGCGCGATCCGATTGACCGCGATGAAAGCCAGGCCGCCCAAAACACGCTCGGGACCCACGAGCTCTGCAAGAGCCTCGTCTGGCCCCAGACCGTTCTGCAGCGTCAGCACCGCCGTATCCTTTCCAAGAAGCGGCGCCAATAGTTCACCCAAGGCCGCGTTCGCCGTCGCCTTCAACGTCACCAGCACAAGGTCAGCCGGCCCCATTTCCGCCGAAGCCCCAAAAAACCCCGCCGGCCGCGCCTCGATCACTTCCGCACCCACCCGTGCGATCACCGTCCCCCGCACTCGCACCGCCGCCAGATCCCCCCGCATCAAAAACCGAACCTCGGCCCCACCCGCCGCCAGCCGCGCGCCGTAATAAATCCCCAGCGCTCCTGAGCCGACGACCGCAATGCGACTGAACGGTGCCTGCATCTGTAAACCAGGCTATTCGCCGCGCAGAGAAAGTCGCTAGCAGAAATTGCGTCAGGTCCTATGGGTCAGCGGGCAGTTTCGCGGCGCACAGGTCAACCGGAAATTGTCTTCCAGGCGAAGAGCCGCGAAACCTGCCCGCAGACCCATAGGACCGAGAGCAAGTTCGGTTGAGGACCTCCCTTCAGCGCAGAAACGCCTCGTGCAACCCGCCATCGACCGTGATCACCTGCCCGGTCGTCTTGCTTAGCCGCTGGCTCACCAGAATGAAGTACGCCTCCGCCTGATCCGCTGGCGTAATCGGAGCGCGCGTCAGCGTCCGGTCGGCATAGAATTGCGCAAGTTTCGAGACCAAAGAATCGGTCGCCTCATCGTCCTTGTAGGGAATCGCGTACTTCGCCAGGGAACCAATCACCCGGTCGCGCGGGAACATCGCGCTCCCCTGCACCACCGTCGCCGGCGCCACCCCGTTCACCCGCACCAGCGGAGCGAGCTCGATCGCCATTTCGCGCACCAGATGGTTGGCCGCCGCCTTGGACGTATCGTAGGCAACGGAGCCCTTTTTCGCCACCGCGGCGTTCGCGGAGGTCGTCAGAACAAGGCTGCCGCGCAGACCCTGCTCCTTCCATGACTTCGCCGCCTCGTCGCCAACCAGGTAACTGCCGCTGACATTGATCGCGAAAGTCAGCGCCCATTTGTCGTCCGGAATATGGCCGGTCGTATCACTCGGGACAAAAATACCCGCCGTGACGCAAATGGAGTCAAAGCCGCCATACGCGATCGACACATCGTCGAGCATGCGCCGGATGCTCGCCCGGTCGGTGATGTTGGAGGCAAGACCGATCGCCGGCCCGCAATCCGAAAGTCCTGTCCCGGCGACACCGATTCCCACCCCCAGTTTGTCGGTGATTTCCTTGGCCGTCGCCTGGGCCGCCCCCTCGTTGAGGTCGACGCACACGATGTGCGCGCCTTCCTTCACCAGCCGATGGGCGGTTTCCTTGCCGATGCCCGACCCCGCGCCAATCACGATGATGATCTGGCGCGCCAATTCTTTTTCGGCGGGCATGCGCTTGAGTTTCGCTTCTTCAAGCAGCCAATACTCGATGTCGAAAGCCTCCTGCTGCGGCAGCGCGATGTAACGGTCGATCGCCTCGGCCCCGCGCATGACTTCCACGGCGCAATTGTAGAATTCGGCCGTCACGCGCGATTCGGATTTATCCTTGCCCCAGGCGATCATGCCGACACCCGGGATCAGAACGACCGTCGGACTTGGGTCGCGCATCGCCGGCGAATTCGGGTGCTTGCACTTGGCATAGTAGGCCGCGTAGTCGCGCCGGTACTGTTCCAACGCGGAAGCGATCTTCTGCTTGAGAGCGGCTGCATTCTCGGCCTGGGGATTCCAATCGACGTACAGCGGCTTGATTTTCGTGCGGAGGAAGTGGTCGGGACAGGAGGTGCCCAACTCGGCCAGGCGCATCGCGTCGTTGGAATTGACGAAGCGCAGAATCTTCGCGTCGTCCTGAACCGTGCCGATGAACCGGCGCTCACGCGAGATCTGGCCCCGCAGCCAGGGAAGGATTCCAGCAAGGACCTCGCGGCGCCGAACGGGGTCGAGTTCGGAGCACTTCGCGCCGCCAAAAGCGGCCGCATCTCCGCCCTTCGCCGCATATTTGCCCTCGATGTACGCGGACGCGCGCTCGATGAAATTGAGCGTATGGACGTAGCACTCGCGATCATCGTCGGCCCACGAAATGAATCCGTGCTGCCCCATCATGATGGCGCGCACGTTGGGCTGATCGCGCGCAATGTTCTGCATCGCAAGCCCGAGTTCAAAGCCCGGGCGCATCCAGGGCACGTAGGCCATTTCGCCGCCGAAAATCTCCTTCGTCAGTTTTTCGCAATTCTCGGAGGCCGCGATCGAGATGATCGCGTTGGGATGCATGTGGTCCACCTGCCGGCCGGGCAAAAATGAATGGAGCGGGGTGTCGATCGACGAGGCGCGCGGATTGAGATTGAACGTCGCATGGGTGTACATGCCCACCATGTCGTCCTCAGCGGGAGTCTTGACCCCCTTGTTGGACCGGGCGGCGTAGTTCGCCTGCAGGGCGATGAGGCGATCCTGGTACAGCGATGAGAAATTCTCACGCGTGCTGGTGCGCAGATCGCCGCCGGATCCCTTGACCCACAGCACTTCCGTGGCCTTGCCAGTCAGCGGATCCTTTTCGCCCAGCTTGGCCGAGGTGTTGCCGCCACCGGTGTTGGTGATCCTCTGATCCGCGCCGAGCAGATTGGAGCGATAGATGAGGCGTCCGACCGGATCGAGCGACGCCGCCTTGGCGTCGTCCCAGGCGTAGGTGACATATTTATAATCGGCCATGGAAGGAGAGATAAGGGGAGTCGACACTGCCCGTATCATGCCGACTAGGCAAGGCCCAGCACTTTTTGGCGGTGGTGTTCGTCGGACCGTCCGGCAATTCGGCGGACTTGGTTGGGAGCGAGGAATCGGACTCCTCCGCCGGCCGCTGCGGCCGCGGCAAATATCTCCGCGGATTTGACGGCCATAAGGGTGGCGGCGAGAACAGAGCCGGGCGTCGGGCCCAGCGCGATCAGTCCGTGATTCTCGAGCAGGATCACACGCGGAAGAGCGCCGACGCGCCGGCCGAACGCAACGACTCCACGCCGGATGGCCAGAGCGAGGGGAAGTCCTGGGTCGGTGTAGGGAACCAGCACGCTCTCGGTGCCACAGCAGACGATCTGGTCTGGAAAGAGGCGCCGCGCAGCAAACGCACGCGCGTGCCGGGAGCAGAGCAACGCGTTCACCGCCACCGGGTGGGTGTGCCCGACATAGGCGACGCCGGGGAGCGTCAGCAGGTAGGCATGAAAAACGGCCTCGACCGAAGGCTTTGCCGCCCCGGCGTCGACTCGGGAAGCCAGGAGACGCCGGCCGATCTCTTCGTCCGGAATATTTCGCTGGTTGAGGAGGTCCAGCAGGCCGTCGAACCGGCACTCGGTCACACCGGAACGGCCCAGGGTGGCGAGATTGGCGCCGCTCGCTTTGACCAGGAAGCGGTCGGCAGCGGAGCGTGTCGACGCGTTGCCCTCGCCCAGGATCGCCAGCTTGCGCTCCTCGCGTCCCAGTTCGTGGGATAAGTCGAGCAGCCCGCGGAGCGTTGGCGCGGCCGCCGCCATCAAAGGACCGTATTGTCCGTCAGGCGGACCTCGTCCACCCAGGCCGAGATCGCCATAAGCGTGCGGCCAGGGACGACCTCTCGCTTCGGCTCCATCGTGTCGATATCGACAATCGAAGCGTAGATGATACGGAGCCGTCGATGCTGGCTGAGGATGTGGGTCGCCTCCGCGACCAGGCGATCGGAGCTTCGGACGCCGGATTCCACCATCTCACGCGCCTTGGCCAGAGCCTGGCTGATCGCCACAGCGTCCGCGCGCATGCCGGTGGTGAGCGTCGGGTTCTTCACGCCCGCGGCCAGCCCATCGGTCTCCCGAACCGTGGGCACCACCACAAACTCGACCTCAAAATTGAGGTCCAGGGCCATTTTCCGAAGCACGGCGACATCCTGGGCGTCCTTCTGTCCGACAACGAGGCGCGTGGGCCCGACGATGTTCAGAAGTTTCACCACCAGCGTGGTCACACCGCGGAAATACCCCGGACGGGCGATGCCGCAAAGGGGCTTGCCGATCGCCTCTTCCGTGACGTGGGTGGAATAACCCTTGGGGTAAATCTCCTCCGGACCCGGGGTGAATACCAGCGCAACACCCAGCTTTTGGCAAAGCTCGAGATCGGCGGTCAGACTCCTTGGGTAAGAAGCGATATTTTCGCTGGCGCCGAAACTCAGCGGATTGACGAAAATCGAGACCACCACAGGCGCGCCCAGGGCAACTGCGGCGCGGATCAGCGCTTCGTGGCCCGCGTGGAGAGCGCCCATGGTGGGCACCAACGAAAGGGACCCCGCCTGCGCCTTGAGTTCGGCCGCGCATGCGCGCATGGCCGCGACCGCGTCGATCGTCTTCATTTCCATGACGGGCGGGCGGCGGGTCTCATGCACATAAGCTGCGCGAATCATAAGGGGTTCGGCGACGGTGACAAGCACGGCCTTGCGCCACCGATCGCTTGCAGTCCGGCTCCCACCCCGGATATTCCTCAAAGCTCCATCCACGCCGCATGATCCGAATCAACGAGAACTACACCAAGCTCAAGGCTTCCTACCTCTTCGCCGATATCGCCCGAAGGGTATCGGCCTATGCGGCCGCGAACCCGCAGAAGCCCCTGATCCGACTCGGCATCGGCGATGTGACCGAACCACTTCCTCCCGCGTGCATCGAAGCGATGCATGCGGCGACCGACGAAATGGCGAAGCGTTCGACGTTCAAGGGCTATGGACCCGAGCAGGGCTACGGATTCCTTCGCGAGGCAATCGCCCAAAACGATTACGCAGCCAGGGGATGTGCGATCGAAGCGGACGAGATCTTTGTCTCGGACGGCGCGAAGTGCGATTGCGGCAACATTCAGGAGATCTTCACCACAGACCTGCGGCTCGCGATCCCGGATCCTGTGTACCCGGTCTACCTGGACACCAACGTGATGGCGGGCCGAACGGGAGCCAGCGTCGACGGACGCTACGAGGGCGTCCTGTACCTCGATTCGACGCCCGCCAATGGATACGTGCCGGCGATCCCCGAGGCCGCCGCCGACCTCATCTATCTCTGCTTCCCCAACAATCCCACCGGGGCGGTCGCCACGCGGGCGCAATTGGAGGCCTGGGTCGCCTACGCGCGGAAGCACCAGGCGGTGATCCTATTCGATTCCGCCTATGAGGCGTACATCCGCAATCCCGATGTGCCCCACTCCATCTATGAAATCGCGGGCGCCCGCGAGGTTGCGATCGAATTTCGGAGTTTCTCCAAGACCGCCGGCTTCACCGGCATGCGCTGCGCCTACACTGTGGTGCCCAAGGCGCTCAAGGCCTGGGACTCCAAGGGCGGCGAACAGTCGCTCCATGCACTCTGGAACCGCCGGCACACCACGAAGTTCAACGGCGTCGCCTATCCGATTCAGAAGGCGGCTGCGGCGATTTTCACCGAGGCCGGCCGCAGCCAGACTCGAGCCCTGACCGATTTCTACCTGGGCAATGCGAAGCTTATCCGCGAGGCGATGGGCCAACTCGGCCTGCCGTGCATCGGGGGTGACAACGCCCCTTATATTTGGGTCAACACCGGCCGCGACTCCTGGGAGTTCTTTGATCTCCTGCTCAACCGCGCCCAAGTCGTCTGCACACCGGGCGCCGGATTCGGGAAGTGCGGCGAGGGACATGTCCGCATCAGCGCCTTCAATAGCCGCGAGAACGTTGAACAGGCGCTCGCCCGGATCGCCGAAGCGGTGGGTTGAACCGCCCCCGGATCACGTCCCTGGAGATTTCGGGAAGACCCCTTCGATCTCCTGAGCAAGCGCCGCCGCGTCCGCGCTGAGGAGGCCCGCCAGGCGGCCAAAATCCTTCCCATCCCAAGCGGCCTCCGGTGCGGTAAACATTCGACGGACCACCGTCCGAGGTTCGGCCCCTGTCGTCGACAACTCGATGACCGCGGCGAAAACCGCCGTCCCGGCCGCTCCCCGGGTGGCGGAGACTCCCTCACAGCGGACGATGTGCACGGTCAAATCGTAGTCGCGGCGCCCCTCCAGCGGAAATGGCGGGGAAAAAACATCCGCCACGACGGGGTCCTCGAGCAGCTGCGCCCGAATGACTCGCGCGACCGAATGCTCCAGCGGCTCGGCCCAACGGTCGTACTCTTGGAATGCGATCTCGTTCTCCGCGCGACGGACGACAATCTGTCGGCTGCCGAGGTACGCGGCGAGCGTCACCGGCTTAAGCCCGATGCGCAGGCCCTCGGGGGCGGACGCGTGCGGAGCGCCGCTCAGCGCCGGCTCGGTCAGCAGGAAATACCGAGTGTAGTCGGGTTGGGGCGGCGGAACAAGGCCGCATCCCCCCATGAGCACCCCCATGCCGAACGCGACTAAGCGGAACCGGGGCGGTAGTGAAGGCATAACGTTCATGGCGTAGAGGGCGGTGGTTTGCGGCCGCTGATCAGAGCGCTCGGATTGCGCTCAAGGAAATCCGCGAGACGCTGGATCTCCTCGGCGGCGTCGGCCAGACGAGCAAGCGCCCGGTCCGCATCAGCTCCCAGATTCTGCTGGGAATCCACAAATCGGCGGGCGGTCAGCGCCGCCGCGTCAAAGTCCTTGAGCGTCGCCTGCGTCTGCGCGAGGGCGGCCTTGAGCTGGTCGCCATTGGTATCCACCTGATGTTCGAGTTTCGCCATCACGCCGCGCAGCGCTTCGAGGGTTCGGTCCAGGCTGACGAGCATCTTGGTGACCTCAGGCGACCTCGCCAAGGCGTCGACCGACTCCCCCGTTTTGCGCCATTGAGCGACCAGCCCCTTGACGTCCACGCCCTCCAGATCGACGCGCGCCGCCGTCACCGTACGCTTGATCTCCACGGAAAGCCCCTGAAAATCGACCGCCTGGAGTCGTCCCAGGATATTCGAAATACTCGCCTGAAATCCCGAGAGGGCCGAGGGCACCGACGGCACGACGACATACTTCGCGTCCGGCGCCACCACCGCTTCCGGGTATTGCTTCGGGTCTAGAAAATCGAGCTCCACGAACAGCAGGCCCGTGGCCAGTCCGGCGACTCCCAACTGTGCGCGCAGACCGTGGTTGACGAGCTCCTTGAGGCGGTCCTGGGCCGCCACCCGGAGCACCGCGCCGTGCTCATCGGTGATTCGGTCGTGATCGAGTTCACAGACGACCGCAGCCAGCGAACCGTTGGTCGTGGGATCGTAGCGGATCGACAGATCCACCACGCGGCCCACGCGGACACCGCGCAGCTTGACCGGAGCGCCAAGGTCCAACCCGTGCACCGACTCGTCGAAATAAACCATGAAGCGCTCGGGGCGGGTCAGGAAACTGAGGCTCCCGAACGCCAGCAGTGAAATCACGCCCAGGGCGAAGGCTCCCAGGACAAACGCCCCGACAACCGCGGGACTGATCTTTGTTTTCATACGGGTTTGTCGGCGGAAAAGCGGAGGAAATCGGAAACACGCGGATCGGACGAGCCCGCAAGTGCTCGGGGTGTCCCTTCGGCAATAATCCCCTGGGCGGTCGCGTCGAGCATGATGAGTCGGTCCGCAAGACCGAAGATCGACTCCAGGTCATGGGAAACGATGACAATCGTCGTGCCGAACGTGTCGCGTATCCCGGATACCAGCGCGTTGAGGCGGCGGACGTTGATGGGATCGAGGCCGGCGGACGGCTCGTCGAAGAAAACGATCTGCGGATCCAGAGCCAGCGCCCGGGCCAGGCCGGCGCGTTTGCGCATGCCTCCGCTGATCTCCGCGGGGTAGTAATCCTCGAATCCGGAGAGCCCGACCTGAGCCAGACGAAAGGTGGCCAGGCGGTGAATCTCCTCCTGGGGCAGGCTGGTGTACTCCTCCAGAGGCAGGGAGACGTTCTCCCTGAGCGTTAGGGACGTCCAGAGAGCCCCGTTCTGAAAAAGCATTCCGAAGGTTCGAAGCATCTGGAGGCGCTCCGAGGGCTGCGCTCCGGTAAAGGAACGTCCAAGAAAGCGAATGTCGCCTCCCACCGGCCGGGTCAATCCGACCAGCGTGCGCAACAGGGTCGTCTTCCCACAGCCCGAACCTCCGATTACGAAGAAGATCTCGCCCCGGCGAACCGTGAAATGGACGTCCTTGAGGACCGTGCGACCGTCATAGCCGCATTCGAGTCCGGCGACTTCAATCGCCGTCCCCGCATCGCCGGGCACCACCGGACTTTCCATGCCCTTAGAGTCCGAAAGCATTGAAGAGGACGGCAAAGAGCGCGTCGGCTGTGATGATCAGGATGATGGCGGTGACCACCGCGGAGGTCGTTGCGTGGCCGACACCCGCGGCGCTTCGTTCCGCCTGAAGGCCGCGCAGACAGCCGGAAAGGCCGACGATCAAACCGAAGGCCACTGCCTTGATGAGCCCGACCGCCAAGTCTGGGAGATCGACGATGGTCAGCATCTCGACCCAGTACGCGGTCGGCTGGATGCTGAGGACCGTCTTGGCCACCACCATGCCGCCGAGGACTCCCATGCTGTTTGAATAGAGGGCCAGCAGAGGCATCATGATGCTGAGCGCCAGGAGGCGGGGGAGCACCAGGAAGCGCACCGGAGAAATCCCAAGGGTCGATAGGGCGTCGATCTCCTCATTGACCTTCATGCTGCCCAGCTGGGCCGCAAAGGCCGCGCCCGTCCGCCCCGCCAGCACCACCGCCGCCATCACCGCCCCCATCTCGCGGGTCATCGCCACCCCTAGAATATCCGCCACATAGATGTCGCCGCCGTAGCGCCGCAGGACGATCGCACCCGAATAGGCGAGCGTCAGGCCGACCAGGAAACTCACCAAGCTCACGACCGGAAGGGCCATAGCCCCGCAGGCCTGCATTTCCGCCAGGCAGTCCTTCCAGCGAAAATGTCCCGGATTGAGAACACTCCGCCGGGTCGCCAACGCGCATTCTCCCACGAACTGGAGAATGAAACGCATCTCCCGGACGGCTTTGCGGGTCGCCAAGCCCACCGTGACCAACAAGTTCTCGCATCGATCCACCGGGGTGGCGGCCTCCCGAGTCGCCTCGATCTGGACCAGCAGGGCCCTGAGGCGCTCCGGAAGCGCGCTGCCGTCCCATTCGGCTCGCTCAACGACGGACCAGCGGGCGGCCTGATCGAGAAAGAGGAGGAGCGACATGTCCCAGTAACCAAGGCCGTCCGGAACCACGCGCAGGCGCCCGGAGACCTTGGCCGGCGCGAGATCCTTCCATTGGGGCAGCGCTTCGCTCAGGCGCCAGACCCCTCCCACGCGAAGCTCCACGAGGTCCCCGTCGGCGCGCACGGTCGCGCGAGCGTCGGTGGGATTCTGCAGAACGGGCATCGCGCCAATGTCGCCTCGACGCGGCCCGTGTTCCAGTCCTTTCTGGCGAGCCATTTTGAACGTGCACCCCGGCGCCTCAAGCGACAGAGGTGGCTCCTGCGCGCGGATATGGACCCTTTCCACACATTTCTCTTCGACCTCGACGGCACGCTGATCGACCATTTCGAGGCGATCCATCGGTGTTATTCCTATACATTGCCCAGGGTGGGACTGCCTGCGCCTACCCCCGCCCAGGTGCGCGCCGCGGTCGGAGGCGGACTTGAGGACGCCATGGCCCGTTTCGTTCCCAAGGAACGCCTGGCGGAGGCCATGACCCTCTATCGCGCCTACTGGCACGAGACGATGCTCGACGGAGTCAAGGCCATGCCGGGCGCTCGGGAATTGCTCGATGCGGTGGCTGCCCGCGGGGCCAAGGCCGGTGTCCTGACCAACAAGCTGGCGACCTCGTCCCGCCTGATTTGCGACCATTTGGGCTTCACGCCGTTCCTCGGAGCAGTGGTGGGCGCCGGCGACACCGAATGGCTGAAACCGGAACCGCGGCTCACGAGGCACACCCTCGCCCTCCTGGGTGCGGAATCGAACGGAGCGCTGTTTGTCGGCGACTCCCCCTTTGACATCGCCACCGGCCATGGGGTCGGCATTCCGTGCTGGGTCGTGACCACCGGAACCCACAGCGGCGAGCAGCTCAGGGCAGAAGGGGCCGACGCGATCTTCGAGGACCTGGACGCAATCCGGTCGGCGCTGCGTTGACCGTGCCTCCGTCCGCGGTCAAATCCACACTCGCCGGCGTGTTGGAGCGCATCCTCTTTCACAACGAGGACAACCACTATACGATCGCCGATCTGCGTCCAGAGACGGCCGGAGCCGGCGACAAGCCCGCGGTGGTGACGATCGTCGGGCCCCTTCCCGGCGTCGAATGCGGCGAAACCCTCCAATTGACCGGAGAGTGGACGCATCACGCCCAGCACGGAGCCCAATTCAAGGTGGCCTCCTTCCGCAGCGAGCTGCCTTCAGGCGTGTATGGGATTCGCAAATACCTGGGCAGCGGACTCGTTCCGGGCATCGGGCCCGCCTACGCAAACAAGATCGTGGACGCATTCGGCACCGACACGCTGCGGGTCCTGAGCGAGGAATCCGCGCGCCTGCGCGATGTCGAAGGCATCGGCAAGAAGCGCGCTCTCGCGATCAAACAGGCCTGGGACAGCAAGCGCCTGGAGCGGGAGGTGTACATTTTCCTCCAGACCTACGGCGTCAGCCCCGGCCAATGCGTCAAGCTCGTGAAGCGCTACGGCGCCCAGGCGAAGGATATTCTCACGGCGGAACCGTACCGGGTCGCGCGCGAGATCGATGGGATCGGCTTCAAGACCGCGGACCGCATCGCCATCAACCTCGGCTTCGCCAACGACGCCCCGCCAAGACTCGACGCGGGCATCCTGTTCGCCTTGGAGACGCTGCAGGAGGAAGGCCATACCGCCTATGGCGAGGCCGATTTGCGCGACCATACGGCGGCTCTGCTGGAAACGTCGGTCACGCTGGTGGAGGCGCGGATCGGCGCCTTGGTCGCCTCCCAGCAGCTCGTCCGGCATCTGCCGGCCGGAGTCGCCAACCCCCTCCCTGGCTCGGGCAAGATTCAACTTCCCATGCTTGACCGTGCGGAGGCGCGGATCGCCGGCGCCGTCGCGCGTCTCAACAAGGTTGCCAGCGGACTTCCGCCGATCAAGGCGGAAGCCGCCGTCGAATGGGCGCAGCGCAAGGCGGGCTTCGAGTTCCATCCTCTCCAGCGGGCCGGCGTCGAGAATGCGCTCAAGCACAAGCTTTCGATTCTGACGGGCGGCCCCGGCACGGGAAAGACCACAATCCTGAGGGCGCTCGTCGAAATCCTGAAGGCGAAGAATGTGCGCGTGCATCTCGCCGCTCCCACGGGCCGAGCAGCGCAACGGCTCGCCGGAACCACCGGAGGTTACGCCTCCACGATTCACCGGCTCCTCCGCTTCGACGCGTCCGCGGGCGGATTTACCGTGAATGAACAGCACCCGCTCGCTACGGATTTTCTGGTGGTCGACGAGGCATCGATGCTCGACACGCGTCTGGCGTCGGCCCTTTTGCAGGCAGTCCCTTCCAAGGCGCACCTGCTCCTGGTGGGGGACATCGATCAGTTGCCGAGCGTGGGGCCGGGCAATGTTCTTCAGGACCTGATCGCCGCCCGTTGCGCGCCGGTCACGCGCCTCTCGGTCATTTTTCGCCAGCACCGCCTAAGTGGAATCGTCACGACGGCCCACGCAGTCAATTCGGGCGACCCATCGCTGCCTCCATCCGTGGAGGATCTGAGCGCTCTCGATCCGGCGAATGATCTGGTGTTCGTGCGCGCCGATTCGGCCGAGGACTGCGTCCATAAGGTTGTGCGCCTCTGCGCCGAATTTGCTCCCCAGCGCTTGTCTGGACTCGATCCGGTCCGCGACGTCCAGGTGCTCGCCCCGATGCACAAGGGGGCCGCGGGAGTCGGCAATCTCAACCTCCAGCTGCAGCAAGCACTCAACGGCCGGTCCCGCGGGATTCGCACGACGGGCGGCGAATTTCGGCCCGGGGACAAAGTGATCCAGCTGCGCAACGACTATGACAAAAATCTTTTCAACGGCGATATCGGACGGGTGGAGGCGGTCGACGCCGAGTCGGGAACGCTCACCGCCGAGTTCGACGGAGAGCGCCATCGGTTCGAACGGGGCGAGATGGGGCAGCTGGCCCTCGCCTACGCGATCAGCATCCACAAGTCGCAGGGAAGCGAATATCCCGTCGTCATCGTTCCGCTCCTCAAGGCGCATTTCATGATGCTGCAGCGCAATCTCCTCTATACCGCCATCACCCGCGGACGCCGCCTTGTGTTCATTGTCGGCGAACCGGCTGCCTACGCCATGGCGGCGCGCAATGGGGAATCGCGGCTGCGCGTGACGCAGCTGCGCGAACGGATCGGTCAATTCGGACCGCCAGCCAGCGCCTGAGCCTGGATGTCTTCGATCCGTTTCTCCAGCGTGGCGACCTCGGCAGCCACCTCGCTCCGCGCCTTCGCCTGATCGCGGTTGGTGGCAAGGTTGAGGTGAGCGGTGTCGTTGATCAGCTGGCCGGGCAGAGTCATGATGCGCGGCAGCACCGCCTGGTCCCGGAATGTGTCGACGTATTTCTGGCCAAGTTCCTGCGAGTAATGCACCGCCTCCTGCGCCGCCATCTGAGATTGCCTCAGCTCGGAGGTAAGCTGGACGTTGCGGGCTTCGGCGCTCCTGACCTTCTCGTCTGTCTGAAGGCCGTCGCGAGTCGCCAGGTCCGCGAGCATCGGCCGTACCTTCTCAGCCGTGCGTGTCGACAGGCGTTCGACCTGTTCATCCTCCATCTGTTTGAGCTCGGTGGACGAATGCGGAGGCGGCGCCGGCTGAACTCTCTTGGCAATCGCGTCGGCGAGGGCGTCGATCCGTTGTCCGTTGATGCGTTCGACCTCCTCATCGGGGCGGAAAAGGTCCGCATCGCGCTTGGAGATCGCATTTTTCAATAGAGCCGTCGTCGCCTCGAGCTGGCGGCGGTTGTCATCGGCCGTGACGCGGAGAGCGTCGTTTTGCTCGCGCAGCGGAACGATCATCAGCTGCTGCGTGGCGATGTTTTCATGATGAAGCCAAACAGCGGCGGCCACGACAACGACCGCGAGTACGACTATCCCAGGAGTCTGCTCCTTGATTCTTTGAACGACCATGTTTGGGAGAAGTTTGAGGGGCGAGGCGAAGGATCGATCGCGTGGGACCGGCGATTTCCCAACCGGGTTCCAAGGGATCGTTTTAGTATATTCTTATCAATGTTTTGCACAGTATACCAGGAAGCGGGGGACCGGGCAAGTCCTAGCCAATCGCCGGCGGCCTCAGCGGCCTAGGCGGCGGAGCGCGCGATTGACCTTATCCAGGTCGCAAAGGGCCGGATCATAGTCCGGCCCGAGCCATTCATTCCACTCCCGTCCCAACTCGCTCAGGGGGGTCTTGAGGCAGGCTAGCATGTCGTGGAAGGCCTCCAAGCCGCCGCAATCTTCGGGAGGCCCGGCGCGTTCTCCGGCCAGGCAAAGCGGATACCGGAAGCCCTTTTCTGCGACGCCCAGTTTTTCGATCCGCACCTCGACCTGCCAGCCTTCGCCGAAATGATATTCATACATAAACCGTTCCCGATGGGAGAGATCAAGCTCGGCGAGCGTCACGTCGCGGTCGTCCTCGATCACGATGTCGTCGCGTTTAACTGGATTGCCGAATTTTAGGTCGTCGAGGGCAAAAGCGTGCGTTTGGTAATCAAACCAATCGAAAACCACCTGGATCGAATCATGAAGGCGTGACAGCCACATCGATTCGCGCACGAGCAGGCGGCGCCAAACGCGCGGTTGAGCCCCCACGACGGACAACCGCAGGGTCAGGACCGTCTCCGGCGGTCGTTTTGCGCGGCCGCCCTTGCCCTCGTGCAGCGAAATCATCGGAGGGCGACGCTAAGCCGTTTCAGCTCGGGCGATCAAGTCGGCTCGCCGAAAACACAAAAGGCGCCCGCGAAGGCGCCTCTTGTGACCTAACACCAAGCAAACCGTTAGAACTACAAACTGACTACACCGAGTAAGACGCAGTGGTTTGAATAACGTTCAAAATCGAAAAGTCGCGGGCGCGGAGCGGCTCCCGTCGGCCGCGACCCCCTAAAACACAGCGAGCGCCCATTTAAGGACGCTCGTTGTGACCTAACACCAAGCAAACCGTTAGAACTACAAACTGACTACACCGAGTAAGACGCGGTGTTTTCGGAAACGCTCAAAATTATTCCTGACTTTCCGGAACGGGTCCGATTCTACGCGATCAGCCCTGCCAGAATCGCCGGGGGGGTCGGTACTTTGGGCGTCGATTTTAAGGGGTAGCGGAAGACTTCATTCTCGTAATTCCGAAATACAATCTCTTCGTCGGTAACGCTTAACACATAATCGGGATTGATCGGCACTTTGCCCCCGCCGCCCGGGGCGTCGATCACGTACTGGGGGATGGCATAGCCCGTGGTGTGGCCGCGGAGCGCGCGAATGATTTCGATCCCTTTGCGAACATCGACCTTGAAGTGGCTCCCGCCCGTTATCAGGTCCATCTGGTACAGATAGTACGGCCTAACGCGCATCCTTAAGAGCCTGTGTATCAACGCCTTCATCACATTGGCATCGTCATTCACCCCGCGCAATAGCACGCTCTGGTTGCCCAGCGGAACGCCGGCAAAAGACAGGCGTTCGCAGGCGGCCTTGAGCTCTGCGGTGCACTCCCGCGGATGGTTCACGTGGATGCTCATCCAGATCGGGCCGTGGCGCTTGAATATTTCGCAGAGCTCCGGGGTGATCCGCTGCGGAAGAAATACCGGGATTCGCGATCCAATCCGTATGAATTCGACGTGCGGGATCGCGCGAAGCCTGCTGATCAAATGTTCTAATTTCTTGTCAGACAGCAATAACGGATCGCCGCCCGACAGCAGGACGTCGCGGATCTCCGGGTGCGATTCAATGTAGCGCAGGCCCTGCTCATATTCCGGATGGAAATTGTACTCCTGGGCATTCGAGACCAGCCGGCTGCGGGTGCAATAACGGCAGTAGGCGGCGCACCGATCCGTCACCAGGAAGAGCACCCGATCGGGGTAGCGATGAACGAGTCCGGGAACCGGCGAATGGGCGTCCTCGCCGAGGGAATCCAACCCTTCCTCCGCGCTGACCAGCATTTCCTCGCCGCGAGGAATGACCTGACGGCGAATGGGGCAATGAGGGTCGTCGCGATCGATCAGATTGAAGAAATAGGGGGTGATCGCCACCGCGAGCTTCTGGTCCGCATGGGCGCATCCCGCCTTTTCCTCAGGCGTCAGCGTCATCAGCCTTTCGAGCTGCTCGCCCGAGGTCAGGCGATTCTTGAGCTGCCAGGTCCAGTCACGCCAATCGGAGGCGGGAATGTGCTGCCATAGCCCCTGACCCTCAAACCAGGCGGCACGATCTTCGGTGTAGGGCATCTTGGGATTGGCAAAACGCTTAGGCGCCTCCCGAGGTATGTCAAATCACCTCCCGAATCTCCTTGGCAGCCTTTGGGGCGGGGTTTGTTCTCGGACTTTGATGTCCACTCCCAAGACCGCAGTTCTTGCACTCGAAGACGGCAGCGTCTTCCACGGGCTTGCCTTCGGCGCCGACGCGACCATCGCCGGCGAATGCGTCTTCAACACGGCGATGACCGGCTACCAGGAGATCCTCACCGATCCCTCCTATTTCGGGCAGATCGTGACCATGACCGCCGTGCAGATCGGAAACACCGGGATCAACGATGAGGACACCGAGGCGCCCGGGCCCAAGGCGAGCGGCTTTGTCGTCCGCGAGCTTTCCCCGCACGTCAGCAGCTGGCGCTCGAAGACCTCGCTCGCGAGCTACCTCGCGCGGTACGGAATTCCCGCTATCAGCGAAGTGGATACACGGGCGCTCACCAAGAAGCTCCGGGTGGAAGGCGCGATGAAGAGCTGCCTGAGCACCCTTCCCATCAGCGATGCCGACGCGGTCGCGCGGGCGCGCGCCTGGCGCGACATGGCCGGCACCGACTACGTCCGCGATGTCACCTGCGCGAAGCCGTTCATCTGGAGCGACAGCGATCCGGCCAACCACAACGCCGCCTATGTGCCGGCGGGGACGACGCTTGGCCTGACAAGCCCACCCACGAAGAGATTCCGCGTGGCCGCGTTCGATTACGGGGCCAAGCAGACGATTTACCGCAAGCTGGTCCGCCACGGCTTCGAAGTGGAGGTGTTCCCGGCGAGTGCGACCGCCGCCGAAATCGGCGAACACGCTCCGGACGGGGTATTCCTGTCGAATGGCCCGGGCGACCCCGGCGCCCTCCCGTATATCCATAAAACGGTGACCGAACTGATGCCCGACTTTCCGATTTTCGGCATCTGCCTGGGACACCAGATGATCACCCATGCGATGGGAGGGAGCACCTTCAAGCTGAAGTTCGGACACCGCGGCGGCAATCAGCCTGTCAAGAATCTGGAGAGCGGGCGGGTGTCGATCACCTCCCAAAATCATGGTTTTGCGACCGACCCAAAGAGCGTAGAAAAGGGCGGCGGCATCGTGACTGAAATCAATCTCAATGACCGGACGGTCGAAGGGCTGCGCCACCGAGAGCTGCCGGTATTCTGCGTCCAATACCATCCCGAGGCGGCGCCCGGACCGAATGACGCCGATCCGCTCTTCACCGATTTCTACCGCTTGATCGAGTCGCGGAAGGCCGGAAAAATCTGAGCCTCAAGCCGGCTCCGGCTCGAGCCATCTTTTGAACTTTTCGGCGTCCTCCGGCGTATCCACGCCAATGGTCGGGTCTTCGGTGAAACCGACTGCAATGGTGCCCCCGCTCTCGATCACGCGGAGCTGCTCCAGCCGCTCGATCTGCTCGAGCCGTCCGGGCGGCAGGCGGGCGAACCTTTCGAGAAAAGCGGCCTGATACGCATAGAGACCCAAGTGCCGGTAGCAGGGGTTGGCCCTGACCCAGGCATCGTCGAGCCTGTCCATGCGGTCCCGGGGAAAGGGAATGGGCGCCCGGGAGAAATACCGGGCGTGCCCGCGAGCATCGCAAACCACTTTGACCTGGTTGGGATTGAGGAAGTCGGAGGCGGCGGCGAAAGGCGTCGCCAAGGTCGCCATGTCGGGGGCGGCGTGGCCGGCATCGCCCCCGGCCAGCAGATGAGCCAGGAGGCGAATTTGGCCGGCCGAAACCAGGGGTTCATCTCCCTGGACGTTGATGACGCAGGCGGCTCCGACGGTGCGATTGGCCTCCTCGATACGGTCCGTGCCGCTCGCGTGGTCGGTCCGGGTCATGATCGCAGTGAAACCGGCGCCTTCGAGGCAATCCCTCAGAAGCTCATGATCCACCGCGAAATATAACGGATACTCGGGGGTTTCCCGGCGGATCCGCTCTCCGACCCATAAAACGAGAGGCTTGGCGCCTATCTTATGTAAGAGCTTGCGTGGGAACCGACTAGATTCGAGTCGGCAAGGCACAATGATCGCGACACCGGGCATCCGGCCCAAGGCTGCCATGGGGTTTTTGAGTTGCAAGCCGGGCGCAGGTGGAGAGGGTAAGCCGTCCATGAGCACCAGCGACGCCACACCAGCCGCCCAGCAACTCGTCAAAGAGTTGGTGGTTCAGAACAAGCTGGGCATCCATGCCCGGCCGGCGGCGATGATCGTCCGGATCACCAACAAGTTCAAAGCCGAGGTTTTTGTCGAAAAGGATGATGAACAGGTGAATGGAAAGAGCATCATGGGCCTGATGATGCTGGCGGCCGGCAAGGGCTCCAAAGTCAAATTTCTGGTCACCGGCGACGACGCCCCTCAGATGTTGGGCGAACTCGAACAGCTCTTCGCCCGCAAGTTCGACGAAGCCTGAGGCAGGCTGGGGCCGAAGCGGCCGATTTTAGATTCCGAAGAATTGCCGCGCGTTTCGGGTCGTCGTCTCGGCGAGCAATGCGAGCGGCACACCGAATAGTTTGGCGGCCGCCTCCGCCGTATGCCGGAGATAGGCGGGCTCGTTCGGCTCTCCGCGCAGCGGAACCGGAGCCAGCCAGGGAGCGTCCGTCTCAATCATCAGCCGTCCGATCCCCTGGGCGCGGGCCGCGGCGCGCACGGTATCCGCGTTCTTGTAGGTAAGGATTCCGGTGAACGATCCGACTCCGCCGCGGCGCGCGAGCTCCTCCATTTCCGCGGTGCCTTCCACGAAGCAGTGCAGGACGACACGGTCCCAATGGACGCCGCTCGCCTCGAGCATCTCCATGCATTCCTTGAAAGCTCCGCGGGAATGGACAACGAGCGGACATCCCAGACGCACGGCGATCTCCAGTTGGGCGCCAAAGGCAGCGCGCTGCCATGCGAAGGCAAGACCCGCGGCGGCGGGGTCTTTCGGCAGGTGGAAGCGATCCAGGCCGCATTCGCCAAGCGCCACGGGCCCCGGAGTTTCGCCGGAGTCCCAGAATGCGGCGATCTGCGCCACGGCCTCGCTCCACCCCTCGGTCACGGAGCACGGGTGAAGGCCGATTGAATAGTGAACCCGCTTCGGATGATCGCGCGCCAGACCGCGGTACAGAGCCCAATCGTCGGGAGCGGTGCCGATCGTGATCATTTCTGAAACACCGGCTTCGGCGGCGCGGGCGAGGACGGCCGGCAGCACGCCCCGGCGGGCGAAGCCGTCGAGATGTGTGTGCGTGTCGATGAGCGTCATGCTCATCCAAGTCAAAGCGCCGGGAGTTCTCCGTGCAAGGGATCGATGGTGATCCGGCCGCCGCTCGCCTTGAGCACCACCGAAGGGCCGCCGCCGCCCAGACTCGCAGCGAGGCTGCGCCTGCCCGAACCGCCGGAGAGCACCGTGAGCGGGACTGTGAAGTGGACACCGCCAAGAATGGAGGAAGCGCGCACCAGGCACGCCGCATCCGAGGCGATCTGCAGCCGGATGCCGCCGCCGTCCGTGGCCACGTCGACTCCGCCGGGCACCACCGCCTGGAGACCAAGCGCCACATCTCCCAGGTCGGTGCGAATCGCCACCGCACCCGACGCGCGCTGAAGCTCAATGTCGCCGTTGACCGAATGCAGGCGCGCCGCTCCTCCAACCTTGCCCACGAGGATTGAGCCCGACCGCGCGTCGAGCTCCGCATCTCCCGAACATTCCGAAACCACGATCCCACCGTCGCCGGTCGCCGCGTGAACAGACCCGCTGATGCGCTTGAAATAGATGGGCCCGGTTCCGCATTCGGCCCACATCCGTCCCGTCAGATCACCAACCACAAGGCCGCCGCGCCCGATCCGCAGATGCAGATCGCAGGAGCGGGGAACGGAGATCCGGTAGTTCAAGTCGACCTGACGGTCCTCCTGCCAGTCGAAATGAAGGCGGGTCTGTCTTGGATTGCGCGCCTGCACCACGGCGCCGCCGCCCTCGGGTTTCATTTCCAATTGGACCGTCCGGAAGGCGGCGTCGGCTGCCGCCGCGTCGTCTGTCGGCACGGTCATCCGGACTTCCACCGAGATCCGTTCGTCCGGGCCCTCGACCACGTCCACACGTCCCCGGTACGTATCCAAATTCATATGGCACCCAGGCGCGGCCGGAAACGAACGCTCGACCGAGCGCTCCGCGCAGCGAAGGACGGGCGCCGCTCCGGCGAGGACAAGAATGCACAAGGCGAGTGACTTCATCGGCACGGACTCCAGCCTGGGAGGCGTTCCGCGCAGAACAAGCCGCGTAGCGTGGGTGGAAGTACGGAGGGGCGCAGGAACTACGGAGCGAGGGCGGCAGCCTCAAAGGGTGGTGCACTGATTTTCGCTGGCCGTGCTCGCTCTGTGGCTGGTGATGGCCGAGACCCGGATCGCGGGCAAACCGGACGCCCATCGACCGCCGGGAACACTGTTGTGAATCTTCGGCGGCTCTCCGGGCCGTCCAAGAGCCG